>Ga0207645_10004631_pt1 | contig 10128 bp, 7 predicted proteins | sample KBSM53metaG_FD_184331 | JGI IMG/M metagenome (GOLD analysis project Ga0207645, IMG submission 184331) | Miscanthus rhizosphere microbial communities from Kellogg Biological Station, Michigan, USA - KBS M5-3 metaG (SPAdes) (version 2) | ecosystem: Host-associated > Plants > Roots > Rhizosphere >...
GGTTGGTACTTGCGGGCAATACCGTTGACCGCATCGTAGATAGCGGCGTTCACAGTCGCCAGTGCCCGTACTTGGATCGGCGGCGGCGGTGGCGGCGTAGTTGCAGTGCGAATGACGGTCTCGGCAGTTTTGTTCCAGTCGGTAACGATATCTGCGCGGCCGCTGTAACTAGTGATAAGTGCCGCACAGGCAATGCCGGCGGCGACGATGATATGTTTGGTTTTCATATATGTTGGGTTTTGGGATGATTTGCTTTCCCTTTACAAAGGAGGTCCGGAAGCGCTGCTGCACGAAATCGTGATTTTTCTAACGGCTTGTTTTTCGCGGGGGGAGCGAACCAAAAACAAAAGCCGCCACGCAGCGAAGCGTGACGGCTGATTGCGAAGGCTAAAGGTTGCTAGTTGTTGCCGACTAATTGCAGCGCCGGTCTGCTCAGCTCAAACTCGTCGCTCACTTTCCGGAGGCCCGTAGTGAGAGCTTCAATCTGCTTTTGCACGTTGTCGTAGCAACCGGTTATCGTGCAGGTCCGAAGGTGAGGAATTGCGGACGGATAAGCCCTGTGGCAAAAACTGTCTCCGTGCCGTCCGGAGTAATCTTTAAGATATCGCCGACGGGGAGGAACTCCACCACAAAGAGATTACCAAACGTGTCAAAGGCCACGTCCCGTGGATTCCTGAGATCCGTGACAAAGGTGCTCTCGATGCCTCCTGGAGTAAATTTGAGAATTGTGTCGTTTCCCGGGTTGCCCTCGGTTGACACGAAGAGGTTACCCGCGCTGTCAAAAGCAAGCCCTTCGGGACCTTGGTCCGACGTGAAGGCGCTTGGCCCGGCGAAGACGGTGCGTATTCCATTCGGTGTGAATTTAAATATCGTTTGACTGCCAGAGTCGGCTGCGAAGAGATTGCCCGCGCTGTCGAAAGCCAGGTCAAAACTTTGACCGGGAGTAGAGCCAAAAATAGTACGCGTTCCATCGGGTGCGAATTTGAAAATAGTGCCTGCGTCAGTGTTTTCATCATCCGTCATGGCAAAGACATTGCCGGCGCTGTCTGTAGCTACTCCTTCAGAAAAATTGTGAGCGGCGTTGCCAAGGGTACTCAGCTTGCCGCGCGGAGTGAATTTCAAGATCCTGCCATGAAAACCGTCCCCAGGGGTGTCGAAGGTGGTTGCCACAAAAAAATTGCCGATACCGTCAAAGGCCAACCCGCGAGGGCGAGATAGACCAGAGGCAAAGGTGGTCTGCGTCCCCGCCAGAGTGTATTCGAAGATGGAACCGCCAGAATTACTCCCGTTACCATTAATGGAAACGTAGAGGTTGTTCTGGGCGTGAGCGGTTATTGGCGCTAAAAGTAATGCCAGCACGGCAGCGGTCGCGATGAGAACGAAGCCGCGCCGCACAAGCGACAGGCTAATCGAATTTCTTAGGGGCAGATTATAGCGAATTGCTTGCATAGTTTTTCTTTCTGTTGGGATTTCTTTCTGTGTTTGTTTTGACTGCTTTCCTTTTACAAAGGAGTTCCGGAGGCTGCGCTGCACGAAATCGTACTTTTTCTCGCGCCTTGCCTTTTTCATACGGTCCTGTTACACCGCTTACGTGAAAACTCTGCCGGGGACGACCCATGGCCAGAGTGATCCCTTTGCTCCGACCCATTGGAGCGTCATTCTCGCGGCTACCGGAGATCAGGACACTTCGGAGTTTGCCAGAGCCGCGCTCGCTCAGCTTTGCCAGACCTATTGGGCGCCGCTGTATACCTTTGTGCGCAAGCGCGGCCACTCAGTGCACGATGCCCAGGACCTCACCCAAAGTTTTTTCGCTTATCTGATCGAACAGAAAATCTACGCGCGCGCCGACCGGCAGCAGGGTAGGTTCCGTTCTTTCTTGCTCGTCTCGCTGAAGCATTTTCTCTCGGACGCTTACGATCGCGAGCACGCGCTCAAGCGTGGCGGGGGACGCGACTTTCTGCCTCTAAAGGAAGAGCAGGCCGAGGCAGCGGAGTCACTTTTCCAGACTCATATCGATTTTCGTGATGCGATCGGGGAAGACGAGATTTTCGAGCGAAGCTGGGCGGAGGCGGTGGTCAACTCCGGGTTGGAGCGCGTGTCGGAAGCTTATAAGGCCGAGGGCAAGGAGAAGCTGTTCGAAGAATTAAGAATTTATCTGACCGGTGGCGCTGATCCCCTGCCGTCTTACGAACAATTGGCGGCGCGACTGGGCGTGTTGGGAGCAACCCTGCGCAGCCATGTCACGCGGCTGCGTGCGCGTTACCGCGAAGCGTTACGTGCCGAGGTCCGCCGGACGGTGAGCGCTGAGACCGAAGTGGACGAAGAGCTGCGCGAGTTGTTTCGTGTGCTGACGAGACGTTGAGTCGCGCTACACGATGGAATCACCAACGGAATCCGTCGTGGTCTGCTCGATTTGTGGCAGGCCGTTGGACGGAAAGCGCGTGTGTTTGGCTTGTTTGGTGCGCACGGGGCTCGACGAACCGAGCGAACAGGGTGGACCGTTGGCCGGCTCGCTAATCTTCGGGGATTTTGAGGTTGCGCGACACGAAGACGGCTCATTTTGGGAACTTGGTCGCGGTGCCATGGGCGTGACCTATCTCGCGCTCGACAAAGTGTTGAATCGCAGGGTCGCCTTAAAGGTGATCGAGGCGACGCCGGTGGTGAATGGTGCCCAGGCGATGCGGGAACGCTTTTTGCGCGAAGCGCGGGCAGCAGCCGCACTGCGCCATCCGAATGTGGCGGGGGTATTTCATTTCGCTGCTTCGACAGAAAGCAACCGCTGCTATTACGCAATGGAGTTGGTTGAAGGAGAGACTTTGGAGGCGCGCGTGCGGCGGGACGGTCCGCTCGATGTCGAGCTGGCCCTTGAAATCGCGATCCAAGTCACCCGCGCGTTGCTGGCGGCTGCGTCTCATGGCTTGGTCCATCGCGACTTAAAGCCGGGTAACATCATGCTGACGTCCGACGAGGCAGCGCAGCTGGAAGTCAAAGTGATCGATTTCGGTCTGGCGAAAGCAACTGCGGACGCTGCCGGAGAAATGGAGCTGACCCACGGCGGATTTGTGGGCACGCCGACTTTCGCCAGTCCCGAGCAATTCAAACGCGGTCCGATCGATGCGCGGTCAGACATTTATTCGTTAGGCGCAACGCTCTGGTACGCGCTAACCGGCCTGGTGCCGTGTCCAGGCCGAACCATCGATGAGATTCGCGATTGCCAGAGACGCGCGGCCCTACCGGTCAAACAGTTGGTCGAGAGAAAAATCCCCGCTCGCGTCATTAAGCTGCTGCGTTCCACCCTGGCAGTCGATCCTGCGCAGCGGCCCGCCTCAGCTCGGGAATTGATGAAAGCCCTGGAATTCTGCCGCGCGAAGCTGGCTCGCGGCGGCGGCATTCGCTCCTTCCGCAAACTGACCGTACTCATCGCGGTGCTGGCGATTGGGGCGGCGTCGTTCTTCGCCCTTCGACTGGCTCGGCAGGCGTCGTCGCATGCCGGGGCGGTTCCCCAGAAAAGCATCGCCGTGCTGCCGTTCCTCGATCTTAGCCAGACAAAGGACCAGGAATATTTCTGCGACGGCATGAGCGAGGAGATCCTCGAAGCCCTGGCTAAGGTCGAGGGGCTGCGTGTCGTTGCGCGCACCTCGTCGTTTTCATTCAAAGGGAAGAGCGTGGACGTGGGCGAGGTTGGGAAAAAGCTGAACGTCGAAAACGTGCTTGAGGGAAGTTTGAGACGCGAAGGTAACCGCGTTCGAATAACCACCCAGTTGATTAATGTCCGCAACGGTTTTCAGGTTTGGTCGGAAACCTACGAACGCGAAGTGCAAGGAGTATTTGCGCTCGAGGATGAAATTACTCGCGCAGTAGTTGACGCGCTCAAACTCAAGCTCGCGATTGAGCTTCCAGTTCGTGAACAACGAAACACCGAAGCGTATGATCTTTATCTGCAAGGTCTCTATTTCTCGAACAAAGGCAGCGAAAAGGATTTGCGGGAGGGGCTCACTTTCTTTCAGCGCGCTCTTGAGAAAGATCCGAAATTATCACGCGCCTGGACCGGGATCGCGAAAATCTGGTTTTACCTGGCGGACGTTTACGTAAAACCGCTCGAGGCATATCCAGCTTCGAGAGCGGCTGCGTCAAAGGCGATTGAGCTCGACGACAAAGATGCTGAGGCGCATTGCTATCTGGGCGAAGCCAAACGGATCCTGGATTGGGATCTGCCGGGCGAGGAGACGGAGTTGGAGCGAGCGTTGCAGCTCGATCCGAATTCCGCGCCTGTTCACTTTTTCCTCGCTCTCTTGCCGCTCTTCCGCGGCGAGGTGAAAGAAGGGCTCGAGCTTGTCTTGAAAGCTGAACAATTGGATCCGGTGTCGCCGATCATTAGTTACGTCGCTACCGCCGCTTACCTGGCGGATAACCAGCTCGACGACGCAATCGTCGAAGGCCAGCGAACGCAGCAGCTCGATCCGCATTACTTTTATTTGGATTCGGCTCTTGCAGCCGCCTATCGCGAGAAAGGGAACTTTGCGGAGGCGATTTCGCTTTATACCAAAGCTCAAGAGGAAACGCAGCTCCCGAGTAGCGGCCTGGCCATTACCTACGCGCGAATGGGCCGGCAAATCGAAGCGCGGAAAATTCTCGATCAACTCGTGCAAGAAAGGCGGACGCGATACGTCTCAGCCCAGGTCATCGCTGCAATTTACGTCGCATTTGGCGAAAAAGATGAAGCTTTCCGCTGGCTGGAACTCGCTGCTACGGAACACTCGGGAATTTTACAGTGGATCGCGTTTCTTCCCGAATTTCGCCCGCTTCGTCCCGACAAACGTTTCCCGAACCTTCTGCGACGCATCGGCGTTCCTAACGACTCGAGCGTATCTATTACCGAGACGAGTCTATCGGAGATCAAAGACCAGAACGCCCAACACCTTACGCTTAGGATCGGGGTAAAGCCGCGACTAAATACTCAGAATGGTCACGTCGTCAGATTGGCCGTCTCCTTCTACGATCTAACGAAAGATAATAAATTGAAGCCAACTGATGCGCGGACTGCCTATGATTGGTTGACGCGCGACCGTGACTGGACCGATCCCAGTCCGAAATTCCTCGCCGCAACTTATGTGCGTCCCAAGACCCAAATCGCGTCGCCTGAGGGACGACGCTACGGCGGATTCGCTGTCCATGTTTATTTCGATGGCCAATTGCAAGATGCCCGGGCGATGCCACCGGAATTGCTCACCCTCTTTCCAGCTCCCGATCAAGTCGTGGTTCCGTCGATCCCGACCTCCAGTTCGCCTCATTAGCTTGGCTCGATGACACCTAGTTGGCTTAATTAGGTGTTACCTCATATTTTATAAGGAAATACCCTACAAATTAGACTTGTTACGCTCTCGGTATTTCGCTAAACCACGGAAAATAGGCGAGAGGTGGGATAATAAATCGACCCTGTACTGGGCGAAAAGGGATTTGCATGGCAGGAGTTTTTCTGCTTTCCGCACCAGTCATCCTTGCTCAGGAGGTGTCGCCAACGCCGCAGACAGCCGAGCGGTCGGGCGTCACGATTGAGGAAGTCATCGTGACCGGTTCAAACATTCCCACTTCGGAAGAAGTAGGGCCGAACCCGGTTGACACCTATCGGAGAGAGGACATCACGCGACTCGGCGCGCGTACCGCTACTGATCTTATTCAGAAGTTGCCAGCTGCTACAGGAGCGACCAACAATGAAAACGTCGCTGCCGGTGACGGCCGCGTGGAAATTAATCTGCGCGGCATTCTCCCCAAGGAAACTCTGGTGTTACAGGACGGACGCCGTCTCGCGCCGGTTGGCTTTGCCGGCGATGCGGTTGATCTTAACACGATTCCGCTTGGGTTGATCGACCACGTCGATATCCTGAAGGACGGGGCGTCCGCCGTTTATGGATCAGATGCAGTGTCGGGTGTGTTCAACGTTTGGTTGATCCACAAATTCCGTGGTCTCGAGATTTATACCAGCTATGGCAACACCAATCTCGGCTTCGCCAATGACGCGGGTGAAGAAAGGGGCTACCTCCTCGCCGGCAGGGGAGACGACAAGACTGACATCGTCGTTTACGCGGAGTTTTACAGTCGGGCCGCCATCTACTCACGCGATGCGGATATCTCAAGTAATGTCGACTCTAGGCGGTTTGGCGGCGGAGACGGCCGTAGCTTTTTCTTCGCCGGGCATGTCCAAGACTTTGTTTACCAGCCGAGCCTTAACGGGGGATCGCGCACTCCGACGCCGCACCATGCGCCCAGCCCTGAGAGCGATAATCAATATCTGCCACTCAGCGCCCGTGACCGTTTCAATTTCGCGGAGTTCACTCCAGCAATCCCCGCGGTTGATCGTGAATATTTCTATGGTTCGCTCGATCGCAAAATTTGCGACCAATACCTTGAGCTTTTTGCTGACTTCAAATTTACCCGCACTTTCTGGGACACCACCATGGCGCCGGCTCCGTTCTTTGCTGATGTATGGACGGATGCAGCCCATCCCTTTCTGATTAGTAACAACGGCATCAGCGTGCCGATTCAGAACCCATTCAATCCGTTCACAGTGCCGGATTATACGTCGCGCGGCGGACCTAATCCTGGGATCGGGTTCACCACCGACGTCCCTTACCGTGGTTTAGAAGCGGGGCCCCGCACCATCAAGATTACTACGAACAACTACGAGTTTACCGGTGGCCTCAAAGGTAACTTGGGTGAGTTTGGAGATTATTTTAAGACATGGAACTGGGAAACCGGATTCCGTTACAGTGAAGATAGCCGGGTGGAGCTCTTCCGCGGGGTTGTCGACACCAATGCTTTGCGTCAGGCGTTGCTCGATACCAATCCGGCAACCGCCTTCAATCCCTTCGGCCTCAACCAGAACTCGCGCGCGGTGATTGACAAAGTGTTCGCTACCACCCATCACCTCGGCACGACGTCGTTGACCCTCGAGGATATAAAGTTGATCGGCGACTTGTTCAATCTTCCGGCGGGCCCGATCTCCTTCGCTCTTGGTGGTGAACATCGCACCGAACGCGCCAGCGACCTGCCCGACGCGCTCATCTCCAACCAAACTATTGGCGGGGCCAGCTTTGCATCAACCAGGGGAAGCCGCGACGTTTGGTCCATCTATTGGGAGCTTCGTGCTCCTGTTACAAGCCCTGCCTGGAACCTTCCGGGTTTATACAGCCTGGAACTAGATTACCAGGAACGATTTGACGACTTCAGTGATTTCGGCGGCACCGAAAGGCCGAAATTCTCGGTGCGCTGGCAGCCGATCGACTCGGCCCTGACCATTCGCGCCACCTATAGCGAAGCGTATCACGCTCCGACCCTGAGCGATTTATTCCGCGGGGTAGAACGCAGCATCGATTTCATATACGATCCGCGGACGGATACCGCATTGGAAGTTGCGACGGACCTTAGCGGTAATCGGAATCTCCAGCCGGAAACGGCCTATGAATGGACTTATGGCGCTATTGTTACGCCCGGCAAATGGTGGGGGCCGCTACAAGGCCTGACGCTCCAGGCCGATTTCTACCACATCGATCTCCGCGCCGTCATCACTGCTATCCTGGAGTCACAGTTCCTCGTGAACAATGAGGACCAATTCCCGGGGCAGGTCATCCGCGGTCCTTCCACTGGTCCGGATGACTCGTTTGGACCGATCATCCTTCTCTTATTTCCGGAACAAAATCTGGGCCGGATTATCGAAGAGGGCTGGGATTACGAGATGGCTTATTCCTTCGACACCTCAAGGCTGGGTCATGGCGACTGGGGCACACTGACCGCGACATTCAACGGCACTTATATTGATCGCGTAGTGCTCCAACCGGTTGCTGGTGGACCGGCGGGAAGTGTTGACGGCGTCTTCGGTGGCGGCTTCTTCGGGCCCGACGCCGGGGGCTCGTTTACACACAATCGCTGGTACGCGAGCTTATTCTACGACGGACCAGCGAGCTCACCCTTGGGTGGACTCGACACCGGCTTTACCGTGCATTACATCGGGCAGTATTGGGATCAGTTTGTCGTCCGCAAAATTCGCGAATGGACTACTCTGGATTGGATTCTCAACTACACCTTTAACTTTTCGGCGGGCGGCGCGCAGAATGGAATCCCTGGCTATGCCAAAGATGGCGGCAAGAATGGAAAGGAGAAGAGCGTGCTGCCAGTTTCGACCGCAGAGTACAGTTCGTGCGGCTGGCGTGCCTGGCTAAATGGCACAACGGTCACCCTCGGGGTGAATAACGTTTTCGACTTAGCACCGCCATTCGTAGCTGCCGCTGGCGAAAACGGCTACGACGAGCAGACAACCAATATCAAGGGGCGGACCTGGTATGTAGCGTTGAAGAAGCGCTTCTAAGGAACTGTTCGTCTCGAAATCCGCGCGCGAAACTTGGTTGCCGGTGATTGGGCGCCGATAGCCGGCGCCGTGCAGGCGTAGTTCGAGCAGAAATAAAGTCCCTTTCGGCTGACAGCCGAAACCAGCAGGCTAGCAGCCTGCGCTCCCCGATCCGCCTGAGGCGCGGTTGAAACCGGTCGATAATCTCGTTAGTTCCAGTTGGATGTAACCATGAACTACACCAGTTCTTGGCGCCGAGCGTCGTTCCAGATCAGTCGACAATCTCGAGGCCCATTTGGCGGGCGGTGCCGGCGATGATGCGGAAAGCGGCTTCGTCGTTGCGTGCATTCAAATCTTTCGCCTTCGTCTTTACGATGTCCATCACTTGCTTGCGTGTTACTTTGCCCACCTTGATCTTGTTAGGTTCTTTGGAACCGGCAGCGATGTTAGCCGCTTTCTTTAACAATACCGCCGCGGGCGGGCTTTTAGTGATGAAAGTAAATGACTTGTCTTTGAAAACAGTGATAACGACCGGAAGGATATCGCCGGCTTGTTTCTGGGTGGCGGCATTAAATTCCTTGCAGAACGACATGATATTAACGCCACGTGGTCCGAGCGCGGTGCCGACGGGTGGCGCGGGGTTCGCCTGACCGGCAGGGATTTGTAGTTTGATATGAGCGATTACTTCCTTTGCCATTGTATTTTGTTAAATCGTTAAATCGAAAACTTACTCTGACTTCTGATCTCCGACTTCTGACCTCTGACCTCTGACCTCTGACCTCTGACCTCTGACCTCTGACCTCTGATTTTAGCCTCGTTCCACCTGCCAATATTCCAGTTCGACGGGCGTAGCCCGGCCAAAGATGGTGACGGAAACCCGCAGCTTGCCCCGTTCCGGGTCAATTTCTTCAACAATACCGTTCTGGTTTTGGAACGGTCCATCAGCCACCTTGACTGTCTCGCCGACTTCAAATGAAACTTTGGGCTTCACCTTTTCCTCGCGCTCCTTCATCTGCGCCAGCATCGACTCGACCTCCGATTGTCGCATTGGGATAGGCTTATCTTTGGTGCCGGCAAAGCCGATTACTCCCGGCGTATCCTTGATGAAATACCAGGTGCGATCGACCAGTTGATTGTTCTGATCGAGTAGGTGCATGTTTACGATGAGGTAGCCGGGAAAAAATTTTCGCGTGGTTTCGCTTTTCTTGCCTTTCTTGATTTCGGAAACGCGCTCGGTTGGGACGAGCACTTCGTAGATGACGTCGGTCATCTCCTCGGTCTTGACGCGCTTCTCGATATTGTCCTTGACCTTGTTCTCCTGGCCGGAGAGCACGTGCACAACGTACCATTGATCTTTTGCTGCGAGCGCCTGAGGCATATCTAATTAGTGAATACGAGTAAAGAAATGGACAACGTTAACGAGAATAAAATCAAAGAGAGCAACGTAACCGCCAAGGAGTAGCATCGCCATGATCACGACAACGGTGGAGTCGAACAGCTCCTTGTAGCGACGGAAGCCTTTTTCCTTCGGATCCCAGGGCCAGGAACATTTCTGTAGCTCAACTTTCACTTCACTGAGGAAAGTCGTTATTTTCGTGAGCATGGCGGGGAGGGACGTTAAATTCTTAAAAGTATTAGATTGTTGAAACGGAACCCGATCACTGATTTCTGACAATTTAACATTGTAACCGTTTAAACTGTTCAGCGAAACAACACGCCAGGAGGGACTCGAACCCCCAACCGACGGTTTTGGAGACCGCTACTCTACCAATTGAGCTACTGGCGTA
>Ga0207645_10004636_pt1 | contig 10123 bp, 9 predicted proteins | sample KBSM53metaG_FD_184331 | JGI IMG/M metagenome (GOLD analysis project Ga0207645, IMG submission 184331) | Miscanthus rhizosphere microbial communities from Kellogg Biological Station, Michigan, USA - KBS M5-3 metaG (SPAdes) (version 2) | ecosystem: Host-associated > Plants > Roots > Rhizosphere >...
AATTCAGCGGCGCCGAGCCGCAGCACCGACCGTTCGATGGCACCGAGCCGCTCTAGCCGCCAGTTGGTGGTGAGATCGGCAAGCCGTGAATCGAGATCCGTGCCTCCCTTCGCGACCTCGCGGACGAGGAGGCCGGCAAGTCGCCGCTCTTCTGGCGTGACCGCCAGATCGTCCCAGACTTCCGTTGCGACGCGATCCAGATTCTTACCGCCGCGCATTTCCCACGCGTACAGCGCCTGAAGAGCGCGTGCGCGCGCGCGCGACTCAATCCGCATCGTCCGGGTCGAGTCGATTGAGCAGATCTACCATCTCGAGCGTGGCGACTGCCGCATCGAAGCCCTTGTTGCCGTGAGCGCCACCGGCGCGGGCTTCCGCCTGTTCGTCGGTGTCGCAGGTCAGGACGCCGAAGCCGATCGGAGTCTCCAGCTCGGCGCTCGCATTGGCGAGACCACGCGACGCTTCGGTCGATATGTAGTCGAAGTGCGCCGTCTCACCTCGTATGACGGCGCCGACGGCGACAGCGCCATCGTAACGCTCACTGGCCAGCAGCCAGCGGGCGGCGATAGGGAGCTCCCATGCGCCAGGAACCCAAACGACGTCGATATCGTCGAAAGCGACTCCGTGTTTGACGAGTGCCTCGAGCGCACCATCTACGAGCTTCTTTACGACGTCTTCATTGAAGCGACTGGCGAGGACGGCGATGCGACGACCGGCGCCGTTCGGCTGTCCATGGAACTCGGCCATAGCGAGAGGCGGAAGGCGGGAAGCGGGAGGCGGGGCTCAGGACGCGAACAGATGTCCGAGCTTCGCCCGCTTTGCTTCCAGATAGCTGGAGTTCTCGTCGTGCGCAATGGAGATGATGGGCACGCGCTCGTCGATGGTCAGACCGTACCCCTCCAGGCCAACCAGCTTCCGTGGGTTGTTGGTGATCGGACGGATTGTCTTGAGGCCGAGGTCGAGGAGGATTTGCGCGCCGATACCGTAGTTGCGCAGATCGGGCTTGAATCCGAGCCGCTCATTGGCTTCGACCGTATCGATTCCCTGATCCTGCAGTTCGTACGCCTTGAGCTTGTTGAGCAAGCCAATCCCCCGGCCTTCCTGGTCCAGATAAACGATGACGCCCTTCCCGTCCTTGGCAATCATCTTCATGGCTGTCTCGAGCTGCCAGCCGCAGTCGCAACGCAGCGAATGGAAGACATCTCCGGTGAGACACTTCGAGTGCATCCGCACCAGCACGCTGGAATCTGGCGTGACATCGCCGTAGACCAGAGCGATGTGCTCGTGATTGTCGACGTCGTTCCGATACCCGACGACGCGCCAGGTTCCCATCTCGGTTGGCAGTCTCGCTTCGGCAACCCTGTGCACCAGGCGCTCGGTCTGCAGGCGGTAAGCAACGAGCTGGGCAACTGTGATGAACGTGAGGCCATGCTTCTGAGCGAACTGCTCCAGCTCCGGACGCCGCGCGCTCGAGCCATCTTCGCTGAGGATCTCGCATATCACGCCGGCTGGGGAAAGGCCCGCGAGGCGCGCGAGGTCGACTGCGGTCTCGGTGTGGCCGACACGCTGAAGCACACCACCATCACGCGCGCGGAGCGGAGGAACGTGACCCGGGCGACGTAGATCGGTCGGGACGGTCTTTGGATCCACCGCGACACGAATTGTCTTCGCCCGGTCCTGAGCGCTGACTCCGGTCGTTATCCCGAATCTTTCGTCCGCGTCGATACTGATCGTGAAAGCGGTCCGGTACTCATCGGTGTTGACCTCGCTCTGTGGAGCAAGCTCCAGCTGGTCCGCGCGCTCGTTGGTGAGTGCCAGGCAAATCCAGCCGCCCGCCTTCCGGATCATGAAATTGATCATCTCCGGGGTGACGAGGTCGGCGGCGCAAATCAGATCGCCTTCGTTCTCGCGATCCTCGTCATCTGCGACGATAACCAGCTTGCCAGCCTTTATGTCGGCAATTGCCTGCTCAACTGTTCCGAACTGCATACTGCCTCTAATGCTCCAGCGAGTAATCGGTGAGTGAATTTAGCGCCGAAGCGTCACGCAGATAGGGTTCCAGCAGCCGCCGCACATGTTTAGCGATGATATCGGCCTCTACGTGGACCCTCGATCCCGGCTCCAGGTCCCCGAGGTTCGTGTTCCGCAGTGTGTACTCGATCAGCGAGAGCTGCAGGCCGCCCGGCTTTATGTCGTTGACCGTCAGGCTCACGCCGTCGACGGCGACGGATCCGTGCAGGACGAATAGCGGCTCGAACGCAGCGGGTACTGAAACGTCGATCAAAAGCGCATCACCCTGGCGGCCAACCGCGGCCACGACACCCACGCAATCCACGTGTCCTTGCACGATGTGACCGCCCAGCCTGTCACTCGCGCGCAGCGCCCGCTCGAGATTAACGCGCGTCCCGGGTTTCCAATCCCCAATCGCCGTTCGCTCGAGCGTGGTCGTGACCGCGGCAGCACTGAACCAGCCGGCGCCGAATTCACGCACGGTCAGGCAGGCTCCATTCACGGCGATGCTCTCACCAGTGGACAGATCGGCAAAGGGCGCACGAACCCGCAGCTCACGCCCGGCCTCGCTGGTCCGGACGCTCTCGATTTCGCCAACCTGTTCGATCAAACCGGTGAACATTCAATTCCCGCGTAACGCGTAGACCGACATCACATCTTCGCCGAGCTCGGCACGGCTGACGATGGGAAGCCCGGCCAGCCACTCGCGGTAGTCGCTATGCAGCCCGCTGAACGGGCTCAGTGCATTGCCGCCGAGTGTGATGGGTGACTGAAAGATAACGAGTCTGTCCACCAGTTTTCGCTCGAGGAATTCGCGTGCTAACCTGGCGCCGCCTTCTACCATCAGGTGCTGGAGCTCGAATCCGCTTAGCGCCTCGAGCGCCGCGGGCAGATCTTCCGCTTCGAAGACATCGACGCCGGCGTTGTGGAGGGCTGCCAGTCTGGTTACCGGCGGATGGTGTGAAAAGATCGCAGTCGGCGTTTCGCGCGCGGTCCGGACAAGCGTCGACTCGAGCGGTGTTTCCGCGTTCCGGTCGAACACAACCCTCATCGGCGCGATCCGTGGTTTGATTGCGCCCCGTACGGTCAGCTGCGGATTGTCCGCCTTGACCGTGCCGACGCCGACTGCGATGGCGTCGACATTCGCCCGCATGCGGTGGACTTCCTGCCGTGATTGCTCGTTGCTGATCCAGCGACGTTCTCCCGACGGGTCGTTCATTTTCCCGTCGCTGGAAAGCGCGAGCTTGAGTGTGACCCACGGCCGCCGGACGTTGCTGGCGGCGAAGAAAAACGGTGCGTTCAGCTCGAGCGCGGCCGCTTCCTCCACGCCGAAGGTGACTTCGAGGCCATAGTCCGCCAGATGACGCGCCCCGCCACCAGCCAGCGCCGTCGGATCGGCTGAAGCGATCACCACCCTGCTGATGCGCGACTGAAGAATGGCTTCGGTACACGGGGGTGTTTTGCCGAAGTGGTTGCACGGCTCGAGATTGACGTACATCGTCGCGCCGCGAGCGCGATCACCCGCCGCCTTGAGCGCCACTATTTCGGCGTGGGGATCACCGTAGCGAGCGTGAAACCCTTCGCCCACGACGGCACCGTCGCGAACGACAACAGCGCCGACCATCGGGTTCGGCGCTGTTTGACCCCAGCCTTGCTGGGCAAGGGTGAGCGCGCGACGCATGAACTCCGCGTCGCGCGCCCCGTTAGAATCCGATTCGAGCTCCGACCGATCCATAGAGTCTGGAATCGGCTGCTTGTGTGCCACTGAATGTGTTGTAAGTGTTGATTGTGCCGCCTGACACCTGTCCAATTTCGGCAACGAGCTTGAAAAGGAGAAGGTTCAGCGACAGATCGCCAAAGACGTTCGTACGCGTGAGCTTCTGCGAGAGCGGTACCGAAGCCGTGTTCGTCGCCGAAATGGGCGGGACCGTTCGCGCGGCCACGTGTACGTGCGAAGTCGCGGAGGCATCATAGGTGTCCTGTCCGATGCCGGCGACCAGGCCAATCAGGAAGAAATTCTTGCCCGCGATCAGTCTCCAGGCCTTCGTCCTGAGGTTGAGGTCGTTCACATACAGTGAGTCGCCACCACTGGAGCCGACGACGTTGACCGTCGGCATATCACGGACGAGATAACTGACAGACACGCCCGGGATAAGCAGCGATTCCTGAAGAATACCAATGCGCGCGCCGTAACCGACCTTCAGCGAGCCATTCGGGACCGAGACCTTGATGCCACTGTTGTCGAACTCGGGCAGATACGCCGCACTCACGAGAAGGTCGATGCCACCGACATTGGTGAGCGCCAGCGGCAGACCCTTGAAGATTCCGACCGCGAGATCGGCGGTCGGCATTGGAACGTAGGCGTCCTCGGTAGCGAAATTGGTGCTTTGCGCACCGGTTACTGAGACGTTGACATTGTCCAGTTGGGGCGCGCTGCCGCGCACGGCGTTGACTCGAATTCCACCGGAGAAGTGCCCGAATCCGCCAAGGTTTCCGCCGATACCCAGCGTCGGATTTCCACCAGTGATGGCCGTACCGAGCTGGGGAGCGATGTACTCGAAAATATCGATTGTCTTCTGACAGGCGTCCTGCGATGCGCGAGTCTGATCGGGAATAGCAGCGCCAACGTTGCCCGGGGGGCAGCGCTGGGTGTCGACACCCTGCTGCGCACTCAACGAGGTGGCGGCAAGAGCAGCCGCCGCGAACAAAGCGAACACACGAACTTGCATTCGGATAATCCTCAAGAAAGTATGACTGCGCCCGAGCCAGGTTTGAGGGAGCCAATGTGCCAGCCCTCGAGACCGGCTGCGGTTGCCGCCGACAACACTGCCTGAGCGTCGGACGGAGCGCAGATAATGACCATTCCTACACCCATGTTGAACGTCCGGAACATCTCGGCCTGCTCAACACGTCCCGCTTCTTCAAGGACCCGGAAAACAGCCGGAACCCTCCAACTCGACAAGTCCACTACCGCATCGAGCGTTGGCGGCAGCGCACGGTCCAGATTCTCGGGTAACCCGCCGCCGGTGATGTGCGCCATCGCGTGCACCCGATCCAACACCGGCTCCAGCGCCTGCAGATACGACTTGTGCTCGGCGAGCAGAACCTCGGCAACCGTTGCGCCACCGCCGGGAAAAGCATCAGTGACGCCCAGCTTCAGACGGTCCGACACAATCTTCCGCGCGAGTGAATAACCGTTGGTGTGTAAGCCCGAGCTTGGAAGTCCTATGAGGACATCATCAGGGCGAACCCTCTGTTGTCCAAGCACCGCGTCCTCTTCCACGTATCCGACGATGAACCCGGCCAAGTCGTAATCAGGAGGAGTGTAAAGGCCTGGCATTTCGGCAGTCTCCCCTCCGGTAAGGGCGCAACCATTCTCCCGGCAACCAGCAGCGACGCCGGAGACGACTGCTTCCACCACCGCCGAATCGAGCTTGCCGAAAGCGACGTAATCGTTGAAGAAAAGGGGGCGCGCCCCCTGTACGAGGATGTCATTAACGCAATGGTTGACGAGATCGCGGCCGATGGTGTCGTGACGGCCAGACTCGATGGCGACCTTGATCTTGGTCCCTACCCCGTCGGCGCTCGAGACCAGGATTGGTTTCCGGAGGCCGGGCGGAAGCCGCACCATGCCGCCGAATCCGCCGAAGTCGCCAACCACACCCCCGGTGAAGGTTGATTCCACCAGCTTGCGAATGCGCCGTTTCGCGGCGTTGGAGACATCGATGTCGACGCCTGCGCTTCCGTAACGAAGCGCGTCGTCGCTCACGTCGGAAGCGCCTCTTCGAAGGTCACGAGCCTGCGCATGTCGCGCATGCGCTGCTCGATCTCGGGACGGGTTACAGTCATGAGGCGCTCGATGGAGAACTTCTCAACGGCGAAGGATCCCATCACCGATCCGTAGATGACTGCGCGCCGCATGTTGGCTTCGCTCAAGTCGCCCGTCGCTGCCAGATAGCCGATGAACCCGCCCGCGAACGAGTCACCTGCGCCGGTTGGATCGAAAACGTTCTCCAACGGGAATGCGGGCGCGAAGAAGATCGAATTCGCGGTGAACATGAAGGCGCCGTGCTCGCCCTTCTTGATGATCACGTGCCGAGGTCCGCGTCCCATGATCCACTGCGCCGCCTGGACGAGGTTCGCCTTTTCGGTCAGCTGGCGGGCCTCCGCGTCGTTGAGCGTGACGAGGTCGACGCGCTCCATCAGTTTGAGCAGATCGGGCCGCCGGCTCTGGATCCAGAAGTTCATGGTGTCACACGCGACGAGCTTGGGGCGCTCAACCTGCTCCAGAACATCGAGCTGCAGACGAGGATCGATGTTGGCAAGAAAGAGATATGGAGACGTCCGCAGCTTTTCCGGAATCTTGGGGCTGAAGTGTGAGAACACTCCCAGATGCGTCTCGAGCGTCTCAGCGGAATTGAGGTCGTGGCGATAACGTCCCCGCCAGCGAAAAGACTGCCCCTCGGCGCGCTCGAGCCCGCTGTAGTCGACACCGCGTTTTTTAAGTGGCTCCAGCTTGTCGACCGGATAGTCCGATCCGATGACTCCGACGACGCTCACTTTCGTGAGATGACTCGCGGATGCCGAAAAGAAGTTTGCGGATCCGCCAAGCACGTTATCCGCTTTCCCGAACGGAGTCTCGACGGAATCGAGCGCGACGGAGCCGACGACCAGAACACTCATTTATCGAAGCTGATTGAAGTTCAGATTGGTAATGGTAACCGAGCCGGGTGGGCTGGCAACTACATTCGCTCCGGCGCCGTGACGCCGAGAATGCGCATCCCGTTGCGAAGCACGATCTGGGCGCCGCGCGCCAACGCCAAACGCGCGCGCGTCAGCTCGTCGCCTTGTTCCAGGACATGGTGCTTGTGGTACCACAGGTGCGCGAGCCGTGCTGTTTCCAGGAGGTACGTTGCGATGCGGTGCGGCTCGAGCGTCTCCGCCGCTGACTCTACGAGGGCTGGGAAATCCACGAGCGCCTTTATGAGCTCGGTCTCTTCAGGCTCGCTGAGCACGCTGAAATTGACGTCTTCCCCGGTGACCGAGGCAGGGTCGATTCCGCCGACACGGAAGATGCCGCACATCCGGGCGTGTGCCATCTGGATGTAGTAAACCGGATTCTCTTCCGACTGCGAAGCCGCGAGATCGACGTTGAAAATCAGCTGCGAATCGCTTTTCCGCATCAGGAAGAAGTAGCGCACGGCGTCGCGGCCCACTTCGGTGACGAGGTCGCGCACGGTCACGTAGCTGCCGGCGCGCTTCGAGATCTTCACCTCTTCGCCATGCTTCATCACCGTCACCATCTGATGCAGCACGTATTCGGGGTAGCCCGGGGCAATCCCCATGTCGAGAGCCTGGAGCCCGGCGCGAACGCGCGTCGTCGTGCTGTGGTGATCGGCGCCCTGCACATCAATGGCGCGGCGGAAACCACGCTTCCACTTCGTCACATGGTACGCGACGTCAGGGAGAAAATAGGTGTAGGTGCCGTCCCGCTTGCGCATCACGCGGTCCTTGTCGTCACCAAAGTCGGTGGTGCGCAGCCAGAGCGCACCATCGTTCTCGTAAGTCCGGCCGGACGACGCGAGCTGCTTCACGGTCTGCTCTACCATTCCATCGGTGTAGAGCGACGATTCCAGAAAGTAGTGGTCGAACTTGACACCGAAAGCCTGTAGATCGAGGTCCTGCTCCTTGCGCAGCTCCCGCACGGCGAAGCTTCGCACCGACAAACCAGCCCCCTCTGTGATATAGCGTTCCGCGAGCTCCTTGATGTATTCGCCGTGGTATCCCCCTTCGGGGATCGCCGACGGCTTACCGCGGATTTCGTTGATTCGAGCTTCCACGCTGGCGGTGAGATTGTCGATCTGCACGCCGGCGTCGTTGTAGTAGAACTCGCGGGTAACGCTCCAACCCGTGACTTCGAGCAGAGTCGCGATTGCGTCGCCAAGGGCAGCCTGACGACCATGACCGACGTGCAGAGGCCCGGTCGGGTTGGCAGACACGAACTCGACATTCACCACCCGTCCACCGCCGACGTTGCTGGTGCCATATGCGGCATCGGCGACGATGATCGCGCCCAGGCCGGATGCGATGGTGCCACGATCGATCCAGAAGTTCATGAAGCCTGGACCCGCGATCTCGATCCTTGAGACGCCCGCCGTCTCCAGCTTCATCGAGTCCCGAAGACGCTCGGCGATGTCGCGCGGCCGCGAGCGAAGTGGCTTGGCGAGCACCATTGCCACGTTCGTCGCCCAGTCGCCGTGCGATGATTCGCGCGGCCGCTCGAGCAGAGGCTCGATGTCCTCCGGCGCTCCTATTCCGCGCGCGGCACGAATCAGCTCCGCGCGTATCTGCTCAACGGAAGTCATTCACCGCCTTTCTTCTTCGCGGAAGGCGCCGGCGCGTCGGGCTTGGCCGGTTTTGATTCGCCGGCGCCCGTCGCCTCACCGGGTTTGGACTCGGGTTTTCCCGTTTCACCCTTGGAAGCCGCGTCGCTACCAGGCTTGCCTCCTCCCTGCGACGTCTGCTGCTTCTTTCCATCCTTCCCGTAATCGGTGATGTAGAATCCGGATCCCTTGAACACCAGTCCAGCGCCACCCGAGAGCAGACGCTCCGCGAGCTTCCCGCAAACTGGGCAATGTGTCTCGGGAGGGGCGGCGGCGATGGAGCGATAGAATGTCTCGAACTCGTGGCCCTCCGGGCAACGAAACTCGTACGTCGGCATTGAGGTTTTGGGGGAGGGGGGCTGCTCGGCGAAAGCTAGTTTGCCTGAGGGAGCGCCTCAAGCTTCACGACCCGATTTCCCTAGGCGCCAGGCCTGTAATATCCCCAGGTTGCAGCAAGGGTTTCCGCGATTTCACCGACCGTCGCACGCGCGCGGACTGCATCTATGATGAGCGGCATAAGGTGGAGCTCGGTCGCGTTTTCCGACGACGAGTCTCTCAGCGCCTGGAGCGTTTCGCCCACTGCTTGCGCATCTCTCTTCTTCCGCAACGCGACGACACTCTCCACCTGCGATTTTTCGAGCGCCGCGTAGTCCGGTGCAGCTACCGATGGCACCGGCTCGTCGTCGGTAAAGCGATTGACCCCGACGATAGTCGTCTCGCCGGCTTCGAGGCGCAGCTGCTGCTCGTACGCACTGCGCCCGATTTCTTCCTGAAAGAATCCGGCAGCGATCGCCTTCTCTGCGCCGCCAAGCTCGTCGACTCTTCGAATCAGCTCCATCGCCCTTTCCTCGAGCGACGTCGTGAGATTCTCGACGTAGTAGCTGCCGGCGAGTGGATCGACGGCATTGGCAACTCCGGATTCGTACCCGACGATCTGCTGTGTTCGCAGCGCCAACGTCGCGGCCTCCGCGGTCGGCAACGCCAGGGCCTCGTCGTAGCCATTGGTGTGCAGTGACTGCGTTCCGCCGAGGGTAGCCGCGAGCGACTGTATCGCGACGCGCACGACGTTGTTGAGCGGTTGTTGGGCAGTCAGTGTCACGCCGCCCGTTTGGGTGTGGAAGCGAAGACGTGCACTCGCATCCGAAGCGCCGAAACGATCGCGCATGATGCGGGCGTACATCCGTCGCGCGGCGCGGAACTTGGCGACCTCCTCAAAGAGGTCGCTGTGGGCGGCGAAGAAGAACGAGAGGCGCGGCGCAAATGAATCGACGGCGAGTCCGGCCCCGATGGCGCGACTGACGTACTCGATGGTGTTACTGAGAGTGAACGCTAGCTCCTGCACCGCCGTAGCTCCGGCCTCGCGGATGTGATAACCGGAAATGGAGATGGGATTCCAGTTGGGCAGCTCGTCGGCGCAGAATCGGAAAACTTCCGCGATCAGGGCGAGGCTCGGCTCGGGCGGATAGATGTACGTGCCCCGGGCGATGTACTCTTTCAGAATGTCGTTCTGAATCGTGCCGCGCAGTTTGTCCGACGACACGCCCTGACGCTCGGCCGCCGCGATGTAGAACGCCCACAGGATGATCGCCGGGCCGTTGATCGTCATCGACGTCGACACTCTGTCGAGCGGGATGCCGTCGAACAACACCTCCATGTCGGCGAGGCTCGAGATCGCGACGCCCGTCTTTCCCACTTCGCCCAGCGAGCGCGGATGGTCGGAGTCGTACCCCATC
>Ga0207645_10004637_pt1 | contig 10121 bp, 14 predicted proteins | sample KBSM53metaG_FD_184331 | JGI IMG/M metagenome (GOLD analysis project Ga0207645, IMG submission 184331) | Miscanthus rhizosphere microbial communities from Kellogg Biological Station, Michigan, USA - KBS M5-3 metaG (SPAdes) (version 2) | ecosystem: Host-associated > Plants > Roots > Rhizosphere >...
GTGAAGCGCCGGCGCGTTTCGGAAGCAAGACCCAAGCGGCGCCAAGCGGTTTTTTTAACCGGGTTGTGGACCAGTTTACTGAGCGAGAGTGCAATGTAATCAGATTTGCTTGTCCTTATGGCCTCGGGCCGGCAGGAGAACCCTGTGACTGCACGGACCCGGACGGGGTCGTGCGAAATGGTGTGACGGTGAAGTGAGAAAATTGAACCGTCAACCTTTGAAAATGTCCTAAACGCACAGCGAGGAATGCGGTATTTTTTTTCTTGGGTACACTCGCCGTAATACCCTTCAGGTAAGTTTTATCTTTAATAGAGTAATTTTTTGCGCGCGAGCACGTTCTTTCCTCTTCATTAAAACGGTAGGGTGGTTAGGGGCATGTTTGTTGCTGCTTTGCTCTAGCGGAGTCAAAGCTAAATGGGTGAACGCGAACGCCAGACAATATTGATTGTCGAAAAGCAGCCGAATTACACCCAATTGCTTGTTAAGCAAGTAATTTTCGCCGGTTTACGGCCGCTCGTTGCCGTGACCGGAGAAGGTGGTATTCGCAAGGCAATTGAACACCACCCCGATCTCATTTTGCTTGAATTGGATCTGACCGATATGGACGGACTGGAATTTGTTTCATTGTTGAGAGAAGAACCGCAAGTTCAAAAAACACCGATCGTCGCAATGAGTATTTTTTCATACTTGAAAAGCCCCGCCCTTTTTGGTGGCTGCGATGATTTTTTGCAAAAACCAGTAAAAATGATCGAGCTTATGGCTCATATTAGACGCCTTCTACTCGAAGCTCCGCTCGCAGGCAAAACGCCCAATCTGGTGAGTCGCCTTCCCCGCTCAGCGCTTTCCTGATTTCCTTTCAGTCAATTATTTGTCGTTGTACTCCCAGAATCATTTCACAGCCTCTTAGGGCTGCAAACGCTGAATGCTGTAGACCAAGAGCTTGTCCGAAGCGCGGGAAAAATGTAGTAAATAGCCGGTTAATTACTCTCCAGGCTGCGGCGATAGTTGGATGCTATAGGAGGGCTATACTCATGCCCGTCGTCACCATTGCTCATGCGGCATATAGCGGCGGGAGTGCCATTGCCCAAAGGGTGGCATCGCTGTTGAATTACCGTTCCATCGATCGTGAAGTTTTGATCGAAGCGAGTAAGCGTTACGGGATTCCCGAAGCCAAATACACCGAAGTGCTCGAAACCGAAGGGCACTGGTGGGAACGTTGGCGCGAGAGCGTTCGGCTTTATCGCATCACCTTGCAGGCGGCTATGTGCGAAGTCGTGGAAGGGGGCGAGTTGGTTTACTATGGTCGCGCGGGACAGCAGCTTTTGCCCGGGATTGCGCACGTTCTAAAAGTGCTGATCGTGGCGCCCATGGATTATCGCATCGAGCAGGTATCCTCGCAGAAGGGTATGAGCAGTGAAAATGCCCGCCAATATATTCGTGAATTGGATCGGGTCCGCAGCAGGCGTTTTCGCGCGGTGTTCAACGATGAATGGCAGAACCCGATGAGTCATGACCTCGTCCTAAACAGTGCGAGATTCAATACTGAGCTTGGCGCATCTTTGATTGCCGCGACCGTAAGTCGGCCGGAGTTCCAACCTACCTCCGACTCGGCGAAAGCTTTTCAGGACTTGGCGACCACGGCGCATGTTCAGGCGGCGCTCATCACGTCACCGAAGACGCGCAATGTGGTTCTCAACGTGAAGAGCGACAGCGGACGGGTAACGATTTCCGGTATTCTCGCCGACCCGGATTTGGAAAAGGAGATTCTCCAAATCGCAGCAGCGGTTCCTGGGGTCTCTCGCGTGATTACCGATATCGAACCCCCTCCGATTGAATACATGCACCCATAGTCCCGCTCCGAGTAATCCAGCAAATGTTTTTTGGTTAGCTTTGATGGTGATCACTAGCGATCCGGAATATATGCGGCTGGCGTTAGCCGCCGCTCGACAAGCAGCAAGCCGTGGAGACATTCCCGTGGGCGCTGTAATCGTATCTGCGGGACAAGTCATTGCAACGGGCGGCAACGACCGTGAAGAACGCCAGACACCCGTTGGTCATGCGGAGATCACAGCGATTCAATTGGCGGCTCAGCATCTCGGGAGCTGGCGTCTCGATAACGCCGAGCTTTACGTCACTCTAGAACCATGTATCATGTGCGCGGGCGCTATTTTGCAAGCGCGCATAAGCCGCCTAATATTTGCTTGCCGAGATCCGAAGGCAGGTGCCATCGAATCACTTTACCGACTGTGTGAGGATCAACGTCTTAATCATCAGTTGCCGGTTACCGCAGGCATACTAGCCGATGAATCAGCGGCGCTCTTGAGCGATTTTTTTGGCCGCCTGAGAATTCAAAAACGCGGTATTCGAAATTGCGATTCGGCTGCGCAAAACCCAAAGCGCAGCGGTCATCCGTCTGCTAAGTAATCCCTCTATGCGGAGAGCTTGCCGAGCAGCTCAAGGACTTCGACGATCCCTGTTGGCACTGAGCTCGGTCGAATATGGCGAGAAATCTCTTGATTTGGCTTAGTTCTCGCGCTGACATTTCGTAAATAAGATTTGTAGCGAGATCGATCCGCGGTGCCGAACCTTGATGCATTCGTTTTGGAATCCGATCGAACTCGCGATCTTAACAGTCCGAAACGTTGATGCGGATACAACTCTACAGTCATGTTGGCCGCCGGAGGGCTACCAGTAGTTGCTTAATCAAACCGGGCGATGGCGGTCCAAATCAGTCCGGCTGTGCTTTCGCGTGAATCGCCACAACCTGTGGCTGCACTCGTTGCAACGGTAAGGACGCAAAAAAATAATTATCGGTAGCTTCTCGAGGAAATTCCGCCGGCGCGATCTTCTTACGTCCGTGCTGTCGCAAACGGGGCAGGTTGGCGGTACATGAAGTGCCATTATGTACCATCTCCTTATGGCAACGGCTGGCTGCTATTTCGGAGCTGTGTAGGGCTAAGGAGAACCTAGCTCCGGATCGCAACAAAGTCACGCGCACAAGGAGATTTTTTTCGGGTTGGTCGACGAAGTACAAACGGAAGGCCTGAGGAATCTTATATGGGAGAATCTTCTCAGCGCTGTTTGCGAGTCGCATCGCGACCAAAAGTCGCATGCCTCAGGTGACTTACTGGATCTTCAACGTCGCCATGCTTGCCAGAATCAACCTCGACGTCACCCAAGTCGCCCTATGAAACCAAGCTGAACGGACCGCCGGCTCCAATGGGAGCCGTATTTGTAGCAGCAGCGGTGAACCGACGTTTGAATCACCGGAATTGAGAACGGCGAGGCAATCTGCTAACTAATTGAAATCACGCGGAGAGGTGGCCGAGCCCGGTTGAAGGCGCTTGACTCGAAATCAAGTGTACGGGGAACCGTACCGGGGGTTCGAATCCCTCCCTCTCCGCCAACACTTTCTGATGGGCCAGCAAAGAGTTAGCCCGCTTCTTGATGTTCGGGCAAAAGCCTATGTAGTAAAAATCAAGTCTCCCCACCCTCGAAAAGTGCCGAATGTTTTGTGAAGGTTCTTTTGGACCCACGTTAAGCCTTTTCTTGTTTTGATTTGATTTATGCGACAGGAATGAATGAACAACAAGCCAACGCGCTTTCATGAGCTCCATTATCGCACTGGAAAAATTGTTTGGAATGTTGAGAAATCTCCGGAGTCAGAGTTTTGGACGGCGCATGGCAGAGCAGAGATACAGCAAGAGCACACGTATCGTTGCAAGCCGATCAACCTTGCCGACAGATTTGCGAACGAAGAGGGTGCCAAAAACAAGCTCATCGAGCTGGCGAAAAGTTGGATTGACTCCACGATGAGAGAGCTTTGACGTTCGACTACGGAAATTCATCGTTAGCGGGTACGCCCGATGAAGACGGCTCATCATCTGATCCAGAAAGTCTCGCTGTGGTTCTTTCAATGGAGTCGATTTTCAAAATTCGCTCGGCCTCTTCGCCGTCGAGGAATGTGTCCAGTTCCAGGGGAATATTGCGCAGCTTCATAAGCCGTACTCTAATGCAACGGTAAGGAGTTTCAGTCAAGGGGGTTTTTGGAAGAGGGCGAATTATTTTATGCGGCTTGATCAGAAATCCTGCTCGGGCGTGAACTTTCAACGTCGTAGTGTCGTGCCGTGCTACTTTTGCGCACCAAAACCATTCTCGTTGAGGGCAAGTTGATCAAACTTTTTTCGCGCTAAAGGATCAAAATTCAGTCTCGACCTTGATTGGCCTTTGAAGCTCCTCCGGACTTTGCTCATCATCTCCACTGTGAAGTAATTATTCGTGTGGGTGCAAAAATACTTGCCGTCTGGCATTCCCATAAGCGAAAATAGTCAACGTATGAACCGGTGCGATTGGGCTGACTGTTTTGAAGAAGGGATCTTCGACGGTGTTGACACGGTCTTACTCAACGAGGAAGGTCGAAAAAACATACCGCTTGGTGAAAACCGCTCCAGATTCATTTATCTCTGCCCCGACCATTTCGAGCTTGGCGTCGGAAACCTCAAGTCAAACGAAGATTTGCACAAATGACCTCGCTTCACGAGGCAAAGTTTCCGTTTGTAATCTCTTTTCATCCCAACATAAATTCTTCCGCTCTCTGCAAGCCGTATATCGAGTACCGCGCCGATCCAACCGCCGACGTTTGGCATTTTTGCTCCACGCACCCCAAGTGGTCCGACACGCCGCCAGATGTCCTTTGGTCGACAAGCCGCCGACGTTTATCAAGCTTTGCCCCGAATGCGTCACGTTAATGTTCGGCGTTACCACTCCGAAAAACTTCAAGATCTCCGCGTCAGACGAAGCCTTGAGTAACTTACTGATTACAACGCGTTTCAGGCTGATAGCCGGCTTAGATTGGCGTTTCCTCAGGAAATTATCTTTAAATTTTCCGCTTGCTTTTTTTGCCCATCCAAGCCTACTCTCTCGACGCTCAACCTCTCGACCTACAGAAATTCTTTGAGCTTACATGCCGGGGCCGCAGAAGCGGCAGGAGGTCCAGCCATGGAATTTCGATGTGACAGAAACGGAAACTGGCATTTTTCCTCCGAATGTCCCAAATGGCCAACCAACTCAGTTAGCATCGCCCACAGAGAAAAACTCCCGCACAAATTTGAAGTCTGCGACCAATGTAAGACACTGAAGGGAAAGAGTATGCGTGGAGACAGCATGATCCACGTCAACCATGCTGCCGTCTTACAGCGAGTCAATGTGATACTGAATCGCGTAGGCTTCAAACGTCACGTTTGACCTAAGAGCCGCCGAAACTCTTGAGAGCCGACTCGCTTGAGCAGCGCCTTCACTCGCTTCAGCGCGTGATAATCGTATTTGCAGGTATCACTTATTCACCTTGTGCCGGCGCTCAAGGCCAAGCTGGGCCAAATAGCGTACAAGGCTATCCGCTAAGGCTTGCCGCTGCAGCACAATAGGAATGATCGATCGTTTGCGGGAATTGACAAGGCTCGGCTGGGTGAATAGGCAAGTGTCAATGCTATCGAGCAGGATCTTTTGCTTGCCGGCAAGGTCCACGATGGCAAGCTGCTGCGCTGACATTGCCTTCTCGAAATCACGTGTACGGGGAACCGTACCGGGGGTTCGAATCCCTCCGTCTCCGCCAATTTTATTCCACCCAGAATACCCGCGCCCGCTCACGCGATCGTGAACCCATCAAGTCGCGAAAGCCATCGCGGGAACCTAGAGTTTTCCTAACGTGTATTCCCAATGCGTTTTCCACAAAGTTCGATAAAAATATTGTGAAATGAGGAGACAGGGCGATCTTCTCTGTACTCGCGACCGGATTTATCGCGATACACCACGGTTACGGAAATTGATCGTTTATGCAGCTCCAAGAGCTGGGCCTCTTTAGCATCGAGATACGCGCCTATGGTGCGAAGAATGTTCGACGGGTCGCGAAACCGCGGAACGCGGCCCGGATTGGAACGTCGTGCGCGTCCGGTTTTGGACAGTTCCTCAACATCATGTAATTCGAATCCATAGGTGACAAACTCGGTCTTACTATGACGCTCTCGGCGAAACCAACCCCACATTGTTGAAGTGGAAGAATGTCTCTGCTCGCGCAGATCTTTGACGAAGTAACCGGCTGGAACGCTGTACAATTCAAACCCAGCAACGCCTTTGGCATCGAGCGCTTGGCCGATAGCTCTGAGTTCTTCCGCGTATCGTCTTATCGCCGGCATTAAAGCACGCCTATGAATATTGAAATTGTAATCCGACGGCAGCTGCAAACAAGACGAACGGTGTTTCAGTGTATGCAGATATCGTTTGGAGTTTTCGACCGCGGGGTAGCGCTGACATCTTTATTTCCGCTGCTGATCGCGACAGACTTTTTGTATGGTTGCTCAGTTACGGGCGCGGCTAGTGGCGATTTCTTGGCGCGATTTGATAACGACACTGGGACCGGTCCTCGTGCTGAGCATCGCCGGGATTTGGTTCGCCGTGCGATTTGTTCGGCCGGCTCCGCCCGATACCGTAACAATGACTAGCGGCCCGGACGGTAGTATGTTCCGCATTGCCGCAGACAAATATCGGAGCATTCTCGCGCGCAATGGCGTGATGTTAAAAATTCTACCCTCCCAAGGTTCGCTCGAGAACCTGCAGCGATTGAACGATCGTTCATCTAAGGTGGATATCGGGTTTGTCCAAGGTGGCATTTCGGGCGGTGTTCAAACGGACCGAGTGATGTCGTTGGGCAGTGTTTTTTATGAGCCGCTGGCGATTTTTTACCGCAGCGAGAAGCCACTCACTCGACTCTCACAGTTCATCGGAAAGCGCTTGTCGATCGGCGGCGAGGGCACCGGTGCACGGGTATTAGCATCTACGCTTCTCGAGGCGAATGGAATCAAGCTCGATGGCAAGACGCCGCTCCTCGATCTCGGCGGAGAAGATGCAGCCCGCGCATTGAGGGAGCAAAAAATAGACGCGGTGTTTCTGATGGGCGACTCAGCGACACCTGCACTCATGCGCCAGTTATTGCGGATGGAAGGAATTCGATTTTTCAACTTTGTACAGGCCGAAGCCTACACGCGTCGATTTCGTTACTTGACCCGTTTGGAATTGCCGATGGGAGCGTTGGATCTCGGGAAAAATTCTCCGGCACAAAATCTCTATTTGATTGCTCCGACCGTCGAGCTCGTCGCACGTGACAATCTGCACCCGGCGATTTCGGATCTGTTGATCGAGGCGGCGCGGGAGGTGCATGGCGGCGCCAATCTACTGCAACATGCCGGTGAGTTCCCAGCCCCGCTGGAGCACGAATTTCGGATCAGTAATGACGCCGTGCGTTACTACAAATCCGGGAAAAGTTTTTTGTACCGTCGGTTGCCTTTTTGGTTGGCGAGTCTCGCGGATCGTGCGGTCGTGTTATTGGTACCGATCGTCGTGCTCCTCTTGCCGGGCTTGCGGCTGGTGCCATGGCTTTATCAATGGCGGGTCAAAGCGCGCATCTATCGTTGGTACGGGGCATTGATTGGACTTGAACGCGATGCTTTCAATAGTTCCAGCCCAGATGGACGAAGAGAGATGCTAAAGCGGCTCGACGATATCGAGAGAGGCGTTAACAACATGAAAATGCCGCTGGCGTTTGCCGATCAGTTTTATGTGCTGCGGGAACACATTCGGTTTGTGCGCGATCAGCTTACAACCGAAACGTCGGGCGCCTGAGCTGAACCCGATGAATGAGAGCCGCTGCTGATTTAGAATAAAGGACACCGTAAAAATGGCATCCGGCTTGCTCCCAGTCGGAGCGGTTCGGCTGACGAGTTACAACCGAGAAGGAGGCCCTTCAATGCGGAAGCTAAAACTCTTCGTTCTAGCAATTCTACTGTGCAACTTTTTTATTTTCTCCGCCTGCCATCGTCCGGACACCGATCAGACGCGAAACAGTAACGAATCAGGCAGTCCAAACAACGCATCGGGAGATAACCGATCCGCGAGCCCATCGTCGAACTCTCGCTGATACTAGGCTGCGGCTCAGTGAGTCCGAGCGGTCGACATCATGATGCTCGTATGATCCGTGAGCTAATCTCACATATGTTCGGAAAGGCGCGCTGATGTGATACCGATGTGGCTAGCCGCCGGCAATGGTAATGACGCGGAGAGCGAATGCTAACCGCGATTTGACTTTTTAATTTTCTTCTTGGACGTTGCTGTTGCTGCCTTTTCTTCCTCGGGCGCGAGAAAGACAAGTGCTGCCGGATCGATTCGAATGTCAATGGCATTCGACTTGAGCGGAGTTCGATCCTTTTCGGTGGGCCAAGTCATGTCGTCAATATGAATCGGGGAATTCTCCCACTCAATTTGCAAATGCTGGCCACGGCGAACCGTGAGCGTGCCACGGGTTGTTTTTCCGCTGAGCCGATCGGAAATGTGTTTGCTCAATTTGCGCCGATCGCGCTTGGTGACGAACACGACATCAAGAAATCCGTCGTTCATTTGCGCGGCTGAGACGAGATTGAGGTTGGGCCCAATGTAACGGATGTTCAATGCTTCGAGCATGACGTACTCTCCCGAGACATCTTTCCCATCGAGCTGAACCACCATGTTTTTGGCAGGAAAATGATCGACTTGCTCGTTCAATATTTTCATGACTGCCGGAATTACTCTCTCAGGCTTCTCTGAGGGTAGTTCCATTTCTCCCGATTCCAGTTCCACCATAGTTTCGGCAAACAAACCGACGCCGAAACCTTCGACAAAGCTTTCCGTTCCCCAAGGGCCTTTGGCCACGCCACTGTCGAAGTTGATAGAGCGTGCGGTATTCCAGCTCGCGATGAGATCTTGCAGGCGAATATCAGCAATCCCAAGGGAGTTAGCGATGTTATTTGCCGTGCCTAACGGGAGGACGGCGATAGGTATGCGTTTTTCGATGAGCTCTCGAGCAACTTTGCCGACCGTTCCGTCACCGCCCGCTACCGCGACGATGTCGCACGGTTTTTTCAATGCTTTCTTCCATTTCTTTTCTTTGCAGGATTGATATTTGACCTTGTGACCGGCTTTGCGAATCATCCGAACGATCTCGTCGTCTGACGGTCGGGAATGATCCCCGGCTTTCGGATTATGAATAAGAGTAACTTTAATATGCAGCTCCTTCCTTGTGCAGCCCAGAAGCTTTCTGTCAGGTGGTAAAGCCGCAACGCAACCAGAGTGCCAATTAAATCGGCCGAAAATGACCTACAGCGACTCAAGCGCTCTTATGGCCGAAATGTTCTTGTGGGTACGCTTCGAAAGCCGGTCAATTACGGCTGCTTGAGAGATCCTACAGCGTGCGTGTTTAACGGACTCGCATCCAAGCAAGCCGACGAAACACCACCGACTTGAGTCCTATCCATCAGCGTCGCACTGTCAGATAATCCCTGACACGCGCGAGAGTGGAAAATACGGACGCCAGGCCTTAGCCGATCTCGTTCACTGACTTCGCAGCGCAAATCTTTCATCGAAGAAATGCAGATCATGTTTAAGTACGAGAGTTTATTTTGTTCGTATAGAACCATCTTCGGATGACGCATCGCCACTCACTCTTTATCAAACCTGAGACAGTCAAACAGAGGAGCACAGAGTCGACGCTATATCGACGGCGAACGCATTGGAGAAAAGCCGATTCCGAACACCTGTGGCCAGATGGCACATGCCTTGCGCCTCTCGCGAAGTTCGAGCGCGACGATCGGAGATTTCATAACGAACTAAAGGAGGCAGGACCTGATGAGTAATCGAAAAATGCTGATTACCGCATTTGCCTTATCGAGCACGCTCGCGTTTGGCTTGCACCCCGGCTGGTCGCAGACCAGCGGCGGTTCATCCAGCGGAAGCAGCTCGCAAGGATTGGGAACTGGTAGTTCGGGCTCCGGAACCTCGGGTTCCATGGGGAAGTCCGGCAGCACATCAGAACGTAGCGGCAGCAGCAGTGCACGTTCAAGCGCTGACTGCCCGGACGGCAGTATTGCTTCGGGCAAAGGCTCGACGGGCAGCGGCAGCTCTAGTTCAAGCAGCAAAAGCTCCAGTGGAAACACTGGTAGTGCGAGCAGTTCAGGCCGTAGTGGCAGTGCCGGGAGCGGCTCTCTGGCACAGTCCAATATTGATTGTCCTCCGGCGGGCAGCACAGGGACAGGCACGGG
>Ga0207645_10004639_pt1 | contig 10119 bp, 9 predicted proteins | sample KBSM53metaG_FD_184331 | JGI IMG/M metagenome (GOLD analysis project Ga0207645, IMG submission 184331) | Miscanthus rhizosphere microbial communities from Kellogg Biological Station, Michigan, USA - KBS M5-3 metaG (SPAdes) (version 2) | ecosystem: Host-associated > Plants > Roots > Rhizosphere >...
AAATGTCAGGGTCTTCTCAATGAGGTCGATCAGGTGCTGACACAGTCTCTCACATACACCCGCACGTTGGTGGCTGACTTAGCCCCCCCAGCCTTGCGCGACTTTGGATTGCTTGGTGGCCTCAGATGGCTCGTCGGACAGATGCGGCATCATGGATTGGCGGTATCGCTGCAGACGTCACTGGAAGCGTTGCAACTTCCTGAAAATGAGGCCATTCCGTTGTTTCAGTCGATTCGAGAATTATTGACCAACGTAGTGAAACATGCGCAGTCAGAGGAGGCCATCGTCTCCTTGGATCTGAATATGGGCACTCTGCGGATCGAAGTGCGGGACAACGGCGTGGGCTTCGACCCTGTTGCTGAGATAAAGAACACGGAGAATGCTCCGAAATTTGGCCTCTTTAGTATTGGTGAGCGTATGTCAGCGTTAGGCGGCAGCTTTGAAGTGGAATCGATGCCTGGTCATGGAACGACAGCGACGCTTACTTTTCCAGTGAAAGAACCTGAATGACTTGCAAGTCTATGAGGCATTGGGCGTCTCCTTCAGTAATTTAATTGGTCTTGCCCTCCAGTTTAGTCCGTTCAGCTGCAGCCGCGGATGAGGGTAGGACAGATTATTTAGTATCAATCCCAACGTATTCCGCCCAGCTAGTCAAAGTCCTAGCGAAGCAGTATCTTACATGACGGCACTTTCGCACCTTCCTTGAGAGAGTGGTGAGTTGTGACGAGCTCTGCCAAGACATTCTTGCCGACACTCCCATCTGTGAGCATAGGAGTTTCTAAGATGTTCCCGATGTGAGGTTAGTCATAGGGAACCGCATGCCTGAATATTCCTCAATAACGGTTGCCGATCAGGTCATCACGAAAATGTATCTGCAGCGCGAAAGGGAGCTTGCCGCAGCACTGCGCATTTCAGAGGCGTTGTCTCAACGAATGGAATTGCAGGATTTGATCGAGCAAGTGCTCCGCACGACACTAGACGTGTTGAATGCTGAAAATGGCTCGCTCCTCTTGGCGGATGTCGGCAAGGAACAGCTCGCGTTCTACCATTCCATCGGGGACAAACCGGTGCCTCAGGGGACAGTGATTCGCTGGACGCGAGGAATCGCTGGCGCTGTCTTTCATTCGCGCAAAGCAGAAGTCGTGAGCGATGCCCAGAAAGACCCTCGGTATCTTGCCGACATCGATTTACTGTGCGGATCGGTCACACATGACATGATCACCATTCCGCTCAAAAAGTGGGAAGGTGATCCCATTGGTGTGGTTCAGGTCATGAATAAGCGGCATGGCCAGCTCGATGAACAGGACGTCCGAATTTTGACGATTATTTGCGCGCTATCTGCCATGGCCATCGAACAGGCCAGACTGTTTGAACACACGAAACGCGCCGAACTGGCGCAGGAACGAATTCGGACACTGACACAATCCCAAGCGCGTCTTCGAGCCTTGGCGACTGAATTGAATCTCACGGAACAACGGGAGCGCAGACACCTGGCGACGGAGCTGCATGATCATCTCGGTCAAATGTTAGTGGCCGGCAAAATGAAGCTTTCGCGAGCTAGGCAACTGCCAGGCCTCATACCTAAATGTCAGGGTCTTCTCAATGAGGTCGATCAGGTGCTGACACAGTCCATCACATACACCCGCACGTTGGTGGCTGACTTAGCCCCACCAGCCTTGCGCGACCTTGGATTGCTTGGTGGCCTCGAATGGCTCGTCGGACAGATGCGGCAGCATGGATTGGTGGTATCGCTACAGACGTCACTGGAAGCGTTGCAACTCCCTGAAAATGAGGCCATTCCGTTGTTTCAGTCGATTCGAGAATTATTGACCAACGTAGTGAAACATGCGCGGTCAGAGGAGGCCATCGTCTCCTTGGATCTGAATATGGGCACACTGCGGATCGAAGTGCGGGACAACGGCGTGGGCTTCGACCCTGTTGCTGTTAAAAAGCAGGATTTTTTGAAATTTGGGCTCTTTAGTATTGGCGAGCGTATGCAAGCATTAGGCGGAACCTTTGAGGTGGAATCAACGCCCGGCCATGGAACGATAGCGAAACTTACTCTTCCAGTGAACTAAACAAATGGTGATCTGCCGCAATAATTCCGAATAAGAGCACGGTCTTCGATTCGGAGAAAACACAGCAGCAACCGCACTCGCATATTTTCGGCAGCTAGCGTGGCGAAAGCTCGATCCGCCCCTACCTAATGGATGGTCACGCCTACTATGCGATTCTCAGGTCTTCGCCTTGTGCCAAGTGTTGACCTCTCCTGCGTGCAAACAACGCTACTAAAAGAATTCTATCTATCCTCGAGTAAGACAAGTACCTACAGCCCGTAGTCAGTTTGCAAATCGTATTGCGGGCAGCGGCGGGAGCCATAAACTAGGGACCCTCCTAGTAGGTGATGAATACACTGGGAGAAGCAAAACAAACATGAATGTACACGGATTTTGGGCTGTGAGAGAAAAAGTGATGATTCTACGCGAAATCGCGATTGGCGTGGAGTTTGCTCAACCGATGGTGCATGCCCGCCCAAGACCATCATCGATATACAGCCAGTCCTTCGCAGACTGATCCGCCACCTAGCCTCTAAGAGCGCAAGCGCGATGCTGAATCATTTCCGCTTAGCTTTAGAGGTAGTTATGGCTCAAAGACTGCCGTTCCGCCCAGGCATCAAATACGCGGGTTCGCCAGCAGAAACCGTCCTCATCGCCATATGTTGTGTATGCGGACTGGTTCGCGCAAGGAAGACATTTACTAGCGAATCTGACCGATGGATCACATGCCGAGCGTATGAACAAAGATATGGAGTCGCCCTCATGGGAAGCGCCCTCACCCACACGTATTGTTCTGGATGCTACACGGACTTCATGCAACGGGTAAGGCACACTCGTCAAGCTACTGCGCCCTTGTCAACTTGAACGATGCTGTTCTCTTCGAGGTGACGACGTGCCTGCTGTTGTTCCGCTGCATGATTTAGCTAGAGGCGGCACAGTGGTTGTGATGTGAGCTACAGTCCACGCTCTTTGTTGTATTGTCTTACATAGGTTTCATACTCCATCCAGGCTTTCTGGGCCTCCTCTGAATTAGGTGTCTTCTTGTCGGCTACTTCGTGGTAGAGGCCGAAAAGCCGGTTTAATTCACTAAGTGTCGTGGTGAATGTCGTTGCAGGCACTTCATTCCTCACTTTCTTTCCTTTGGAGGAAATCGAAAGACTGAATCCAACAGAGATGACTGTAACTCGATTAATCGAATGAGGGATTGCGTTGAAGATGGAGAGATCGGGCGTTCATTACGAGGCTTAGAGGAAGGAGCAGCCTGGATTCTTCTGGGCGGGTCACAGCCGTGACGGTAGCGAGAGGCTTGGCATTCTATCGGACGGTGACTCGAAATCATTGCGAACATCTCACCGTATGACTTTTAAGGAGGCCTAACTCTAAACGAAATGGTCGAGAAAATATATCCAGTGGAATAACCTAGTAATAATTTTCATGACGAAGAACTCCTACCGTGGCCCTCGCGGATACAAGTCCTATTTAGCGACTACGTGCTCGAGTCTAAGCTGCGGGGCGCTCCCGCTCGCTCGAGCATTACCCGTTCGTTGTCGTCTCGACAAGGGATCGCCGTCTGACAGATGAAATTGCCTCCCCTGAACATCGTCGAGCAAGCGGTTGGCAGGCTAAGGTCGTTGCTGATGACCACATTCTGACTGAGCGCTAGAGCTAGGCAGCTCGAGGTAACGATACGATATACTCGCCGGCCTTTTTGCAGGACAAACACAGTTCGCCTGTGCGACTAAGCCGGTCCACTTCAAGAAAAACCTGCGTCCAGCTATGAGACGTGCATTCCCCTAAGAGCTCGTCGAGATCACAGGTCTTTTTCTTTCGCACAATTCGGAGGAGGAGCCTACCGAGCTTGTCCGGATTCGGTAGCGCAGAGCGAGCCATAATGCTTCCCTCCTTGCTTCGGGGGTAGTGTTATGATGCCTCCTTGCTACGGGCACTCAAGTTAGTTCCGTCTAACTCTTTTACAGTAGCACCGAGCTGTCGAAGTTGCTCTGAAAGTATCCGCATTTCCATTTCAGAAAGATGCCTGCCATCCATCTTCAGACGTTGCAAAAGACGGTTACCATAATCAATAAACTCTGCGACTTCATGAGAAATGGAGAGGACCATACCAAGCTAAAATATATGACTCACGGGCGAGGCAAGGCACTAGGCGTTACCCAGATAGCCAGCACTCACAGTGCCCGATCCCGTAAGGCCGATTACACCTGTCAATGTTGACAGGTTCTACTCCTGGACTGTTCGCAGGAATTAACCGAGGCAGAAGTTTTGCCCTTTTGACGGCTTCTACGATTGTTGGATGAAGAGTTTGGAGTAGGCCTGCTTTATCGAGAACGGCCACCGCGCCGACGTTGAGCATTGCCTTTTCAGTATCATCTGGAACACCGGCGGTCAGACCAATCACAGCCGTTGATGGACTTTCAAGCTTGATCAGTTTGGTCGCCTCAATCCCGCTCATCGTGGGCAATTGGAAATCGATGATAGCGACAGCCGGTCGCAACCTCCTGGCCTCAGTCACGTCATCGTCACCAGTACCCGCTTCGCCTATTACACTGATTCCTGAATAGGGTGCAAGATGTCCCGAAGGAGCCGCCGCATCCACGGGCAATCATCCACAATGAGAACTTGGACGTTTCCCATCAGGGATTGAGGATAACCGTACAGCCGGTTGGGGCTCAATCGCTTTAAGATGTATCGAAGACACGCGAGGGACTTCTAAGCAGGCCTTAATCGCTTTTTAATTAGCTCGCCATTCAGTCTCATGAATGAGGAAATCTGGCGAGGCAAGCTTGAGCCGCTCTGCCCAATTAGCCTATTCCTTCAGGGGAGTGCAAGGGGGGGCGGTCAAGTCTTCCATCGTGGGTGATTGAGTAACGTGTCGGCAGCTATTTCTCCGCTCAGTGTTCTGGAGAAAACCGATCAGCCATCGATGATCGGTCGAGGAAAGACCTTCCCCCGACGTCACGCGGCTTTTGGGAGGTGCCGGTATTGATAACACACAGGACAGTAGGTGTGGATCAAAAGGCAATCAGTTGGATCGATCCCAGTGCTTCGTTGATACGTCTGCTGTGTGATCCAGGGTGCATCAACAGTTTCTTGCTCGTCACGAACGAGCCGACAGCGAAGACAAAAGAGAAGACAAACTTGAACCTCTTGAGAGGCCGATTGAGAGGACGGGCGGGTCGATTTGATGTCTTGTATGAGCTCATAAGCACAAGACAAGACCGCCTCGAAGTCGTCTTTGGGCACCCCCTTATGGTTCGTAGCGAACACAAGGACTCGCTCAGATGCGCGAATAAGCTCTTGGACGGGGAGACTCAATGTACGGTTCATACTTCAATCCTAGAAGCGACCAGAGACCAAGACAGCGTCTCGAAGGAGCCGGTGTGCAGATCAATGGTCGTCTCGGGTAGGAGGCTGCCCTCGGATTCCCAGCACAGCGGGCTTTCCCCGTCAATGTCGGCCATGCGCTCGTTTTCGTTTTCGTATGGCATCGTCGTACTCCTTCGCCAGGCTTTGGAGTTGCTGGTCCAAGAGGACGAGTGGATTTCGAGCCATGGCCTTGCGGAGCCGCTGCTCCGCATTGCGGTCTTGAGACGAAATCATTCCTCGGCCTCGTAGAGCATAACGACTTGGAATCTTGTTCTTTCTGCTTAAAACCATTTAACGAGCGTACGCTGGCTGCATATGATCGCCTACCCGCGAGACCGCCAGTGCGCACGGATTCGACACTGGGTCTATCCCTATGAGTATCGTATTTCCGCATTCTGAGATTCACTAGGATGGCTTCATAGCCGATCTTATCTCGGCGAAGCCCTGGAACTAGGGTTGGCGCTAACCATCATTTTAACTAGTTGAGGGCAAAGTGTTGTGATCATGCGGGATTCTCCTTCCAGCGAAGGTGGATACGCGCTCGAAACCGCGCTAGCAAAGGGGTAAGGGAACGTGACTAAGTGCTTGAACAACAATTATGTATGTGGGATAGCAGTTAACGCGTCAGAAATTAGTAAGATCCCTTCCACGTTGAAGTTATTTTGCTTGTTCTTTTCAGAAGTTAGGAACGCTGCGAATGAAGCCTGTTTTACTATTGATAATGGCACTTATCAATACTAATGCGACGAGGTTCTAGGACACGCATCGAATGCGTCGACCTGCCTCAAGAAGAGATTGTCATATTCGCCTAGGGCAGGACCATACCCACCTACCGAAAAGCAGGATCAGCCCAAGACCCCCGCAACCTATGCACAAGACATGTAACCAGTCGACGGAGATAAGTCCCAACAGGGGCTTGCTGAGAGAAAATGGATACAACAGCATCAGGTCCCAATGCATCACGGCATCAAGAAGTACATGTGAAAAAGTGCCAATGTAGGCAGATACAAAGGACATCGTCCACGTAAACCCGTGACATGGGACATTCATCTCATAAAGCACACGCTCGCTAATCGGTTTGCCGATCGCACCGGCTAGCGTTCCTATTACAAGCGCACCGATGAGAGTATGTGTAAATCCGTGCAGAATCACACTCCCGATCATCATGCGCACAGCTGGTTCGAGATCTATTAATACTTGAGAACCGCCGAAGACCATGAAGCTGAAGCGGTCACCACCGACGGCCTTGAAGACGGCCCCTGGACCTAAATGAAAGGGAGTAAAGGGCATAGGTTGACCAGAGGGAACCCTGCGCTGAGCAGCGCCAGGCTGACTCGGAGAATGAGGTAAGGCCTCACGCGGCATACTTTCATATGACAAGACGCTAAACTTGAAAGCATCTTTCACACGACAGAAACGTCTATAGCGTCAATCGTTCACCTTGTCCCAGTAGTCACAGACTTGGGATGTTGCGACACCTGTCATGCAATGATATTGCACCCCGCTGAATTTCAAGCGTCCTTGTTTTGCACCCAGAAGGGTTTCATCCCGCGATAGCATGGGCGGATCTCCTGAAAGTGAAATTGAAGCTACTTCTTTCCACGAGGTACTGCCGAACTGATTAAAAAGGGCAACTGTGTAATTTTGGCATCCATTGACCGCGTATCCACATCCATTGAGAACGACGTATTCGACTTCAGCATCGTCGTCCCACTGCCCTGCCAGAATGTCGCAAGGATGGTCTGTGGAACAGCTATCAAAAAGATGTCGATGCGATTGCTCGTTAAGGGCAGGAAGCAGATCGGCTGGGATCGTGTGCCCCGGAGGGTACACGGTAAGTTTCGCGAGAATCGCTTCGGGTGTCGCGGGAGGCGGCGCTGGCGTCTTCCATTTCCATTTGTGTTGGACCTTCTGTAGCCGTGCCAGTTGCGCAGTGATTTGCTCGCGGGCCGGATGATCTTTCAAAAGCGCAAGGCGATCGAGAACAGCCTGACCGTGATGTCCGAGTTCAAAGCGCATGCTGCCAAAATCAAAATGCTTTACATCGACTGCTCCGTTAAGGAAACGGCGCTCTTGATCTTCGGCGCTTCGCTTTAGAGGATCCATGAGAGGGCTATGCAGGGCAAGTGCGAGTCCAAGAACGACAACGGAGAGAGCCACATTAAATCGGCGAATGTTGCCAAGCCAAACAGAGCCAGCTCTGACGACACTCCAGGCATAACCTACGCTATAGCCTCCCAGGACAATCGCGAAGACGATCGCATAGTAGCGTTCTGGGGTAAATCCATACTGTAGTATGCGGAGATTCATAGAGTAGAGCGTCAGTCCAACGAGAATGGGCATGGCCATTAAGGTTGCTTCAACGCCTCTTCGCAGAAACGGTCCATAGGGTGCTGTGCCCTCCCCATCCTGAAACACCGCATTCACGAATAGCAGAATTGACAACAATAGGCTCAGCAGAATGGAGGACGCCCATTTTGTGGCCCACAGCGGGGCTAACCCGGTGAATGGGAGGGTAGCTACAAAGCTGAGGGCGATTACGACGAGTAAAGGAGTGAGGGAACGGCACAGGGTCGAGGAGATTGCTCGAAGGGTACTGATGATCTGGGCGTGTTCTTTTGCCAGCGCTACGCCGACTCCTGCCATGATCCATGTCGTAATGAAAATAAAACTTGGTTTGGAAATGACCCGTTGGATGACGTGGATGCCTAATGCCTGGAACAGTGCGGCAAATAACCAGACAAGCATCCAATAGACCCCGGTGTAGAACCAGGCAAGGCCCCCAAGAAAGAAATTATTCCAACTATGTCGATACAAGTCCGGGTAAGGAAATATCGGCCGGCCTTTCCGTTGAAAGATTTGTAAGTACGGCAAGATGATATATAAGGCGAGCGTTGCGGCAATCGACCAGGTGATAAGTCGAAAGTCGTCGCCTTCGTAGGTTGATCCCTTGGGCGGCAGTTGGAGAACCACATAAAACGTGAACACACTGAAAGGCAATCCCAGGCTCGTGACGATCGTTGTCAGCCGCATGCGTTCTCGTCCCGAGGATGCGAATTGATAGAGAAGCCCACTTGAAAGAACCCATGCCAGCAGCCCGAACAAAAAGGATTTTTCGATCGGTTCTTGAGGCTCAATTCTCACCACAAGCCACGCCGTTACACCCTGAAGCAGCCCTATACCAGCAAGGATAAGGCGCTCAACATTTGTGGGGGAAGCCAGGATGTTCTTGAACTCTTGCATCCGGCAATTCTCTAAGTGTAGGACCTGCGTAGCGTATTTGAAGGGTAGCCCTGAAGGCTGATAGCGTCAAAGGAAACGGTGGTTTAGGCGGAGCGTGAAAAAGAGAATGCTCCCGAAGTGGGTACAGATGGGCCTGAGTTGTCCTATCCTGGTAGCAGCGTGGCAGCAGACAACGCTGAGGCCCAGGCCTCGAATTAACAGGCCCCCATCTCTCTCTGGCGGACACAGGAATCAACAGCAAGAGAGGCGACTACCACCTTCCTCCCAAAACTGGCTTAGGGAATACCCCTTGCTATTGCTAGGACTTCGCCGAGCACCCCTTCCGTCTTTTCCACGGTAAGCAATAAGCACTTACCATAACTCCCCTTAGGGCCATAGCCAGGCTTCGGATGGACATGCGTAAAGGCACTACCCTGCAATCCGTTGTACGCCATGGCTCTCTTTTTCTTTTGGCTTCGCTGAATGTCCTGGGATGCAGCGGCGGCGAGTCCAGTTCTCCGACCTCCCCGAATTCTCCGACGTCTCCGAATCCTGCGTCCCCAAGCGGGAGCGTGGTGCAACAGGCCTATCTGAAATCTTCCAACGCAGGGCAGCCTGGGTTTGGTGGGTTTGGCGGGCAAGTCGCCCTCTCAGGTGACACCCTGGCTGTCAGTGCCGGCGATAGTGGCTGCTCGGGAGGCATCAATGGCGTCCCGACCAATAACGGTTGTGAAGGTTCAGGAGCCGTCTATGTGTTCGTCAGCAATGGAGCGGGCGGCTGGACGCAGCAAGCCTACATCAAGGCCTCCAATCCCGGCGCCACCTTCTTTTTTGGCTATTCGCTTGCCCTCACCGGTGACACGCTCGCGGTAGGGGCCCCCAACGAAAACGGCTGCGCGACGGGCGTGAATGGCAACCAACAACAGACGGGTTGCAGCTTCTCAGGGGCAGTGTACGTCTATACGCGCACGGCGGGTGTCTGGACCCAGCAGGCCTATGTCAAACCTTCCTATACGAACCCTCAGTTGGGAGGGGCATTCTTTGGCAGCAGTGTGGCGCTCTCCGGTGACACGCTAGCTGTCGGTGCGCAATATGAGAATAGCTGCGCCACAGCCATCAATGGAGATCCAACGAACAGTGGCTGTTTCCAGGCCGGCGCGGCGTACGTCTTTACCCGTTCATCAAACGTGTGGACCCAACAAGCCTACCTCAAGGCACCCAACGCCGAACCGGAAGACCAGTTTGGCTTCAGTGTGGCTCTTTCCGGGGACACAGTCGCGGTCGGCGCACCGATCGAGGACAGCTGCGCCGTGGGGATCGGCGGCGATGCGGGCAATAACGGGTGTCTCCTCGCCGGGGCGGTATACGTCTTCAGAAGGACCTCCGGAAATTGGAGTCACGATGCCTACGTCAAAGCCTCCAACACAGAAGGCAGTGATGCCTTCGGCGGTCTGCGCGA
>Ga0207645_10004640_pt1 | contig 10117 bp, 7 predicted proteins | sample KBSM53metaG_FD_184331 | JGI IMG/M metagenome (GOLD analysis project Ga0207645, IMG submission 184331) | Miscanthus rhizosphere microbial communities from Kellogg Biological Station, Michigan, USA - KBS M5-3 metaG (SPAdes) (version 2) | ecosystem: Host-associated > Plants > Roots > Rhizosphere >...
TACGGAGACATTAGTCCCGCCATCCCGTTATCAAGATCAATTGCCAATGTAGAATCTTTTATCGGTCAATTATACCCGGCCATCCTGATAGCTCGATTGGTATCAATGGAGTTTTCGGATAGAGCAAAGAAAGATGTTTGATGTTTGAGGTTTGCTTGCCCGCCGTAGCTTTAGCGAAGGCGGGAAGTTTGAGGTTTGAAGTTTCGTGTTCACGATAAAATTGGAGATTCACCATATGCTCAGTCTTCCAAAAATATTCAGATCGCCGCAAGGTTCGGACACGATTGCCTATGAAGGAAATGCCATCATTCCGCCAAGCCGATCAAAGTCACTTTTAAATCCGGTGGACAGAATATCTGAAATATTGTTTGGTGTTTTTATGGCCTTAACGTTCACCTGCACCATCAACATTGTGGAAGCGAACCGCACTGATGTGAGAGACACGCTAATTGCTGCCATAGGTTGCAATATTGCCTGGGGACTCGTAGATGCAGTGATGTACGTGATGGCAACTCTCGCGGAACGTGGACGAAACAAAACAATCTTAAGATATGTTCGCACAACGTTGGATCATGAAACCGCCCGGCAATTTATTGCTGATGCTCTGCCTCCACTAATTGCATTACAACTTTCCAGCGAAAACCTGGAGAAGGTTAGACAATCTTTATTAAAAATTCCGGAATCCGCAGTTAGAGTAAAAATTACTAAAGACGATTTGAAGACCGCGTTAGGAATATTCCTGCTCGTATTTATTTCTACATTTCCCATTGCTATCCCGTTTCTTTTTATAAAGGAACCAGCACTCGCACTTCGGGTATCCAACCTCGTTGCCATTATCCTGATGTGCATTTGCGGCTGGCTGATCGCAAAATATGGAGGATATAATAGGGTAATCACCAGCCTGGCAATGGCAGTTATTGGCGTTTCGCTTGTGGCCATCACCATCAGACTTGGAGGATAGTTATCATGAACAAGTACATTGCCGTTCTGTTGTTTAATTTATTTTCACTGAGTGCCATCGCGCAGCAAACTGACTCGTCATCTTCAAAATGGACATTCGCGGCGGCGGCCTATTACTATATTATCCCGGAAGAAAAAAATACGGTAACCGTAATAGGTTATGCAGATCATAATTCCTGGCATTTTGAAGGACGGTACAATTACGAGGATCGCAAAACAGGTTCGTTATTTGCCGGGCGAAGATGGGAATGGGGAAACAAATTTGTATTTGGCGCTACACCAATGGCTGGAATGGTATTTGGAAATACAAATGGCTTTGCACCTGCGATTGAATTGGATGCCAGTTATAAAATCTTTGATTACTATTCCGAAACTGAGTATGTAATAGACTTCTCAGGAAGTGAAAATAATTTCCTTTACACCTGGGGCGAACTGGGTGTAACACCATTTTCTTCGTTCAGAACAGGCATCTCCTATCAACGAACAAGACTATATCAATCGAGCCATGAAGTTCAGCGAGGAATCTTCGCAGAATATTCATTCTGGAAATTGACTACCGGACTGTATTATTTTGATCCATTCACCACCAGCCAATTTGTGATTGCTACACTCAGCATCGACTTTTAATCTTCCGCCAACAGTGCAGCTTTAATGTCCTGCAGCTCCATCCGTTTCTTGTCGCTTACTTCCGGGAATTTGAGATTTAGCGAATCGAGTGTATTGATGATTGCCGATGCTACCACAATTCGCGCAAAAGGTTTGTTATCGGCAGGCACCACATACCACGGTGAATTTTCTGTGGCCGTATTCCTGATCAATTGCTCATAAGCATCCATATACTCATCCCAGAATTTTCTCTCCTTTGCATCGGAAGCAGAAAACTTCCAGTTCTTGTCAGGATCCTCAATGCGATCCAGGAACCGCTTCTTTTGCTCCTTTGCCGACACATTCAAAAAGAATTTACAAACAACAACGCCGTTCCGATTCAGGTATTTCTCAAAATTCCTGATATCCTGCAATCGCTCGTCCCAAATGTCTTTCGTAACTAATTGCTTCGGCATTCTCTGGCCATTCAATAATTCCTGGTGAACTCTTACCACCAGCACTTCTTCATAATAGGATCGATTGAAGATTCCAATTCGTCCACGTTCAGGTAAATGCTTCATACAGCGCCACAGAAAATCATGGTCTAGTTCTTCGGAAGAAGGCGCCTTAAATGAACTCACCTGGCATCCCTGAGGATTTATTCCTGACATCACATGCTTGATCGCGCCATCTTTGCCGGCAGCATCCATTGCCTGGAAAATCAGGAGTACTCCCCACTGATCCTGCGCATACAACATCTCCTGCATCGCAGCAAGTGCCTTCACTCCCGTTTGCAATGCCCTTTTTAATAAGTCTTTGCTATCAAATCCGTCATCGTCCTTTGGGTCGAAATCCTTTAGTCTGAAATCCTTTCCATCAGTGACGCGAAATTTTTCAGCAAATTTTTTAGCGCGCTTGATCAATTCTTTCTTCCCGATCTGTTCCAACTCTTCTACAATTTCCCTTTCGCGCTCTCTATCGGTATCTTCTTCCAATTCCAGCAAAACGTCGTCGGCATGTGCATATCCATTCTCACCTTTGCGATTTTCTTTTTTGTCCTTTTTATTTTTCTTTTTCTCTTTCATGTTCATTTTAATTTTATTTGTTAGAGGATGATTAATACATATCGGCCAACTCATGTTGCGCCAAAACTGGCTAGGGTATCTTGCTTCTGATATGGTCGATCGCCTCTTCCGGATCATCGGTAACGAGGGCCAGGTCAAGGTCGTCCACAGAAATAGTTCCACTTTCTATCATTGTTTCCCGCAAAAAATTTCCCAGGTGCTTCCAATAAGCAACACCCATGCATACAACAGGACGAGAAGGTAATTTGCCGGTTTGTAAAAGAGTGAACACCTCGAAGATTTCATCCATAGTTCCAAATCCACCTGGCATTAAAACGTATGCAACGGAATTCTTTCGAAGAATTACTTTGCGCGTAAAGAAGAATTCGAATTCCACTTTTTCGTCTATATAAGGATTCAATTTCTGCTCGAATGGCAATTTGATATTGCATCCAAGGGAAAGTCCACCACCCTCCTTTGCACCCCGATTGGCAGCTTCCATAACGCCCGGGCCTCCGCCTGTCATTACCGCAAATCCATTTTGTGCCAGGGCTTTTCCGATTGACCTGGCTAAATTGTAGTATACGTGATCCTCCTTAAATCTTGCAGAGCCGTATACCGTTACACAATTCTTCACATGCGAGAAAAGCGTAACTCCCTGCCATAGATCAGAAAGCGCTTTATGTGAATCCCGGATCTCATCCGCAAGCGTACGTTCCGTGCTAAAGAAATTCTGATCGTTGCTATAAACCATTTTACACTTTTTTAGAAGGGTGAAGAAATTCCTCGACAGCTTCATGAATGGATGCACTTCTGCTAATTCTTCCTGTAAGGTTTTCCACGCCCACCTTTCTGAATAATTCCCTCACATTGGATAATGCACCCACCAACTTTATTGCTATTCCGCGCTCCTGGAGTTGTTGAAACAATTTTAATAACATGTTGGCGCCGGATACATCCACAAAAGGCACGGCCGACAAATCGAGGATCATTAATCTCGGAGCACTCTCGCTGAATTCGAGATTCCTGTAAATCTTATCGACGATATCCTGCGCATTGAAATAAAGAACGGATGATTCCACGCGTTGAATGGTGACGTCATCAATAATTATGTTATCAGTATGCCTGGTAATGTCTGAGTAAAGCAAAGAATTCCCGATTCTTCCAAGTATCGGAACGTTAGGCCGTGATATTCTCCTGATCAATAATATCAACGATAGGAACACCGCAATGATCACACCTCTTAGTATCCCGAATACCAACACACCGGCAACTGCAGTCATGGCAATGCCGAATTCCACTTTATCCAGAGTGTAAATTCGCTTCAGCTCTTTCACCTTGATTAATCCCGAAACCGCGTGTATCACGATGGCCGCAAGAATTACTTCAGGTAGATTTTTTAAGAAACCTGCCAAAAAAAGCAAGATGAGACCAAGCGATACAGAACAAATGATTAGCGATAATGGCGATTTCGCTCCTGAGTTTTCATTGACCGTGGATTGCGATAGGCCTCCTGCCACAACATATCCGCTGGAAAACGCTGAAGCAAAGTTTGCAGCACCCAGTGATAGAAGTTCCTGTCTTGGATTGATTGTATAATTGTTCTTCATCGCAAACGTACGCGCTGCGGAAATCGTTTCAATGTAGCCCATTAGGAAACAGGCGAATGCCAGATCCAGGATGCCATCTACATCAGAGAATCTAAGCGAGGGCCTTTTAATCGTGGGCAGTTGATTGGGAATTTCACCTGCCAGGTGTATTCCCGCACCGGATAACTGTGTGTAAGTGATCACCAGTATGGAAGCAATAACTACAGCCAACGAAACCGGCTTTCCAGGAAACAGTCTATCCCCAAGAAAAAGAACAGCCAACCCAATCAATCCAAAAATCAACACGGTCCAATTTGTTTTCGGGAATTGCTGAAATAAGTTACTCATTCGCGTAAAAAAATTCGATCCTCCTCCCGCTAAGCCAAAAAGTTTCGGAATTTGTGTGGCCATGATTGACAGGGCAGCTCCAGCCTTAAATCCCAGGAGAATGCTGTCGCTGATAAAATTCACCAACGCGCTAAGTCGCAAAACAAAAGCGATCAAACAAAGAACAGCCACTACCAATGCAGTAAGGGATGCGATAGCTGCCCACCTGGCAGGATCACCGCCTGATAATACAGCAACTGTTGATCCGATCATGAGCGACATTGATGAAGTTGGGCCAATGGCGAGATGTTTTGATGTTGTAAACAACGCAAAGAATAATCCACCTGCAATACAACAATAAATTCCAAAATAACTCGGCACGCCGGCAAGCGTTGCATAAGCCATTGATTCAGGAAGAACAAAAAATGCAAGCGTAATGCCGGCAAGCATATCCCATTTAAGAAATGCTGTTTGGTACTGTGGCAACCAGTCTATGATTGGCACGATTCCCTTAAGCCTCCATTTCATAATTGAGAGCTGCATTGAACTTTTTTTGAATCATCTAGAAAGAAGCTGTTAGCTTTTAGCTCTTAGCCATTAGCAAGAGAGCTAGGGTTAAAGGCTAACGATGAGTAACCACACTACTGCTGCTATCCATACAAGCTGCTAAGCAAAAAACTTACAATGATGGTCACTACAGTGGCAACGAGGCCGGGCCTGATGAAACTGTGATCAACAACATATTTACCAATCTTGGTTGTTCCCGTTCTATCAATATTGATGGCGGCAAGTAAAGTTGGATACCCTGGTAACACGAAATAACTATTGGCAGCAGGAAATATTGAGATAAGGGTAGATGTTCCTAGTCCCAAAGTCAAACCAAGTGGCATCATCGCTTTAGTAGTAGCAGCCTGGCTAAACATGAGGATGCCCATAATAAAAATCGCAATCGCGAATGCCCAAGGGTAACTGGTAACAATACCACCTAATGCCTGTTTAATGATCGCTTCATTGTGCGCCATGAATGTGCTGCTCATCCACACCACTCCGAATACACTTAGCATTGCTGAAGCCATAGATTCAAACAGGCTTGCTTTCACAATTTGTGCAGGCGATGTTTTAGTAAGCAACATGATCAACGCTGCAGCAGAAAGCGTAACCACTTCAATGATGGTCACCATCTTTAAAGATCCATCAGCATTCACACTAAAATTGGGAACACCTTCAGCCATGTTGGGAACTAATTGCGGAAACGAACCGCCTATTAAAACCATCAGTATCGCTACGCCAAATATGGCGAGCGCTAGTTTTGCACCCTTCTTAATTTCTCTTTTAGTAGCTGTATCTTCTGTTTCCATTGATTTGGCGAATGCGGGATCTTTCATTTTTTCCAGGAACACAGGATCTTTATATAAATCTTTTCCCATCTTTCTAACAGAAATGGCGCCGGCCAACACACCAATGAAACAAGCAGGGATGCAAACTTTCATGATGGATAGTGATGCGCCGGGAAAAGCAAGCACCGCGGCCATCGCGGCCGTTGCTGCACTCATGGGACTCCCCGTCAATGCAAAAGTGGATGCGATTACTGAAATGCTCAGAGGGCGCTCTGGCCTGATCTTGGTTTTTGCAGATACTTCCGCAATCACCGGAAGTAACGAGTATACTAAATGTGCTGTACCTGCAAATAAACACAACCAATAAACAGTAATGGGTGCAATGAATGTGATTTGTTTTGGCTGGCGACGAATTATTTTCTCAGCGAGATACACGAGATAATCCAATCCACCCGCTGCCTGCAATGCCGCAGCGGTTGTAACAATGGAAATGATAATCAACATCACATCACCAGGTGGTGCTGTTGGTCTCATTCTGAAGAACTGAACAAAAATGAACATGCCTAAAATTCCCATTAAGCCCAAACCAATTCCTTTTAGTCTTGAACCAATCAATATCATCGTCAGTAACACGATCAATTGAATCCAGATCATAACGTTCGATTTAAAATCGCCTGAACACTATTCGAGAAAACCAGGTGAGAGAAATGTTTTCTTACCGTAAACAACCATCCTACGTGCGGTGTTAAGGTATGTTCTCTATGTGGTGCAGGGAACAGTCCGTTCTATTTTACCGTTAACTGAAACTGAAAGGATTACCAAGGACATTAATGAAGTACTTTAGATATCAGTCCCTTGAAAATCGAGTAGTTAATCATTGCATCGATAAATCATTCTCATGAAACGTCGTCATTTTTTTTTAATCCTTCTTTCACCTTGCATATTGTTTTCGTGCGGTGATAAAAAAACTGAGATTAGCACTGTAGTACCTGAGGTGAATGTGGTACAGGTTGGCCAAAAAAATGTTATTGTCTACACTGAGTATGTTGGACAAGCATACGGAGAATCAGATATTGAAATCAAACCAAGAGTAGAGGGCTGGGTAAAAAGCATCCATTTTAATGAGGGCACACCGGTTAGGGCCGGACAGTTATTGTACGTTATCCAGGATGATGAATTAAGAGATCGTGAGCAAGCCGCACGGGCTGATCTTGCCCAGGCAAATGTTATCCTTGCGAGGGATAAAGCAGACCTCGATCGCGTAAAACCATTGGCGGAAATGAATGCGCTCAGCAAACGCGATCTCGATGCCGCACAAGCTACTTATGACGCGCAACTGCAGGCCATTGAAGCTGCAAAAGCTGCTTTGCAGAACGCACAAACACAACTGGGTTATTCACGAGTTGTGGCTCCAATCTCTGGCATCATCGGCGCTTCGAAAGTGCAGGTGGGCGACTATGTTCGCAAAGCAGTAGGTGATCAATCCACCATGAATACGATTTCAGCTCTCGGTGAAATTCGCGTTCGCTTTGCTATTAGTGAAAGCGATTACATCAAGTTCAAGCACGAAAAAACAGCCGCTGAATTAAGGCAACTTCCAGTTGAATTTGTTCTGAATGATGGTACCGTATTCCCTGAAACAGGAAGGCTTGATTTCGCAAATCGTGAAATTGATCCAACTACTGGTTCTCTTTTGGTACAAGCAGTAGTTCCTAATAGAACAGCACTACTTCGTCCTGGTCAATACGTGAAAGTTAGATTTAAATCTTCAGAGATTCCAAATGCCACGGTTGTTCCGCAGGAAGCAATCAATCAGATGCAAAACGTTTATATGGCTTTCGTTGTAAACGACAGTAATAAAATCAATCCGAAGCCCGTAGAGGTTGGCACCAGAACGGGAAGAAACTGGGTTGTTACGAAAGGTTTATCGCCCGGCGAAAAGGTTGCATTAGTTGGTAATGCGCTGATTAAACCAGGCACTGTGGTGAAGCCTGTTCCGAAATCTTATTCTTACGATTCAACAATGTCAAAATAATTCGATGTATCAATGAAAGCTGAATCTTTCACGATACCTCTCGAACTTCAAATCCTTTAACCGTATTCTCCTTAAATCCTTTCATCCTAGCAGTCCTGGTAGTCCTAGTAACGTTTTAATCCCAGTTTCATGAGTGAGTTTTTTATCCGCCGTCCCATATTCGCGATGGTGCTATCCATCCTGATGGTAATACTTGGAGTCCTGGTGTTACGTGGCATTCCTATTTCACAGTACCCCGAGATCACGCCACCTATGATCCAGGTGAATGCTACTTACAATGGCGCCAATGCCGTGAATATGGAGCAAACAGTGGCTACACCAATTGAGCAGCAGGTAAATGGCGTGGAGCGCATGTTGTATATGCGGTCCGTAAACGCAAATGATGGCACCATGCGCCTTGAAGTTTCATTTGAAGTAGGAACAAATCTCGATAATGCCAACATGCTCACGCAAAACCGTGTTGCCTTGGCCAATCCATTTCTACCTCCCGAAGTAACGGCGATGGGTGTGTCAGTAAAGAAATCGCTCACCTTCCCTTTGATGCTCGTTGCTCTTTCATCTCCTAATAATACGTACGATTCAAAATTTCTAAACAACTATGGTTTTATTAATGTTGTTGATGAACTAAAAAGGATTAACGGAGTTGGCGACGTTTCAGTGTTTGGTGGATCAGAGTATGCAATGCGCATATGGACACAGCCCGATAAATTATCAAGATATGGTCTTACCGTAAAAGACGTCATCAGCAAATTAAAAGAACAGAACCTGATCAAACCAGGAGGAAGTTTTGGAGGGGAACCTTCGGCCAGCGGCACACAAAATACTTATACCGCAATGTTGCAAAGTCGGCTGGTTTCAGAAGAGCAATTTGGCAACATCATATTAAAAGGCGATGCCAACGGCGGACTAGTTCGCATGAGCGATATCGCAAGGATCGAACTGGGTACAGAAAATTATAGCATGACCAGTCGTATCAATGGCACCAGCGCCTCCACTATTGCGGTGTACCAGATTCCGGGCTCTAACGCATTGGCCGTTGCAGATGCAGTGAAAAAAAGAATGAACGAGTTGAAGGATCGCTTCCCGCCAGATATGAACATGAATATTTCACTTGACACTACGCTTGCGGTAACAGAAGGTATCAATGAAATTCTACACACTTTACTTGAAGCAGTAATTCTGGTGATTCTTGTGGTCTTCCTTTTCTTACAGGATTGGAGAGCAACACTTATTCCCTTACTTACTGTTCCCGTTTCATTGATTGGTACATTCATGGTATTCCCATTACTTGGATTTTCAATTAATACACTGTCGCTGCTCGGACTTGTATTGGCCATCGGGCTTGTGGTGGACGATGCCATTGTGGTGGTGGAAGCTGTAATGCATCATATACAACACGGAATGACGCCAAAGGATGCCACCAGCAAAGCCATGAAAGAAGTGGGAGGACCTGTTATAGCCATTGCCGTAATTCTGGCCGCGGTATTTATTCCTGTTGCATTGACTGGTGGAATCACGGGACGACTATACCAACAATTTGCAATCACGATCGCGATATCAGTGCTGTTCTCCGCGTTTAATGCATTAACGTTGAGCCCTGCGCTCGCCTCAATTTTATTAAAACCTGCGTCGCAAAAGAAAGGTTTATTAGACAAATTCTTTGGCGCGTTCAACCGGATGTTCGATAAGTTCACGAATAGTTATGCAAAAGCGGCGGGATTTTTTGCGAGAAAATTAATTATCACTCTTGTGATATTGGGAGGCATTTGTCTCGTCACTGTGTTGTTAGGTAAAAAGTTACCGACCGGATTTGTACCTGAAGAAGACCAGGGCTGGTTCCTCGTGAGCACGATGCTACCTGATGCTGCTTCCCTCGAACGTACCGATGCAGTCACCAGGAAAGTTGAGCAAATTCTTAAGAGCATTCCAGAAATAGATTTATACACAACGGTTAACGGAAACAACCTGTTAAATAATACGGTTGCGCCGAACGCGGCTACTTTCTTTATCACATTAAAGCCATGGCATGACAGACACAAAACTGCACTTGAACTTGTACAGGAGATCAATGCTGTTTGTATGAAGACGATCTCCGAAGCAACGGTGCTTGCAGTAGGACCACCACCAATTATCGGACTTGGAAACGGTGCGGGCTTTACTATGATGTTACAGGATCGCGCAGGTAACACGCCGCAATATCTGGCACAACAAGCGCAAAAT
>Ga0207645_10004642_pt1 | contig 10116 bp, 9 predicted proteins | sample KBSM53metaG_FD_184331 | JGI IMG/M metagenome (GOLD analysis project Ga0207645, IMG submission 184331) | Miscanthus rhizosphere microbial communities from Kellogg Biological Station, Michigan, USA - KBS M5-3 metaG (SPAdes) (version 2) | ecosystem: Host-associated > Plants > Roots > Rhizosphere >...
CGCTCGAAGCGGCCGGTCGCCGTGTCGTAGAGAAACGTGGCCGACGTTCCACGCGCCCGTCCCTGAAGCAGTGCCCAGCTTCCGGCCCGAGCCGGCGATACCCAGAAACCGCTTTCGAGGTCGCGAGGGCCGGCGCTGAGAACCCAGCTCGTCCACGCGATCACTCCGGCGAGTCCGATCGCGATCGACGTCCAGAGCGTCCCCGAAAGCGCCCGGTGAGCGGCCCGGATGTCGGTCCGGCCCCGTGCGACAGAGGCGAAGCCGGCGGCGAGAAGCCCGAGTCCGCCTGCGAGCGCGAATCCCCAGATCGCGCGCCCCCGGGCCTCGTCCGCGAAGAAGGTCGGCAAACGCGAGAGGCTCCAGGCGAGGACGAGACCCGCCGCCAGAGCCAGGGCCGCGTCGAGCGCGATGAGCGCCGAGCGGGAGCGCAGCATCACGCTCGCCGCATGGGCAGCGGCGACGAGGATCAGGAAGACGAGGGTCGCGAGGGCCCATGTCAACCGAGGAGGTCGGCCCTCGACGAGGATGTCGCTCCAGGGGATCCGCAAGCCTGCCAGCCAGGCCGGGACCCCGATGATGGCCGCGGCCAGGGCAGAAATGAGAAAAGTGGCGGCGAGGTGTCCGTACCAGAGGGCCAGGCTCGACACCGGCCGCGCGAGATCAAACCCGATGCGCCGGTTGGCCATCGACGGGCCGAGCATCGACATGCCCAGGCCGACGGCGAGCGCCAGCACAAACCCAAGGCCGAGCACCGTGGCGAGCAAGGAGCGCACTTCCGGCGCGCTGCCTCGTTTCCAGCCGAGGAACAGGGGCATGACGAAGGGGATCACGCTCGCGAACGCCGCCGCGGCGAAGACGAAGCGCCGTTCATGAACCTCGCGACGCGCCACGGCCAGGAATCCCTTCATGGGCGGCCTCCTTTCTCCTCGCCGGTCTTCGCCTCTCCCGCGACGGCCAGGAAGATCTCCTCGAGCGGCAGGGCTTCCGCCGTGGCGTCATCGACGCCGTCGGTCGCGCGGAAGCGCTCGAAGGCCTTTTCGTCGAAGTTGGAAACGATCGCGTCGATGCCCCAGCCACGGACCTTTACGCGGAGGGCGTCGAACTCGTCGAGCTCGGTGCCGAACGCGGTCCGGGTCTCGGTGAGCCGGTTCGAGTAACGGATCCGGCGGAAGCGGGACTTGAGGGCCTCGGCGTCCTCGTCGACGGCGAGCTTCCCGTCCTTGAGGATGCCGACCTGGGTGGCGATGCCCTCGAAGCCGGCCAGGTCGTGCGTGGTCAGGAAGACGGTCGTCCCGCGGTCCGCGAGCTCCCCGACGATCTCCTCGAAGAGCGAGCGGCGCGCCACGGCATCGAGGCCGAGCGTCGGATCGTCCAGAACGAGGAGCTCGGGGGAGTGGCCGAGCGCGAGCGCCAGCATCACCTGTCCTCTCTGGCCTTTCGAGAGCTTTCCGAACGGAGTCGCGGCCGGGACCTCGAAACGGCGGAGACGCTCGGACACGGCGCCGGAATCCCAGCGGGGATAGATCCGGCGGCAGAAGTCCGAAAGCGTGCGCGCCGACAACGCCGGCGGCGCGTCCGGCTCCTCCGGAACGACGCCGATGCGCGCCATGGCGGCGCAGCGCGTCGTCCAGGAGTTCTCACCAAAGAGCCGAGCCTGGCCCGTGGACGGCTTCTGCTGTCCGAGCAGGCAGCGCACGAGCGAGGACTTGCCCGCCCCGTTGCGGCCGAGAAGCGCATAGACGGCGCCGGGCGGCACGACGAGCGACACGTCCGCGCAGGCGGTCGCTCGTCGATAGCGGACCGAGAGACCCTCGATGCGAATCGGGTCTTTCACGCCTGGGCTCCTTTCGGCCACGCGGCTTCGACAGCTTCGACGGCGTCCTCCGCTGTGACGCCGAGCGTCGCGGCCAGGCTCGCGTATCGGACCGCCGCCTCGCGAAGCAGGCGCGCGCGTTCCGCCTTGCTCATGGCCGGCGGCTTCTCCGCCACGTAGGTCCCGTCGCCGCGGCGAACGGTCAGGACGCCGGCGTCCGTGAGCCGCTGGTACGCCTTCGCGACCGTCGCCGGGTTGATACGGAGCTCGCGGGCGAGGTCGCGCACCGAAGGGACGACCGCGCCGGGCGCGAGGGCCCCGGAGGCCACGAGACGCCTCAGCCCTTCCTCGATCTGGCTCCAGATCGGGGTGGCGTCGGTCGGGTCGATGCGAAGTTCGGAGGTTCTGGTCAACTGTATTAGTGTACTACTACACTAATACTCTACTCCGGAACACGGACATTGTCCAGCGGCTATCCGCCGGAGGGGGACACCGCCCCGCCGCCGGGGTTCGTCCGATAGTCGTACCGGCGCAGCATGGGCGCCGCCGCGGCGATCCCGGCGGTGATCAGAATCGTGGCGATGCCGCCCGAGACGACGGAGACCGTGACGCCGATGACGGTGGAGGCGAAGAGCGAGGCGACGAGACCGGCTTCGAGCTCTCCGAGCTGCGGCCCGCCCATGAAGAAGATCATGTTGATCGAGGTCATGCGGCCGCGGAGGCGGTCGGGCGTGACGAACTGCCGGATCGTCTGGCGGATGACGGTCGAGATCGCATCGGCGAGCCCGGTGCCGGCGAGCGCGATGAGCGTCAGCCAGAAGCTGCGCGAGAAGCCGAAGACGACGGTCGAGGCGCCGTAGGCGATGACCGACCAGAGAAAGATCCGTCCCTGGTTGTCGGGAAGCGGGCGCACCGAAAGGTAGAGAGCTCCGGCGAGGGCCCCGACCGCCGGGGCGGCCGCGAGGATGCCGTATCCCTTCGCCCCGACGTGCAGGACCTGGTCGGCGAAGATCGGCAGCAGCGATGTCGCGCCCGAGAAGAACGTGGCCAGAAAGTCCAGGCCCATCGTCCAGACCATGATGGGCGTCGTGAAGACGAACCGCAGGCCCTCGGCGAGCGCGGCCGACATCTCGACCTTGCCTTCCGTCGGCTCGGGCGCGCCCGAGGTCCGCATCGTCACGAGGGCGAAGATGACGGCCAGAAACGAAACGGCATTGATCATGTAGATGACCGACAGGCCGCGCGTGCCCGGGCCGGCCTGCGCGATCAGGAGGCCCGAGAGCGCGGGGCCGCCGATGAGCGCGGCCTGGAACACCGAGAGGTTGAGAGACAGCGCTCCCGGCAGGTCCTCCGGCGGCACGAGCCGGGGAATGAGCGCCTGCCGCGACGGCCCGTCGAAGGCGACCGCGGCGGCGCCGCAGGCGTTCAAGACGTAGAGCAGCCAGAGCGACTCCCGTCCGAACCAGGTCGCGCCGGCGAGGCCGAGCGCCACGGCCGTCATGGCCGTCTGCGTGATGATCATGACGCGCCGCCGGTCGCTCCGATCCGCGACCAGTCCTCCCCAGAGGGAGAACACGATGATCGGCACCACGCGCGTCAGGCCGACGAACCCGAGCGCCAGCGGCGACTTCGTCAGCAGGTAGACGTGCCAGTTGATCGCCACGACCTGCATCTGGGAACCGGTCAGGGACAGAAGCTGCGACGCGATCAGGCGCCGGTAGTCGCGGTGGGCGAGCGCCATGTAAGGGGCTCTGCGCATGGCGCGGTCGGCGGACGACACGAGCAGCTAGCGGCCGGGCGTGACGGCGAACTGCGGAAAGGGAGTCCGCGCGAACTGGATGCCTTCGAACGGGATCCGGACGCGCGTGTAGGCACGGACGCGATAGCCGTCCTTGCGGGCGGGCTCGAATTTCCACTGCTTCACGGCGGCGATGGCCGCATCGGTCATGTCCTTGCGGGCTTCGCGCTCGACCTTGATCTCGAGCGGGTCTCCGTTCTGGGAGACGAGGACGCGCAGCACGACGACGCCGCGCACGCGGTCGTGGAGGGCTTTCTCGGGATAGATCGGCATCGTCATCTCGATCGCTCGCGGCTCGGAGTCGACCTGCGCGGGCAGCAGGACCTTTCCCTCCTCGGGGGTGGACGGCGGAGGCGCCGCCGCCGTTGGCGCTGCCGCGAAGGGCAAACGGGTCGGGGACTTGCGAGCGCCGCCCTTGGGCGTCCGCGTGGGTTTCCCCGGCCGCGGTGTGCGGCTGGGCGTGAGCGTGCGCGTCGGCGGAAGGGTGCGCGTCGGCGGCGCCGCGGTGGGCGTCCGCGTGTTCAGCGCCGTCCAGGTCGGCACCCGCGTCGACGTCTCGCTCCGGCTGGGGCTCGGCGGGATGGGAGTCGGCGTGAACGACGGGGTCGCGCTCGGCGGAATGGGCGTCGAGGTTGCCGTCGCGGTCAGGGTTGGCGGGACCGGCGTCGCGGTCCGCGAAGGGGTGGACGTCGCCGTTCCCGTTGCGGTGTGCGTCGGCGAGGAGGTCGACGTCCCGGTCCGGGTCCGGGTCGGCGAATGCGTCGAGGTCGGCGGCGAAGTCGACGTGCGAGTGGCCGTCCGCGATGCGGTGAACGTCGCGGTGGGCGTGGCCGTGCCACTGGGCGTGAGGGTCGCCGTCCGAGTCGCCGTGGCGGTCGGGGGCGGCGTCTCGGTGCGCGAGGCCGTGGTCGTGGGCGGCGGCGTATCGGTGGCCGTCTGGGTGGCCGTCCTCGTGAAACTCGGCGTGCTTGTCGGCGTCCACGTCCGCGTGGCGCTAGGCGGAGCGGTCGCGGTGCGCGAGGATGTCACCGTGGGCGGCGGCGTCTCGGTACGGGTCGCCGTCGGCGGGGCCGTGGGCAGAGGCGTGCGCGTTCCTGTCGGCAGCGGCGTTCCCGTCGATGTCCTGCTGGGCGTCCGTGACGGCGGAAGCGTGTGCGTCGGCCGCGGAGTCAGCGTGATCGTCGGGGAGAGCGTCGGCGGCGCGGGCGTGGCGCTCGGTCCGGAGGTGGGCGGAGGTGGAGGGGCCGTCGGCGGAAGCGCCGTCGGAGGAGGCGGAGCGGGCGCTGGGACGGCTGTCGGCTGCGGGCGTGGCGCGGTGGGCGCCGCCATCGCGGGAGAAGCTGGCGGAGGGGGCGGGGCGATCGCCGTGGGCGCGGATGGAGCGGTCGGAGGAGCCGTCGCGGGTCTCGGCCGCGCCGGGGTCGGCGTCCGCGGGCCTGCGGCCTGGCCTGCCGGGCCGGACAGCGCGGCGGCCAGCGCCGGAACGGCGAGCGCCTGTTCCCGCCCGAAACGCTTGACAAAAAGCGCCGCGAACTTATCCCGGAGGTCCGGATCCAGGCTTTCGAGCTGGAACGCCTTCTGCATCCGCTCGGTCTCGCGGAACCGGTCGAGGGTGGTGTCGCGGGCCTCGGGCTGGCCGGCGGCGTCCTCGGCGAGCGCAAGGCGGGCGAGGACCTGGAGGTAAAGGGGCGGGTTCTCGAGCGAGGAGAAGCGCGCGATGCGGAGGTAGCTGGCCGCTTCCGCGAAGCGTCCGGCCCTGTAGGCCGCCTGGCCCTGCCGAAGCGCCGTCGCCCCGGTGTCCTCCTGTCCCCTCGAGGAGGCCACCAGGATGAAGATCGTCGCCACCGCGGCCGCCGCTCGAGAGAGGCCGGTCACGCCGCGATGCTATCTCGCGGCGATGGAGGTTTTGGGGCGTCCTCCCGAGAAAAGTCCGTGCGCCCGAACCCGGGCTCGAGCGGTGCGCTGAAGGCGAATCAGGCCGTGCGGGCCGACTTCTGACGGCTCGCGCGCTCCTGCCAGTAGCGCCGCGCGTCGAGCTCGTCCCACGCCGGAACGTCGTCGCAGTCGTGGAGCGCCTTGGCGAGCGCCCGCGCGCTCTCCGGCCGATCGTCCGCATTCTTCGCGAGGCACGCCATGATCACGGCCTCGAGCTTCGGCGGAATCGCCTTGCCGAGCCTCTTCGACAGCGGCTCGGGCGGCGTCTGCAGGTGGTGGTGGATCACTTCGAGCGATCCGCGGCCCGAGAAGACCGGCGTGCCGGTCAGCAGGAAGTATCCGACCGCGCCCAGCGCGTACAGGTCGCTGCGGGCGTCGATCGAGTCGGCGTTGCGGATCGCTTCGGGGGCGAGGTACTGCGGCGTGCCGTGCACGACGTTTTCGGCGGTCAACCTCGGATCCGCAGAGCCCGTGATCTCGCGGACGAGGCCGAAGTCGAGGACCTTCGCGATGTCGGGGATGCCGCCGCGCTCGCAGAGGAAAATGTTGGCCGGCTTGATGTCGCGGTGGATGAGGCCGATGCCGTGCGCTTCGGCGAGCGCCGCGCAGGCCTGTCGGAGGATGCGCACCGCGCGGCCGGGCGCCAGGGGCCCGCTCTCGCGCACGAGGTCCTCGAGGTCGACGCCGTCGAGGTACTCCATGACGTAATAGAAGAGGCCGTCCGGAGTTCGCCCGTAGTCGTAGATCGATACGGTGTGCGGGTTCGTCAGGCGCGCCGTCTGCTGGACCTCGCGCTCGAAGCGCTTGAGGCTGTCCTCGCCGGCGCGGCCCGGGGGCAGGAGCTTGATCGCCGTGGGCCGCCGGAGCATCTCGTGCTCGGCCCGGTAGACGATGCCCATCCCGCCCTCCCCGAGCTTCTCGCCCAGCGTGTACTGCCCGAGGCGGCGCGCCCGCGTCACGCTCTTGCGGAGACGGAACGTCACGAACGAGGCCAGAGTCGACAGCAGGATCGCGAGGATCGTCCAGAGGAGCGCGTACGCCACGGCCTGGCCCCGCGAGACTTCCGCCGGCGCGTGCTCGGCGTAAATCAGAGATGCCAGAACGGGCGCCGGTGCGGCGGCGAGCGTCGAGATCCAGGCGGTCCGGTACGCGGGGCTCGGGACGAGCGCGGCGCGCGTCAGCAGGATCGTGATGACGATCAGGAGGAAGAGCATCTCGGGACGCCACGCCTGCGGCATGTTCGCGGCCATGCACGCGTAGAGCCAGAGGTTCCCGAGTGTCCCGCCCGCGTCCAGGAAGCGCAGCGCGGATTCGGAGAGGTTCCGCTGGCTGGCGGCGATCCAGACGAACAGGAGAATCGCGCAGGTCGCGAGCTCGAAGAGAATGTCGGGCCGCGCCAGGGTCCGGCCCGAGCCTGAGAGCGGCGGCCAGACCGCTTCGATCACGAAGCCGGCGACGAAGAAGGTGATCGACGCAAAGAACGTGATGCGCGCCCAGAGGGCGATCCGCTCACGGAGGAAGTCGCGTTCGCCGGACGAGTCGAGGGGGGCCGGCGCCATGCCGGATTCGGCTCCGCGGCATTGGAAAACCTTGCGATTCGGTTCGCTGCTCATGGGTACCTTCTACCTCTCCGTGCCTCTCGGCGCATCACGGATTCTCGATGCGGACCTCCACGCGCTGACCGAGCTTCAGCGGCGTTGCTTCTTGAAACGCGATCTTGACGAGAAGGACACGGGTGTCCTCGGGCTTGCCGGGGTCCTGGGGCTTGAGGCGCCGGCCCACGACGGTGTCGGGGATCTCCTCCACCTCGCCCTTCCAGGACTGCCCGTCCCAGCCCTCCGCCATGATGCGCACCGGCTCGTGAAGCGCCACCCGCCCCGCGTCGAACTCGTCGAGCTCGGCCTCCACGCGCACCTTCGAGAGGTCGGCCACGGTCAGGATCTTCTGGCCGGCTTCCAGCGTCTCGCCGGGGTCGGCGTGCCGGGCGATGACCACGCCGTCGATCGGCGAGAGGATGCGCGTCTTGGCCAGAACCGCGGCCAGCCGGTCGGCCGTGGCCTTCGCGGTGGCGCGCCGGGCGCCGGCGGCGTCGAGGTCCCGCTCGGCCTTGTCGACCGCCTGGCGGGAGCCGACCGACTTTTCCCACAGCGATCGCGCGCGCTCGACCTCCGAAGCGGCGAGGCGGATGTCGGCATCCGCTTCGAGCACGCGCGCCCGGGCCTCCTCGAGGGCGGCCCGATGGTCGTCGGAACGCATCTCGGCCAGGACCTGGCCGCGGCGGACCTTCTCCTTCTCCCGCACGTTCAGTACTACGATCGTGCCGGCCAGATCGGTTCCGACGATGACCTCGCTTCCCGGGTAGGCCACCACCCGCCCCTCCGCGGCCACCCCGGACGCCACGGCCGGGCGTGCGGGCGCGGGGCCGGCAACCGTGACCCGGGAGGCTCTCCGGCCGGCGCCGGATATGACCGCCGCCCGCGCCTGCAGCCCGACGACGGCGAGCAAGCCCAGGCCAAGAATCGGCCAGAGAGCCCGGTTCCAGAAGTTCTTTTTCATGGTTTTTTCCTCTGTCAGGCCGCGAGGCCTTCGGCCGCGAGCCGGCCATCCTGGATGCGGAGCACCCGGTCCGCGACCGTGCGGACCTTCGGGTCGTGCGTGACGATCAGCAGCGCCCGGTCCTCTTTCTTGGCGAGCGCCCGGAACATTTCGAGCACCTGGCCGCCGATCTGCGAATCGAGGTTCGCCGTCGGCTCGTCGGCCAGGAGAATCGGCGACTTCCCCGCGAGCGCGCGGGCGATGGCGATGCGCTGCTTCTGCCCGCCCGAGAGATCGCGCGGAAGGAAGTCGCGTCGGTCCGAGAGGCCCACCGCGTCGATCACCCGCTCGGCTTCCCGCAGCGCGGCCGCGCCTTTCTCTCCCTTGACGTTCAAGGCGTACTCCACGTTCTCGAGCGCCGTGAGCGAGGGAAAGAGGTTGAACTGCTGAAAGACGAACCCGATCGATTTCCTCCGGATCGCGGGCAGGCGCGCCGGCCGATCGGCCGAGATCTCTTCGCCGTCGACGACGACGCGGCCGGAGGACGCCGTGAGGATGCAGCCCAGAATCGAGAGCAGCGTCGTCTTGCCGGAGCCCGAGGGACCTTCGAGCGAAACGATCTCGCCTCGCGAGAGGGACAGGGACACGCCCCTGAGGACCGAGACGACGTCGCCTCGTCCCTCGCGGAAGTCCTTGGACACGGAATCGGCTTCGAGAACGGGTTTCATGACGCGCCTTCCTGGGATTCAGCCCCGGAACACGAGGGCCGGGTCGATGGATGCGACTTTCCGGAACGAGATCATCGCGGCTGCGAGGCACATCACGACAGCGCCGACGAAGACGATGGCGACGAAGACGGGCGGGATGATGAGCTTGAGGTCGATCTTCGTGATCGCGGGGCGCATCGCGTAGGCCATGAGCGCTCCCATGACGAAGCCGCCGACGGCCGCGATCGAGGCTTGCTTGCCGAGGATGCGGTAGATGTCGAGATTGCCGCCGCCGATCGCCTTGACGGTGCCGAACTCCTTGAGGTGCTCCATCGTCGAGGTGTAGAGCGTCTGCGCGACCACGACGATCCCGACGAGACAGCCCAGGAAGACCGTGATGTACATGTTCAGGCCGATGCCGGTGGACTGGACCCAGTAGTTCCGGGACCGGGTCGCCCACTCCTTTTTCGTGTAGACGTCGTTGTACGGGAGCCGGCGCGCGATCTCGGCTTTGACCGTAGCGACGTCGGCGCCGGGAGCGAGCTTGACGAGGACGTACGTCGTCTTGCCCTGGAGCGACTGCGGGTTGAGGGTCTGCGCGCGCTCGAAATCGATGAACGAGATCGGCGTCGTCGTGAAGGAGCGGGCGTCCTTCGTGCGGCCGATGATCTTCATCCGCTGGCCCAGGATCTCCCGGTACTCGCCGACCTGAAACGACCCGTACCGTTTGACCGCGGAGTCGTCGAGGAAGAAGTACTGGCCGCGCTTGAGGTCGGCCAGATCGCCCTGCGCCACGTTCCAGGGAATGTTCCAGCGCGAGAAATCCTCCAGCGCGTAGATGAGCGAGCCCTCCTGCGCTCCGGAGGGAAGGTTCACCGTCACGAACCAGACGATGAGGTTGTCCGCGCGCTCCACTCCCGGCACCGAGCGCACCCGCTTGACGGCGGTGTCCGGGAACGTGTGCGCGAAGTCGACGTTGGGGGTATTGCGCGAGGTGACCCAGAGATCCGCGTCGATGTGCTCGATGGTGACGGAAGCGTTGTCGAGGAGGCCGAGAAAGAGTCCGACCTGCACGAACACCAGCGTGACCGCGAAAGCCACTCCCGAAACGGTGATCAAAAACCGCAGCTTGTCGTGCAGGAGACTCTTCGTGGCGAGGTCGACGGCCATCTCAGGACTCCTTGTGGACGTCGCCGCGCTCGAGCCCGCGGATCATGACCTCGATCTGGGCGTGCGCGAGCTCCGTCGGGTTCCGCCAGTCCACCCAGGCGTCCTTGCACTTGGCGATGTGGAGCGAGATGACGCCGTGCGTCCCGGCCCAGACGATC
>Ga0207645_10004645_pt1 | contig 10114 bp, 10 predicted proteins | sample KBSM53metaG_FD_184331 | JGI IMG/M metagenome (GOLD analysis project Ga0207645, IMG submission 184331) | Miscanthus rhizosphere microbial communities from Kellogg Biological Station, Michigan, USA - KBS M5-3 metaG (SPAdes) (version 2) | ecosystem: Host-associated > Plants > Roots > Rhizosphere >...
GGCCTTGTCTTGAATATCACCCACAGCTTCGTAGCCAGTACCCGACACAAAATAGTCGGTTTTGCCGATCAGCATGCGCTCGACGGTCATCTCGTTTTTGGTAAGCGTACCGGTTTTGTCGGTACAAATGAGGTTTGTAGCGCCCAGTGTTTCTACGGCGGATAATTTTTTCACCAAAGCCCGGGCTTTTGCCAGGCGGGTTGCGGCTTGGGCCAGGGTAATGTTCACTTCGGCCACCAAACCGTTCGGGATCATGGCGGCGCTAATGCCGATTGCGAAGAGCAGGGCGGCTTTGAGCCCAAAGTGCGAATTGAGCGCCAAAACCACCAAAAGCGTCGCCAAAATAAGCGTTCCCTGGGCAAGGCGTCGCGCCAGGTTGTTCATCTCGCGCTGCAAAGGCGAAGTGTCGGCTTTGGTGCCTTGGCTGAGGTTAGCGATGCGCCCGAGTTCAGTGCTCATACCACTGCCGATCACTACGCCGTACCCGTGGCCGATCGCCACAGTCGTTCCCATAAATACCAGGTTGTGGCGGTTGCCGAGCGGCACATCGCCGGTGATGGCGTGCACGAATTTACGGCTGGGGTTGCTTTCGCCGGTGAGTGCAAAGTCGTTGGTGGCGAGTTCTTCTTCTTGAATGACGCGCACATCGGCCGGCACGGAGTCGCCCTCTTCGATATACACGATGTCGCCGACCACCAAGTCGGTGGAATTAATTTCGGTGAGCGTGCCGTCACGTACCACTTTGGCTTTGGGTACCACCAAGCGTTCCAAACTTGCCATCAAACTTTCGGCTTTGTACTCCTGCAGGAACCCGACCACGGCGTTCACGAGTGCGATGAACAACAGAATTGTCGCGGTTTTCAGGTCGCGCAAATAGATGGAAAAACTGGCGCTGACCAACAAGATGAACACCATAACGTTGCGGAACTGCCGGATAAAAATAAGCAGCGCAGATTGCCGCTTGCTGCGCGCCAGCTGGTTGGAGCCGTCTTTTGCGAGCCGGGCGGCCGCTTCTTTGTCGGTTAATCCATCTTCGGTAGTGCCGAGCTCGGCAAGCACGGCGCTTGCATCCTCGCGGTAATAGGGGAGTTTTAGGGAGTCTTCTTGTGTAGCCATTACCGTTATTATACGGTAGTTTCCAGGCTATGAACCAATGGCTTTTTCGGGCAATAGTTATATAATACTTACCCACATGAGTACACATAAAGCCTTTTCTGGTCCTATGGAGTTGGCCGAAGTACATGTTCGTGAAGTAATTGCAGCGTCATATATAGAGCGCCAAGAGGAATTGTTCGCACGTACCGGAGAACGCTTCCATTCTGGGGAAAGTCCTTGCGAAACATTTGATCGCATTCAACAAAGCGTTCGTATGCTCTACGCTGAACCAGCCGGCAAACTTGCTCTTTCGAAGGCGCTCTGGCAGCGTGGCTCGATTGATAGTAAAACAGGAGAGACTACTTGGAAGTTTCGTCATCCCGACCGAGGTGAGCGGCTGGCAAAGCGACTCGAAAGCGTTTTAATACCAGTGGGCGAACCGGTACTGCCGCGTATTGAAAAGGTTGCAAAAGACGAGCTGGTTTATAATCCGCGGCTGAAAAACCCGAATATTGAGCGGGTGGTGTGCGCCCTGCAACGGATCTGGACCAATTACGGTGCGCTTGAAGAAGAACACCGCACGGCAGAACCGGGCATGTCCTTCATAGAATATATCTTGCAGACGCGCCGGGCGCGCTTTCCCGAATTGTGGTATGAGGATTGGCACACAGAGGTGCGGCATACCGCAAAATCGTACGTGCCAGGTGCAGAGGCCGCCTCGACTACGACTGACGAGCAACCGGAAGCGGAGCCCGAGCAAATCGTGGCGGAGCCCACTCCCCAGCCTGATCTCGACTTGATAACCCAGGCCATCGCAGGCTTGCCGGAGCAGGCCGCTGAAGTGTTGCGGTGTTTCCTTACGGCGCGGCAAAACCGCCTCAGCCACAGTGAGTTCAGCGAATCGTTAGGAACAGATACGCGCGAGGCGACCATGCGCTTGGCCGCTGCCTACCAGGAAGCGACTGAATGGCTGGATCCGGCAGAGTACAACGCGCTCACCGCTATACGATACTTATAATTTCCTTGCAATTGTTGTACAATAGGTAGCTCATATGGATAAGAGCCCAGAAGCGGCAACTATGGACCGCCAAGAACGTGCTATTCGTACGGCTATTGTTGAGCCCTACATCGCACAAAAAGCATTATACGACCCGGCAGGTAGCGAAGCTGCAGCCGAGGTTGACCCAGTGCTACTTTTTGGACTGACACGCCAGCAACTGCGCCCTATTTATGCCAAACCGGCCGGCAAACTTGCTCTGTCAAAGGCACTTGAACAGCGGAAAGTCGTACAGCCAAATGGAACGTCCAGCTATGAATTTGTAAGAAAAACACCCGGCGAAGAAGTAGACAAGCGTATACAGGCAGTGCTTTGGCCGAAACAACATTCTATTTTGGCAGCAGTACACAGTGTCATACCAAAGAGATCACGGAGCACCACACTGGTATTAGCTACCCTCAGGCACACATGGGCACGCCTCGCCGCACTGGAAAACGAACACAAAGAAAGCGAATCGCCATTGACACTCGCAGGATTTATATGCGAGATTTGGGAGCCAAAGATGTTGCCGCCGAAGGTTATAAAACCGCTCAAACCACCAAAACCGCCCAAGTCAAATGTCGTATGGCGAAAACCTTCGTAGTCACTGGTAGCTCTCTCGCCGTAACTCCGGTATACTCATAACTATGACTAAACGCCTTGTAATTATCGACGGCAAAAGCGTGTTTTATCGCGGCTATTACGCCATGCCCAGCTTATCAACCAAAGATGGCACGCCCACTGGCGGCGTGTATGGGTTTGCCGTGATGGCACTCGAGGTAATCAAACAGCTCAAGCCCGATTACGTGTGCGTTGCCTGGGACAAGCGCGGCACGAACATCCGCTCGCGCCGGGCACTCTATCCAGCCTACAAAGGCAACCGCAAGGCTGCGCCACCTGATTTTTACGAACAAATTCCACTGTTGCTCGACCTGCTCGACAGCCTTGATTGGCCGCTGTACGAAGCCGATGACTACGAAGCCGACGACCTCATGGGTGCGTTCGCCATGCAGGCCGGCAAAGAAGGGGTGGAGAGCTTTTTGGTCACCAGCGACCTCGATGTGTTGCAGCTCGTTAACCCGCACACCCACATTTACACCTTAAAAAAGGGCTTGAGCCACATCGAGCTCTTTGACGTCGCGCACTTCGAAGAAAAATATGGCGTGAGCGCGCACCAGTGGGTTGATGTAAAGGCATTGAAGGGCGATTCGTCGGATAACATTCCGGGTGTTGCGGGCATCGGCGAAAAAACGGCGCTGGAGTTGATCCACAAATACGAAACGCTCGATGGCGTATACGAACACCTCGACGAACTCAAACCCGCCGTCAAAGCCAAGCTCGAAAAAGACAAAGACATGGCGTATCTAAGCAAAAAACTGGTCACGCTGATGGTCGATGCGCCGGTAAATATCGACCTTGAGAAAGCGCGGTTGCACGACGCGATCCGGCCGGAATTCGTGGCGATGCTCCGTAAGCTGGAATTCCGCAACCTACTCCGCCAGGCCGAAGCTAACCTCAGCAAACAACAGATCAAAGAAGCCGAAAGTATCGAACCGGGCGCCGAAATTACACCGGCGAAAATTGTTGATTTTGACGCCAAGGCATTCAAATCCGGTGAGCCGCGCGTGGTCACCACCAACCCCGAAGGCAGCGAAATCTGGATGAGTCCCGATCCTTCCAAAGTGATGACGATTCATTTCGGCATGCTCGACGAAGGGGTTATCAAGGTGTTATCGAATGGTCCGCTGGTGAGTCACGACCTCAATCCGCTCTTCCGGGCGCTCCTCAAAAACGATCTGGCGTGGCCCGGTCCGATCGGCCACGACACGCGCATCGGCGCCTTTTTGCTGAACTCGCTGTTGCGTTCGCTCAGCCTCAGTGATTTACTCGAGCAAACCATTGATACCACTGATGCCACACAAACCGTGCCGGCAATTTGGCACGCCTACCGCGACCAAAGTATGCAGTTCGAGCAAGCCCCGAGACTTGCGAAGCTTGCGCACGACATCGAGTTTCCGACGATTTACTTACTGTCGGTCGTCGAAAACCGCGGCGTCTTGCTGGATACCGAATATCTCAAGAAAATGAGCATCGAATTTGAAGGCAAAATCAAAGACATCGAACAGGCGATTTACAAACACGCCGGCAAGGAGTTCAATATTTTGAGCCCGAGCCAGCTCGGCACGGTGCTGTACGAAGAGTTGCAGCTGCCGACCCAAGGCGTCAAAAAAGGCAAGACCGGCTATTCGACCGGCGCACCAGAGCTCGCCAAACTGCGTGAGATACACCCGATAATCGACTTAATTACGCAGTACCGCGAATACACGAAGCTCAAAAGCACGTACATCGACGCGCTACCCAAGCTCGTCGACGAGCAGGGCAAACTGCACACCACCTATGCGCTCGACGTCACGCCGACGGGGCGGCTCAGCTCGCACGATCCGAATTTGCAGAACATTCCGACGCGGACCGACCTGGGTCACGCTATTCGCACGGCGTTTGTGCCGGCCAAAGGCAATGTGTTTGTCGGCGCCGATTACTCGCAGTTTGAGCTTCGCCTGGCTGCCGAAATGGCCGATGACGAAACCCTGATCGAAGAGTTCAACCAGGATATCGACGTCCACACGGCGACCGCCGCGCAAGTGTACAACGTGTCGCTTTCCGAGGTCACCAAAGACATGCGCCGCCATGCCAAAGTCGTTAACTTTGGTATTTTGTACGGTATGAGTCCCCACGGTTTGAGTGTGGCGACCGGCATGTCGCTTGTGCAAGCCAAAGAATTTATTCAAAAATACTTCGAACTGCGTGCACCGGTCCGCAAGTACATCGACCGCACCCTTGAGCAGGCATTACAGGATGGCTACGTCGAAACCATGTTTGGGCGCCGCCGCCCGACACCGGATCTGAAATCGAGCAACTTCATCGTCCGCGAAGCCGCCAAACGCGCCGCCGCCAACATGCCGATCCAAGGCACCGAAGCCGACCTCATGAAAATCGCCATGCTTGAAGTCGAGAAAAACCTCGGCGACAAAGGCAAGCAACTCCTGCAAGTCCACGACAGCATCTTGGTAGAGTGCCCGAAAGCAAACGCGGATGAAGTCGCAAAAATCCTCAAAGATACGATGGAGCAGGTACACCCCAGCCTCAAGGTAAAACTCAAAGTTGACGTTACGACCGGCGAGTCGTGGGGCGATCTGATCTAGCCATCCGGTTGCGCGATGGCTCTGCTATTTACGCCTCGGGCGTGCCCGGCTCGCCCACAACCAGTGGAATGTGCGTGAGCAAAGGATCGATTCCTGGCAGCCGTCCTTGGCGCTCCCAGTCTTCGAGCTGCGCCACCATACTGCCGACTTCCCGTGCTTGCACTTCGGTGAAGGTGCTGTACTGTACGGCTGAGTCCGGTGCTTCGATAACTGCCGGAAACATAGCCTTAGTGCGAACAGTAAGCCCACTTTCTGTCGTCAGCGTGGCATCGAGCATCACACCAAGCGTGCGTTCTTCTGTGGAAAGTGGTGATGTCTCTCGATACGCTAAAAAGCGCGATGGGCTGTCGAAGGAAAAGTGCTTTGCTGTCGGATCAAGCTGCAGTTTTTCCGCTATCATGTCGACAATTCCGCAATCCCGGAGACGTCGTCCGTGTGCCGCCTGTAAACCGGCGAGGGCGAGGTTTGCTTCGTACGGTCCGTATGGTCGTCCTGGATTTTTCTGAAAATTTGGTTGTCTTGGGGATTTAGTCATCCCGCTATTCTACCGAGGCTTCTCCAGAAATCAAAAAGCCAAATTTACAACTCTGGCTCGATGATGTGGGTGAGCATACTGTCGACTCCCGGTAGCTCGCCGGCAGCTTTATTCCGCTCCAAATCGGCAACCATGGATTGTATTGCCTCAATATCGTCAAGGCTAAAAGGTCTATAGGCGTAGAGTCCGGGTGGTTTGTGACGGTAAGCTGCGATATAAAATTCACTCAATTGTTGGTCGGGGGGCGCATCGGGAAGCTCCGCCCGCAATATGACACCGCCCACTGTAGCGCTTTCCTTTTTAGAGCGAAAGACGATCGCCTTGCACATGTCGGGCGATGTGGGTTTGGGGCCTTCGGCGGTCTGAATTTTTTCAAATGCTTTCGCTACGATACCAAGCCTCGCCAGCTGCTGGCCATGGCGCTCCTGGATCCCACGTAAAATAAAGGCGCCATCATATGCGCTCAGGTCGGGGAGGTCGAGTTCAGAGAAGCCAGCACTCATGCGGTAGTTTTACTACCAAATGCCGCATAAGTCAAAGAGGCACGCCAAGCAGGCAGCATTGATATTTGAAAAATGACTGTTTTTATGCTATCGTAACATCCATAGAATCGTAAAAAGGTGCTAAGCTAACAGTATGAGATATTTCGCAGGATTTTTAGTCGCAATCGGTTTGCTCGTGCTCGTTGTCATTCTGATCATTAAAGGGTTTACGCACCACGCACCGAAAGTTCAGCAGGTCACGCTGGCAGATTACGCAAGCACCAACACGGTCATGCAGCTTACTATTGACGGCCCGTTGGTCGCCGACGAACGCCACCAGGGTTTGCGTATTATCGTTGGTCAGACGCAAAATGTCATCCAGACCTACCAGGGGTACCAAAACAATGTCACCCTGACGCAAGCCTATCCAAGCAACCAGACCGCTTACGACCAATTCCTGCGGGCATTACAGTTGTATGGCTTTACCAAAGGCAACAAAGACCCCAACAAGGCCGATGAGCGCGGCTATTGCCCGAGCGGCAATCGCTACCTGTACGAGATCTTGAACGACGGCAACAGCAATGCACAGCGCTGGTGGTCGACCTCATGCGGCAATCAGGGGAACTTTGCCGGCATGCCGAACCAGGTCCGCCAGCTCTTCATCAGGCAAATTCCTGACTACAACAAGATCGCTTCAAAAGTGCGCCTGTAGTTTTTAAGCAGGTCACTCTAGTTTGCAGTCCATTTTCTAGTACAATGTGGGCATGATTCAAGCAATTATTTTTGACTGCTTCGGCGTCGTCGTAACCGAGGGTTGGTTTGCGTTCCGTGCTGCGCACCTCAAGGACGCAGAGGCCCGCCGCGCCGCCAATGATCTGCACCAGGCGGCGAATCGCGGCATGCTGCCATACGCAACTTTCGAGCGGGAACTTTCAGGCCTCGCCAAAGTTCCTATCGAGACGGTCCGGTCGTTTTTGGACAACAATGCCGATAACGAGCCGCTGCTAACCTACATAAAAACAGATTTGAAGCCCAAATATCGCATTGGCATGCTCTCGAATGCCGCCGACGATTGGCTCGACACTATGCTGAGCCCCGAGCAACGGGCATTGTTTGACGAAGTGGTGCTGTCGTATCAGATCCAGGCTATAAAACCCGACCCGCGCGCCTACCAGGCCGCGGCCGCCAAGCTCAATGTAACTCCTGAAGCATGTGTATTCATTGACGACAACGAACGCTTCTGCACGGCAGCACGCGAGTGCGGTATGCAAGCGATTTGGTTCCAAGACACTGAGCAGTGCATCGGCGAGCTGGAAACTACCCTAGCCGATGCGAAAAATTAATCGCTTTTGCAGATTGCACGCCTCTTGAATTTTTACCCCATGTAAGCGCAACGTATTGGCCAAGGCGGCGCTCGGCACCGTTACCACGAGCACGGTGCCGTGAACCGCGACGCTCACCGGAGTTTTAAAATGTTCGCTCACATACTGTTTCACCGCCAGTACTTCGGGGTCTTCGGGCGGTCCATAATGCGCAAGTATCTCTTGTAAGCTTTCCATGGCCGCACTATAACCCAGAGTGCCATCGCATGCCAACACTGACGCTGTGATCATTATCACTAACCATAAGCTATTGACTGTTGTAAAAAACAGGGTTATAACAAAAGTTAAGACGTATTTAACGCGCCACAATAATAGAAAGTTAAGTGATGACTGCTACGCTCGGCGAAGCAACGCAAACGTTTGCTCGCGCTGGTATTGATATTATGTCCGAAATGGAAGCGCCGGCGAGCCCGGCGGCTTTGCGTGTGCTTGGACCGCCGCCATTTGAGATGGAGTTGACGCAACTCCTCTCAAATCATGATTTACCCACAGAAATAATCTCTCACGAGCCGGCATTATTTACACATGTCGGTGAGCTTGCAGAAGTAGACCAGCTGCCCGTTGCTGAACGCGTTACACTCGAGCCACAAAAGCCGCTGCCTCGCATCGAAGGGAAGTTATTCGAAGGATTCTGGCGTCCCACAGAACTTGGTTTTGCTGCAATGTCGAGCCTATCGGCTTGGGGTGAGCTGGCTGCGCACGGACTCGGTACTACGGATGAGCAGGCTATGGCCCGGTTACAAAAAGCTACTGTTGCGGTACGGTTATTGAGCGTACGAAACCTTCGTTTGCCAGAACGTGAGGTACCGGAACCGTTAGACGCCGAAGGTGCGCGCCTAGTGATGCGTGCCCTGAGATACGAAGAAGCGCATGCCCTCAGCAACGGAGATGAGCCGCGCGCTCGAACCGTCGAAGCCGCACAAAACTGGATCGTTTCGAAAGTCGTTTTGTAGTTATTCATAGTGCTTTGGGCTACAGGGCTGTACAATATTCCTATGCCTGAATTACCAGAGGTAGAAACGGTTCGTATTGGTCTCAGTGCGCTGTTGCCAGGCAAAACCGTCAAAAGTGAGACGCATGATTGGCCAAAAGGGTTTCCGAACGCACAAACCGACGTCGATGCGTTTTTAGTGGGCGCCAAAATCGTAGCGGTGAAGCGCCGTGCAAAAGTGTTAATCATTGAACTCGACAGCAAGTACTCGCTGGTAATCCATTTGAAAATGACCGGACAATTAGTGTTTCGAAGCAAAACGGCGCACTTTGGCGCGGGGCATCCTAATGATTCGCTCATCGGTGATCTGCCCGACAAATCCACGCGGGTAACTTTGCACTTTACAGACGGAAGCACTTTGTATTTTAATGACCAGCGCAAGTTCGGCTGGATGCGGCTTATGCCGACCGCCGAAGTGCCGATGCTCGACTTTTTCCAAAAAGTAGGGCCGGAACCGCTGGCTGCCGATTTTACCGCATCGGATTTTGCCACGCGCTTGCGTCGCCGGAGTAAAAGTGCCGTTAAAGCCGTGCTGCTTGACCAAACCATTGTGGCTGGTGTGGGCAATATTTATGCAGACGAAAGTTTATGGGGCGCCAAAATCCATCCGAACACAATTGTCGGAAGCTTATCTGATAAGCAGCTGAAAGATTTGTATACAGCGCTCGTGGCGGTCCTGAAATTGTCGATCGAAAAGGGCGGTAGTACCGACCGTAATTACGTCGATGCCCATGGAAAACGTGGCAGTTACCTGACTTTCGCCAATGTTTTTCGGCGCGAGGGCAAGCCGTGCCCACGTTGCGGTACCGCTATCATTAAAATCCGGGCCGCCGGCCGCGGGACGCATCTGTGCCCACATTGCCAGCAGGTGGTTTTGTAGTACTATTTTACCGGAAATAGGGGGAGTATACCTGTTGGTGTGACTCGCAGATGGTATTATAGGAGTAATGATAGTTACGATAACAGGGGCGAATGATTTTGCACGGCAGCAAGCGCTCCGTAAGCTAGTGACGGGCTTTATCGCCGAGCATGGTGACATGGCAGTCGAGCGGTTGGATGGTGAGGAAATTGCCGCCGATCGCTTGCGCGAAAGCGTAGAAAGCTTGCCGTTTTTGTCGGTGCGCAAACTGGTGGTGTTGCGTGAACCAAGCAAGCAAAAAGCATTTGTAGAAAAAATCAGTGACATCCTTGCGGCCGTAGCGGAAAGCACCGATCTGGTTATTATTGAGCCAAAGCTCGATAAACGCTCGGCATATTACAAAACGCTGCAAAAACAGACTGATTTTCGTGATTTTCCAGAGCTTGAGGGTTCGAGTCTCATAAACTGGGCCACTACATATGCAACGGAGCAGGGTGGCACGCTTCAAGCTGCCGACGCCCGGTTTCTGGT
>Ga0207645_10004647_pt1 | contig 10112 bp, 6 predicted proteins | sample KBSM53metaG_FD_184331 | JGI IMG/M metagenome (GOLD analysis project Ga0207645, IMG submission 184331) | Miscanthus rhizosphere microbial communities from Kellogg Biological Station, Michigan, USA - KBS M5-3 metaG (SPAdes) (version 2) | ecosystem: Host-associated > Plants > Roots > Rhizosphere >...
CGGCTGCTGCGCATCTTCCGGATCCTGAAGATGGGCGCCTACATCGCCGAGTACAGCGCGCTCGGCAGCGCGCTTGCTGCGAGCCGGCGCAAGATCTTCCTGTTCCTGTCGTTCGTCGTGCTGGTCGTGCTGGTGATGGGCACCCTGATGTACGTGATCGAGGGGCCCGAGAACGGCTTCACCAGCATCCCGGTCGGCATGTACTGGGCGATCGTCACGATGACGACGGTCGGCTTCGGCGATATCACGCCGAAGACCGATCTCGGCCGCATGATCGCGGCCTTCCAGATGCTGCTCGGCTGGGGCATCCTGGCGGTGCCGACCGGCATCGTCAGCGCCGAGTTCACCGCGCAGCACTTCCGGCGCTATCCGCCGGGCACGCGCGTCTGCCGTGGCTGCGGCAGCGTCGGCCACGACCCAGATGCCGCGTTCTGCAAGGCCTGCGGTGCGCCGTTGCCGGCGAGTCCGTCGGCTGGCGACTCGGCGAACGCGCGGGGTTCGTGAGGCGATGCAAGCGCCGGTTCTAGCGTCGACGGGCGCTCAAAAGATGTCCGGCTCGCCGGCCGACGCGCCGAACTGCGTCTGCAGGAAGTCCATGTCGCAGCCTTCGTTGGCCTGCAGGATGTGCTCGGTGAACATCCAGCCATAGCCGCGACCGAAGCGGGGCGGCGGTGCCTGCCACGCGGCCCGCCGTCGTGCCAGCTCGGCGTCGTCGACCTTCAGTTCGAGGCTTCGGTTCGGCACGTCGATCGCGATCCGGTCGCCGCTCTTCACCAGCGCGAGGTTGCCGCCGATGTACGCCTCCGGCGCGACGTGCAGCACGCAGGCGCCGTAGCTGGTGCCGCTCATGCGCGCATCGGAGATGCGCAGCATGTCGCGCACGCCTTGCTTCAGCAGCTTCTGCGGGATCGGGATCATTCCCCACTCGGGCATCCCCGGCCCGCCCTTCGGGCCGGCATTGCGCAGCACGATCACGTGGTCCGCGCTGATGTCGGCCTGCTCGTCGTCGAGCATCGCCTTCAGACTCGGGTAGTCGTCGAAGACGACGGCCGGCCCTTCGTGGACCAGGAACTTCGCGCTCATCGCGCTCGGCTTGATCACGCAGCCGTCGGTCGCGAGGTTGCCGTGCAGCACCGCGAGCGAACCCTCCGCATAGACCGGCTTGTCGAGCGGCCGGATCACGTCGTCGTTGTAGACGCGGGCGCCGGCGATGTTGTCACCGACGCTCTTGCCGGTCACGGTGAGCTGGTCGAGACGCAGGTGCGGCGCGATGCGCTGCATCAGCGCCGGCAGCCCGCCGGCGTAGTAGAAGTCTTCCATCAGGTACTGGCTGGTGCCGCTCGGCCGCACGTTCGCGATCACCGGTACCTCACGGCTGATGCGCTCGAAGTCGTCGAGGCCGATCGACTGGTTCGCGCGTTTCGCCATCGCGATCACGTGGATGATCGCGTTGGTCGAGCAGCCCATCGCCATCGCGACGGCGATCGCGTTCAGGTAGGCGTCGCGGGTCTGGATCGCGGCCGGCCGCAGGTCTTCGCCGACCATCTCGACGATGCGCCGGCCGACCTGCGTCGCCATGCGCTGGTGGCTCGCATCGACCGCCGGGATCGACGACGCCCCCGGCAGCGCCATCCCGAGCGCCTCGGCGATCGCGGTCATCGTGCTCGCGGTGCCCATCGTCATGCAGGTGCCGTGGCTGCGCGCGATGCCGGACAGGATCGCCTGCCATTCGGCGTCGTCGATCAGGCCGGCACGCTTGTCGTCCCAGTACTTGAACGCATCGGAGCCCGAGCCGAGCGTCTTGCCGGCCCAGTTGCCGCGCAGCATCGGCCCGGCCGGCAGGAAGATCGCCGGCAGGTTCGCGCTGGTCGCACCGAGCAGCATCGCCGGCGTCGTCTTGTCGCAGCCGCCCATCAGCACGACGCCGTCGGCCGGATAGGCGCGCACCATCTCCTCGACTTCCATCGCGAGCAGGTTGCGGTAGAGCAGGGCGGACGGCTTGATCAGGTTCTCGCCGAGCGACACGGTCGGGATCTCGAGCGGGAATCCTCCTGCCTGCAGCACGCCGCGCTTGACATCGTCGACGCGCTGCTTGAAGTGCATGTGGCACGGGTTGTAGTCGGACCAGTTGTTGACGATCGCGATCAGCGGCTTGCCCTCCCAGTCCTTCGCGTCATAGCCCATCTGCATCACGCGCGAGCGGTGGTTGAACGAGCGGAAGTCGTTCCGCCCGAGCCAGCGCTGGCTGCGCAACTGCTTCGGTTCGCTCATCTTGTTCGGCTCCGGTCGTGCCATCGCGGGCGGGTCATGCGAAGGTCCACCGATGGTGCCCGCCGCATCGGCCGCTGTCCAACGCGAAGGTTCGCAGCGGGCGCGGAAGCGCTGGTACGAACCATGCCGTGTCGAACGGAAATGACCCCGATCGCCGGCGCATTCCGTTACATCGCGGCACGCCCTGCGCTGGGAAAATGCGCGGATGAACCGCCGCACCGCCGCCCTCGTGCTGACCCTCGGCGTCGTCGCCGCACCGGCATTCGCGCTGACCGCGGTGCCGACCGATCAGGAGGCGCAGCGCGCGCATTCGCAGGGGTCGTGCGGCAGCCTCGGGCCCGGCTCCGGCCTGAAGGACGGCGTGGGCTGGGTCGTCTCGATGCTGCCCGGCCGCCACGAGTTCCGGATGCGCGGCGGCGGCGCGGTCTACGTGACGGTGGCCAAGAAATCGGTGCTCGACTTCGACGCCGGACGGCCGTACTACATCGTCATCGAAGGCGCCAAGCCGGGCGCAGTGCTGGAGTGGAAGATCCCGGGCAGCGACTGGGGCCCGGTCTCGAAGTACTTCCTCTATCCGCCGCAGGGCACGCCGTACAAGTGAGCGGGCCGAGTCGCGCGGAACGCTTCAGCGCGCGCGATCTCAGGCCGCTCTTACATCGATGCTGTACAGGCCCCACGGGCACAGGCCGAAGCGTTCCTTGACCGGCTTGTCCTTGAAGGCCGGCAGGCGGTCCGCGTCGTAGACGGCCCAGAGCGGACCGAGTCCGCCGAGGCCGAGCGGGGCACCATCGATCGTCGTCGCGACGATCATCCGGTACTGGCGAGCATCGGCGAGGCTGACGGCGACCTTGTAGCCGTCGATCGCGCGCAACGTCAGCAGCACCGCTGCCGACGGCGCAACGCCGGCCGCCTCGACGACGGCGCTCAACAGCGGGCCGCTCAGGCGATGCACCTTCGCGTCGTATTCGAGCGTCGGCTCGATCGTCGTTGCCGGCAGGCGGGCCAGCGCAGCGGAGTCGAACTGCCAGGCCTTGTCGAACGCGACGCCATGCTTGACCAGCAACTGGTCGAGGGCCGGATCGAGCGCCCCGCGGTTGCCGTGCGGCAATGCGCCGGCCACCGTCAGCAGCGTCGGGCCGCGCTCTGCGGACGCTTTCGGCGGCGTCCGCGCGGCATGCGCCGAAAGAGCCGTGGCGCCGAGCAGACCGGCGGTGAGGAAGCGACGCTTGTTCATGGTTTCCGACTCCGCGATACCGTCACCCGTGCCCAGAGGCGAGGCGTTGTCTGACTCGGTTCGAATCGGGCCAGACTAATAATTCGGGCCACTGTCGGGATCGCACCCGCCGGCAAGCTCCGCGCCAGTCGAGCCGAAACCCTCGGAGACGAGGGCCCAACCTTGAGCAGCCGAACATGGATCCACAATCCGCTCGTACCGATCGAGAGTCTACCGGCGTCGACGGTCTCGACGCGATTCTGGGCGGCGGTCTGACCGCCGACCGCCTGTATCTGCTCGAAGGCACACCCGGAACCGGCAAGACCACGTTCGCCCTTCGCTTCCTGCTCGCCGGCGCCCGCATCGGCAGGCGCGGCCTTTACATCACGCTGTCGGAAACAGCGGCCGAGCTGAGCGCGGTCGTCGCGTCACATGGCTGGTCGCTCGACGGCATCGACGTCTTCGAACTGGTCGACGATGCGCGCCGCGATCCCGAGGCCGAGCAGTCGATCCTGCACCCGTCGGAGGTCGAGCTCGGCGAAACGATCCGCAGCGTGACCGCGAAGATCGAGCACTTGAAGCCGGAGCGGGTGGTCTTCGACAGCCTGTCCGAGATGCGCCTGCTGGCACAGGATCCGTTGCGCTACCGGCGCCAGATCCTCGCGCTGAAGCACTTTTTCGCGAACCGCTCTTGCACCGTGCTGCTGCTCGACGACAAGACGTCCGATCCCGGCGACCTGCAACTGCACAGCATCTCGCACGGCGTGATCAGCCTCGAGCAGTGCATCGAGGACTTCGGGACGCATCGGCGCCGCCTGCAGGTCGTCAAGATGCGCGGCCAGCGATTCCAGGGCGGTTCGCACGATTTCGTGCTCGACACCGGGCGACTCGCGGTGTTTCCGCGCCTCGTCGCTTCCGAGCACCGTGCGCCGGTCCAGCACCGGCCGGTCGGAACCGGCTCGAAGCAGCTCGACCAGATGCTCGGCGGCGGCCTGTCGCCGGGCACGAGCACCCTGCTGCTCGGACCGTCCGGCGTGGGCAAGACGACGACGGCGGTGCACTGCATGCACGCGGCACTCGAGCGCGGCGAGCGGGCGACGTACTACCTGTTCGACGAAGGGCTCTCGACCTTGCTGATGCGCAGCAAGGCGCTCGGCATGGACATCGAGCCGTACATCGACTCCGGCAACCTGAAGGTCGTGCAGGTCGATCCGGCCGAGCTGTCGCCCGGTGAATTCGCGTGCGGCGTGGTCGACGCGGTCAACGACTTCGGCGCCACTTTCATCGCGATCGACAGCCTGAACGCCTACCTGCAGGCGATGCCGGGGCGCCACTACCTGCTGCTGCACCTGCATGAGCTGCTGACGTTCCTGAACCACCGAGGCGTCTCGACGATCCTCGTGGTCGGCCAGCACGGCGTCGTCGGCAACGTGCATTCGGAGCTCGACCTCAGCTACCTCAGCGACGCGGTCCTGCTGTTCAAGTTCTTCGAGACCAACGGCGTCGTGCACTCGGCCGTCACCGCGGTGAAGAGCCGCACGTTCGAGAATGAGCGGACCATCCGCGAGTTCCGGATCTCGGCCGCCGCCGGCATCGAGATCGGCGAGCCGCTGGCCGGCTTCGAGGGCATCCTCGGCGGACTGACGGCCTACAGCGGCGCCACGCAGATGATGCCCGACCCACGGCAATGAATCGCGCGATCGAGAACGACGAGGACACCCGAGTCCTCGTGCTGGCGCCGCGCGGGCGCGACGCGCTCGTCATCGCGGACGTGCTGCGCTCGCACGCGATGGAGGTCTGCGTCTGTCCGAGCCTCCCCGACCTCTTGCGCGGGCTCGGCGCCGGCGCCGGCCTCGCGTTCGTGACCGAGGAGGCGCTGCTCGATGCCGCGAGCGAGCCGTTGGCGAGCTGGGTCGCCGGGCAGCCGCCGTGGTCGGACTTTCCGTTCATCGTGCTGACCTCCCGGCGGACCGGCGCGCGGCCGGCCGAGGCGACCGAGATGCTCGGCCGCCTCGGCAACGTCATGCTGCTCGAGCGCCCGCTCAATTCGGAGACGATGGTGAGCGGCGCGCGCTCCGCGTTGCGCACCCGCGCGCGGCAGTACGAGACGCGCCGCCACCTCGCCGAGCAGGACATCGCGCGCGAGACCGAACGGCTCGCGCGGGCCGAGGCGCTGCGTGCGAACGAGGCGCTCGAGTTCGCGCTCGATGCCGCCGAGCTCGGCACGTTCCATTGCCCCTTTCCGTGGGGTCCGATCGTCTGGAACGAAATCTGCAAGAAGCACTTCTGGCTGGCAGCGGACGCGCAGGTCGACTTCGACCGCTTCTATGCCTCGCTGCACGATGAAGACCGCGAGCGCGTCCGCGCGGCGATCACCGACTCGGTGGAGCGGGGCGCGCCGTACGACGTCGAATACCGCACCGTCTCGCCGATCGGCGAGTGGCGCTGGCTGCGCGCGAAGGGCCTGGTGTACCGCGACGAGAGCGGCGAGCCGATCCGCTTCGACGGCGTCACGCTCGACATCAGCCAGCAGAAGGAGCTCGAGGCGCAGCGGGAGTTCCTGCTCGAGGCCGAACGCGAGGCGCGCACCGCCGCCGAACGTGCGAGTCGAATGAAGGACGAATTCCTCGCGACCTTGTCGCACGAGCTGCGCACGCCGCTCAGCACGATCCTCGGCTGGACCCATCTGCTGACGCGCCGCGAAAATCCCGATGCCGACCTGATGAAGGCCGTCACCGTGATCGAGCGCAGCGCGAAGGCGCAGGCGCGGCTGATCGAGGAGCTGCTCGACGTCAGCCGCATCACCTCGGGCAACCTGCAGCTCGACATCAAGCCGGTCGCGGTGGCGACCTTGCTCGATGCAGTCGCCTCGTCGGTCAAGCCGGCCGCCGATGCCAAATCGGTGGTGTTGCTGTGCGACGTCGAGTCCGATGTCGGCGACATCCACGCCGACGGCCACCGCCTGCAGCAGGTGGTCTGGAACCTCGCGTCGAACGCGATCAAGTTCACGCCGGCCAACGGCTACGTGATCCTGTCGGCCCGGCGCGACGGCGCGCAGCTCGAGCTCAGCGTCATCGACACCGGCGACGGCATCTCGGCCGATTTCTTGCCGCACGTGTTCGAGCGCTTCCGCCAGGCCGATGGCTCGGAGGCGCGCTCGCATGGCGGGCTCGGCCTCGGACTGGCGATCGTCCGCCAGCTCGTCGAGCTGCACGGCGGCAGCGTGCGCGCCGAAAGTGCCGGGCGAGGCCGTGGCTCGCGCTTCATCGTCTCGCTGCCGGTGGCAGCGCCGCAACCGGCACCGCTCGCCTCGGTCGCCGCGCTCGAGGGCGGCCAGGCGACGGCACCGGCCGAAGCGGCAGCCGACCTGAGCGGCGTGCGCGTGCTGCTGGTCGACGACGAAGCCGATGGGCGCGAAATGATCGCCAAGATGCTCGAAGGCCGCGGCGCCCTGGTCGACTTGGCGGCGTCGGCCGACGAGGCGCTGTCACGCCTCGACGGCGCGTCGGCCGACGTGCTGATCAGCGACATCGGGATGCCGCGTGTCGACGGCTACGAGCTGATGCGGCGCATCCGCCGGTCAGGCACTGGCCGCCTGCGCAACATCCCGTCGATCGCGCTGACCGCGTTCGCCCGACCGGAGGACGCGGAGAAGGCGCGCGCCGCCGGCTTCGAACGCCACCTCGCCAAGCCGGTCGAGCCGGCGACCTTGTTCGCCTGCGTGGTCGAGGTCACCGGCCGGCCCGCGGCGGCTGCGCCGCTGACGTCGATGCCGGCCGCGACCCTGCGGTAGGCGTCGTCGACGCGCGAACCGCGATGCGGCCGCGGGTCAGGGCAGGACCGGATTTGCGACCGCCGCGGCGATCGCCGCATCTGCATCGGCACGCAGCATGAAGCGGCGCGCGACCAGGTCGTTGGCGGCCGTCGTCACCGCGGCGACATAGCCGGCCTGCGTGCCGTAGCGCTCGGTCAGCGAAGGACGCGGATCGCCCGCAGCCACGCGCTCGGCTTGCGTCTTCCTGTACGGAAACAGGCTGCCGAACAGGCCGCCCTGGTCGATCACGCCGGGCTTGTTGGTGAGGTTCCAGCCGGTGTTGGTGGCGGTGCTGGCGACGACGTCTACGCTGCGGATGCCGGCGATGTCATTGCCGTCGGCGTCGACCTGCGGCACGAGAATCGCGTAGTCCTTGCCGAGGTAGGCAGGCGGCACCTGCGTCGGGATGCCGGTCTCGTCCTGCGGCTTGTACTGCGGGCCCCAGTCGAGCAGGGGATACGTCGTGACGAGTCCCGTGTAGCTCACGCCGGGAATGCTCGGGAAGCTGACGCGGTTCGGGCGCACCAGCGTGTTGTCGGCGATCTTCGGCACCTGGCTGTCGGGCGGCGCCGTGCCGGCGACGACCCAGTCCTCGAGCGCCTGGTAGAGCGCGCGCACCACCGGCACCACGCCGAGGTTGCCGTTGGTCGGATAGAGCGCGCCGACGAGGTTTCCGGCCAACGAGGGCTGGCCGATGATGTGGTGGCTGCTCGCGTAGTAGTAGATGCGGGCATTCGCCGGCTGCACGAGATCGGTCGTGCCGAGCGCGTCGGTCAGCAGCGGCGAGCCCTGCAAGGTCCAGAACTCGGTGCCCGAGAAGCCGACGAAGAGCTTGGGGCAGGTCCCGCTGGCGTTGCAGCGCTTCAGGATGCCGCCGTCGCTGCGTCCCGAGACGGTGTCGACGTAGGCCGGGTCGAGGCCGCGGGTGCCGCCCTGGCCGAACGCGGTGTGGTCGGTGCGCACGCCGCCGCCGCCGCCCGGAATCGCGAAGCGGCTGTTCAGGTTCGTCTGGCGCGCGGCGATCTGCGCATAGACGCCGTCGAACGCCTTCGCGCCGGCGACCGTCTGGTTGAAGCCCAGGTGGATGAAGGTCTTCATGAAGTTGCCGCACTGCGACACGCCGGACGCGAGCGTGCTCTTGATGGCGCCGACGACCGGGTTCGCGGCACCGGTCGAATCCTTCTGCTGGTTGTGCAGGAAGTCGACGATGTCGCGCACCGCGGCGAAGCCGAGGCCCATCACCTTCGGATCCTTGGCGACGTAGAGCAGCTCGTAGAAATAAGGCGCGACGAAGCCGCCCTTGACGCAGATGCTCGCCGCATCGGGCGTGCCGGGGAACGGTGTCGTGGCGTCGCACTTCGCGAACTTCCAGTCGCTCGCCGGAATGAATTCGCGCGCATCGCCTTCGTTGATGCGCCGGGTCAGGCTGTAGCCGGGCAGGGTGTTGTCGAGGCTCGCCGGCGCATAGGGCTGCATCGCGCTGTTGTAGGCGCCGTTCGGCAACGACAGCGAGTTCGTCGTCGTGGCCGCCGGAATCAGCTCGGCGCGATACGGACCGGTGATCGAGCTGCCGTCGGCGTTTTTCGCGACCGGCACCGTCAAGGTCACCTTGCCGGTTGCCGCCGGAACGTCGCCCTGCCAGGCGGATGTCAGGAACACGTAGCCGCGCGACGCGAAGTACGGATCGATTCCGACGATGTTGCCGCGGTTCGGCGCGTCGTAGCGCAGCACGCCGTTCGCCTTCGTCATGTCCTTCGGCTTCAGCAACACGAAGTCGGTCGTGTACTCGACCTTGCCGTTCGCATTGCGGGGGGCGAGCGCGAGGTCCTGGATGATCGTGTTGTGGCTGTCGGCCGGGTCGACCTCGCCGGTGAAGGTGCCGGTCAGGCGCTCGTAGGCGCCGACGCTGCCGAAGGTGCCGGTCACGTCCTCGGTCTTGGTGACCGTGAACTTGGTGGCGGCGGGCGTTGCCGCCGCGTCGCCGTCGGAGCCGCCGCAGCCGGCGAGCAACGCGGCCGAGGCAAAGGCTATCGCCACCGCCGCGGCCGAAGCCCGGCGGGAAGGAAGGTTCTGCATGGTTTCTCCTTTGGGTGAGTCGCTATTCCGGCTCGATGCCGGCGGCCTTGATGACGCGGCCCCACTTGGCGGCCTCGCCGGCCTGGAACTTGGCGAGTTCCGCCGATGACGTGGTCCAGGCGTCGCCGCCGCTGCTCTCGTAAAAGGCTTTGGCAGCGGCGCTCTTGGTGCCGGCGACGAGCAGGTCGTGCAGGCGCGCGACGACCGGCGCGGGCGTGTTCGCCGGCACGTAGGCGGCGAACCAATAGCCCATGTCGTAGCCCTTGACGCCGGCCTCGTCGATCGTCGGCACGTCGGGCAGGATCGCCAGGCGCTTGGTGGTCGAGACGCCGAGCGCCTTCAGCTTGCCGCCCTTGATCTGCGGCACGCCAGTCGAGGTGTCGGTGATCATCAGATCGATCTGGCCGCCGAGCAGGTCGGTGATCGCGTTCGGGTTGCTCTTGTACGGGACGTGCAGGATGTCGGTGCCCGAGAGCTGCTTGAACATCTCGCCGGCGACGCGGCTCGATGAGCTGCCGCTGCCGAAGCTCAGCTTGCCGGGCGTCTTCTTCGCCGCCGCGACGATGTCGGCGACCGACTTGTACGGCGAGTCGGGTTTGACGACGAGCACCTGGCCGCCCTTGCCGAGGCCGGTGACCGGCACGAAGTCCTTGACCGGGTCGTACGCCAGCTTCTTGTAGAGGTGCTCGTTGGCCGCGTGCGTCGTGTTCGTCGTGATCAGCACGGTGTAGCCGTCGG
>Ga0207645_10004656_pt1 | contig 10106 bp, 6 predicted proteins | sample KBSM53metaG_FD_184331 | JGI IMG/M metagenome (GOLD analysis project Ga0207645, IMG submission 184331) | Miscanthus rhizosphere microbial communities from Kellogg Biological Station, Michigan, USA - KBS M5-3 metaG (SPAdes) (version 2) | ecosystem: Host-associated > Plants > Roots > Rhizosphere >...
TCCGTCGTGACGGCGCTCATTCTTGCGGGATCGGTAGCGTTCGCGCAGACGCCGCAGGAGCGCCAATGGTGTGAAAGCGAGAATGAGGTGACCGTCGATCAGCGCATCGACGGCTGTTCGGCGGTGATCAAGGCCGGGCGCGAGAAGGGCGACAAGCTCGCCGAGGTGTTCAATAATCGTGGCGTCGCCTACCGGCTCAAGGGTGATCACGAGCGCGCCATTGCGGACTATGGCCAGGCGATCAAACTCAACGCCAGGTTTGCCGCGGCCTACAACAACCGTGGCGTGGCCTACGATGCCAGGGGCGAGTACGACCGCGCCATTGCAGACTACGAGCAGGCGCTGAAGCTCAAGCCGTCGGCTGAAGGCTACTTCAACCGCGGCAATGCGCAGCTCGCCAAGCGCGACTACGACCATGCCATCGACGATTACAATCAGGCGATCAAGCTCAAGGCCGACTTCGCTGCGGCTTTCGACAACCGTTGCTGGGCGCGCGCCGTCCTCGGCGTGCTCAAGCCGGCGCTTGCCGACTGCAGCCAGGCGCTCCGACTGACGCCGAGGAACGCCGCAACATTGGACAGCCGCGGCTTCATCTATCTGAAGATGTCGCAGTTCGATGCCGCTGTTTCCGACTATGACGCCGCGTTGCGGTTCAATCCGAAGCGGGCGTTCCCGCTTTACGGCCGCGGCTTGGCGAGATTGAAGAACGGAGACACCGCCGGCGAAAGCGACATGGCGGCGGCCAAGGCACTGCAACCCGACATCGCCGAGGAGTACGCACGCTACGGCCTGCAGGAAGCGCGTTAGAGTCATGACTCTAGTGCTTGTCGTGCGTCCCGTGCCATAAGCGTCGGCGATCAGCGCGGAGGCACTGCCATGTCCGAGACCTGGCGAACGCTCAAGGAGTGGCCTGAGCTCATTCTGGAACGGATCGAGGATGCGGGCGTGGCGCGCATCGTCCTGAACCGGCCGGATAAGCGCAATTGCTGGAATCGCGCTCTCTGTCTTGCCTTCCTCGAAGCGCTGGAGATCATTCGCGCTGACAAGGAGCTCAAGGTGGTCATCACCAAGGGCGCCGGCACTGTCTACTCCTCGGGCCTTGACCTCAACTTCCTGCGTGAAGTCTCGAACGGCCCGCTGCTCGACTGGGACCGCCCGAGCCTCACCATCCAGATCGCCGAAGCGGTACGCGCATTCCCCCGCATCGCCATTGCGCAGGTGCACGGCTATTGCCTCGGCGGCGCGCTGGGCATCATGAATTGTCACGACCTCGTTTATGCCGCCGACGATGCGCAGCTCGGCATGCCGGAAATTCTTCGCGGCAGTTTCGGACAACTGGTCACCGCGACTCTTCTGCACAGCGGTTTGCCGGTCAAGAAGCTGGCGCATATCGCGCTCGCCGGCCGCAATATTTCAGGCCGAGAGGCCGACGCGCTTGGCATCGTGAGCCAGGCGGTCCCCGCCGACCAGCTGGAACAGCATACGCTCGGCATCGCGCGAGAAATCGCCTCGCGGCACCTCGCGCCGCTGGAGCATCACAAGATCACCGTGCAGATGGGGCGCGATCTCTCGCTGTCACAGGCGATCCAGCTCGACCAACTCGTCGGGCAGCGCATGCGAGGTGCCATGGACCCTCTCAACGATGTGGAGTCCTATCTCAAGTCCCAGAAGGGCGGGCCGAATCTGAGCTATAAGCGCCCCGATGTCTGATACCGCCCGGACCGTCCCGTTCAATCGCCGCGGACATCGTCTGCATTCGCGGACAACCAATACCAGTCCCGTCACCTGAGAGCTCGATGCGCAGCTATCTCGATTTCGAAAAGCCGGTCGCCGAGCTCGAGGCCAAGCTCGACGAACTGCGCGCGCTGGAGACCGGAGACAGCGCGGCCGCAATCCGCGAGGAGATCACCCGCCTGGAGGCCAAGGCGGCTCAGGCCCTCAAAGACCTCTATGCAGAGCTCACGCCTTGGCAGAAGACACAGGTCGCCCGTCACCCCGAGCGGCCCCACTGCCTCGACTATGTCGGCGCCCTGATCACCGACTTCGTGCCTCTGTCCGGCGACCGCAAGTTCGGCGACGACCCCGCGATCGTTGGCGGCTTCGGCCGCTTCCGCGGCGAGAGCATCTGCATCATCGGCCACGAGAAGGGCTCGTCGACCGAGAGCCGTCTCAAGCACAATTTCGGCATGGCGCGGCCGGAGGGCTATCGCAAGGCGGAGCGGCTGATGCAGATGGCCGACCACTTCAGCATCCCGGTGCTGTCGCTGGTGGACACCGCTGGGGCCTATCCCGGCATCGGGGCAGAGGAACGCGGCCAGGCCGAGGCTATCGCACGCTCGACCGATGCCAGCCTCGGCCTGGGGGTACCGAACATCGCGATCATCATCGGCGAAGGCGGCTCGGGCGGCGCCATTGCCATTGCCTCCACCAACCGGGTGCTGATGCTGGAGCATGCGATCTACAGTGTGATCTCGCCGGAGGGTGCCGCGTCGATCCTGTGGCGCGACACCGCCAAGGCCCAGGACGCGGCGACCGGCCTCAAGATCACCGCGGAAGACATGATGCGCTTCGGCGTCATCGATCAGGTCGTGACCGAGCCGCCGGGGGGCGCGCACCGCGACCCGGCAGCGGCGATCGCCGCAGCCGGGGAAGCTATCGGGAATGCGCTCGACGGTCTCGCCGAACTCGACCGCGAAGCCATCCGCCGGCACCGCCGGGAGAAGTTCTTGGCCATTGGCCGGACCATGGGGTAGGCCGGAGCCGGAGCGATTGCCCCGGAGTCCCCTGGAAATGGCCGGGAAGCGCTTGTTTTCCCACGGCCGATGCGAGGCGAATTTTTAACGCTCTGCCCTGATCTTACCCAAGTCTTGGCCTAAGTTCCCGTCGCTATCTTCGCTGTTTGGGGTTCTGGGGACTCGCTTTCGCTACCTGAATACCTCTGATCCCATCGGCAGGCTCAGTCGCCGATCCAGTCCTGCGCTTGTTGCGGGCGCTGGTCGGGCGATTGAGCGGGGAAAGGCTTGGGGAAGCCTAGTGTTGGGGGGTCTTCGGTTGAATCGTCGCCCTTTGGTGCGCGCGCTTTTGGCGTCCGCTGCGATTGCAGCGGCGATCGCGCTGGCTGGTTGCAACACGGAAAGCCCGCCGGCAGTCGGCGGCCGCCACATGCAACCGCTTTCCGAGCGGATGCTCACGGACATCGATGAAAAGAACATGGCGAAGGAATCGCCGATCCTGGTCCGGATCTTCAAACAGGAATCCGAGCTCGAAATCTGGAAGGAAGACAAGACCGGCCGGTTCGCGCTGCTCAAGACCTATCCGATCTGCCGCTGGTCGGGTGACCTCGGTCCCAAAATCAAGCAAGGGGACCGGCAGGCGCCGGAAGGCTTCTATACGATCACTCCCGGCCTGATGAACCCGAATTCCAATTACTATCTGGCGATCAATACCGGCTTTCCGAACGCCTACGACCGCGCCAACGGGCGCACCGGCGCGTTTCTCATGATCCACGGCGACTGCTCGTCGGCGGGCTGCTACGCCATGACGGACGAGCAGGTCGCGGAGATCTATGCGCTGGCGCGCGAATCGTTCTTCGGCGGCCAGAAGTCGTTCCAGATCCAGGCCTATCCGTTCAAGATGACGCCGCTCAACATGGCGAAGCACCGCAACTCGCCGAACATGGCGTTCTGGAAGATGCTCAAAGAGGGCTATGACCATTTCGAGGTCACCCGGCACGAGCCCAAGGTCGATGTGTGCGAGAAGCGCTATGTGTTCGACGCTGAGTCGTCGAGCAAGTTCAGCGCGGCCGATCGGTGCCCCGCCTACAAGGTGCCGGACGATCTCGTCGCCGCGGTGAGGGACAAGCAGCGTCGCGACGACACCCAGACCGCGGAGTTGATCAACCGCGGCACGCCCGCGGCACCGGTCAAAATGGGGGTGGACGGCGGCATGAATCCGACCTTCCTGGCCGCCGTGAAATCCCATGGCGGGCCCGGAGCGACCATTCGCACCGCGATCGGCACGATTCCGCCGCACGTCAACCCACCGGCCGAGACGCCTTCCTCCGACTCGATCTTTGGCACCATGAGCCTTGCTTCGGCCGAGTCGAAACCGGCGCCCGCGCCGCGTTCGTCGGTGCAGGTTGCCTCGGCGGGAAGTTCGGGCGGTTTCTTCAGCAGTCTGTTCGGATCGAAGAGCGAGGACCAAGGCGCCACCGCGGCCGCCGAGCCCGCGAAAACGAAATCCGCCGCTGCACCGGCCAAGCCCGCACACACCACCACCGCCGCGAAAAAGCCCGCGCCGACGCCGGCCGAAGCGAAGACTGCGAATGCGGCTGCGGTCAAACCTTCACCGCAGCAAAAGCAGGAAGCGAGCGCCGAGTCGCAGAGCAACGCGACCACGACCACCAGCCTGCTCAACGGGGCTGCGCCGACCATGCCCTCCAATGGCTTCGAGGGCCGCTTTGGCGCGTGGCGCTAGGGGCGTGAGTCCGAAAAGTAGCGAACCTCTCTGACAAGGTCAGGCAACCAGGCCGATGGCTTGGGGCGAGAGCGGACGCTTAACTCGCGTTCCGCCGTCCGTTTGTCCGCTCAGGCGAACCGGCCGTGGCAGTGCTTGTACTTCTTGCCCGAGCCGCAGGGGCAGGCCTCGTTGCGGCCGACCTTGCCCCAGCTTGTCGGATCGTTCGGATTGCGCTCCACAGCGGCAGCCGCTGTGATCCCGTGGCGCACAAGCGTCTCCGCGCCGGCGCGGGCAAGCGCCAACTCGTCCTCGCCGGTCGAGGGATCGATCTTGTGAGCCTCCATGTAGGGCAGGCTCGCCTGCTCCTCCGGCGGCGCCGTCCTGACCTCGACGCGCATGAGCTGTGAGGTCACCGCCTCGCGCAGACTGGTGCTCATGCCCTCGAACAGACTGAACGCTTCCGCCTTGTATTCGTTGAGCGGGTCACGCTGGCCGTAGCCACGCAAGCCGATCACCTGGCGCAGGTGCTCCAGCATGACCAGGTGTTCGCGCCAAAGATGGTCGAGGGTCTGAAGCAGAATCGACTTCTCGACGTAACGCATGACGTCGGCGCCCCACTGCGCGGCCTTCGACGCCATGTGCTCGTCTGCGCGGCGGTCAAGGCGGGAGAGCAGTTCCTCGTCGGCAATGCCTTCTTCCTTCGCCCATTCGTCGACCGGCAGGTCGAGCTCGAGGATCCGCTTGAGCTCCTCCCGCAGGCCTTTGACATCCCACTGTTCGGGATAAGCGTTTTCGGGGACGTGCTTGGAGACGAGGTCCTCGATGGCGGCATGGCGCATGTCGGCCACGATTTCGTTCACCGCCTCGTCCTTCATCCATTCCACCCGCTGGTCGAAGATCACCTTGCGCTGGTCGTTCATCACGTTGTCGAACTTCAGCAGGTTCTTGCGGATGTCGAAGTTGCGCGCCTCAACCTTCTGCTGCGCCTTCTCCAGCGCCTTGTTGATCCAGGAATGAACGATCGCCTCGTTCTCCTTCAGACCAAGCCGCTGCAGCATGGTGTCCAGCTTGTCGGTCCCGAAGATGCGCATCAGGTCGTCTTCCAGCGACAGGAAGAACTTGGAATGCCCGGGGTCGCCCTGCCGGCCGGAGCGGCCGCGCAACTGGTTGTCGATGCGCCGGCTCTCGTGCCGCTCGGTGCCCAGCACGAACAGCCCGCCGGCCACCAGCGCCTTCTCCTTGAGCCGCGCCACCTGGGTGCGGATCTCCTCCGCCCGCGGGTCGTGCTCGCGCGCGCGCGCGTCTTCGATCTCGGCCAGTTCCTGCCGGATGCGCATGTCGGCATTGCCGCCGAGCTGGATGTCGGTGCCGCGCCCGGCCATGTTGGTGGCGATCGTCACCGCCCCGGGCACCCCCGCCTGCCCGATGATGTAGGCCTCCTGCTCGTGGTAGCGGGCATTGAGGATGGCGAACACCTTCGCCTTGGAGGCGCCGTCGTCGCCGGAATAGAGCGCCGCAAACGCATTGGGGTCGGCGAAGTCGTGCTGCTCCCAGCCCTGCTGGCGCAGCATCTCCGCCAGTTGCTCCGACTTCTCGATCGAGGTCGTGCCCACCAGCACCGGCTGCGCGCGCTCCTTGCATTCGTCGATCAAGTTCAGGATCGCGCGGTATTTCTCCGCCGCCGTGCGATAGACCTCGTCGTCGTCGTCGATGCGCACCATCGACTGGTTGGTCGGCACCTCCAGCACTTCAAGGTTGTAGATGTCGAGGAACTCGTCCGCCTCGGTCAGCGCCGTGCCGGTCATGCCCGCCAGCTTCTCGTACATGCGGAAGTAGTTCTGGAAGGTGATCGAGGCCAGCGTCTGGTTCTCCGGCTGAACCGGCTGGCGCTCCTTCGCCTCCAGCGCCTGGTGCAGCCCTTCCGAATACCGCCGACCCGGCATCATCCGCCCGGTGAACTCGTCGATGATCACCACCTCGCCGTTACGCACGATGTAGTCCTTGTCGCGCTGGAACAGCTTGTGCGCCCGCAAGGCCTGGTTGACGTGGTGCACGGTGGAGACGTTCTCCACGTCGTAGAGCGAGTCCCCCTTGAGCAGGTCGTTGGCCCGCAGCGTCTGCTCCATCTTCTCCATGCCCGCTTCGGTCAGCGTCACCGTGCGCTGCTTCTCGTCGACCTCGTAGTCCCCCTTCTCCAGCCGCGGGATATAGGCGTCGATCGTGTTGTAGAACTCCGAGCGGTCATCCAGCGGACCCGAGATGATCAGCGGGGTCCGCGCCTCGTCGATCAGGATCGAGTCGACCTCGTCCACGATGGCGTAGATGTGCCCGCGCTGGACCATGTCCTCCAGCCGGTACTTCATGTTGTCGCGCAGATAGTCGAAGCCGAGCTCGTTGTTGGTGCCGTAGGTCACGTCGGCGTCGTAGGCCGCCTTGCGCTGCTCGTCGTCGAGCCCATGCACGATCACCCCGACCTTGAGCCCGAGGAAGTTGTAGATCTGCCCCATCCATTCGGAGTCGCGCTTGGCGAGGTAGTCGTTCACCGTCACCACATGCACCCCGCGGCCGCCGAGCGCATTGAGATAGACCGGAAGCGTCGCCACCAGCGTCTTGCCTTCGCCGGTCTTCATCTCCGCGATCCGGCCCTCGTGCAGGATCATCCCGCCGATCAACTGAACGTCGAAGTGCCGTTGCCCCAGCGTCCGCTTCGCCGCCTCACGGCAGGTGGCAAAGGCCGGCACCAGGATGTCGTCCAGGCTCGTGCCCTCCGCGACCTGCTGCTTGAACGTCTCCGTGCGCGCCCGCAGCGCCTCGTCCGACAGACCCGCCAGTTCCTTCTCCAGCGCGTTGATCTGCGCAACCCGCGGCAGATACCCCTTGATCCGCCGCTCGTTCGAAGAACCAAACAGCTTGCGGGCAATCACGCCGATCATGCGGTAAGTCCTTCACATCTCAGGTGCCTAGCCCGCACCTTACCAAATCCGAGGGAGGAGGAACGCCACGGAAGAAACCGATCTTGCGCGGCAACCTGCGCAGGTCCGTCCAAGGCCGCGGAATGCGGAAAATGCCGCACTTTTCGAGCGTTATTCATGCAAACGACGGCGGCTTGCGGCCGGATGGGCCGCGTTTGTGGAGAGATAGGAGGGGGTCACATCCTTGTCAATCGGCCCTGAACTTGCTCACGTTGTCGTCAAAATCGGCCCTTAAGTGATTGCCAAGCGAGGCTGTTTTACCTAACTGTCCGGCGCGCCTCCGACGCCCGCCTGATCCAGGACAACATCATGACCCCCAATTTGCTGCCTCGAACGACGCCGCGCCGGCGTCCGATCGCGTTCGCCACCCTTGCGGCACTGCTGTTCGTCCTGCCGGTTGCCGCGGGATGCTCGAAAAACTCCTCCTCCGAGGCGCCGGCAGCCGGGTCGGACCCGGTCATTGCGCGCGTCAACGGAGTGGATATCACGCAGAGCGATCTCGCGCTCGCGGAGGAGGACGTGGGCGCCGATATGCAGGCAGCCTCGCCGGAGGCCAAGCGCGAGCACCTGATCTCCTATCTTGCCGACATCATCATGGTCACGCAGGCGGCCGACAAGAAGAAGCTCGCCGACACTCCCGAGTTCAAGCGACGGCTGGCGTTCCTGCGCAACAAGCTTCTGATGGGGTACGAGCTGCAGGACGAAGCCAAGGCCGCTCTCACCGACGATGCCTTGCAACAGACCTACAATGACGCCGTGAAGTCCATGGGCGGCCAGGAAGAGGTGCACGCGCGCCACATCCTGGTCGAGAACGAGGACGAGGCGAAGACCATCCTCGATCAGCTCAAGGGCGGCGCCGATTTCGCGACGCTCGCCAAGGAGAAATCCAAAGATCCGGGCGCGGCCGAGGGCGGCGACCTCGGCTTCTTCACCAAGGATCAGATGGTGCCGGAATTCGCCGATGTCGCCTTCAAGATGTATCCGGGGCAGCTGTCGAACCCGGTGAAGACGCAGTTCGGCTGGCACATTATCAAGGTCGAGGACAAGCGCACCAAGCAGCCGCCGGAATTCGAGAAGGTGAAGGACCAGATCGAGGCCTTCCTGGCACGCAAGGCGCAGACCGACTTCATCACCAAACTGCGCCAGACGGCGAAGGTCGAGCGCCTCGACAAGCCGGCCGATCAAAAGCCCGCCGAACCAAAACCTGCCGAGCAGAAAAAAGACTGAACGATCTGCGAGCGGCTCCTCGGGAGGCTCGCTAGCGAGCCGGGCTGAACTAGGCGGCGCGGTCAGTTCCGAGTTGCGGCAGGCGTGCGGGGCTCTATGTTCCGTCTCTTCCCAGACATGCCGGCACTGGGCCGGGCATGGCGCCGGAATGCTCGAACCCTATGACGACCACAATCTCGCCGCTCGCACCCGAGCACTTTCCCGACATGCCGCCGGTGGCGGGCCTCAGGCTGGCGACCGCCGCCGCCGGCATCCGTTACCCCGGGCGTACCGACGTGCTGGTGGCGCTGTTCGACCAGGGCACGACCGTAGCCGGCGTCTTTACCCGGTCGAAATGCCCGTCCGCGCCCGTCGACTGGTGCCGTGCGCAGCTCAAGCAGGGCGCCGCCAGCGTGCTGGTGGTTAACTCGGGCAATGCCAATGCCTTCACCGGCAAATCCGGCCGCGCGGCGACCAAACTCACGGCCAAGATTGCCGCCGACGCCACCCAGACCAAACCCTCACAAGTCTTTCTGGCCTCGACCGGAGTGATCGGCGAGCCGCTCGATGCGACGAAGTTCGGCGGGGTCATGGATCGGCTGGTCGCCACCGCCGCCCCCGGCGGCTGGGATGACGCGGCCAGGGCGATCATGACCACGGACACGTTCCCGAAAGGAGCCGCCGCCATCGTCCGGCTGGGAGCGACGCCGGTCACGATCTGCGGCATCGCCAAGGGCGCCGGCATGATCGCGCCCGACATGGCGACCATGCTGTCCTTCGTCTTCACCGACGCCCCGATCGCACCGGCCGTGTTGCAAAGCCTGCTCAAGCAGGGTGTTGCCGACACCTTCAATGCGGTGACCATCGACGGCGATACGTCGACCTCGGACACGCTGCTGGCGTTTGCGACCGGCGCCGCGGGAGCACGCGGGGTGGCAAAAATCGCGCGGCTCTCCGACCCGCGGTTGCCGGCCTACCGTAAAGCGTTCGATGCCGTCCTTGCCAACCTGGCGGAGCAGGTGGCCCGTGACGGCGAGGGCGCCCGCAAATTGGTCGAGATCATCGTCGAGGGCGCGGTCTCAAAACCCTCGGCGCGCAAGATCGCGCTTTCGATCGCCAATTCGCCTCTGGTCAAGACGGCGATCGCCGGCGAGGACGCCAACTGGGGCCGCGTGGTCATGGCGGTCGGCAAGGCCGGTGAACGCGCGGACCGCGACCGGCTTTCGATCTGGTTCGGCGGCATCCGCGTCGCCCATAAGGGTGAGCGCGATCCGGCCTATGACGAGGCAGAGGTCTCAGCGGCGATGAAGAAGCCGGAGATCACGCTCAAGGTCGCGCTCGGGCTCGGGCGCGGACGCGATCGCGTGCTCACCTGCGACCTCACCAAAGAGTACGTCGCGGTCAACGGAGACTATCGGTCATGATTCGATTGGTCACGCCGCTCGTCACGGTCGTCGTAGTGCTGTCCGC
>Ga0207645_10004659_pt1 | contig 10103 bp, 8 predicted proteins | sample KBSM53metaG_FD_184331 | JGI IMG/M metagenome (GOLD analysis project Ga0207645, IMG submission 184331) | Miscanthus rhizosphere microbial communities from Kellogg Biological Station, Michigan, USA - KBS M5-3 metaG (SPAdes) (version 2) | ecosystem: Host-associated > Plants > Roots > Rhizosphere >...
CCAGCCGCCGCAGTGCCGCGAATCCTTCATTGCGGGCGCGCGCTGCCGAGAACGGATGCGCCGGATCGAGTTCCACGACCTCGGTCACCTGGTCGCGCGCGCTTGCCACGCTTGCGTCCACCGAGCCGGAATCGACGTAGATCACCGGCCCGTCGTGCAGGCGCACCGACCGCAGCGCCGCAACCAGGCGCTCGCCTTCGTTGCGGCCAATCACGACAACGCCGACCCGCGCCGGCCGCTGATCAGCCGGCATGAATTCGATGTGGAAGGCGGTCGACCCGACGCCATTCGCCGCGCAACGCCGCCTTGAGATCGCCCCAAAGGAGATCGACCGCCAGATGACTCGGCTCGTTGTACTCTCCGACACGACCGCCCAGGCGCATCGATCGCCGCACCACGAGGCTTGCCCTGCCAAGCGCCCACAACAGGTCGGCACCGAGCAGACCCAAGACGCCATAGGTCTTCACGAAGAAGCGACGCCGTGAGGCGTACCAGTACGGCGGACGGCGTCGCCGGCCGATCGCGATCCCGGTCGACGCACCCTCGAGGTGAACGACGCGGGCGCTCGGCACCAGGGCACAGTGCCAGCCTGCACGCTTGGCGCGCAGGCAGAAATCGACCTCTTCGAAATAGAGGAAGTACCCCTCGTCGAGCGGACCGACCGCGTCGAGTGTCTCCCGACGAATCGCCATGCATGCGCCGGATACCCAGTCGCAGATGCCGGACAACCACTCGGAGGGCGATACGGCGTATTGCGCGAGCCAGCGGCTCGCCGCACGCAGCTGCGCCGCACTCTCGAGCTCGCCGAGCGGTGAAGGCCAACGATGCGCTGATGTCTCCCGCCCGCCGTGCGGATTCCGGATGGCTGCGCCGGCGATCCCGCAGCGCGGATGTTCGCGCATGTACGACAGCAGACTGCCGAGCGTCGTCTCCTCGACGACGACATCGGGATTGATCAGGATGGCGGTCGCAAATTGGGGATCGATTGCCCTGGCCCGTGCCAGCGCGGCGTTGTTGCCGTAGGCGAATCCACCGTTGCGCGGCAAGGCGATCACCTCCGTCCAGTCCGACCACCCGTTGCGATCGATCGCAACACCGAGCGTCTCCACCGAACCGTCGCCCGATGCGTTGTCAGCGACCAAGACCCGGCCGCCACGCAGTTCGGAGACGCTCGTCGACAGCGATTTCAGGCAGTCGACAACGAGGGCCGCGGTTCGATAGTTGACGATGACGACAAAGACAGCCGACATCTCAGGCGGCCTGAGGATCTGGCATCGCACGCTTGCTCGCAGAACGCGCGATCGCGTCGTCGTACACGGCCATCGTCTCGCGCATCACGCGCGCGGGGCCGTGCTGGTCGAGTGCGTACAGGCGTGCTGCACGACCGAGCGACGCAGCGAGTTCGTGATCGAGCAGCAGTGACTCGATCTTGTCGTGGAGATCATCGGCGCTGCCGGCCCTGGCCAGCAGGCCCGTCACCCCATGCGCAACGATCTCGGCCTGTCCACCCGCGTCGCTCGAAACCAGCGGACAGCCTTGGAGCATCGCTTCCAGCGCGGTGTAGCTCTGGTTCTCCCAGCGCGAAGCGACGACGGTCAGGAGCGCCTGCGTCCGCAACGCATAGATCTGCTCCGGCTGCAGCTTGCCTTTGAAATGGATGCGCGCCATCTGGTCGATGGAGAAAAGCCTCGCGCAGACCTGGTCGAAGTGCTCGAGCGCGCCGTTGTCTCCTGGGATGCCGGCGTCGGGTCCGACGAAGGTCAGCGTGAGGTCCGGATACCTGCCGAGCAACTTCGCGAAGGCGATCAGCGCGAGGTCGCCTCCCTTGCGCTTGTCGAAACGCCCGACGAAAAGAATCGTTTTCCGGTCGCAGGACGACAGGTCCCAGACCGACGCCGACGGCGGCAGCGCGAGCGGGTTCACGATGTGCTGCCGCACTGCCGGTTTCAGACCGTAGTGGGCAACGGTCTGCTCGAGCGTATAGCGCGCAGGCGATGTGAGCACCGCGTGACGGGCCAGCGCGCTGCCTTCCTTGCGGATCCTTGCGACGCCAAATGGCGACTCGAGTTCTTCGTCCACCAATGACATGAAGGCGGGACCGTGAAGCTTGACGACGACCGGAATATCGGTTTCGCGGGCGACGTCGTCGAACCACCCAAACGACTCCTCCATTTCGACGACGTCGATGGGTTCCCTGGCGTGGACGGCCCGTATCGCGCTCGCATACACCCTGCCCCAGCGCAGTACCCAAAAGAACGGATCCGTCCTAAGCGTCGTCGACAGCCACGACTGGAAGCGAAACAGCAGCCCCGGCTTGACCTGGTACACGCCTTCTTCCGCCTGCTCGAGGGCCACGCAGAACACCGACACCTGGTGTCCGGCGCCGCGCAATGCCTCGCGCATCCAGTGGACGTACGTGACGATTCCGTTCGGATACTTGTCTAGCGGCCAGGCAGGCGAAATGAGGGCGACGTGCATTCCGTTTCGAACGTGGCGAGCGCGAGCTTTCGGCGAAGCTCAGCCGCTCGAAAAACGGAACTCGGTCGGCCACCACATCGCTGACGCGCGCGGCGGCAACTGGCCGAGACCCCAGAGATCCCGCTCGATGACATCGAAGATGAGCGCTTCGGGAACGACGTGGTGATCGATCATGCCGTTGTCACCCAACCAGAGCGATACGGTATAGCGGCCCGGCATCAGCGGCACGGTCCCGAGATCGGCTTCTACGTACCCCGACGACACCGGGCTCGAAAAGCCCGCCGACGGCTGATAACGGTTGTTGCTGTTGATGATGCATTCGCCGACGGCTGTCTGCACGACGTAACCGAGTCTCGGCACCAAGATCGGATCGTCCGTCTCGAACTTGACTTTAATTTTTAGTTTGGAACCCATCGCGACGCTGGTTGTCGGCCCCACATCGCCGACGATGACGGCCTGTGTCATCCAGATCCTTGCCCCTTTCGGACGGGTGAGTTCGAGCGTCGCGCTGGAGCCGTGGCTGACCGGCGCCATGTAGGCATCGACGATCGCATCGGCCGTATCGACCATGCTCACGCGCCCCTTGCTGAGCAGGATGCCGCGGGTGCACAGCGTCCGGACGGCAGCCATGTTGTGGCTGACGAAGAGCACCGTGCGGTCCCCACCGGTCGAAAGCTCCTTCATCTTGCCGAGGCAGCGCGCCTGGAATTCGGCGTCGCCGACGGCCAGCACTTCATCGACGATCAGGATCTCCGGATCCAGGTGCGCAGCGACTGAAAAAGCGAGCCGCACGTACATCCCGGACGAATAGCGCTTGACCGGTGTGTCGAGAAATTTCTCAATTTCCGCAAAGGCGGCGATCTGGTCGAATTTGGCGTCGACCTCGCGCTTGCGCATGCCCAGGATGGAGCCGTTGAGGTAGATGTTCTCGCGACCGCTCAGCTCCGGATGAAAGCCAGTCCCGACCTCCAGCAGCGAAGCGACCCGTCCGCGCAGGATGGCCTGGCCTTCGGTCGGTTCGACAATGCGCGACAGCACCTTCAGCAGCGTGCTCTTGCCTGCCCCGTTGCGGCCGACGATGCCGACGACTTCGCCGCGCTGCACCGAGAAGGACACGTCCTTGAGTGCCCAGAAGTCTTCCAGGGAATCATCGGTCCCGCTGAGCTGACGAAAGCGCCGGATCGGCGCAAGCGCCATGTCCGTAAGTGCCTCGCGGAAAGTCTGGTGTCGGCGGCTCAGATGGGCCAGCTGATACACCTTGCTCAAGTTTTCGACGCTGATCGCCGTGCTGTTCATCATCTGTCTCAAGCCACGTCAGCGAAGCGGCGCTCGGTCTTGCGGAAATAGAACAAACCGTAGATCAACAGAACGATTGCCGAGACCGTCGAAATGCACAGCGTCTGCATGTTCCAAGGTTTGCCGAGCAGTGAGGAGCGGAACGCGTCGATCAGACCGGCAAGCGGATTCAGCGCGAGCAGCCATTGCCACTTCTGCGGCACCAGGCTGACGGGATAGATGACCGGGCTCAAGTACATCCAGGCCTGGATCATGAAGGGGATGACGTAGCGGAAATCGCGATAAGTGACGGTCACCGCGGCCAACGTGAGACCGACTCCGATCGCGGCCAGGGCGACCATCAGCACGAGGAGTGGAAACAACAACACGTTCCATCCCACCGGAACGCGGTAGAACACCATCATCAGGGCGAACACGACAAACGAGACGGCAAGATCGACGATGCCACTGCCGACCGATGCGGCAGGCACGAACAATCGAGGCAGGTAGATCTTGGTCAGGAGTGCCTGCTGGTTGACCAGGCTCTGGCTTGCCCCGCTCACCGCATTGGAAAAGAACATCCACGGAAGCAGGCCGGCATAGACGAACAAGGGATAAGGAATGCCGTCCGACGGCATCTTCGCGAAGTTTCCGAAGATCGCCGTGAAGACGAGCATCGAGAAAATCGGCTGCAGCACGGCCCAGCCGACTCCGAGCACCGTTTGCTTGTAGCGCACTGCAACGTCGCGGAGGACAAGAAAGTAGAGCAGCTCGCGCGCCTCCCAGAGCTCTTGCCAATTGATCGCAATCCATCCGGGCCGCGGACGAATGACGATCTCCGGCACGGACTCTTCCGATGCGGGGATCGGATGGACGAACGCAGTGCCCTTGACGGCCTTCTCAGCCATGTTCATTTGTGCGATGGAACGGCATGCAGGATGCCGCCGCTGACGGGGGTCGGGGCGGCACGCGCCTGCAGTCGAGCCATCGCCAGGCGGACGAAGCTGCAGACGAGGGCAATCACGATGAAAGTGGACGTCTCGAGCAAGGCCGTGGCGATGAAGAACAGCGCCGCGATCAATGCGCCGACAAGGCATGCACCCATCAGCGCAAGGTCGTTGTCGATCCCACGCAATCGCTTCGTCGCCGTGATTCCCCTCGTCACGGCCAGACCGGCGAACAAGATGAACACGGAGAGCGTCACCAGCCCGTAGAAAAGGGCGATGTTGGCGTACGCATTGACAAGGTCGATGATCCCCGCAGAGCCCTGCCGCAACTCCTCCATCTGGAGCACCGCGAACGGGTTACCAAAGAACGGATTCTGCTGAATGAGCTGCCAGGACGTTTCTGCAAGACGCTGCCGATATTCGACGTTCTGCTGATCCACCGTGCCGATGAACGGCAGGCGATCGAAGAAATCCTGGCCGATCCCGGAGACGTAGGCCACGGCCACGATGAGAAAGATGGAACCGGCGCCCTTCAGGAATGCAGAAGCGCCACCGGGATGCAGCGTGAGGAACACGATCACGCTGATCGCCGCGGCCAGCCATGGCGCACGAGAGTACGACGCGATTAGGCCGGCACCGAGCCAGATCACGATCGACCAGCGCAGCTTGCTGGCCGCGAAATGCTGCTGCAGGTAAAGCCAATAGGCGAATCCGAGCGCCATCAGATAGCCGAAGTTCAGCGAGTGCCCGGCCGATACCTGAGAACGCAGGGAACTGCCCCGCATCAGAAAGGCCCCTACGTTGGGAGCACCCCAGACCTGATTGATGCCCTCATAAAGCAGCCATCCCTTGAACGTCTCGAACAACGCAATGACCGACCACAGTCCGCAGATCAGGCAAAAGGTCGCCAGCGTGTCGACGAGATGACGTCGGCCCGGGCCGATGCGGCTGAACACGTAGAAGACGAGAAACGTGTCGAGGCCGAATAGAAACGCCCGTCGCAATGTGTTGGTCGATGACTCATACGGCACCAGCAAGGCGACCTGTAGCGCACCGTACCCGACAAGAATCCAATCCATCGAGGTGAAGGCGGCACGCCGCTCGGCTGTCCGGTTCGACAGGATGTGAAAGGCGGCCGGCAGAAGCACCGTCAGCGCCAGGATTCGATGCTGGGTCAGGTCGAACAACTGGTTGATGCCGAAGACCGGGATCGCCAGGCTGAGCGGCGGTATGACGAAAACGGTTGCCGCGTAGACACCGAGCGGGTTGTGATCCTTGTGGGCCCCGACAAGCAGGATCGGCGCGGCCACCAGTGCGTATATCCAGAAGCTCGGGAGAAGGAAGGCGGCAGTCGTCAGGACCAGCCAGATGTTGCGGCGACGCACATAGTCGACCGGATCGATGAAGCGGACGAAGACCGGCTTGGCGAGCCAGAAATAGAAGCAAGCCAGAACGAAGACGACGATGAATGGTTTGAGATTGATGGACATCGGTTACAGCCACCTTGCACTGCAAACCGACCGCACATCGGCCGTCACCCGGAGCAGCGGCATGACCGATGCACCTGGAGGCGTCGGCTGCTCCATGCCTTCCATGTGTCCCGCTATCGCATCAGACGCCGCTTGAGGGCGAAGACGTAGCGTTGCAGCACCGGGGGTACCCACTGACGGAGGTGCTGCTCGAACACGAGGCCACGCGCTTCCCGGCGGGTCGCTGCATCGTCTCCCGGACGTGCGCGGTACATCGTCGATGTGCTCGGCACCTCGTTGTAGATTTCCTTCGAGGCCGTGTAGTAGTACAGCGCGATCGAACGCCTGAATACGTGCTCCGGGGTCTGGATCGGATCAGGGTGGCCGTGATACGAATCGGCGTCGGTATTGAAGATCACGCAGCGGTTGAAGATCGGCTCGATCGCGACGCAGCGATGCTCCATGGCCCGGTCCCAGAGCTCCAGGCTGCCGCCCCATTCCGGGTTCCAGCGCTCGTTGAGATAAATGATCACGTTCATCCGGCGGTGCAGATGAAGTTGCTCATTGATTCGGAAGTCGGCGTGGATGCCCAATTTACCGCCCCGCGCGGTCTCGTGGTATCCGCCCCCGACGAAATAGGGATCGGGAATGAGCCCCTGGATCGTGCTCAACCCTTCCAGGAAGGCGAGCATCGGCTGGGAGTTGAAGAAGTTAAACAAGGCGCGCGCCTGCGCGTCGCATTCGGCGGGAAGAATCTGTCGCTTGTGATGGCCGGCGTATCCGATATCGAACACGCGGTCCGATTTCAGCCTCTGCTCTGGGAAATGAGCGAGGGCGAGGCGCGCCACATCGTCAGGCAAGAAATTGTCGAGAACGATATGTGGAAACGGCTCGGCAAAGCAGTACCGATCGGCGAGTCGTTCGCCAATCTGCCGGGCAACCTCGAAGTCGAGAGCAAGCCCGTTCGGACCATCGATTGGCAACACAGGCGCGCTTGTCGTCGCTGCCTGGGAGGGCGCACTCGACGAGGTCGGGGCCTCGCTACTGCCCGTGGAGAGCGGCAAAACCGAAGAGGGAAGTTCGTGTGTCGCGTTCAAGATTGGGCTTCCCGCTGGCCGTGTCGCGGCCGTTTCCGGAGGACGGTGTTCAGCAGCGTATCGAGCATGAAGAAGATGACGAGCGCGACGATCATCAAAACGAAGCCTGCGGTTCCATGCAGGAAGCCTTGGCCGGCCTCATCGCCCAGGTGATAGGTCACGAGGACCAGCACAATGACGCGAACGATGTTCGCGACAAACGCGATCGGAAGGATGGACGCCAGCATGATGGCGTTATGAAGCTTACCCTCGCGCTTCATGATGTACATGAACAACGTGCCGAGGGCCGCCAGGCTGAACATCGAATGCAGTCCTGAACAGGCATCGGCGACGAGCAGTTGGTATTGCCCGATCGAAAGGATCACGCCCGACTGTGCGATCGGGTAGCCGACCGCATAAAGGATCGAGACCACGATCGTCGAGATCCACTGCTTCAGCGGGCCGGTGATCGCGTCCACCAGGACGCCCGGCAGCGGGATCATGAAGATCAGGTAGAAGATCGGGAACCAGGCCACCCTCAAGGCAGCAGGCCCCTTGAGCAGCAGAAGAGCGCCCGAGATCACGAAGATCTGCGACGCCATTTCGAAGATCGAAATGCTGAAGACGCGGCCGACGATGTACATCAGCAGACCGAATCCGAAGGACAAGGAGCCGAGCCACCGAGCAGGACGCGTCTCGGCATCCGCGATCGCACCGCGGAGCGTCCAGAACAGCCAGATGACGACCGCCAGAACGATGGCGCCGTGCGCGTGATCGTCTGATTGCCAGATGCTGCCTGCCGCCCACCAGTAAACCGGCAGGTACATGACCGCATAGCCGGCCAGTGCGATCAGCAGTGCCCGGGGAGCACTCCCTTCGATCGACATCCGGGCCGGCGCTGGCAGAACACTGCTCACTTCACCGCTTTCTTCACCGGCATCTCGTTCAAGACCGAGCCGACGACGGACACGCCGGCGCTCATCAGGCCCCGCACCATGTCATTGAAATCCGCCATGCGCGTCTTGTCGCTTCGGGCCACGGCCAGCGCCGCGCCGGTGCGTACCGCCATCATCGCGCCGTCTTCGCCGGCCGACAGCGCCGGGGTATCGATGATCACAACGTCGAAGTTGGCTTTCACCTGAATCAGGAATTCGTCGAAATTCAAGCGGTTCAGCAGTTCGAGCGGATTGGGCGGCACCGGACCGGCGGGCAGGACGCAGAGCCCCGCCAGATCCGGAATGCGAACGATCGCCTCCTCGCGCGAGCGGCCCGACAGCACCGTCGAAAAACCGACCTTGTTCTCGAGGAAAAAAAGCTCGTGCTGTCGCGGCGATCGAAGATCCGCGTCGACGAGCAATGTGCGCTCGCCCAGCTGTGAAAAGACGATCGCGAGGTTGGCGGCGAGATAGCTGCGGCCGTCGAAGCGACCGGCACCGACCACCGTCAGGACCTGGCGCAGTTCGGCCTTGTCGAACCAGCGCATCATCAGCTGGCTGCGTATCGCGCGAAACTGTTCGACCCGCGGGCTGAACGGCTGATACGCCGCGACGAGTTCGTCGCTGACCGGCTTCTTTTCGCCCGGAATCTTGCGTAGATAGGCGTATGAGAACTGGCGCGACAGCGCGTACTGAATGTCCGCCTCGGTCAACAGGCCGAGCTTGACGGCGGCGGCACCGAACCGCAGGTTCTCTTCCTTCTGAAGTTGCAGCACGCGCTCGGCATCCTCCGGCGTCAGCTGTCCGCTGTCGATCAGGATCCCGCCCAACGATCGCGTCGCCCGTGGCGCGCCACCGAGCATGGAGACCGTCATCTTCATGCGCCTGCTCCCGGTGCTGCGAGGAGCGGCGAGGTCGGCATCGCCGGAACGCTCGCCACCAACCTTCGGAAGACGGGTCGCTTGGAGCCGGCCGGACGCATCACCCCGACGACCGGCACGCCCGGAATCGCCATCAGGTCCTCCGGATCGCGAATGCGCCGATCCATCAATTCGAGGCCGAGCGCGACCGCGAGGGCGGCGACAAGCGCACCGATCAACGATGCCAGCACGCCATTCAGAACCTTGGGTCGCGAGGGCTGCAGCGGTTCGACCGCCGGGCTCAGCAGACGCGTGTTGGCCTGGTTGTTCTGGCTTTCGAGATTCAGCTGACCGGTTCGCGACGTGATCGCGTCATAGGCCCGCTGTGCTGTGTCGACATCGCGCAGATAAACCGAAATCTGGTCACGGTCCGACCGCAACGCCAACAGCTGCTGTTTCTGCTGTGCGACCAGCGCCTTCAACTCTTCGATCTTCTGCGAGCTGCCCCGCTTCGTGACCGACGCACCGCCGGAAACGCGGCGCGTCTCGGCGGCGATCTGCTCTTTCAGCTCGCCGATCTGCGCCTCGAGCTGGATTCGCGTCGGATGGTTCTTGCCGACGATCGCGCTCATTTCAGTCAACTTCGTCTGCGCCGACGCGAGCTGGGCCTTCAGGTTCTGGATCGGACCGCTCTGCAGGATGTCGGGCGAGGTCTCGGCGCCCGTGTTGCGCTGGCGAGTCGACGCCTCGACCTGTTCCGCCTGAGCCGACGCGAGTTGCGACACCAGCGTGTTGTAGCGGGCGTTTTCCTGGTCGAGCCGCTCGTCGGATACGACGATCCCCTTTTCCTGCTGGAACTTGGAGAGGCGGGATTGCGCCTGTTCGAGATTCGTGCGGAGCACCTTCGTCTGCTCGTCCAGGAATGCAGCGGACTGACGGGCCGGTGCGATGCGCAGTTCGACCGAAACGTCCATGTAGGCTTGCGCAAACGCGTTCGCCGCTGCCTGCGCAAAGATCGGATCCTGCGCGGAGAACGAAATGTTCAGCACGTTGCTGCCCGGCG
>Ga0207645_10004660_pt1 | contig 10102 bp, 9 predicted proteins | sample KBSM53metaG_FD_184331 | JGI IMG/M metagenome (GOLD analysis project Ga0207645, IMG submission 184331) | Miscanthus rhizosphere microbial communities from Kellogg Biological Station, Michigan, USA - KBS M5-3 metaG (SPAdes) (version 2) | ecosystem: Host-associated > Plants > Roots > Rhizosphere >...
CGAGGAAGTACGGCTTAGATCGGGCGTCAATTTGGACGGGTTGACGTTTGAGCGATCAACCTGACTGTCGTTTATCCAGCCGGCGGCAGATGGTAGCGCACCGATCCGGCTTTGCCGACTTCTAGCGAATGATCCATATTAGTATCGATGATCGGATGGTTCGGATCACGAAAGACGTTCATCGGTTCCAACCCTTTTTGTACTTTTTCGATCTCGCGTTTGAGCATTTCGCGATACATCACCACGCCGCGGTCGGAGCCCGCCAGCCTTTCGCGCGTGCGGTCGAGGATCGGTCCTTGAGTCTCCCACGCCATAAAATCTTGCGCATCCACTTCGTCGAGGCGGAATTTGGTGAATGGATGGCGCTCACCGAGTGGAGTTTTGAATGGCTTGCGGTAACTCACCGGTACTTCGTCCTTGTTCGCGCGCGGCTCAGCGTCATCCGGCACGAAGTGAACGTATACAATCCACGTATGGGTATCATCGATGGGCACGCGAATTTGCGTGCGATTGGCCTGGCGCAAAACGGTGGGAAAAAGCAACGGATGCTCTTCGACCTTACCGTCTCTGAAACAGCGCCGCTTGATGATGCCGTGGTCGAACTCCTCCATTTCATACTTGACCAGGTTGTCGATAGTACCGCGAGTGGTGTTTTCGACTTTGAAACCATCGGTCACGAGCTCCTGATGGAGGATATGCAGGTGCGCCGTGTCGACGGAATTTTCCATCGCCTGTAGCCAATTGCAGTCGAGCTGCGGCAAAGCGCGCAGCCAATGCCAGCCGTCGGTTCGGGCCCAGACGTCGTACTTCGGGATAAGCGGCGCCGGCTGCGGTCCCAGATAGGCCCAATACAGACCTGCCAATTTTTGCACTGGATAAGCTTTTTGCTTCACCGTAAGGCAAAAGTTACTTCCGGCAGGCTCAGCGGGTGTTTCCAGGCAATTGCCCTTGGTGTCGTAAAGCCAACCGTGATACGCGCACGCGATGCCGCGGGCTTCGACTCGACCGTAAGACAATGAAGCGCCGCGATGCGCGCACCGATCGTGGAGCAGCCCAGGCTCGCCTTCGGGCGTCACAAACAACACTAAATCCTCGCCGAGGATGCGCACGAACTTCGTTGGACTTTCCGGCGTCAAATCGGCAGCGATCGCGACGGGATGCCAGTAGCGACGCAACAGTTCGCCCGCCGGTGTTCCCGGCCCGACTCGAGTCAAGTATTCATTTTCTTCAGCGGTCAGCATTTAGCAATCCTCCCGCTCATTCGAGCATCCACTTCTTTCTTGCATTTTAAACCAGATCACCCGTAGCACCTGCTTATCTTCCTGCAAAGCTTGTCATCTCGAGTGCAACGAGAGATCTTGATTTCACACGCTTAGAACAGATTTCTCGCCTTGGCTCGAATGACAGTCTGAAACGCTCTCCTCACACCTCAGTTCGACTGCACGCAAAACCCGAAAGCTTTCACCTGAAACCAAAATTCCTACTCCGGACTCGGCACTTGATGCGAAAGAAAAATCTCCTTTCGCTTTGCCGCCGATTCGAGGATCGCCAAGCAGACTTCGAGCGTCGCCGCGCCCCAGCGGCCATCGTGGACCACCGGGCGGTTATGAACGACTGCGTTGTAGAGTTCCTCGACCTCGGCTTCGCGCCCGCGGTTGGCAGCGGGCAACTGGATCTCCCGCTTTTCCGTTTCACCGTAAATCTTTAAACCGTCCGGCGTCTGGCGAATATCTCCTTTTTCGCAGCTCACAACGATTAACCCAAAGAACGGCTGCTTGCGCTTGCCGCCCCAAACGTGGCTGTATTCGCCCTCACGCTGGCCGCCGAAGCGCATGCCTTCCTTCAGCTGTTCTTCTTCTTCCGTCCCTCGTACCTCGCGCAGTTTTTCTCTGACATTGAGATTGGTTTCCGGTGCGCGATACTGTCCGCCCTCGCCAACCCACTCGAATAATTCCGCGGTGTCGAAAAATCCGTAGCCGCTATAGACCAGCGTCGCGGGAGTGCCGTCTTCGAATTCAAGATAGCAGCTGTAACTGCCTTCCCACTCTCGCGCTTTGTCCCAGATCCCTGTCATGGCGCGCACACTCCGCACCAAACCGCCGCCGATCAGGCGCACGATGTCGACTTGATGCGGTCCTTGGTTGAGCACGACCCCGCGGCTCATCGCCAGCTCGTGGCGCATGCGCGGCCGGTACATGAATTCGTTGTAGTTCCAGCTATTGATCATGCTGAGCTTGCCCAGCTCGCCGCTCTTGACGATTTCGCGCATTTTACGAATCGGCGGATCGAAGCTGTGTGTATGACCACAGAGAAGCTTCACGCCATTTTTTTCCGCCGCCTCGTTCATGGCGTCGCATTCCGTCAGCGACATCGCCATGGGTTTTTCGACGATAACATGTTTGCCACTGCGCGCCGCGATGATCGCATGCTCGGCGTGCAAGGGATTGGGTGTGGCGACGTAAACGGCGTCAATGCCCGCCTCTTCGCACATCGTTTGGACGCTCGTGTAGGTTTCGCCCTGATAAACTGCACGGAATTTTTCCAGAGCGTCAGGACGGATGTCCGCCGCTGCTGTAATTTTAATGTACGATAACGCCGAGATCGGTGGCAGAATCTGCGTGCTCGCGACGCCGAGCCCTGCGATGCCGAGACGAAGAGGCTCGTTCAGGTTCGTGCCCTCGCTTCCGCTTCGAGATTCTTTGTGTATTCCTTCCAATCGCCTGTCGGGATCATGTCAGAAAGCACCAGCATGTGGGAAAATCGGTTTTGCGCCGCGGACCGCACGACGTGCGGCGGCTCGCGCCCCTCGCGGACATCGTGAATGGCCTTTTTCAGCAGCTTGCGAGCGGCGATAATAGCTTTATCGGAGGAAACCAGGTGTTCGTCGCTACGCTCCTGGACTGCGCCCTGGCTGGCGGTCGCGAAAGCATCATGCGCTTGAAAACCGGAACCCATGCCCGCATAGGTCTTGGTTTTCATCGCTTCGCGATCCTGTAGAAAACGATTCGACTCATGGCGCGCCAATCGATAATTGGCATCCAATTCGGAGCGCTCACGACAGACCACATCTTTTTTCAGCGGCGCGCCGGCGCTGTAAACGAACGTGTACTTCCAGTGATGGGTATCGTCGATGGGTACATGCCAATTGACCGAGTAACCATCGCCGCCGGTTTGTCCCGGAAAAGCGCTGAGGTTGGGCAAAATGAAATAGGAAACACGCAAATAACACTTATCCACTTCAAGCTTTCGAACAGTGTAGATGCGCACGCCAAAATCCGTCAGCTCGACATCTATAGTAGGCGTCGAGTTTCGCGCCACAAGATTGTAGTGAGACTCCGCCACGCCGCGCACGCCTCGGTAAGGCTCGTTACGATTTTCCAGAAAGCGGTGCAGATACGATAAATGCACCGGATCGATGTTGCCTTCGTTGGCCTGGTGATAGTTGCAGTCGTGATGAATCTTCGAGGTGTAAAGATGATCGGGAGAGGCGTTGAGAAAATCGTAACCCGGCAATAACGGTGGTTCTCCTGGTCCCATGTACGTGAAGATCGCGCCCCCTTTCTCGATGCAGGGATAGGCCCGCTGGCGAATCTGATCGCGATGCTCCCCGCCGCCCGGCTCGCCCGGCTGCTCGAGACAGCTCCCATGAATGTCGTAAAGCCACCCGTGATAGAGACAACGTAATCCGCCATCTTCGATGCGCCCGTAACTGAGATCGGTGCCGCGGTGAGCGCAATGAATCCCCAACAACCCAATTCGCTCCTGATCATCGCGGAACAAAACGAGATCCTCGCCCAAAATTCGGACGGCCAGAGGCGCGCCTCCCCGAGGCAGTTCCTCAGCGAGCGCTACCGGCTGCCAGTACCGGCGCATCAGCTCACCTGCCGGGGTGCCGCGATCGGTTTTGGTTAGAAGCTCGTTTTCTTCTTTGCTGATCATCAGAACCTTCCTCGCAGATCGCAACTACGCTTTCAGGTCGCGCGAATACAAAACTTTCGTAAAAGATCCTTTGCTAATGCTCAGGATGACACTGAAACTCAACGGCTCATATTGACTGTCATTCTGAGCGGAGCGAAGAATCTCGCTTACGCTTTTCGCTCACGCGCCCGGGAATGGAATAATATTTCTGAACTTCGCAATCGTCCTTTCCCTCAGCTCACGGCTTGACCGACTCACCTTCGGAAACTTCTCTTTCCAGGCGAACGGCCGTACCGCATAGAAAATCGCGCGCCCATTGGTGTGGTCTTTGTTGTCGCGTTTCTCCGGCGGCATGCGCGGATCGAGCGGCGTCGACCAACAACCCTCGATAATATCGATGTTGGTCGGCGGATCGACGCGCGTCATCATCGCCCAGAGCACCTCCTTGATATTGGTCGGATCGATGTCTTCGTCGACGACAACAACGTAACGTCCGTTGCGATTGGCCGCGGCGCAACTGAGCGCCGCCGTCCCAGCCTGCTTCGCGTGACCGGCATATTTTTGTTTGATCGAGACAACGGTAAGATACGACGTGTGATTGTAAACACCGGCGATGTCCTGAATCCCGGCACTCTCCAATTGGTCCCACAGCACGCCGGCTGAGATGTGCAAATCCATTTTAACCGCCCCTGGCCAAAGTGGCGCTTCGTCTTCGAGGATCGGATCGTTGCGGTGATAAATCGCCTTGACCCGGATGATTGGCTGATTCTCTCCTGTGCCGGTGGTGCCGCCGGAATAATATCCCGGCCATTCGCCGAATGGACCCTCAGGGCGCGCCTCCTCGGAGGGCGGCGGGATTTCACCCTCGATTGCAATTTCCGATGAGGCTGGAATCGGCAGCCCGGTGACGGGCCCGCGTACGACTTCCAGCGCTCGGCCGATCAATCCGCCGGAGATTTCCATCTCGGACCGGCCATAGGGAAATTTCGTGTACGACGGCATGAACACCAGTGGATGCTGGCCGTAGCTCGCCACCACCGGACAGCTCTTTCCCTGTTGCCAATACTTGGCGCAAATCTGGCGGCCGTTTTGCCCGGGGCTCATCCACAAGCCGAGGGTGTTCCGGTCGTGCAACTGCATCCGGTAGGTGCCGGTGTTGACGTACCCGGAATCCGGGTCACAATTGGTCAGCCCGCCGCCCGGACCAAAATAGCGTCCGCCGTCGTTCTCGTGAAACCGCAAAGCAGGAAATTTGAGCAAGTTCACATCGCCTCCCTTGAGTCTGTTTTCGAACAGCGGCGCTGTGCTCACTTCCTTTGGCGCAATCGGCTCGGCATTTTTCACCTTGCGCGCGGCCATGCGCAGAATCTCGAGCTTCGATTTATCGGTTGGCAATCCCAACGCTAAAGCGACCCGGCGATAAGCTGCGTAGGGCAAACTGCAAACCCGGTAACCGGCGGGATAGCCCTTCACTTTGTCGAAGATCAGCATCGGTGGCTGCGGCACCAACTCGGCAGTCGATTCGACCAGCGCGCCGATCTCGGCATCCCAGTCTGCACCCTCAATGATTCGATAGTCGCTGATCTTCTTGGCTTCCTCGATGAAACTGCGAAAATCCGTATATGCGAGTTCGGTCATACAATCTCCCAAGGATTTTTCACCACGAAGAAAGAGAGGACACGAAGGGCTCACGGCCGAAAAATTCTTCCGACTGTACTTTGCGCTCTTCGTATCCTTCGCGGTGAATCATTCTCTGCCGAGTTTTGCGGCTTTCGCTACTAATTTCTCTATTCTTCAACAACTGAAATTTCCGACTTGACGCCCTTCCGTTTCAATTCCGCCAAAAACATTCGGTGAATCTCCGGCGGCTCCTCATCGAATGGTATCATCTCGTGCAATTTCGTCCGAAAGCGGTCCTGGCTGTATTTCGGGCTCCGCCCGCGCATTGCAAAATGACGCAGCACACCATGACCGGTGTTGAAGTGTCCGTGGTACATAAGATCGCCGGGCGAATAGATCGATCCCGGCTTGATCTCGAACCGCGTGCGCTCCTCGCTTTCGCGCCAAACCATGGCGAATCCCTCGCCGTGGGTAACGCAAACGATCGCGCCGGGCCCGTGGCGGTGAAATGTACTGCGGCTACCGGCGGGAAATTCCTGGATATGACAGCCGTAGGTCGTACCCGCAAGTCCGAAGCGCATGATCTTCACGCCTTTGCCCTTCATCGGATAATCGTCCAAGGCGAACGCGTTCACATCCGGCACGAGGTTGCTTTCCCATGAACGAATCGTCAATTTTTTGTTTTCATGGAAAAACTCGCGATCGGGACGAAAGCGATCGCGAAACTGAAAAGAATTGCCGAAAATAAAATCCTCGTTGTGAAATAGATTGATCACATGCGGCGCGTTGGTTCCGGCAAGAAACCGCACCGGCTCGGTCGATGCGTTGAAATGCTGATAGGAAACGTTGAGCGGTATCGCGAATATCGCCCCGGCACTCCATTCGAATGTCTGCTTGTTGTCTCCTTCGAACCACACGGTTGTCGCGCCGCGGCCCTTGTGAATGTAAATGATCGTCTCGAACATATGATGCTGCGGCTCGGTCTGTTTGCCGGCGGGGATCTCGCAGAGGTAGGCATCGTGCTCCTGCTGCTCGCCCATGTTCAAGTAAGCACCCAGCGCACCCATACGCGCCCAAGGTTTGACTTCGACATCCATCAGATCTTCGACAAAAAAACCAGTGACGGAAGGAATGCCTTCCTTCTGCTGAAAGGCTTCGTACGGCGTCGGCCCTAAACGAATCGGCTCACGATGGGGCAAGCTCACGATTGAGGACTCCTTAATCAAAGCAGGTTGAATAAGGATTTCTATATTTGTTGAGGCATAAACTGCAAGGCGAGTTAGTTGAGACATTAACGAATATAACGAAGCCCGGCCGATTGGTTGGCAAAAAATGCCTCCCGATCCGCTGATTCTCAAGCCCCCTACGCAAAGATGTTAGATTTGAGAAAAAAGTCGCACATCGTGTGCGATCGAAGAAAGGATTGTCGCTTTCATCGGCAAGCGAATTTGCACAGCTCTTCGTTGCTCGCTGCGCCGTCTCCGGATCCTCGCCTTGACCAATGACACGTTGTCCTTGTTTGCTGCGAAAGAAGAGTTTGCAGAGAAGTTTCTGGGTATAAATAAGGGGAATTTCTGTCGAACCGATCACAACCCGGTTTGCAAAAAAAATTTGCAAGTTGAGCGGATGATCGCAGCGACCGAAGATTTAGTTCGCTCAGAACGGCGACGAAGCCAGCATAACCAGTGGATCACCAGCCGTGATCAGCCAAAGCAGCGTTATGCTTATCAGACCAGTCGCGCAGAGAGCCACTAGGATGCCCGTCACCATAATAATTTTTTCATACATGGTTTGGATTCCTGGCCCTTTCCGAACGGAAACCCTTCACCAATAATCGAATGATCTGGCGTTTACAAGTCGACTCTCATTTCAAATTTGGGCGCTGTTCGTTTGCACAGCTTGGCGGCCTCGGCACACCTGCGAAGCGGAGTCTCTCGTCGGTTCAAGCTAACAGACAACGAACATGCCGACTCCATACGCGTTGCACAACACGCGTTCTGCCCCTTGCAGGCCGGATAGGTTTTTTTTGCGCTAGAGCCTGATCCATCCAAGATGCTTCTTTGAGCACATGCGGTCGGTCTGGCCGATTTGCCCGCCTGTCGCGTTTACCGACTCACAGCCGAAACTGTCTCGTCCGCGCCGCGTCAAAGCGGCTATAAAGACGAGCAAATTCGATTCCGTTGAATTAAACCGAGGACTTAGGCGGATGGACCGACTTTTTTGATTGGCCAAAATCCTCTCAGAACGGCGATTACCGGCGGGAAAATTCCGACAGCAGCGATGCCCAGTACCCACCGACGCACGGCGCCTAACGCGTTCATCGCCAGACCGGCTAGACTGGGCGGGACCAGCGATCTCCGCCGTGATGAGGGCTTGTTTGTTCCTTCTCCGCGAAATCGTCGAGGAATTGCCTAAACCAAGGCTACGAATCGCGTAGACCCTGCCATGTCATAATCACTGTTGGCTGACTGGCCTGCGGCAACTTTGCACGATTGCTTCGGCGCAAATACATTTGTACCCAGCAATCGTAGAAATATTCGAGATCGTGTCGCTCGTTTGCAGCTTGCTTATCCGGAGTTTCGTAGCGAATCGTGATCCATCGGCCGGCGAATGAGATGGTGACCCGTTCCGACACATTTCGATTATCGAGATAGCATCTCGCGCCGCGCAGCAATTGTGAGATGCTGTAGGGGTCCGGCGTTTTGCCGGCGTCCTCGCGCCGACTCCTCCCATGCAAATCGAATTTTTCGATCTCTTCCGGCGTGAAGCGCAAATCCACCTGGCAATCTAGCCTTCTTCGAGTCGGATCCGAGCGCCGAAAAAATCCCCCAATCGCACGTAAAACAGATAAGCTTTTTTGCTCTGTCGCGCTGCTTTTGGCAACAACGGAATAGATTCCGTTCTCGACGTCTATCTCGAACGCGGAGAAACTGAATCTTTCCAACGCCTGCCCGAGCGCGCGGAGTTGGCGCGCGAAATTCATCGCATTGGCATTTGACACATGATTTGGCCGCTGCTCGGTGTCATACGAGCTCATTTTGGTTGTTTCCCAGTTCGCGTTAGTGGCTTCCATATAAACTCGTTTCTGCTATGAGTCTTATTTCATTGCCGGTTAACACATCCTCGAGATCATCCGCTTAGGCGGTGCAAGAAAACGGTGAGGTTACGCAATCGAGCACCTTCGTCCAGGCTTGAGCTAAACTCTGTCCGACTTGCGTGTCCCGAACGCCCATCCAAAATACCAGCGCGACGAGAACGATCACCAACGTGTACTCGGTCAAGCCTTGGCCATCTTCTTCGCGCCAGAGTCTCTTTAATAAATTCATGGTTTGCCCTTTCATTATTTGTTCGGCGCCAACATAAAAAAAATCGGCCCAGAGAATTTCTGTTGCCGGTTTCACCATTCGCTCGCCGAGTCCCCTGGTGACCACGTTGGGATCTCGGTTCATTGCGTCAACGTAAATCTGACCGCAGCTTGCGCAGATACGATGCCAGTGCGCTCTTTTGCATCCTTTGGAGTAATTACGGCCATTTGCGGACAGGTCGACTTAGGTTTTCTAATGAAAGCTTCTTGGCAATGACAAGCGCGTTGTCGGAGCTGTCGTGTCAAGAAACTTAACAGTGCTCCGCAGGGTGTCGCATCACCGATGATTGACATCGTGGCCCGGCAGGCACGGCTGGTTTGCGTATTTACATTAGGCAGGAAGGGCGTGAACAACTGCGAGGACCTTGAGCACGGTGCGTTCCATCAGTTTCTAAATGCCGGCAAAAAAAGTATTACCCTCGATCTTGAACTGCCGAACGACAGCGGTTTATCGACTTCGTTCCGACGACAGCCGATCTCTTGATTCACCAATTGGCCGCTGCCCATGTGCGAACGTGAGTGTGTCAGCGCCGATCCTAGCTGGTGCTGATTAAAATCGTCGACGATGCGCCGGAAATCTGCGCCACGGCACGCTCGGGGCTTGATGTGCCTGACCGGCCACCCGGGCATTCGTACTATAGCGAGCGCCGCGTCGGTCAGCATATCGGTACCGGACGGCCGCCGTTGATGAAAAAGTAATCGGAGCGTAGGCGACGCGACCCAATCACGTGTTGTGTCGGCAGCGAAAGTTCCAAAGCAAGGAGTGCAGATATCACGGACAAACGCACCAGCAGGATGCGGACAACAGTATTATGAGCAAGGATCCCGACGAGTGGGTCACGGTAAAGAGCCGATGACCGCAGCACAGCGATCTTATCTGAAGACGCTCTCAGAAGAAGCTCACGAGCCGTTCGACGAGAATCTCACAAAGCAGAAGCATCGAAACGAATCGACGAATTGCAGCGCAAAACCGGACGGGGTGTTGGCGGCAGCGGATCCAATTAAAAATAAAGGAGGCGATCGATGGGTCGCCCCCTTTATTTATGCGCGCAGCTATTTATGCGCGCAGATACGCCTCCGTTAGCTAGTCTCGGTCGTAATCGTAGTGCCGGTCACGATACCCATAGCGCTCACCTGGTCGGTACCGCCAACCGTATCGACCGTCGCGATCGTACCGTCGATCATGGTCATTTCGGTAAA
>Ga0207645_10004661_pt1 | contig 10101 bp, 7 predicted proteins | sample KBSM53metaG_FD_184331 | JGI IMG/M metagenome (GOLD analysis project Ga0207645, IMG submission 184331) | Miscanthus rhizosphere microbial communities from Kellogg Biological Station, Michigan, USA - KBS M5-3 metaG (SPAdes) (version 2) | ecosystem: Host-associated > Plants > Roots > Rhizosphere >...
GGCGCTATTCTGTCTTTCCAGGAATTAATTCGCCATTGGCGCAATGGCTCATTATCTTCTTCCGCAGGCATCATTGAAATATATTGTGCAATACGCACTTTATCCTTACTTCTGTTTGCCCGGATGCCATGCGGCTGTGAACTGTTGAATATTAAAAGATCGCCGGCTTCCATTTTTATTTTTTCAGTTTCAAATCCTGTCGTATCCGGTTTGAAATGATCGCGGTCTTCCGGTTGCGTTAGTTTCCATGTATCATAGGTTCTGAACAATTCCGGGATACATTGGAAACCGCCCATTTCTTCATCCATCTGGTCAGCTAATGCCAATACGCCCTGTACGTTTTGCGGCTTTGTTTCCGGGTCATAATCCCAATGAATAAATCCTTTGTATTCAAATCCCGGACGCAAAGGAAAATTCAGATTAGCGCGGTCAATAGTCACCCACAATTTTTCTGTTCCCCAGATATCTGCAAATGCAGCATGTACTTTGGGCATTTGCCGGTTGTTCCACAAAAATTGATTATTGTATACTTCCACCATTCCTGTATTGGTCAGCTCCTTCATTTTCATTTCTGCACGAGGTGCAGTATACCATGTGTTGGGATCGTTCGCATCTTTTTCTTCAAACTCCCATAAGAATTCGGCGGTTCTTTTTACCTGGTCTTTGGGCACAGCGTTCTTAATAATTATATACCCATTGTGCTTCCAGAATTTCCAGTCTTCTTCACTTAATACACGAAGCGGTTCATTATTGCTGCGGTCACTTAATTTAATTGTACTGCTTTTTGCTGTAGAGGGATTACCGGGTATTTCTTTATGTGCATTGTTCGGGATCATTGCTGGGGCCATCGTTGCCGCCATGGTTTGTTGTTCCATATGACAATTTTAATTGTGAAGGAATACCACAAAATTCAAAAGATTAACTCCGCTGGTAAATAGCTCCAATGACCAGTATTTGCTCTCCATTGACCTTTTTTCATACTTACACACGAATAATAGTAACTTAACAGGAAAATCACAGGTTCGTGAAGATCAAAAGAGAAGTGGTATTGCCGGATCCCGGTCAGTCATTCAAGCTATTCAGGCCAAGCCTGCGAAATAGCTTTTACTGGCATTATCATCCTGAATACGAGTTGGTATTTGTAGAAGCCACAAACGGTATCCGCCATGTGGGGCAGCATATTTCCAGTTATATGGAAAGTGATCTCGTTTTGATTGGTCCCAATATTCCGCATTTAAATTTTGATTACGGGGTTAAAACAGAATACAGGCAGATTGTAGTTCAGTTAAAAGAAAACTTCCTGGGTGATGCATTCAACGAGACGCCCGAGCTATCGGGTATACAAAAACTGTTTGACCGGGCTTATCTTGGTTTATCCTTTACAGGAAAAACTAAAGAAACAGTAGCGGCGAAACTGAGAATCATGCACTCGCTGAATCATTTTGAACAATTGCTTTGCCTCCTGGAAATATTCCAGGTATTAGCAACTTCCAAAGAAGTAATTGAATTGAATGAAAGCGATACCAGTATAAAATTGTTCCTAAATGATAAAATCAGAATGGGTGCGATTTACAAATACATCCATGCCAATTACAACGAAACACCGGATGTAAATAAAGTAGCAGCGAGTGTGCATTTAAGTACAGCAGCGTTTTGCCGCTATTTTAAAAAACAAACAAAAATGACCTTCACCGATTTTGTGAATCAGTATCGCATCACGCAGGCGAAAACATTGCTTTTGCAGGATAAAACGATTTCAGAAACATGCTATGAAGTAGGTTTCGAAAGTCTTTCTTATTTTAATAAATTGTTTAAGCGGATAACGGGGGAGAACCCTTCGGTATTTAAAAAACGCTATGCAAAAGCAGTTGCCTAAGCGTTGAATAATTTAAAAAACATTTACAAAATGAAATTCCTTTCTCTGCAACCATTTGTGCCATCCGGCAGTGATTTTGAAAAGTCGAAACAATTATTTGTTGAACTCGGGTTTGACATCAGCTGGGATGCAGGTGATTATGTCGGGTTCAAAAAAGATAACTGCAGCTTCATTCTTCAGCATTTCGATAACAAACCATTTGCAGAAAATTTCATGGTAAGCGTGAACGTAGATAATGTGGATGAATTCTGGGACGATGTGACAAAAAAGCAATTACCTGAAAAATTCGGCATACGTATCAGTGCTCCAATGAATCAACCTTACGGGAGAGAAGTAAACATTATTGATATTGCCGGCGTGTGCTGGCATTTTGTGCAATAATCTCAATTGCAAACGGGGGTTGTATCTTGTAAGAAGATATTAGTGCTTACTATTCTTATAATGCTCCATTAACTCATCGCCGCCAAAATCATTATTAAGATCTCTTACTACAGTGTGTACATGATTCGCATTGTTCTGCGTGTTATCGTATTCTATAATGATGGATGGGCCTTGTATTCTATAATAACATGGATTTCCAGGGCCGGGTTCATGTTTACCTGCCCATGCAAAACGCAGGTTATTTAACCCTGCAGTTTCTAATTCTTTCATCATTCCGTCTGCAAATAATTTTGTGTACCGATGAATATACAAACTCAACAATTGCATAAATATCTTTTGTTGTGCCGCTGCCAGGTTACTATATAAAATGCCTTGCGGATTACTGATCATCGCCTTGCGGCTGTTGGCCGTGAATATTTCTCCCGGTGCATCTTCACTGATAATTGTTTTTTTTAATTGCGCTTCAGTTAACGAATGAAGTAGCTCAGCACCTAAATTTGTTTCATCTTTTAAAATTTGTTTTCCTTTTTCAGGCCCGGATAAAACGATCGCCGGGTTACTACCAAAAAAGCCAGGTGTGCCGGAGACGAGTTTATTATTTTCAGATGAAAAATTCAGCGACACGTGATGGCCTTCCAGTCGCCAACCCCATATGGAATCAGCGTCAGGATTACCAAACACAGAAAAATAATATTTATTGGAATCGCGGAAATGATCGTCTGCCGGGCGATTTTCAATGGCTTTTAAAACCGGCTCCAATGCAATGATGGAAGTTGCTTTTGTATAGCCATCATCACTCATCGCCGAATGTAACAGGGCAAGTGCTGCTTTTCTTTGCGTGTCATTAAGTTCACCAATGGGAATTCCCTTCCTGTCATCTTTGGGAATATAATGCCAGTTATAGCGCTCTTCAGCATCAAAGCTGAATTGTGTTTTTGCTTTTTGTTCCGCACTAAGTGATTGCAGAAATTTCTGCGCTGCGGTTGCTATTGGATTATTTGCTGCTTTTTTTGGTTGTGCATGTCCCCAAAAACTAAAGGCAAGGAATGCAAGGCTTATTGTCGTTAATTTCATGATCTATGTTTAATCGGATTCTAAGGTACATAACTAAGCGGGGCGGGAGTGTTTTATTTTATATATAGCAAGGCAGAATAATAAGGCCTTTTTAATGTATACTTATCATTCATCAAAAAATACCCATTATCCCAGGCGGCGATACCTTCCCAATTGAAACCGGTATACTCAGCAGGGATGGTCCATAACGGTCGCCATGAAAAATGTTTTTTATTATATTCAATATCGATCAGCCTGCAGAAATCATGGTAGTTAGCTCCATCTTTTATCAACGTATTATTGATACGATCTGATGCAGGAACCCGGTACACGGTATCACCACCCTCTCCCTTAAAGAAAAAATTGATAGCCGTAAAATGGTTATTGCCTATGGGGGTTATATCAGTGATCCGGAAAGGCAATTTATCAACGGGCAGCGAATCTTTCCGGTTTTTGTTTAACGTTGTTTTATAACAATACACATAATTCTGTTCAAAATAATTATACTCATAAAACGCAACTATTCTCTTTTTAATAAGCGCCAATGCTTCAAAACCTGCATTATAAATGCTGCTGCCGTCAGGTTTCCGCGGCTTTCGTACAGCCGTCATAGTTGGTTCCAGTTGAACAATCGAATCGCTGAATTTTCCTTTCAGCAAATAGCAAAAAGTTGAAGGAGTATTTGTTTCCACAGAAAAATACACAGTTTGTCCATCAATGATAAAAGCTTCCAGGCCTTCGTATACCTGTTTTTCTTCCTCCATTGTTGCTCTTAACTTGTCGAGTCCAATTATTTTAATTTTTTTATAGGGTAAAACGTATGCCGTATCCCGTAGTTTGGAGTTAATATCAACCAGTTTTATTGAATAAAGTTTAGCCTCCTGGTTATCTTCCAAACGACTTTCAGACATCAGGTAAAGATTACTATCTGCAACCTGCAATCCTGAAAACTGGTTATCATAATAACTTAATTCAGGTGGAAGGGAAATATTTCGAACAGAAAACTGCTTTTCCTGCGCTTGTAAAACGAATACAAAAACTATAAATAAGAAAAACGTTAATAAATATTTCATAATACTCCGGAAGAATAAATATACTCAGCAAAGAAATAGAAAATGCACGCGCAGGATTTTTTTATGGTAAACAAATGAGAAACGAGCCTGGCCGTAAGGCATATTATTTGTGCGATCAGGATTGTTCAATCTAACGTAGAGTTAAAGCACGCAAAAATGATCCTTAAGGTGAACATTCATTCGATGCCTGACAAGCTGCGATGGGAATAGGGCTGAAATTGCCTCATCTCCATATTCCAAACAAATTATTTCATTTAAAATAAACGATTATGAAAACAGCAGAACGCGATCAGCAGGCAACCGTAAGAGGAACAGATGCCGGGAAAATTGTGCTTGCATTTATTGATGCACTGAATAATGAAGACTTCAACAGGGCCCGACACTATGTGACTAACGACATGGTTTTTGAAGGAGTATTGGGTTCGAGAAACGGAGCAGACGCATACTTCAATGATATGGAAAAAATGCGGCTAAAATATAATATTGAGAAAGTGTTTAAAGATGAAGACGATGTCTGCCTGTTCTATAACATAGAAATGTCTGGAAAAACTATTTTTTCAGCAGGATGGTATCGGATCATCGATGGAAAAATAAACTCAATACGGGTAGTTTTTGACCCAAGACCAATAGCAAAGACTTAGTCGAATCAAAACAACCGGCCAGTTATTAACCTGGCCGGTTGTTTTTTCACTGGTGAACCATCTCTACCATTTGCAGACATTCTTCCGCACAATCTTCACAAGCATCTGCACACTCACGGCAATGTATGTTGTTATGTTTACTGCATTCTGCGGCACAGGCGCGGCATATTTCTGCACAAATAGTGCAGTATTCTTTCGCATGCGAACTACCCAGGCTCATAAACTGAGCCGCCGTATAACAAGCGGCAGCACATTCCATATCCAGTTGCACACAATGCGCCATCATTTTTACGTCCTTTTCCTGCAGGCAGGAAGAAGCACAGTGATTGCATAGAGACGCACAATTCAGACAGGCCTCAATACAATTTTTATAGTCATGATAGTTCATAATAGTATTGTTTGAATATATTGCAAAAAAAATATGCCACTCCGTTCATTAACACTGTCTTTATGAGAAAGCATTTATTATCCACAATTATTCTTTTTGTCTCTTTACCTGTATTGTCACAATATGATATACTCATTAAAAACGGCAGGATACTGGATGGCACCGGAAATAGCTGGTACTATGCTGACATTGCAGTAAAAAATGGAAAAATCATTTTTATTGGCAAATCAAATTCAATAACAGCCGGTAAAGTGATAGATGCTAAAGGATTGATCATTGCCCCCGGGTTCATTGACGTGCATGCACATATTGAAAACAGCGTGTTTGAAAAGCCAACAGCGGACAATTATATCTATGATGGCGTTACAACCGTAATAACGGGCAATTGTGGTGGTTCTGCAGATGATCTTAAAACATTTTTCCGGCAATTAGACAGTATGCATACTTCTATTAATGTTGCTTCGCTATATGGTCACAACACGATCAGGAAATTGGCGATGGGTTTGGATAATCGATTAGCCACTGCCGATGAAATGAAGAAAATGCAGCAGTTGATGGAGCAGGGAATGAAGGATGGTGCTGTCGGCCTTTCCACCGGGCTGATCTACCTGCCAGGCATGTACGCAAATACAGAAGAAGTGGTGAATATCGCTAAGGCAGCCGCATTGTATAATGGGGTGTATGCCTCCCATATCCGCAATGAAGAAAATACGGTGACCGATGCAATTAATGAAGCGATCTATATCGGAAAACAGGCCAATATGCCGGTAGAGATATCTCATTTTAAGGTGGGAGGCAAAGGCAATTGGGGCCGGTCAAAAGAAACAATCGCATTAATAGAACAGGCGAGAAAGGAAGGATATGATGTGACGATAGACCAATATCCCTACACCGCCAGCAGTACAAATTTGGGTGTGCGTTTACCCGATTGGGCGCTTGCCGGAGGACAGGATTCATTGAAGGCAAGGATCAGCAATACAGATATTCATAAAAAGATCGTTGAGGAAATGCTTGCTCAATTAAAAAAATACAAGTTTAAAAATTATAGTTATGCAGTTGTTGCCCATTTTAATGCAGACAGCAGCTACGATGGTAAAAGCATCAGTGACATCAATAAACTAAAAGGCCGAAAGAGCAAAGCAGCCGACGAAGCTGAAACAATACTGGATATGATGATGGCCGGAGGTGCACAAATGGTATATCATTCCATGAATGAAGATGATGTAAAGTATATTATGAAATATCCGTTTAACATGGCCGGCGCGGATGCAGGCATTGCTACCGGGAAAGGAATGCCGCATCCAAGAACATATGGCACGAATGCAAGGATACTGGGAAAATATGTGCGTGAAGAAAAAGTCATTTCATTGGAAGAAGCTATCCGAAGAATGACTTCATTGCCGGCGCAAAAGTTTCAATTAAAAGACCGCGGCCTGTTGAAGGAAGGCTATGCAGCAGATATTGTGATCTTCAATGAAAACGAGGTGCGGGACAATGCCACGTTTGAAAATCCAAATCAATTTTCATCCGGTTTCATGTTTGTATTAGTGAATGGACAATTGGTTGTTGAAAATGGAAAACATAACGGAGTCAGAAGCGGGGCTGTCTTATTTGGGCCGGGATACACAAAGTGATTGAACAAACCTTTTGACTCATACAGGATGTCAAAGTTCAAACTCCCACACACTTCTGTATTTTCCGTTTTTTTCGATGTAGGTTAAAAACGAATGATAAAATGCATCGGCGCCGATTGTCGCACTGTCGCCGATAACAAATAATTGTTCCTTCGCTCTCGTAATCGCAACGTTCATCCGCCGGTAATCTTTCAAAAAACCAATATTACTTTCGTCATTGCTTCGCACAAGGGAGATGATAATTGTTTCCTTTTCCTGGCCCTGGAAACTATCTATCGTGCTTATGCGCATTTGCTTCGGTAATATTTCTTTTGCCGCAGTTACCTGGCCGGAATAGGGAGAAATGAAGGCCGTTTTTGATGGAACTAAAGATTCAGTTTCGATCAACTGCCGAACGATATTTAATTCACCTTCATTTTGCAAACTGACACCATCCGGCCCGAATATTTCATGATAACCCGATCCTGCAGTATCAATGAATGTAATATGCGAACCCTGGTTGAGAAGATGCGGTGCAGTTAATAATAAATCGTTATAAAAATAATTACCGGAAAACCCTGCAATTGCCTGCCGCATGCGGTATTGCGTATTCAGCAAATAAACTTCATCAATTGCTTTAATGCCGATCTCAAGAATAGATTGTGTAAAACCCAATCTTGTCGCTTCATCGCTCAGTACGGTGGGAGGCAATTGAAGATGATCGCCGGCCAGCACGAATTTCTCTGCCAATGGAAAAATGCACCACGCCAGCGGTTCAAGACATTGTCCTGCTTCATCAATGATCAGTGTGTGAAAATTGATTTTGTTTATTCCCTCATCATACAGGCCAACAGGTGTTCCAAGTATTACATCAGCTTCTGCGTATAATTTTTCTTCGTTGTATTCCTGCAGCTTTCTTATTTCTGCCCGGATATTTTTTACTTCTTTGAATAACAGGTTGCGCTGTTCACGCTCGGCTTTACCAAAACTTCGCTTATACTTCAGCGCCATTTTCCTGAATTGCTCCGCCCTGATTTTTAATTCTTTGATCTCCTTTAACTGGCGGCTGTTGGCCAGCTTTCCTTCGGGTGTATGCGGAAAAATAAGTTCGTCTGTTTTACTCGTATTCCCTGCACGAAGTATTTTAACACCGGCAACTAATAATCCTTTTGCAATATTGTCAACCGCCGTATTGCTGGGTGCTGAAACCAGGATTTTCTCGCCTTTGCGTATTAATTGTACAATGGCTTCGATCAGCGTGGTTGTTTTACCGGTACCCGGAGGCCCATGGACAATCACTATTTCTTTATTTTCCACAATAGCACCGATCGCTGTCTGCTGGCTTGTATTTAAATTCTTATTCTGAAAAGAAAGATCGACCGTCGCGGGTTTTGCATTAATGGTTTCATTTTGTTTTGCAGCATGTAATTTTTCAAAAAGCTTAAGCAGGCCTTTATTATTTTCTATTCCTTTCAGCGCCGTTTTCATAATAGTTGTCGTACGCTGATCGGGCGCCAGTTTTATTCCAACACCATTGTCTTCGATCCAATCAGGAAAATCGGGAGCGAACAGGCGAAACTCGCCTGTCTTTCCATCCAGGCTGAGCAATATACCTTTTACCGGTTCTTCGCCTGCACAAAAACATTCAATGGCCGCACCATCTCTGAAAAGCGTTGTTTCCTCCGGAAAGCCAAGCCTGAAGCTGATTTCAGGATAGTCGGCGTAGCCAAAATTTTTCCGGGTAACAATAATCGGGTGAAGCGCTAACCCTTCAGCCTTTAATGATTTCAAAGTATGCTGCTGATCTAAACTATACCGTTTTACCTGTTCTTTTTCCTCGAGATCAATACAGGTTAACAGAACATCTATATATGGGTGTGCAGAAGGCATGCGGTGAAAATAGCGACGTGGGAAGGAATAAAAAAATCAGGCTGGTTTCTGATTTTATGTACATTGAGTACGTTACTTTTATCATAAATTGAACATTGGTTGGTGTATTAGTTTCAACAATTGATATTTCCCACAAGGATCACAAAGCTTTTAACATGATTGTGGTTTCTTTGCGGACTTTACGTTTTTGTAGGAAACAATTCTGAAACTGGACACTACGTCACATTGCTTAAATATTTTAAAAATGAAAAAAATAATTGCTGCCGGCTCTCTTTCTTTTTTATTACTGTTATCTGTAACCGTAATTAAAGCAAACAATATTTCCGCAAAACCAGATACGCTTATACTTGAAGGCAGATGGGATCTGACCGTCGATATGAACGGTAAACCAATGCCATCCTGGTTGGAAGTGCATCATTCAGGCTTACGCACATTGGTAGGTCGTTTTGTTGGCGGCGGGGGCAGCGCGAGGCCGATATCAAAAGTAAATTTCAGTGGCGGTAAGTTCAGTTTTTCTATTCCGCCACAATGGGAGAACAGCGATATTGATCTTACAGTTGAAGGTACATTGGACAATGATAAAATATCCGGCACAATGAAAGCGCCGGATGGTAAAACGTATAATTATACAGGCGTGCGTGCTCCATCGCTTGTGCGCGAAAAAGATCCGGTTTGGGGAGCGCCGATAAAATTGTTCAATGGTAAAGACATGAGTGGCTGGCATGTTACTGGTGAAAAAAATCAATGGGTAGTGGAAAATGGTGTGATGAAGAGCCCGCAATCAGGTTCTAATCTTGTAAGTGATCAAAAGTTTAATGATTTTAAACTGCATATTGAATTCCGTTATCCGAAAGAAAGTAACAGCGGTGTTTATCTTCGCGGTCGATACGAGGTACAGGTAGCCGATAATAAAGGGGAGCAACCTTCGGTAGATTTTCTCGGTGCCATATATGGTTTTATTATTCCTAAAAAAATGATGGCGAAAGCAGCAGGAGAGTGGCAATCGTATGATGTAACGCTGATAGGAAGAAGGGTAACGCTTGTCGTGAATGGCGTGCAGGTTATTACCGACCAGGAAATACCCGGCATTACCGGTGGAGCATTGGATAGCAATGAAGGAGAACCGGGACCTTTACAAATACAAGGTGATCATGGACCTGTTGAGTATAGAAATATTGTGATTACC
>Ga0207645_10004662_pt1 | contig 10099 bp, 10 predicted proteins | sample KBSM53metaG_FD_184331 | JGI IMG/M metagenome (GOLD analysis project Ga0207645, IMG submission 184331) | Miscanthus rhizosphere microbial communities from Kellogg Biological Station, Michigan, USA - KBS M5-3 metaG (SPAdes) (version 2) | ecosystem: Host-associated > Plants > Roots > Rhizosphere >...
TTCAAAAAACGCGTTCTTGATAAGAGTCACAACCAGTTCCCAGGTACTGGCCTTTGGATTCTCCACCGGCCCCGACAGGTCGGCTTTGGCGGCGACCTCGCCGCGGGGCGTGTTTTTCAGGGCTTTGGCGGCGAGGTCAACAATGTTCTCATATATCTTTTTGAGTAACCCCTTGTCCTGATCCTGGGCCGGGTCGAACGCCTGCACATCTTTGAAGAGCGGCTTCAAATATCCATCGATCGATCCGTTTTTGACCGTCATTTCACAATAGACAGAAAATACGCCGGACACGACATCCAGACCGCCGCTCGCCCGGAGCAGATCGTTCATGGACTTCACCTGCGTCTTCCAGATTCGGACGCTCAGATCGAAGTCCGGCGATTTCGTTTCGGGCCTGAAGGCCCCGTTAATCTGCGTCGCGCCGTTGCCCATAAACATCCCTCGCAATCTGACGATCGAGGTGCCCTCAGTCAACTGATTGCTCCAGTTCTCCAAATAGATATCCGTGCCCGTCAGAAACACGCGATATTCCGGCTTGGCCGCCTTATTCACAAATCCGAATTCACTGTTTTCGATCATGCCCTGTTTGATGCGAAGCAGGAGTTGCGGATGATTCGAGACCTCCTCCGCCTTTCGAGCGACCTTCTGCCCGGTGTCCTTTTCCTTCGCCTGCGTCGCCGCCGCATGCACGAAATCCAGCTTCACGTCCTGCAGCGTCAGTTGCTCGAGCTGAACGATTTGCGTGCGTGGAGAATATTCCACGTGCCCCTTCGCCGTCAGATCGCCTTGCGTCAGATGTACCTGCCGCTGCGCGGTGAGTGGAAGCCAATCCACCAGGGACATGTGCTCCATGGTAATGTCCGCATTGATGCCTATAAACGGCTCGGCCAGAAAATCGGCATGGCCATCCACGGTCAACCGACCTTTCTCAAATACCACAGCGTCCAGGTGGACCTCCGATGGATACTCATCGGGCTTCGAACGAACATTGCGAATGTTCCCCGCCTTAAAGTTGGCATGACTTACGTGCAACGGCTTGGAGCTGCGGTTCTCGCGATAGGTAATATCTGCCTCGTTAATTTTAAATTCGTTGATCTGGAGCGGATAAATGGCCAGCACCGCTTCTTGCCATCCCTTCTCCTCAACCGGCACGTCATCCTTGACCTCCTTCGCTGCCTGAGGCCGCGTAAAATGCACGACAGGCTGATCGATCGTATGATCGCTCACCAGGTGGCCGGATAACAGCTCGCGCCAGTGGACGCTGGCATGCCAATTTGTCACCTGCGCAACCGGCGGATCGGGATGCGCCGTTTGGACGACGCTAATGTCTTTCAGATCCATGGAGAGACCAATCGGATGGAAGTCGAGGGCGCCGATTCGAAAGGTATAGCCCTTCACGCGTTCGTTCAGTTGGCGTTCAGAATACTTGCGTAGCGGTTCATCGATGAAGGCCAAGGTGATGCCCAGAATGACAATCAGCACGACCGGAATACCCAGCACCCACCACCAGAGTCGAGAATGTCTGCGGGATCTGTCGGCCATAGAATCCTTTCAGGTCATGGGTTGATGGTGAATGGACCGACGGCACTATACATGACGTTTCAACGCGACGAGATAATCGAGAAGATCATCGAGGTCTTCATCAATCAGGTCCTCGCGCGTGAAAGTCGGCATCGCTCCCAATCCATATCGAACTTGCGCTCGCACCAGGAACATCGGTAACGGTTTATTGGTGAGCGCCGGCCCCAGTCCAGCCTCGCCACCGGGATGGCATTGGTGGCAATGTTTCATAAAGCTCGTCTGCCCCCGTTGGATGTCACGGCTTTCCAGTGCCAGCGGACCGACAAACGGCTCCCCGCGACGTGAAGAACCACACCCCATCAACAGCACCGCTGCGAGCAGCGCGAGCGGTACGATTCCCAGCCCCGTCATCAGCTTCCACCCGTCAGAACAGTAGTTCCTTCTCAGTCGTGGGTGATTCGCCAGAGCACGCCGCTGCCCTTTCGTGGTTCAGCGGCGACATACGGAGACGTTCCCGGTTGTCTGGCTTTGGCCCCTTGGCCAAATGTCATGACTCCGAAATCGACGATGTAGAGTGCGGCGCAGCGTGGATCGAATCGGGCCGCCACCGGCCGCTCCAAACCTCCACCTCCGATTTTTGAAGCCGGTCCATTTGATTACCTTTGTTGGCGGCAAATTCTTGCACGACTCCAGTGGCCGGATCGACGCGCACGACTTTAAAACCCACCGGGGCCAACATCTTCCCCGACGTAGACGACTGATCGCCAAACTGCGCGATAAACGCCTGCCCGACATAGCCGAATTCAGGGTTTCTGGAAAAATCAAATCCGCTGGAAGAGGAGTGCACGCCCAGTATGGCCACGGGAGCTGGCGGAGCGCCAGGATGTAAAGCTACGAGCATGTTGGAGGCCGCTTGCTTGGAGCGACAAAACGATCGCCGTCCGTTAAGGGACGGGTGCCATGGAAATCGGGCCTTCCATACCAGCTGTAAAGACGATGGAGAGGCCTGGTGTTCGTTCTCCATCATCCTAGCCATTCAGGCTTGCGTGCAGTGCTGTCGAACTTCTGTGTCGTCTTGAACTGTTCGTAATGTCCCGTAGCCGCCGTCTGAGCCGTACGGCTGAGTAGAGTGGCGATCTGTGACTCCGTCATCGGAAGAAAGGTGCGTACGGCCTCCAGCGCCTGATCGAGAATCTTCAGATCGTCGATGCCGGTAATGACCGTCGACGTCGGCAGGCTCATCGCATAGTGCAGGCATTCAACCGGCGTGACGGCTCCACTCTCCAGGATGCGTTTGTCCCCCATTGACTTCATGCCGAGCACGCCGATCTCTTCCTCCATCAGGACCGGCAAGACCTGTCGTTCGAAACTTCTGAAATGCGCATCCATCACGTTCAACGGCATCTGCACCGCATCGAATCGAAAGTGGTGGGTGCGCGCCACTTCGAGCATACGCAAGTGCACGAGCGGGTCTTTGTGGCCAGTGAATCCGATAAACCGAATTTTGCCGGCGCGCTGCGCTTCCAGGACAGCTTCCTGTGCGCCACCTTCGGCAAACACACGGTCGGGATCTTCCAGCCGAATGGTCTCGTGATGTTGCAGGAGATCAAGGCGATCCGTCTGCAACCTGCTTAAGGATTCGTCGATTTGCTTGGCCGCCGCTTGGCGCGTGCGCCCATCGATCTTCGTCATCAAAAATACTTTATCCCGATATCCGTCGCGAAGTGCCTTTCCCATCCGCACTTCGCTCATGCCTTCATGATAGTCCCAACAATTGTCCATGAACGTGATGCCGCGATCGATGGCGCGCCGAATGATCCGAATGCCGTCCTGTTCATCGCGCGGTCGGCCGATATGATGACCGCCCAGTCCGATGACCGATACGTATTCGCCCGTCTTCCCCAATAGCCGGTACAGCATGTCACCCTTTTGCATAGATTGCGCGGGCCCAATTTGCTGCCCCAACGCCTGGGCTGCCGAGCGGCCGGCAGATGCCAAGCCGGAAGCGATCCAGGCAGCAGACAATCCCGCTTTGAGCACATTCCGCCTCGTCGTCTCCATGACGCTCTCCTATTTTGTTTGCATATGAATGATCCCGAACTCGAAACCGACCTCGAACGCGTGCAATGGCTCCAGGGGGGTGGCAAGACTGAAAGGGGGAGAACGCAAAAATGCATTTCGTAGATTCGGAACTCCTAACGCAGGTGGTGCAAGAACGTGAGTACTGCGTGTGTGACATCGCCATATACGTGCAGCAGAGGAGCCCAGCCTTACAATTCGTTTCATCCTCAGGCCGCCTTGTCCATCCAATTTCATAAGACTGTTACTGCACATTTTTGCATAACGTCCTCCTCGACTCACATCAGCTCTAGACTCGTCCATTCGTCAGTGGATCAGTGTGGTCTTTCGTATAGAAGCCTACACTGATGGTGGAAGTTCTGTTTGGCAGGCACTCAAAGGGATCGGGTCGATGGGCAGATTCTAAATCCATCATCTTCCACGCTAATCTTGTATGATGCATCCATGGACCTCCTGCAACTTATTCGTAATGCGCCGCTGGAACATCTGCTGCTCGGACTTTCGAGTCTTCTTTTGATCAGCGTCCTCGCCAGTAAAGCATCGGGACGATTGGGAGTACCGGCTCTCCTGCTGTTCTTATTTATCGGCATGCTGGCGGGATCGGAAGGACCCGGCGGGATCGGTTTTGACTATCCTCAATTGGCCCAATCACTGGGCGTCATCGCTCTCTCGCTGATCTTATTTTCCGGCGGTCTTGACACCCGATGGCACACCATCCGGCCGGTACTGGCAGAGGGATTGGCCCTAGCAACGCTCGGCGTGTGTGTCACAGCCGTTCTGATCGCTTGGTTCGCAGCCGTCGTCCTTCACTTTTCTTGGCTGGAAGGGATGCTCCTTGGTGCCATTGTGTCGTCGACCGATGCGGCCGCGGTTTTTTCCGTTCTTCGATCTCGGCAGGCTCGCCTCCAGGGACGCCTCACGGCCCTGCTGGAATTGGAATCCGGTATCAATGACCCCATGTCCATCTTTCTGACGCTCGGACTGATCACCTTGCTTGTCCATCCCGACACTTCGCCGCTCATCCTGCTCCCGATGTTTTTGCAGGAGATGGTGCTTGGGGCGCTTATCGGTTATAGCGTGGGTGCGCTGATGACTGCCCTGATCGAACGGATAAAATTAGAGTATGAAGGGCTCTATGCCGTACTGACGCTGGCGCTGGCTTTATTTTCGTATGCCATGACTGCGTCTGTCGGTGGAAACGGATTTCTTGCGGTCTACGTGACCGGGCTGGTGGTCGGCAGCAGCGACGTACGCCACAAAGACCATCTCATTCGCTTTCATAATGGTCAGGCATGGCTGATGCAAATCCTCATGTTCCTCACATTCGGGCTCCAAGTATTTCCATCAAAAATTCTACCTATTGTCGGCGTGGGCATAATTTTGTCTTTGTTCTTGATGCTCGTGGCTCGTCCCGCCAGTGTCTTTGCCACATTAGTCCCCACACGTCTCAGCGTGAAAGAAAAGTTCTTTGTGTCCTGGGTGGGATTGCGCGGCGCGGCTCCTATCGTCTTGGCCACCTTTCCCGTCATTGCGGGAGTGCCGAGGGCCGACATGATGTTCCATCTGGTCTTCTTCATTGTTCTAACATCTGTCCTGCTCCAAGGCACATCTCTCGCTTTAGTCGCACGATGGCTGGGTCTGTCGGCACCGCTGCTTTCGACGCAGAGTCATTCGTCATCACAGGATCGTGAAATTGCCTAGATTACTAGGGAAAAGAGTTTGGTTGTTTCTACGCTCTTGACTGCCTTCTGATCGGAGCCTATGGTGAAATGGGAGGAGTTGAACGCCCCGGGGGAATATTGTTCCACAGGGGATCGAGCGCTGTGGATGGTGTGCAAGCCCAGCACGACTGGGAAGCCTGAAATCCCACCAAGATCTCCGTCCTGGTTAAACGCTCCCGCAAGGCGCGTTCTCCTCCCATTCTCCTCCGTTTCCTTCCGAATTCCAGCCCGGCTGGATCTCACAGAAATAGCAGATCGCGAATAATGGCTTTAGGCTGGTCAGAACCGGCGGCTGGCGTTTCTAAATCCGTGCGGTGTTAAGGATGTGAGGCGGACTGGAGCTGATCGGCATAGGCCCGATCGGACGCCCATCGCTGTTTCAGACTGGCATAGAGCGTATCCAGCGTGCGTTGTTGATCGGGAGTCAAGGTGGTTTTGATGGTGCCGATCGTCTGCACGAACACATCTTCGATGCGGGGCTGTTGGGCCAACCGCAGACTCAGCAACTCTCTCTCCGCCTCACTCACCATGATATCGATTCGCTGCCGCTGATCGTCGGACAGATGTAATTCTTGGGTCAGATGTTGTAAGACGCGAGGCTTCATACCGGCCAGGCCTTGCGACCATCGCTGTTGTCGTTCATAGGAATGATAAGCATTGGTTGCGACCACGCCGACCAGCAGGCCGCAAAGAAACACGACGGTTATTCCACCCCAGATTCGCCAATTCTTTTGTGCCGGAGCCGTCAATGCGGAATTCATCGGCTCACCTGTCCAATAGCAGCGAGTCGTCCGCCGTCATCGTCATCAAGGCCGAGCCATCCAGCTCTCCGTGACGTGCCATCCAGGTCAAAAGCGATCCAACGAACAGGGCCGAGACCAGTACAACGACGGCCGCAGCACGCCAAACCAACTGCGGCGCGTCGTCGGATACCATCCCGGCATCAGACTGGCAGCGAACGTCCTGCATGACATTCTCCGTCCACTCGGACGAAAAGTTGGGAACCGTCCGCACCCGGTGGGCATGGATCAAAGCCCGTTCCAGCGTATCGGCCTGTTGCTCGTGAGTGGACCTGCTCATGGTGAATCCTTTACAATGGTGTCCAAAATCTTCCGGAGTTGATGGCGGGCTCGATGCGCGCGCACTTTCACATTCACGACAGTCCACCCCAATAGGTCGGCGGCTTCGCGAACCGAATGTCCTTCAAGGTGAACTAAGGTCACCACCATCCGGTTTTCGGCGGAGAGCTGCGCCAGCGCCCGCTGCAACACGTCCGTCGCTTCACGTTGCCGACACACCGCGTCGAAGCGTTCACGGGATTCTGCGGCCAGTACCTGCTCCGTCCACTCCCTTTCGTCATCGGTTGTGTTGCTTAATTCACTGAATGGAACTTCCTTGCCCGCGGCGGCGTTCCGCCATACGTCATAACAGCCGCGTATCGCGACGGTCGAAAGCCAATGCTGGAACGGCCTTCGGAATGAATAGGTCGGCAAGGAGGTATAGGCCCGCACAAACACCTCATGCGTCACTTCCTCGACTAGGTCTCGCGGGACATGTCCTTTCACGATCCGACCCACATGCTGTCGATGGCGGATGATGAGGGCTTCATAAAGATCCACCTCTCCACCCAACACGCGCCGGATAATCTCCTCATCCGTCAGCCCCGAGGCCGTCACCATGGCCGCCTCTGATGAGGCATCCAAAACGGAACTGCCGGCGACAGGCGCCATGGCCTTTGTAGGGATAAGTCGAGAGGTCGATCAAAAAGGTTACAGCCGGTCATTCGGCTCACTTTCACTGTAACCTCACTGGTCATCCCTCCGACTATAGAGACAAGGTCAACTGATCACGACTCATTCTAGCCGGATCTTGTCGCGATTACTCTCCGAACTTATGGCATCTTGCGGAAGCGCAGCGGCAGTAGTTTTGCGGAGACGATATTATTATGATGATAACAACAGTCACTCCAGACACGAGGAATGTCGAGATGCCTGAATCCCTTCGCCTCGCTCGCTTACTGAGACGCACCGTCATCGGGGTGTTGATTCTCTGCATCCTCGGGATCGGGGCCTATGCGCTCTTCTCCAAGTCCGGCGAGGCCCAACCCCGCGTGATCCCAGGACCCGCCGCCGGCGCCAAATTGGTGCCCATTGTAGCGGCCGAAGCGAAAATCGGCGACATCGGTATTCGGCTCAGCGGACTGGGCTCCGTTACGCCGTTAAATACCGTGACAGTGAAAAGCCGCGTGGACGGTCAACTCATGCGGGTGCTGTTTCAGGAAGGCCAACTCGTCAAAGCCGGAGAAGTGTTGGCCGAAATCGACCCACGGCCGTTTGATGTGCAGTTAAAGCAAGCCGAAGGCCAGATGGCCCGCGATCAGGCCCTACTGAAAAACGCGCAGTTGGACCTCAAGCGCTATCGCGAACTGTTTGAGCAAGGTTTTGTCGCCAAACAACAGGTGGATACGCAGGAGTCGTTAGTGGCCCAGTCCGAAGGCGTCCTCAAGACGGATCAAGGTCAGATCGATAATGCGCGGCTCCAGTTGACCTACTCACGGATCATCGCCCCCATCAGTGGGCGCATCGGCCTCCGTCTCGTCGATGCGGGCAACATCGTGCACGCCAACGATCCGAACGGATTGCTGGTCATCACGCAGTTGCAGCCCATCACCGTGGTCTTTACCATTCCGGAAGACAGCCTGCCTCCGGTCCTTGAAAAGCTGAAAAGCGGGGAACGCTTGCCTGTGGAAGCGTTCGACCGCGAACAGAAGCGCCGGCTCGCCACCGGAGCATTGCTGACGGTCGATAATCAGATCGATCCGACGACCGGCACGGTGCGGCTCAAAGCGATTTTCGATAATGCCGACAATACGCTCTTTCCAAATCAGTTCGTCAATGCGCGTCTGCTGTTGGATGTGAAACGAGGGACGACCATCGTGCCGGCCGCCGCCATTCAGCGAGGCCCTAAAGGCACCTTTGTCTATGTCGTCAAGGACGATCAGACGGTCGCCGTGCGTCCCGTGAAGCTCGGCCCATCGGAGGTGGACGACGCCTCGATCGATTCGGGCGTGGCGCCAGGCGACCTTGTTGTGGTCGATGGCACAGAGAAATTGCGCGAAGGAACGAAAGTGGAACTCCGTGGTCCGAGCGTCGGCGCGCCGAAAGGGTCGGATGCCGCTCCCAAGGGAGACGACACGACTCCGAAAGGGCCCCCTGGTTCGCGAAAGGACAAGCAGACGTGAACCCGTCCCGCCTGTTTATTCTTCGGCCGGTCGCCACGGCCTTGCTGATGGCGGCCATTCTCCTGGCCGGCTTTGTCGCCTATCGCCAGTTGCCGGTGTCGGCGCTTCCACAAGTCGATTACCCTACCATCCAGGTCCTTACATTCTATCCAGGCGCAAGTCCGGATGTCATGGCCTCGTCCGTCACGGCTCCGCTCGAGCGGCAATTCGGCCAAATGCCCGGCCTGAAGCAAATGACATCCACCAGTTCCAGCGGCAGCGCTATCATTACGCTTCAATTCACTTTAGGTCTGAGTCTGGATGTCGCCGAACAGGAAGTGCAGGCCGCCATCAATGGAGCGACGACGTTTTTGCCGCGCGATCTGCCCAATCCACCGGTCTACAGCAAGGTCAATCCCGCCGATGCGCCGATCTTGACGTTGGCCTTGACCTCCGACGCCGTGCCCTTGTCGCAGGTGGAGGATCTGGCCGATACCCGCTTTGCGCAAAAGATTTCTCAACTGTCCGGCGTCGGCCTCGTCAGTATCAGTGGTGGCCAGCGCCCGGCTGTTCGCATCCAGGCCAACCCCACCTCGCTGGCCGCCTATGGGCTGACCCTTGAAGACGTTCGCCTCGCCGTTGCGCAGGCCAATGTCAATCAAGCAAAAGGCGCCTTCGACGGGCCGCGGCGAGCCTCTGTCATTGGCGCCACGGATCAACTGCTTTCGAGCAAGGAATATCGGCCCCTGATCGTCGCCTATCGTAATGAAGCACCGGTCCACTTATCGGATGTCGCCGATGTTATCGATGATGTTGAGAATGCGAAGCAGGCGGCCTGGATGAACGATAGGCCGGCAGTGATCGTCAATATTCAGCGCCAGCCGGGCGCCAATGTGATTGAAGTCGTCGACCGCATCAAGCGGTTATTGCCGCAGTTGCAAGGCGCGCTTCCTTCGTCCGTCCATGTGACCATCCTGACGGACCGCACCACAACCATCCGGGCATCGGTCAGAGACGTGCAATTCGAACTCATGGTGTCCATCGCCTTGGTCGTCATGGTGATGTTCCTGTTCCTCCGTACGTTCTCAGCCACGGTGATCCCCGCTGCGGCCGTACCCTTGTCCTTGGTCGGGACGTTCGGTGTCATGTACCTCTTGGGATTCAGCGTGAACAATCTGACCTTGATGGCGCTCACCATCGCGACCGGATTTGTCGTCGACGACGCCATCGTGATGATCGAAAACATCGCGCGCTATCTCGAAGAGGGCGACTCACCGCTTCAAGCCGCGCTCAAAGGATCTCAGCAGATCGCCTTCACGATCTTGTCACTGACTATCTCGCTCATCGCGGTGCTGATTCCGCTTCTCTTCATGGGGGATGTGGTGGGACGGCTGTTTCGTGAATTTGCCGTCACGCTCGGGGTCACCATTCTCATTTCCGCCGTTGTCTCCCTGACGCTGACGCCGATGATGTGCGCCCGATTGTTGCGGCACACGCGGGAATCTGAACAGGGCCCCTTCTACCGCGCCTCGCAACGGGCATTCGACCGTGCGATTGA
>Ga0207645_10004664_pt1 | contig 10097 bp, 5 predicted proteins | sample KBSM53metaG_FD_184331 | JGI IMG/M metagenome (GOLD analysis project Ga0207645, IMG submission 184331) | Miscanthus rhizosphere microbial communities from Kellogg Biological Station, Michigan, USA - KBS M5-3 metaG (SPAdes) (version 2) | ecosystem: Host-associated > Plants > Roots > Rhizosphere >...
ATGGAAGCCAGCGCAGGCGAGTACTCGTACGCGTACTTCTCGACGTTCTGACTCGCGGCGCGATCAGGTCACGGTCATGTAGCGGATGGCCGCCTTCCCGTTCGCAAAGGCGAGCTTGAAACGCACGTCCTTGACCGGGATCTTCTTCATGATCTCAGCGCGTTTTGCGCGCAGCGTCTCCGCGAAGTGATTCACATCCAGACCTTCCACGGATTCGCCCGTCGTGCGACGCAGCTTCACGAACTCGGCGAACAGCGCTCGGTATTCTTCGGCGTGCGGATCGGGCTCGGCCTTCGGGGCGTTCGGATCGATCGGCCATGCCGGCACGCCGGTTCGGGGCGACATGGACACCGATCCGGAACGCGCCAGCGTGATGTCGACGCGTCCCGTGAGCGTGCGCTCGCGGTGGATGGGAGCCGACGGCGCTGCCGAGTCGGCCGGCACACCCATCGCGGGAGTGGCATCTGACGGGGGAACGCCCATCGCGGGCGTGGCCTGCGACGTGGGCTGCGACGTTATTTCGTTAGGGTCATGGTTGACCGGCACGCTCCTGATCGGTGTCGCGGCGGACGAACGAGCCGGAGCGGCGGCCATCGCCGGCGAGGAGAGCCGCCCGAGCCCGGAAGGCAGGCCGGCGAAAACCGCGGCCGGCGAGGGGGCGCGGCGCCAGACCAGCCCCGCCGCGACCAGCGCCAGCACCAGCACCAGCGGCGACACCAAGCGCGGCCAGCGCGCGTGTCCGCCGAGTTTCGCCGCGACCAGCTCGGCGCCTTCGCCGGCCGGCCCCGTGAGCGGAATCTTTTCGTCGATCGAGGCGGCGTCCGGGGCGCGACCCGCCAGCGTGATGGAACCCTGGATGGTGCGCAGCTCGGCGTTGACCCCGCGCGCCGCCAGACGCTGCTCGATGGCCGAAGTGTCCAGCTGCTTGGCGACCGCGAGGATCCCGACCAGCTCGTCGGCGCGCTCGCGCGGCTCGACGTTGACGACGGTCACCACGTGCAGCTGGTTCGCCAGCACGACGACGTGCGTTCCCGCCAGGACGGGCAGCGTCACGTCGCTCTCAGAGGGGAGGCGCAGCAGGCGGCGCGGTTCGCCGCCTCCCTTTCGCATCTGCGTGATCTCGATGTGCTCGCCCGGGTGAGGCCGGAACGCGAGCTCCTCCTGCGTGAGGTCGCGCATCGTGTTCTCGTCCGTCGCCACCGCCCACGCCAGCCGCGGCAGCTGGGCGAGCGTGTCGGCGCGCGCCTGCACGCCCGCGGCGGTCTCGCGGACCTGCGCCGCCAGCTCGGCGGCCGCGTCGCGGACGCTGTCGGGCGACGCCCTCCGTCCCAGCAGGAAAATTCCGAGCGCGGCGGCCAGTCCCGCTACGGCGATCGCAAGGCTAAGGCGCCTTCCCACGCGGAAGCCCAAATTTATCGGTGGCGGGTATCACAGCCGCGCCACGGGGCACGCTGACGTTCACGGAGTTATCGCCTGACTTGATCTCGACGTTCATCGTCACGGGCTCGACCGTGTCCTCGGCCCACGCCTTCAGCTTGTACTTGCCGGGCGGCAGGCTCTTGAACTTGAAGCTGCCGGCAGCGTCGGTGACGACGTAGTGCGGGGCGGCGACCACCACCAGGTGGGCCGACATGTTCGAGTGCAGGTTGCAGCCGAGGCGGATCAGGCCTTCCTTGGCGAAAGTCACGTCGCGCGTCTCGCCGTTCTTGTAGATGCCGAGGTCGAATCCCCGCGCGTGCGAGGTCGAGAAGACGTTGTGGAAGATCGGATCGAAGTTCGGGAACGACACCGTCGACCCCGCCGAGATCGCCAGCATGCGCGGCGCGAACTGCCGGTCGCGCTGTTCGATGACGCGCTGCTTGGCCGATCGCTTCTTCCATTTGCCGCTCGCCGGCTCCAGCGCGATGACGCCCAGGACCGGACCGGACGCGCCCTCCACCTTCATCGACCCGCCCAGCGAGCCGTTCTTCGGCTTCGCCTCCTCCTCGTCCGAACCGCCGACGGCATCCTTGGGCTGGGCCGGCGTGTCCTTCGGCATCGTCTTCAGCGCGGTGGTGATGCGCTCGGGGGCGCCGGCGCGGAACAGCGGATCCAGTCCGGTCATCGCGCCGGCGGGCGCCAGGCGTTCCGACGCGCTGTACAGCTGCTCGGCGTAGTTGCGCTGGCCGCGCACGCGCGCCGCGACGGCGACCTCCAGCAGGTCGGCGGCGTCGGTCTTGCCGCCCTTGCGGAGCTCGGCGGCCTTCTCCGACGCCTTCTTGGCGAGGCCCGCGTCGTGCTGCGCCATCTCGGCCGACGGCGGGTTGACGATATCCTTCGCCAGCGGACCCAGCGCGCCCAGCAGCTCGTCCTTCTCCTTCTTGGGAACCTTGAACTGGTCGAGCGCGCCCACCAGGTCCTCGACCAGCGCGGTGAACTCTTCCTCGACCAGCTGGAAACCGGCGTGCGCCGATTTCATGTCGCGGCCCGTGTACTGGCAGGGGCCGCCGGTCGCCGAGCAGACGAACTCGATCAGGAGGCCGCGCAGGCGGACCAGATCGGTGTTGAAGAAGCGGCCGTTGATGCGCTTGTCCGCCGCGACGCGTTTCAAGAATTCGTCCACGACGGCTTCGACCGCCGGCTTGCCGCCCAAGCGATCGTAAAGCGCTTTCGGCGGTGCGGGTGGAGGAGGCGGCGGCGCGGCCGCCGTCGGAGGCGGCGTGGCCGGCGGCGGGGTGCCTCCGCCCGATTCACACGCAAGATGTCCAGCTACGACGACAACCAACACCACAGGCGTAAGGGGGCGCACGCCCGCAGTATATGCCTGTACCGCCGATCAGGGAAATCGTTGCCGGCTGCGGTTCAGCTTACGCGCGAGCGGTGACTTCGCCGGCGGCAGGGGCGTCAGGGCCAGGGCCGACCACGGGCACCGTCTCCAGCGTCAGCTCGAGGACCTCGTCGATCTTCTTCACGAACACCAGCTCCAGCTCCTGCCGGATGGTCTCGGGGATGTCGACGATGTCCTTGCGGTTGCGCTCGGGGAGAACGACCCGCTTGATGCCCGCGCGGTGGGCGGCGAGCACCTTCTCCTTGATGCCGCCGACCGGCAGCACCGTCCCGCGCAGGGTGATCTCGCCCGTCATGGCGACGTCACCGCGCACGCGCCGCCCCGTCAGCAACGACACCAGCGCCACGGTGATGGCGACGCCCGCCGAGGGTCCGTCCTTCGACACCGCGCCCTGAGGCACGTGCAGGTGGATGTCCGTCTTCTCGAAGTCGACGGCGATCGCGAGATCCTCGACGTGCGTGCGCACCCACGACATGCCGGCGCGCGCCGATTCCTTCATCACGTCACCCAGCTGCCCGGTGAGGATGAGGCTGCCCTTGCCCGACATCGCCGACGCCTCGATGAAGAGGATGTCGCCGCCGGTGGGCATCCACGCCAGGCCGGTCGCGACGCCCGGGATCTCGGTCCGTTCCGCGGCCTCCGAGTAGAACTTCTGCGGCCCCAGGATGTCGGCGATCGCTTCCGGCGTCAGGTTCGGATCGTAGGCGAGGTTCTCCGCGACCTTGACCGCGATCGCGCGGATCACGCTGGACGCTTCGCGTTCGAGGTTCCGGACGCCCGCCTCGCGGGTGTACTGCTCGATCAGGGTGATCAGCGCTTCGTTCGAGAAGCGGATCTTGTCGTCATCGAGGCCGTGCTCGGCGATCTGCTTTGGCACCAGGTGGCGCTTGGCGATCTCCAGTTTTTCCTCGCGCGTGTACCCGGGGATCTCGAGGACCTCCATGCGATCGAGCAGCGCGGGCGGGATCGGATCCAGCATGTTCGCCGTCGCGATGAAGATGACGTCGCTGAGGTCGAAGTTGACCTCGAGGTAGTGGTCCGAGAACGTCGAGTTCTGTTCGGGGTCCAGGACCTCGAGCAAGGCCGCCGACGGATCGCCGCGGAAATCCGCGCCCAGCTTGTCGATCTCGTCGAGCATGAACACCGGATTGCGCGTGCCCACGCGGCGCATGCCCTGGATGATCCGTCCCGGCAGCGCGCCGATATAGGTGCGGCGGTGGCCGCGAACTTCGGCCTCGTCGCGCACGCCGCCCAGCGAGACGCGGATGAACTCGCGACCGAGCGAGCGCGCGATCGACTTACCCAGCGACGTCTTGCCGACGCCGGGCGGTCCGACCAGGCAGAGGATCGGTCCCTTCTTGCCGGGCGCCAGCTTGCGCACCGCGAGGTACTCGAGGATGCGCTTCTTCACCTTCTTCAGGTCGTAGTGGTCGGCGTCGAGGATCTCGCGCGCCTGATCCAGGTCCAGCCGATCCTCGGTGCGCTTCGACCACGGCAGCTCGACCAGCCATTCGAGGTAGGTGCGCTGCACCGTGTACTCCGCCGACGACTGCGCCATCTGCTTGAGACGTTCCAGTTGCTTGCGCGCGGTCTTCTCGACGTCGGGCGGCATCTCGGACGCCTTGATCTTCTCCTCGAACGCGTCGAGGTCGCTGGCGTCCTCGCCTTCGCCCAGCTCGTCCTGGATCGCCTTCAGCTTCTGGCGCAGGACGGCCTCGCGCTGGTGCTTCGAGAACTCCTCGCGCACCTGCAGATCGATCTTCTGCTTCACCTTGATCAGCTCGACCTTGCGCTGCAGCAGCACGAGCAGGCGGCGCAAGCGTTCGGCGACGTCGCTCTCGACCAGCAGCGACGCGCGTTCGTCGGGCGAAAGATCGACGGTGGCCGCGACGATGTCGCCCAGGCGCCCCGGATCCTTGTTCTGGTCCAGCACCTGCGCGGTCTCGTCGGGGATGTCGGGCGAGATCGCGATGAGCTGCTTCGCGACGTCGTAGACGGCCATGCCCAGGCCGTCGATCTCGATCGGGTCCTTGCGAATCTCGACCAGCGGCTCGTAGCTCGCGACCAGATACGGCTTCTCTTGCGTGAAGCCGGTGACGCGCCGGCGCTCCACGCCACGCAGCACCGCCGTGACGCGGTTTTCCGCCGCCTTCACGATACGGACGACCTCACCCTCGACGCAGATCGTGTAAAGGTCCGCGCCCGCGGGCTCTTCGATGTCCGCGTCCTTCTGCGTACCGACCAGGACCCGGGCGCCCTTGCCGCCCAGCGCTTCGATCAAGCGCAGCGAGCTGGCGCGGCCGATCTCGACCGGCATCACCGCGCCGGGGAACAGCACGAGGTTGCGCAACGACAGCAGCGGGAGCGTCTTGCCGGTTTCAGTGCTCATCGTGGTTGATCCTTATGATGCCGCTCGGTTTGGAAAGGTATATCAAAATCGTCTCACCGGTGTGTGGGAGGTTCGGGCCGCGATTTGCTCGAATAACTTTCGTGTCTCCGCGTCGTCGGGCTGGAGCTTCGGCGCCACGATCTCGACGCGGACGATCTGATCGCCGCGCGAGCCGTCCGCGTGTTTGATGCCGCGCCCGCGCAGGCGCAGTCGCGCGCCGCTCGACGTGCCGGGTGGGATGGTCACCGTCACCGGGCCTTCGACGGTCGGGACCTCGACCTTGGCGCCCAGCACCGCTTCGGAGATGGTCACGGGCAGGTCCAGCTCGATGTCGTCGCCCGCGCGACGCAGGTGGGGATCGGGACGGACGTCGACGTCCAGGTAAAGGTCGCCCGGCACGCCGCCCGCTGAGGGCGCGGCGCCTCCCTTGCCGGGTATCCGCAGGCGTCCGCCGCTCTCCACACCCGCCGGAACGGAGATTTCAACCGTCGCCCCGGCGCCCGTGCGGATCGTCCGCTTGGTTCCGAGAGCAGCTTCCGTGAACGTCACGGGCAACTGGCCGATGGCGTCGGCGCCACGGCTCTGTCGCTGGCGCACCCGGCCCCACGACTGCGTGGCGCGGCCGGCACCACCGCCCCCTCCGAACAGGCTTGCGAAGATGTCGTTGACGTCGAAGTCGCCGTTGAACTCGACGCCGCCGGCTGTCGCACGCGCGCCGCCGAACGTGCGCGCGAACGCGTCGGGGTCGAAGCCCTCGGGCATGCCGTCGGGCCGCATCGGGGCGTGCTTGAGGCGATCGTATTCCTTCCGCTTCTGCGCGTCGCCCAGCACCGCGTACGCTTCGTTGATCTCCTTGAAGCGCTCGGTCTTCTTCTTGTCGTTGCCGGTGACGTCGGGGTGATATTCCTTCGCCAGCTTGCGGTAGGCCTTCTTGATTGCCGCGTCGTCGGTGTTCTCGGCGACGCCCAGCGTCTTATACAGATCCTTCATCGGCAGACTTCGTCATCATGACACGGCCGCGACTCGTCGCTCCGGCTTCCGCTCCATCGTCAGCTGGTCGTTGTTGCCGCCTTGGCCCGACGCTGGCGCGCCGAGCGCGATGGTATCGCCCGGGTGGAAGTCGCCGGTGAGCAGGCGCCGCGCCAGCGGATCCTGGACGTAGCGCATCAGCGCGCGCTTGAGCGGGCGGGCGCCGTATTGCGGGTCGTAACCGCGGTCGCCCAGCCAGGTGCGCGCCTCGGGCGACAGCTCGATGTCCAGGCCGCGATCGCGCAGCAGCTTGCGCAGTCGCGCGAACTGGAGGTCGACGATGCTGTCGATCTCGTTGCGGCCCAGGCGGTGGAAGAAGACGATGTCGTCGATCCGGTTGAGGAATTCGGGCCGGAACGCGCGGCGCAGCTCGCCCATCACCTTGTCGCGCGCGCCGAGGTCGGTCCAGTCCTCGAGGAACTGGCTGCCCACGTTCGACGTCATGATCACGACCGTGTTGCGGAAATCGACCGTGCGTCCCTGCCCATCGGTGAGGCGGCCGTCGTCCAGCAGCTGCAGCAGCGTGTTGAACACGTCCGGGTGCGCCTTCTCGATCTCGTCGAACAGCACGACCGAGTAAGGCCGGCGGCGGACCGCCTCCGTCAGCTGTCCGCCCTGGTCGTAGCCGACGTATCCGGGCGGCGCGCCGATCAGGCGCGAGACCGCGTGCTTCTCCATGTACTCGGACATGTCGATGCGGACGATGTGCGCCTCGTCGTCGAACAGGAAATCGGCGAGCGAGCGCGCCAGTTCCGTCTTGCCCACGCCGGTCGGCCCCAGGAACAGGAATGACCCGATGGGGCGATTGGGATCCGAAAGGCCGGCGCGCGCGCGCCGCACCGCGTTCGCGACGGCTTCGACGGCTTCGTCCTGGCCGATGACGCGCGCGTGCAGCCGTTCTTCCATGTGGAGCAGCTTCGCCTGCTCGCCTTCGAGCATCTTGTCGACGGGGATCCCGGTCCACTTCGAGACGACGGCGGCGACGTCTTCCTCCGTCACCTCTTCGCGCAGGAAGGAGCCGTGCTTCTGCAGCTCCTTCAGCTCGGCCGCCTTGGCCGAGGCCGCCTTCTCCAGCTCGGGGATGCGGCCGAAGCGCAGCTCGGCGGCGCGATTGAGATCGCCGCGGCGCTGCGCCAGCTCCGCATCGGTCTTCGCGCCCTCCGCCTCTTCCTTCAGCTTGCGCAGCCCGCCGATCACTTCCTTCTCGTGCTGCCAGACGGTCTTCATCTGATCGACGCGTTCGCGCAAGCCCGCGATCTCGGCCGCCACCTGGGCCAGCCGCTTGCCGGACGCTTCGTCCTTCTCCTTGCCCAGCGCCTGTTCCTCGATCGCCAGCGACGTCAGCTGCCGTTCCAGCTGATCGATCGGGTCGGGACGCGAGTCGATCTGCATCTTCAGGCGACTGGCCGCCTCGTCGACCAGATCGATCGCCTTGTCGGGAAGCTGGCGGCCCGAGATGTAACGGTCCGACAGCCGCGCCGCCGCGACCAGCGCGGCGTCACGGATGCGGATACCGTGGTGGACTTCGTAGCGCTCCTTCAGGCCGCGCAGGATGGCGATCGTGTTCTCCACCGACGGTTCGCCCACGAAGACGGGCTGGAAACGTCGCTCCAGCGCCTTGTCCTTCTCGACGTGCTTGCGGTACTCGTCCAGCGTCGTCGCGCCGATGCAGCGCAGATCGCCGCGCGCGAGCGCCGGCTTCAGCATGTTGGCGGCATCGACCGCGCCCTCGGCGCCGCCCGCGCCGACCAGCGTGTGCAGCTCGTCGATGAACAGGATGATCCCACCCGCCGCCGCCTCGACCTCCTTCAGGACGGCCTTCAGGCGGTCCTCGAACTCGCCGCGGTACTTGCTGCCCGCGATCAGCGCGCCCAGGTCCAGGGCCAGGATCTTCTTGTCCTTCAGCGATTCGGGCACGTCGCCGGTCGCGATGCGGAGGGCGATGCCCTCGACGATCGCTGTCTTGCCCACGCCGGGGTCTCCGATCAGCACGGGGTTGTTCTTGGTCCGGCGCGACAGCACCTGCATCGACCGGCGGATCTCCTCGTCACGGCCGATGACCGGATCCAGCTTGCCCGTCCGGGCGAGCTCGGTGAGATCGCGGGTGTACTTGGCGAGCGCCTGGTACTTGCCCTCGGCTTCGGGGTCGGTCACGCGCTGCGTTCCGCGCACCTCCGCCAGCGCCTTCATGAGCGCGTCCTTCCGGACGCCCGCGTCCTTGAGGGCGCGGCTGGCGGCGCCGAAATCCTTGCTCGCGAGCGTGAGCAGCAGGTGCTCGCTGGAGACGTACTCGTCCTTGAATTCCTTGGACTGGCGCGTTGCCTGCTCGACCAGGTCCTTGAGGCGTTTACCCAAATAGATGTCAGCGGCCCCGCCGCTGACCTGCGGCTGCGCGTCCAGCGCGTCAGCCACCGCTTTCCGAACCGTTGCAGGGTCGACGCCCAGCTTGCGGAGAATGGCACCCGTGATGCCGTCGGCCTGATCGAGCAGCGCGGCGAGGACGTGTTCTGGCGTCAGCTCCTGGTGGGCGCGGCTGGCGGCCAGCTCGTGCGCCGCCTGCAGTGCTTCCTGAGCCTTGATGGTGAGCTTGTCGAGTCGCATCGTCTTTGCGGCTGCCAGGCTAAGCACCGACGGTGACGTGACAAGACAGACGCCTCGACCGAGACGCGCACCACGAGGCGCGAGAACGGGGTGGGCCCAGGCGGCCGTTCGAAGTAGATTGAGGCGGATGTCGTATCTGGTCCTCGCGCGCAAGTACCGGCCGCAGCGCTTCTCGGAGCTGGTGGGCCAGGAACACGTCGCGAGGACGCTGTCGAACGCCATCGCCCAGAACCGCGTGCACCACGCCTTTCTGTTCACGGGGGCGCGCGGCGTCGGCAAGACGAGCGCGGCCCGCATCCTGGCCAAGGCGCTGTCGTGCGAGAAGGGCCCCACGGCCGAGCCGTGCGGCAAGTGCGACCTCTGCCAGGAGATCGCGGGCGGCCGGTCCGTCGACGTCATCGAGATCGACGCGGCCTCGAACACCAAGGTCGAGGAGACGAAATCGATCCTCGAGGGCGTGCGCTACCTGCCCGCCCGGGCGCGCCGCAAGGTCTACATCATCGACGAAGTTCACATGCTGTCGGCGCACTCGTTCAACGCGCTGCTGAAGACGCTGGAAGAGCCGCCGCCTCATGTCGTGTTCGTGTTCGCGACGACCGAGGTGCACAAGATCCCGGTCACCATCCTGTCGCGCTGCCAGCGCTTCGATTTCAAGCTGATCTCGACGGTGCGGCTGGCCGAGCACCTCGAGGGCATCCTGAAGACGGAAAAGATCAAGGCGACGCCGGATGCGGTGCGCCTGATCGCGCGGCAGGCGGCGGGATCGGTGCGCGACGGATTGTCGCTGCTGGACCAGGCCATCGCCTATGTCGCGCCCGAGACGCTGACAGCCGAGGTGACGGCGGACGTGCTGGGCGTCGCCGATCGCCGGCTGCTCGTCGAGCTGGCCGGCGCGGCGCTGGACCGGGATGCCGCCACGGCGCTGCGCCTGATCGCGCGCGCGGCCGATCGCGGCGTCGATTTCGGCGAGCTGGGGCGTTCGTTCCTGGGTTTCTTGCGCGATCTGGAAGTGATCGCGCGCGTCAGCGGCGCCAAGGGGACCGACGTCGCCGATCTGATCGACGCGACGCCGGAAGAGATCGAGGAAGCGCGCGCGCTGGCGGCCCGCGCCGCGCCCGGGCTGTTCCCGGTGCTCTTCGACCGCTGGGCGCGCGCGGTCGACGAGGCGTCGCGTCTGCCCGCGCCCCGGCTGTTATTCGAGATGGCCGCGCTGGACCTGTGCGCGGCGGAGCCGATGGTGCCGCTGGGCGA
>Ga0207645_10004665_pt1 | contig 10096 bp, 9 predicted proteins | sample KBSM53metaG_FD_184331 | JGI IMG/M metagenome (GOLD analysis project Ga0207645, IMG submission 184331) | Miscanthus rhizosphere microbial communities from Kellogg Biological Station, Michigan, USA - KBS M5-3 metaG (SPAdes) (version 2) | ecosystem: Host-associated > Plants > Roots > Rhizosphere >...
GGAGTCGACGGGGAAGGCGACGCCTTCGCCGCGCTCGACAATATCGACGGCATCGGCCCGGCCGTCGCAGTGGCGATCGCCGACTTCTTTGCCGAGACGCACAATATCGAAGTAGTCGAGGACCTGCTGAAGGAGGTGACGCCCGCGCCCTTGGAGAAGGTCGAGCACGGCTCGCCCGTGTCGGGCAAGACTGTGGTGTTCACCGGAACGCTCGAGCGCATGACCCGCTCTGAGGCCAAGGCCCGCGCCGAGCGCCTCGGCGCTAAGGTGGCCGGGTCCGTCTCGAAGAACACCGACTATGTGGTGGCAGGCCCCGGCGCCGGCTCCAAGCTGAAGAACGCTAAGGACCTGGGCGTGAAAGTTCTCAGCGAGGAGGAATGGCTCAAGCTGATCGAATAGAGGTCGGCACTACCCGTACTTCAGCTTCATAGCGATGATGGCGAGCGCAAGCACAAGCGTGATCGCATTGGAGATGATGATCGGCCAGTTGCCGATCAGGCAGCCGAACAGGAGCCAAAGTGCCACGCCGGCGGCGAAGGCTACGTACATAAAGAGCGAGATCGCCTTCGTCTCCTTGTGACGGATGATGTGCAGCGCCTGCGGCACGAAGGCGGCCGTGGTAAGCGTGGCCGCCGCGGCGGAGACGAGAATCTCGGTCGACATGTCTTCCGCCTCTTAAGAACCTTTCGGGCACCCTAACATTGTCATGGCCGGGCTTGGCCCGACCATCCACGATTTTCCTGCAATGGCACAGCCCAAGCCAGTATCAGCCGATTGGTGCCGTGGCGTGGCGGAGCCAAGCGCGGTCATTGCTTAAGAGTTGCGGCTCGATCTCGCGCCTGATGCGCGCGTGGTAACCGTTGAGCCATTCGCGCTCGAATGCAAGCAGCTGCTTGGGATCGATAAGGCGGCGATCGAAGGGGACGAGGGTCAGCGTCTCAAATCCCATCATTTCGCGCGAGCCACCTGGGATCTTCTCCGGCGGCGTCACCAGCACGAGGTTCTCGAGTCGGATGCCGTACTGGCCTTCAAGATAAAGACCCGGCTCGTTGGACAGGATCATGCCTGGCTCAAGCTCCACCGTTCCGAGCCGCGACAGCCGCTGCGGGCCTTCATGTACGGAAAGATAGCTGCCGACGCCGTGGCCGGTGCCGTGGTCGAAGTCGAGCCCCGCCTCCCACAGCGGCTTGCGGGCGAACGGGTCGAGGTCTTGACCGCGCGTTCCCTTGGGAAAGCGCGCCGTGGCAATGGCGATATGTGCCTTCAGCAGCAGCCCGTAATGGCGACGCATCTCGGCTGTCGGAGCACCGATGGCGATGGTGCGCGTCACATCGGTGGTGCCGTCGCGATACTGCGCGCCAGAATCGATGAGATAGAGCGAGCCCTTCTGCAGCGTGCGCTTGTTCTTGGTGGTGGGCCGGTAATGGACGATGGCGCCGTTAGGGCCGACCGCCGAGATCGTGTCGAAGCTGATATCTCTGAGCTGGCCGGATTGGCGGCGGCACTCTTCGAGCTTGAGCGCCGCGGCGATCTCATCGATTCGGCCCCTCTCGCCCACCTCGTCGAGCCAGGCGAGGAAGCGCGCCATGGCGACGGCGTCGCGCAGATGGGCGGTGTGCGCGCCCTTGATCTCGATCTCGTTCTTGATGGCCTTGGGGTGAAGGCATGGGTCTGCTCCGGGCACGAACTTGGCGCCTTCCGCCTCGAGCAATTGGCCGAAGCGGATCGGCGCCGTCTCGGGGTCCAGCCGCACGCGCGCTTTCTCCTGCCCGAGCGCCTTGAGCCTGCCTTCGAGCGCTGCAGGCTCGGCGAGGTCGACATAATCACCGAGGGCGCCTTTCACGTTATCGCCAACCTTCTCTGGATCGATGAACAAGGTCGGCCGCCCGTTGGCCGGCACGATCGCGTAAGCCAGCGCCACCGGCGTGTGCTTGATGTCGCCCCCACGGATATTGAACAGCCAGGCAATCGAATCGAGCATGGTGAGGAGCACGGCGTCGGCCTGCTCCTCGCGCAGCTTCTCCTGCAGGTCGCTGATCTTGTCTTGTGCGCTGCGGCCAGAGTACTCGATGCCATGCGGCGCGATCGGGACCGAAGGCGGCTTGGGCCGATCATGCCACACGGCGTCGATCGGATTGCTCTCGACCGGCACGAGCTTGATGCCGGCTTTGCCCAAGGTCTCGGTGAGCCGCTCGATCTCCTTGATCGTGTGCAGCGACGGATCGTAGCCGACGGTAGCACCCCTGCTGAGCTTTCCGATCAGCCAGGTCGAGGCCTTGGCCTCAGGCGTTTGCAACACCTCGAACAGGGCGGGATCGGTTTGTGCGCGCGCCTGCAAGACGTAGCGGCCGTCGACAAACAGCGCTACCGCCTTGTCGAGCACGATCGCAACGCCAGCAGATCCGGTAAAGCCGGTGAGCCAAGCCAAGCGCTCGGCCGAAGGAGACAAGAACTCGTTCTGGTGCTCGTCGCTATGGGGAACCAGGAAGCCTCTGAGCTTCCGTGCCTTCAATTCCCGCTGTAACGCCTTGACCCGCTCGCCGCTTTCCCCTGCTACGCTAACTTCTTCGAATATTTGATACATGGGCGGGCGTATGTAAGCGCAAAGCGCCGCCCCGATCAATCGCGCAAAGCTCTCGCCTTGCAACGGACTATTACCAGGGTCGTCCATCCATCGAGAACGATGCGCTTTTCGAGGATGAAGCCATGCGCGGCGAAGCGCGCTTCGATACCCCGCGCTTGCGTATCAGTGAGGCCCGAGAGAATCGCGCGTCCTAGAGGCGGGATGTGGCGCGCGAGCATCGGCGCAAGCTCGTACAAGGAGCGCTCGTGCAAATTCGCCAGCACGAGATCCGGAATTGTTTGCCTGAGCCCCGCGGGTGCGAAGCCGGTCGCCTTCACCACACGCACCAGGGGCGCGACGCGGTTCTTTCGCGCGTTGTCGCGGGCGATGGTAACGGCAAGCGGATCGTTGTCGCTCGCGAGCGAGGGATGTTTGAGCGCTTTGGCGGCGGCGATGGCGAGAATGCCGGTGCCGGTGCCGATGTCGAGAACCGACCGCGGACGAAATCGCTTCAACAGATCGTCGAGGGCGATGAGGCAGCCTCGTGTGCTTGCGTGATACGCCGTGCCGAACGCCTGCCTGCGTCGATCTCGATAGCGAGCAGACGGCGCGGCACACGTGATCGGTCGTGACTGCCGTGCACGAGAAAGCGCCCGGCTTTAATCGGGCCGCGCTTGCCTTGCGACAGCGTTACCCAATCCTCGTCGGGGACTCGCTCGATGCGTAATGGCCCGAACTGCGCGCCGTTGGCTACGTGTTCGATCAGAGGAAGGAACGTCTCGCGTGGCGGCGCCTCGGCAAAATGGGCGAAGACCTCGAACCGTCCCTTGGCCAGCTCGAACACGCCAACCGCGACAGGCGAGGGACCGCATGCTTCTTCGAGCGCATGCGCGATTCGCTCAGCTGCCGCTTCATCCGCGGCGATTCTCGCCTCGTACAAAATCGGTTCTGCTGGCGCGATAGCAGAGCGCCGTTGTCCGCGTTCAGCCAGGTCTTGCATGGCGCGGAAGTTTAGGCGACCGCGCCACCAGCAAGCAAACCTGAGGAGGTCGAGGCCAATTGCGTCTGCGCTGGCTTCGGGGCGGCCAATGCCGATTGCCTGCCGAAGCAGACGCGTGTTGCCGATTCCTGCTTGCACGGCGCCCCTGCCGGCGAGCCGCAGGTGGTGGTGAGGGCAGACTTCGACGCGCAGGTGCCGTCGGGGCCCCGCCAGCCCGGACCGCCTTTGCAGCCCCAGCCTTTGCAGCGGCAGGCGTCGTCGGCGTAGGCGCCGGAGGCTAAAAGATTGACAGGAACAGACCTAGAACGAAGACGGTGGACGAACGCATGAACATCTCCTTCATCGAAGAGGTGCAATACCCCTGCCGCCCGATCAATGTACACGTTTTGTTCTCACCGGAAAGCCAGAAAAATTGCAAAAATCGCGCGGAGCCGCTCGAAAAATTCCGGCGAAATTGCCTGAAAAGCCAAGCGAATTGCAATAAATCGCAATGGCCTTCAAACGCGCTCGACGAAGGTGTCGACCACCTTCTTCTGCCCTGCCTTGTCGAAATCGACGGTGAGCTTGTTGCCGTCGACATGGGTCACCCGGCCATAGCCGAATTTCTGGTGGAACACGCGCATGCCGATCTCGAGCCCCACACCTTCCGCGGTGCTCGCCGCGACCAGCGTGCCGTCGATGGTTATCGGCTCGCGGCGGGGGGATTGCGGTGCGCCACCGCGCGGCCGGTTGCGCTGCGCCCGCTGCCAGCCAGGCGTCTCATAGAAGCCGCTTGCGAACAGATTCTCGGCGGTGTCGAAGCGGCTCGGCCCATAGCCGCGCAGAGCCTTTTCCTCGGCGACCTCGACATGCTCGACCGGCAACTCATCGATGAAGCGAGACGGAAGTGCCGTCTGCCAGGTTCCGCGCGTGCGCCGGTTCTGGGCAAAGGTGATTTTGGCGCGCGTCCGCGCGCGCGTGAGTCCGACATGCGCTAGCCTGCGCTCCTCTTCGAGCCCCGAGCGGCCCGCCTCGTCGAGACTTCGCTGATGCGGCAGAAGTCCTTCGTCCCAGCCGGGAAGGAACACGGTGTCGAACTCGAGTCCCTTGGCCGAATGAAGCGTCATCAGATTGACTCGATCTGCACTTTCCTCGGTCTGCGCGTCCATGACCAGAGCCACGTGCTCGAGGAAACCGGCGAGCGTGTCGAACTCCTCCATGAAGCGAATCAGCTCCTTCAGGTTCTCAAGCTTTGACTGCGCCTGGGGTGAGCGCTCGGCCTGCCACATGCCGGTATAGCCCGACTCATCGAGAATCAGCTCGGCAAGCTCGGTGTGGCGCATCGTGTCGATCAGCGAGCGCCAGCGGTCGAATGCCGCGATCAGATCGGCAAGAGCCTTGCGCGCCTTTGGCTTAAGCTCCTCGGTCTCGATCATCAGCCGCGCCGCCTGGAACAGCGGCACGCTGCGGGCGCGGGCAAGCTGGTGCAGAGATTTGAGACTCGACTCGCCCAAGCCCCGGCGCGGCACGTTGACGATGCGCTCGAACTTCAGATCGTTGGCAGGGTTGAGCGTCACCTCGAAATAGGCGGTGGCGTCCTTGATCTCTTGGCGCTCATAGAAGCGCGGGCCCCCGATTACGCGATAGGGGAGGCCAAGCGTGATGAAGCGATCTTCGAAAGCGCGCATTTGGAACGACGCGCGCATCAGAATTGCGATTTCGCTCAACGCGTGGCCTTGGCGCTGGAGCTGCTCGATGTCCTCGCCGATGACGCGCGCTTCCTCCTCGTCGTCCCAGCAGCCTTCGACAAGAACCTTGTCGCCGGCCTCTCCGTCGGTGCGGAGTGTCTTACCGAGGCGGCCCTTATTGTGCGCGATCAGCCCGGAGGCCGCGCCAAGGATGTGTCCAGTGGAGCGATAGTTGCGTTCGAGCCTGATGATCTTGGCGCCGGGGAAGTCGGTCTCGAATCTTAGAATGTTGTCCACCTCGGCGCCGCGCCAGCCATAGATCGACTGGTCGTCGTCGCCGACGCAGCAAATATTGCCGTTGCCCTGGGCAAGCAGGCGCAGCCAGAGATATTGCGCGACGTTCGAGTCTTGATACTCGTCGACCAGCATGTAGAGGAAGCGCTGCTGGTATTTTTCGAGCACGTCCTGGTGCTCCTGGAACAGCCGCAAATTCTCGAGAAGCAGATCGCCGAAATCGGCAGCATTCAGCTCCTTCAGCCGGCGCTGATAGGCAGCGTAGAGGTCGCGTGCGCGGCCGTGCGCAAAGGCAAAGCTCTCGCCCTCGGGCACCCGCTCAGGCCGGAGGCCGCGGTTTTTCCAGCCGTCGATCATGGAAGCGAGCAGCCGCGCCGGCCAGCGCTTCTCGTCGATATTTTCGGCCTCGAGCAATTGCTTGAGCAGCCTGATCTGGTCGTCGGTGTCGAGCACCGTAAAGGACGGCTTCAAATCCACGAGCTCGGCGTGGCGGCGGAGGATCTTCACGCCAATGGCATGGAAGGTGCCGAGCCAAGGCATGCCCTCCACCACGCCGCCGATCAGCTGTCCGACGCGCTGCTTCATTTCGCGCGCCGCCTTGTTGGTGAAGGTGACGGCGAGGATTTGCGAGGGCCGCGCCCGGCCCAAGCTCAAAATATGGGCTATGCGCGTGGTGAGCACGCGCGTCTTGCCGGTGCCGGCGCCGGCCAGCACCAGAAGCGGTCCGTCGAGCGTCTCGACCGCCTCACGCTGCTCGGGGTTCAGCGCATCGAGATAGTGGCTTGGCCGCCTCCGCATGGCTCGCTCGGACGTGGAAAGTTGCCCCTCTTGGGGTGGAGGCAGGGCGGCGGCCGAGGTGCGAATCTTTGTCATCGAATCCAAAACTATACTATTGGCCGCTATCGGCAAAAAAAGAGCGGCGGGGTGCACGGGCTCCAATTTCCTATATCGAGCGCCCTCGCACGAATTTCCATCAGCGGGATTGAGAACAAACCCGCGCATCGCGAGTGCATCCGTGCACTGACGGTGAGCAAAGTTTGGGCCTCAGCGGCGTGGTGACGCGATCAAGGAAATCGTGAGCTTTGGATTTGACAACGAATCGCAGAAAAAGTCTGCTATGGCCGGTTGCGTGCGCGGGGCCGCGCTATCTCAATTTTCACCGCAGTTGGGAGACCAGGAGATGCTTCACTTTTTGAGAATGGGTGTTGCTGTGCTTGCAGGTGCAGGATTCGCGTTCGCTTCATTCGGAATGAAGCCGGTCGAAGCCGCTTGCCAGCTGGTCACGGCGACTCACAGCGCCCCTTCTAAAGCGGAAGCCGCCCAGAGTTCGCGTGCGCTTGCCGTTCAGAGCGCCTATCAGCTGAAAAGAGCGAGAGGCTGGAGCTACGTTTCCATGAGCGCGCGGCACGTGAAGGGCGACCCGTTCTGGAAGGCGGTTCGCCCTAATGGCGTGCCTGCCGATGCGCAGCTCAAGCCCGATCTCGTCACGTCGCGCTTCTACACAACCTGTTTTACCGGCGTTGTCGTACCCTATGTGTGCACCACGGGCTCGACTGTCTGCGGCAACTAGCCCCACCGCGCTCTAGCTCCGCTGGTGCGGGGAGAAAGACGATGGCTCAGACTCCTAGGTTGAGCTTCGCCGCGCTTGGCTTTGTCGGTTTCGGCTTGTGCGCTCCCGAACTTGCAGGGGCCGCCTGCCAGCTCGTTACCGCCACAGCCAGCGAGGCCTCGCCGGCGGCGGCTGCCCGCTCCTCACAGGCATTGGTCGTGCAGAGTGCCAATCAGCTGAAGCGGGCCAGGGGGTGGGCTTACCTCACTCTGTATGCCCACAAAGTGAAGGGGGATCCCTTCTGGAAAGCCGTTCGGCCAAACGGCGTTCCCGCCGATGCGCAGCTCAAGCCCGATATCGTCACCGAGCGCTTCTACACGACGTGCTTTACCGGGGTGGTCGTGCCTTACGTTTGCACGACCGGCTCGGCCGCATGCGGCCAGGGAATGCCCCGACCTTGAATCGAGCGCAATGCGCTTGTGCTTCCGGCACATTTTTTGCCGGAACATGCCTCGGCACTCACTCGTTTGACCGCCTCATCGCCGCCGATGGCTTGCTAAGTTGATTTTCAGATTTATCTAGTAACCGGATCGAAGTGGCTTCGTCGAATCAGAGCAGCGTCATGTTTCCGCAATACACTCTCGGCGAGCGCATAGCCGATGGATGCGTCCACATCATCGGCGTGACCGCAAGCTTGATCGCGCTGACCGCTCTCCTCATCATCGGCGTGCAGTCGCAAGTGCTGCTATGGGGTGTAAGCCTCACCATCTATGGACTCGCTCTCGTGGCGATGTTCATTTGCTCGGCAGGCTACAATCTCTCGCTTCCCGTTCGACCCAAGCTCAAGGAGGTATTCCGCCGGCTCGATCATGCGGCGATCTTTTTCCTGATCGCCGGTACCTACACGCCGTTCGTTCTGATCAAGATGCACAATGCATGGGGACTCGCGCTCCTCGGCGTAGTGTGGACCATCGCCGCAATCGGCATCGTCATAAAGCTCTTCTTTCCGCGCTACCTCGAAGGGCTGACTGTCGGCCTCTATCTCATCCAAGGCTGGGCAATCGTCGCGGCTTGGCACCCGCTGGTGACGGCCGTGCCCACCTGGGTCGCAATTTTGTTAGGCATCGGTGGCGTGCTCTACACCATTGGTGTCGTGTTTCACCTTTGGGAGCGGTTGCCTTATCAGAATGCCATCTGGCACGGATTCGTGCTGACCGCCGCGAGCTGCCACTACGCGGCGGTGCTCGGCGTGGCCGGTATTTGATCCCGAAAAATCAAACATTTTGCTGGAAATCGGCCTATAGATGCCGGCCATGACCGCAGGTCTGGCCAAGGCAGCAAAGCGGCCGGTGGGCGACGGCAAACAGGCCCTGCTTTCGGCTCTTTCCGCACGTTTCGGCGATCGATTCTCGATGAGCCAGGCCCTGCGCGAGCAGCACGCCAACACACTCACCTGGCTCGCTTGCGAGCCCCCAGATGCTGTCGTGTTCGCCGAGACCGAGGCGGAAGTATCGGAGGTGGTGAAGCTCTGCGCAGCGTCGCGCGTGCCGATCATACCGTTCGGCACCGGAACCTCTCTCGAAGGTCATGTCAACGCGCCCTTCGGCGGCGTCTCGCTCGACCTCTCGCGCATGAACCGCATCATTGCGGTGCATGGGGCCGACCTCGATTGCACGGTCGAGCCCGGCGTGACGCGCAAGGCGCTCAACGAGCATTTGCGCGACTCAGGCCTGTTCTTCCCCGTCGATCCAGGTGCCGATGCAAGCCTCGGCGGCATGGCGGCGACGCGCGCCTCGGGCACCAACGCCGTGCGCTACGGCACCATGCGCGATCTCGTGCTCGGGCTTTCGGCCGTGCTTGCCGACGGCAGCTTGATCAAAACCGGAGGCAGAGCGAGGAAATCGTCCGCAGGCTACGACCTCACGCGGCTGCTGGTCGGCTCGGAAGGGACGCTTGGCATCATCACCAGCCTCACGCTCAAGCTGTACGGCATCCCTGAGGCGATTCTTTCGGCAGTTTGCCCCTTCACCTCGATCGAGGGCGCGTGCAACGCAACCATCGCTGCCTTGCAGGTGGGACTGCCGCTCGCCCGCATCGAGCTTGCCGACGAAGTGCAGATCCGCGCCTGCAATGCCTATTCGCATCTCGACCTCCTTGCGGTGCCGACGCTCTTCCTCGAGTTCCACGGAACGGCGCAAAGCACGCGCGAGCAGGTCGAGACGTTCGCCGGGATCGCGCGCGGAGAAGGGGGAGGGGAGTTCAGGTGGGCTGAGCGGCCCGAGGACCGGAGCAAGCTCTGGCAGGCTCGTCACGACGCCTATTGGGCCGCCCGCGGCTTGAGACCTGGCGCCGAAGTGCTCTCGACCGATGTATGCGTGCCGATCTCGGCGCTCGCCGACTGCGTGACCGCGACGAGGCGTGACATCGATTCGCTCGAGCTGCTTGCTCCGATCGTAGGCCATGTTGGCGACGGCAACTTCCATGTCATGCCGCTCATCGACCCGGCCAATCCCGAGGAGCGGCGCGAGATACAAGGTTTCCTCGACAGGTTAATCGATAGGGCGCTTGGCTTCGGGGGCACCTGCACTGGCGAGCACGGGATCGGTGAAGGCAAGATTTCCTATCTCAGGACCGAGCACGGGCCAGCAGTCGAGGTCATGATTGCCATAAAAAAGGCGCTCGACCCTTTGAATATCCTCAATCCTGGCAAGATTTTTGCGTTAGCATGACGAGCGTTGCGGGGGCCGGGACCTGGCTGACGCCGTCGGCGTTTGCCGAAGAGAATCGCGCACGCAGCTAACCCTTGGGCCTGGACGTCAGTGAATTCGTTTCTGCTCGCTTTAACGGCATTTCTGATTTTGGTGCTGAGCGCGCTGTTCGCCGCGCCGCTCTTCATCGACTGGAACGACTATCGCCCGGTGTTTGAGACGCAAGCGACTAAGCTGCTCGGCCGCCAAGTGAAGGTTGGAGGCGAGGTGCATCTCGTCCTGCTTCCAGCGCCCGAGCTCAGATTCGACGACATC
>Ga0207645_10004666_pt1 | contig 10094 bp, 7 predicted proteins | sample KBSM53metaG_FD_184331 | JGI IMG/M metagenome (GOLD analysis project Ga0207645, IMG submission 184331) | Miscanthus rhizosphere microbial communities from Kellogg Biological Station, Michigan, USA - KBS M5-3 metaG (SPAdes) (version 2) | ecosystem: Host-associated > Plants > Roots > Rhizosphere >...
CGCTTTGCGGATCTCGGGTTCTGACGTCGCCGGCTTTGTTTCCTTCGACGCCACTTTCGTTTCTGACGCCTCCGTTGTTTCAGGCTCTGTTTCCAGTTCGGAGATGATCTCCGATGCGGGTTGCGCGAATGTCACCGGGATATTGCGCGCGACGAGCAGGTTGACCGTCTCGATCTGGCGCTGCGAATCGTCGCTGTAAACGAGGAACTGTTCGAGGCGCTGCATCTGGACGTCGAGATGATCGAACCCGAACATCGCCCGGGTGTGATTCTTGTCCGTCGCGAGCAGGCAATAGCCTTTCGAGACGTCTACTTCCCGAATCTGGAAGCGCGTTTGCATAAAGCTCGTCGTCGTTAGGCGAAGAAGTTCGAGAGCCGCCTTCGCTTCCAAGGAGTCGACAATCTTGCCCGGCACCAGTGCCTCGCTCGAGCAGCCGGTGATCAGGGGCAGGGCTAGGTATTCCGGAAGCAATTTCTTTTCCTTCATCAGAACCCCGCGAGCATCCACGAGGAAAGCGGCGTCGGAGGCAAAGGGATCGGTTACTGTCTTCTCACTCGTGATCCAGGCGATCGGTTTGCGCTCCGTGATGGTGATGTCAATTTCGTTAGGCATCTTCCGTTCCACCTGCACCTCGTCGACTTGGGAAAGCTGCTGCAAACGGTCGTGGATCTGAGCGAGATTGACGGAAAAGATGTTCAACCCCTCCTGGAGCCCGCCCGCTTTCAAGATCTGGTCGCGTTGCAGCGTGCCGTCGGTGCGGATTGCGATCGTGCTCAGCCGGTAGTCAGGGTTGTCGAAGAAGAAGCGACTCAAGCCCACGCGCACACCGTAGTAAAGGCCCGCGCCAACCGCGATTACGAGCACGATCTTGGAAACAACGAGAAGAAAACGCCGATTGCGATGATGGGAAACGCGGCGCGCCCGGACCTTGACGTCGAGAAGGTGCTGCTGCCGGCGTTGGCGCGAGGTGGAAACTCGGCGGTTGCCCGTGCGCGGCAGGTTTTTGTTCGCCTTCGCTCTCATTTTTTCTGGGGCCTGGCTGCGAGTGAGAGTTCAATGACGCGCCGGCAGAGCTCCGGATAGGAAATCCCGGCCATGGCCGCGGCCTCTGGAAGCAGGCTGGCCTCGGTCATGCCTGGGATGGTGTTGATTTCAAGAACGAACGGCTCGGACCGCTCCGAAAGCATGACGTCCACCCGGGAATAAACCTTTAAGCCTAATGAAACACAGGCGAGCAAGGCGAGATCTTGGATCTTACTCGCCAGGTCGCCCGGTATTTCAGCTGGACATATATGCTCTGCGCCACCTCCGCCCTGCGGATTGAGGAACGGATACTTGTCGTTGAAGTCGTAAAATCCGCTCTTGGGAATGATCTCGAGAATCGGCAGAGCGAGGTCGCCGAGCACCCCGATGGTGAGCTCGCGACCGGGGATGAATTCCTCGACTAAGAATTCGTTGTCGTATTTTGCGGCCTCCCTCAGCGCGGGGGCGACCTGCGATACTTCCTTCACGATGTAGACGCCGACGGTCGACCCCTGGCGGGGCGCTTTAATCACGTAGGGCAGCGGCAATGAAGGCTGCTGGCCAAGATGAATAATTTCCCAGGAAGGCGTCGCCACACCGTGGGTGGTGAATTTCTTTTTCGAGGGAATTTTGTCGAAAGCGAGGCGGCTCTCGGCGACTCCTTCCCCGGTGTAGGGGACGCCTCGATCTTCGAGAATCTGCTGCACCTGACCGTCTTCGCCGAAGGTGCCGTGCAAGGCGATGAATGCCAGCTCAATGTCGTTAGGCAAGGCGAAGTCGGAATTCTCGACGTCGACTTCGGTCACGACTGCGCCTAGCGAGCGCAATGCTTTGCCTACGCCGGTGCCGGTCGCGAGCGAGACAACCCGCTCGGAGCCGGGGCCGCCTTTGAGAACGGCAATTTTTTTGTTTCGGAGTTCGATCATTGTCCGATTTCTAAAAGGAAAAGCTTTGTCATCCTGGGCCGCGCGGATGGCGAAGGATCTTGCAGTTGCAATCCATGGGTTGTCGTTGCGCGAAGGCCTCGATTGCAACCGCGAGGTGCCTCTCCGCGGTTCGCCGGGTCGGGATGCCAAAATCGGAAGCACGTCCTCATGGTTCCTCGCCCACAATTTGCACTTCGGTTTCCAATTCGATCCCGCGCTCTCTCCGCGCCGTCGCCTGAATTTGCCCAATCAATTCCAGGACTTCGTTGGCTGTGGCCGCGCCTTCATTCACGATAAAATTTCCGTGCACTTCCGAGACTCGCGCGTCGCCCACCTGCCAACCCTTCAAGCCAAGCTCGTCAACCAGCTTCCCCGCCGGGCATCCATTTGGGTTCTTGAAAATGCAGCCGGCGCTTTTCGCGGCCGGCTGGGTCGTGCGCCGCTTCTCCTGGGATTCATCCAAGCGCCTAACGATTTCTTGAGTCGACGATTTTTTCCCGCGAAAGACGGCCGAGACGGCGAAGTTTTCCTCGAGCGATGGGACGTGGCGGTAGTGCACTTCCAATTCCGCGGGCGTTCTTTCGTGCGCCACGCCTTCGCGATCGAGATAACGCACCCGTACCACCTGATCGAAAGTCTGCACGCCCATGGCGCCAGCGTTCATGCGCAATCCGCCGCCGACCGAGCCTGGAATTCCTTCCATCCATTCAAACCCCCCGATGCCCGCGGTTTTTCCCGCGTAGGCGATCTGCTTTAGCTTCGCCCCGACGCCCGCGGTGACCTCGAGACCGGAAGCGTCGATTTTATCGAAATGGCCACCGCTCGGGTGCACGACGACGCCCCGAATGCCGCCGTCGCGGACAAGCAAATTCGAGCCGCGACCGATGACAAAAAGGGGCAGATTCTCGCGCCGGCAGAATTGGATCAGTTTCGCAAGAGCTTCCTCGGTCCTCGGTTCGACCCAAAACTGCGCTGGTCCGCCAACCCGCAGGGTGGTGTGTTTTGCGAGCGGTTCCGACAATCTGACCTCACCTTCGGTCCCGACGATTTCTTTCAACTTTTCCGCGATGACCAACTCGGCCGCGAGCCTGGCCAATTGTTCGTGCACATTGCCGGCGCCGAGACTGAGCACCAGATCGCCATCAAGAATCATCTGGCCCAGGTCGCCGTGCAGCCGATCAAGCCGCGGTTGGTACGAAACCGCGCGATGTCCGTGCTGCGAAATCGCGTCGGCAATCGTCTGGCCGGTTATTCCTGGCAAGGCCGGCTCACTCGCCGGGTAAACGTCGGTGATGACGACATGATCGGCGTCGTCGAATGCTCCGCCAAATTCGAAGCGCAACGCCTTGGTCCGGGAATAACGATGGGGTTGAAACATCGTCAGCACACGTTTGCGACCGGCGGATTTGGCGGTGGCGAGCGTGGCACGGATCTCGGTGGGATGATGGGCGTAATCGTCGACAAGCAGAAAACGCTCGCTCTGATATTTGATCTCAAAGCGGCGGCGCGCGTGACGAAAAGTGCCTAACGATTTCGCGATCTTCTCAAAAGGAATCCCGAGTTCGGTGGCGAGCGCGATCACGCCGAGGGCGTTGCTTACGTTATGCTTGCCGGGCACGCTCAGGGTAGCGTCCCCGAGTTTCACGCCGCCCCGGTGCACGCAGAAGGTAGCGGCAAAATCATGTAGTTCGAGATCGGTCGCGCGATATTGCGCTGACTCGGCGAAACCATAGGAAATCGCCTGCTCATGTGGTTCGCAAATTCTCGTGGCGTGCGGATCGTCGGCGCAAAAGAAAACCGTGCCTCTAGTGCGGGCGAGCAACTTGCGAAAGACCGCCTCGATTGCCGCGAGGTCCCTGTAGAAATCGAGATGTTCCTCTTCGACGTTAAGTACGAGCGCGTGCTCAGGCTGGAATAATTGCAGCGTGCCATCGCTCTCGTCGCCCTCCGCGACAAAAAATCCGCCGCGCGCATCCCAGTGCGCGTTGCTGCCCAGGATTGGAATTTCCGCGCCGACATAATGGGACGGGTGCAAGCCGCCGCCCCGCAAGACGTGCGCCGCCATCGCCGCTGTCGTCGTTTTTCCATGCATACCCGCGATGATGATTCCGCGTTTGCCAAGCATGATCGCGGCGAGGGCCTCAGCGCGGCGAATTGCAGGAATCTTGCGGGCACGGGCGTCTGCCAGGATCGGGTTATCCTCCTTGATGGCGGAGGAAAAAATGATCAGGTCGACATTATCGGCGTCCTCTACCCGATGGGGAGAGAAGAAGCGCAGGCCAAGATGCGCGAGCCGCTCAGTCTCAAGGGTGCGCGCCTTGTCGGATCCCCGCACATCATGCCCGAGCTCGAGGAGGAGAGCGGCGATTCCGCTCATCCCGCTGCCGGCGACGCCGATTAAATGGATCGCGTGCCGTTCCTCGGTGAGGAATTTCTGAAGATTGATCTCAGGCGGCGACGGCGTCATTTGGCAGACTGTATCTTTCCATCGTTTCGACGACCAAACTGGCCGCGTTTCTTCGGGCGAGCGCTTCGGTCTGTTTCGACATCGTGCGCAGGACGGAGGGATCGCTCAGCAAATCGCGAATTTTGTTGGCAAGCAAATCGCCCGAGAGCTCGGATTCCGGCAAAAGGAAAGCGGCGTTCGCCCTAACGAATATTTCGGCGTTGCGCGTCTGATGATCGTCCGTCGCGTATGGGTAGGGGATGAGCATCGCGGGCAGGGCAAAAGCGGCTAACTCTGCCAGGCTTGCGGCGCCCGCTCGCGCGATAACGAAATCGGCCGCGCTGTAAACTTCTTCCATCCGATGATGGAAGGCCGCGACGTGCGCAGGGATGTTTTCGCGCCGGTAATTATCCTCCAGTAAACGTTCGTCGCGACTGCCGGAAAGGTGAATCACCTGGAGTGGGATATTCTGCAACGAGGGCATTGCCTTGATCAACGCCTGATTGATTCCGCTCGCGCCCTGGCTGCCGCCCATCACGAGCAAGGTCGGAATTCCGGGATACAACCCAAGTTTCTCGAGCGCTTCCTTGCGATCGATTCGCCGCAGGGTGGAGCGAATCGGCGTCCCGGTGAATTCTGTCCGCGCCTTTGGGAAATAGGCAGCGCATTCCATGAACCCGAGGAGTACGGCGCGGACGAAGCGTGCGGTGTGACGGTTCGCTTTGCCGGGGAAGGCATTTGACTCGTGAATGAAGGTCGGAATGCCGCGCATCCGGCCGGCGATGACCGGTGCGGTCGAAGTGAAACCGCCCATTCCGAGGACGACCTGCGGATTAAACCTGCGAAAAATCCCACGGCAGAGCGACAGGCTTTCGTTGAAGCGCCTGACGAAGGCGAGAATCGCTGGCGAGTAAGGCGAAGGCAGCGCGACTGTTGGGAGTTTCTCGAAACGAAAGTCCATCCGCCCCTCGACCGCGAGCGTATCGATTTCCTTCTCGGAGATGAAGAGAAGCGCCTCGTGCCCGCGTTCGCGCAACACTTCAGCCACGGCGAGACCAGGGAAAAGATGCCCGCCCGTTCCTCCACATGCGATTACGGCGTTCATAAAGACGTTGAGAATTGAGAACTGAGAATTGCGAGACGCATCAGATTCTCGGAGTGATTCGCACCTGCATCGCCATTTCCTTCCGCGGGCCAGGCTCGAGCACGCCCTGTCGGTAAATATTCAAGAGAAGACCAACCGCAAAAAGGGCCATCAAAAGATTCGAGCCGCCGTAGCTCACGAAGGGCAGCGGCAGGCCCTTGTTAGGCAAAAGCGAGGTCACGACCCCAATGTTGATCGCGGCCTGGAAAGCGATCAGCGACACGATCCCGCTGGCGAGGAGCAATCCGAAGCGGTCCCGCGCGTGGAGCGCGATCGTCATCCCGCAAATGATGATGAGAACGAAAAGAAAAACAACTATCAGACTGACGCGCAGACCCAACTCCTCGCCCACGATCGGGAAGATGAAGTCAGTATGAGCGTAGGGCAGGTAGGACATTTTTTGCCGGCCGTTGCCGAGACCAAGGCCATCGATTCCGCCGCTCCCCCAGGCGATCAACGCCTGCATTTGCTGCAAGCCGGCCGTCAGCTTGTATTGCTCCGGGTGGAGGAAGGCCATGAGACGGCCATTGCGTTCCGCAATGTGGGCCGCGAGGTAGAGAATCGAACCGATTCCGCCTAATGAAAGGGTGCCGAGGAGGGCCAGATTCGTCCCGGCGATGAACATAACAACGAAAGTTGTCGCGCCAATCAGGATCGTCGTGCCGAGGTCGACTTCCGTAATGATCAAGGTGATAAGCAGACTAACGATCGCCATGGGAAGAACAAATCCGCGCCAGAGTCGGTTGCTTTCGGTTTCGTAGCGCGAGAACCAGAAGGCGAGAAAGAAGACGGCCGCCATCTTGGCGAACTCCGAGGGCTGACAGGTGAAACCCTGGAATTCCAGCCAGCGCCAGGACCCATTGATCTTGTGCCGAAAGGGCGGAAGAAAGCAGAGCGTCAGCCCGACGAGCGAGAGGGCAAACCAAATCCACCACGTGCGCTGCCAGAAATGGTAATCGACCAACGCCGCAACGGCACAGGCGACCAAACCCAAACCGAGCCAGAGAGCGTGCCGGCGGAGGAAATAATAAACATCGTTATGACTGTCCTTGGCAAAGGCGCCGGTGCTAAAAAGAATCACGATGCCGATAGCGAGGAGGCCAAGGACGGCGAGAAACAAAATGTAAGCGCTCTTCCGGTGCATTGGCTGGTTATTATCGCCAGGCGTGGCGCGCGAGTTTCGCGTCCCTACGGGGACATTGGCAGCCCGCCCTCATTACTCCGACTTGCCTTTCGTGGTCGCAACGTGCGCCGGAATGTGCAGCTTCGTGCCAATCTGCAACTTGCGCGGGTCACTGATCTGGTTCAGTTCGAGCAAATCCGCTTCCGACACTTTTAGGTGACGCGCGATAGTGACCGGGTTGTCTCCTTTCACCACCGTGTAGAACTTGCCTGAATCGGGTACGGCAGGCGTTTTGATCGCCGGCTTGCTACGCTCAGTCGTTTTTTCCGGCCCCTTACTTTCGGGCGCATCGGTGACTTTTGTCACTTCGTTAGGCTCGGCAGCCGCGAGTTCCTTGCGGGCGATCGGTACCGCCGCCGGCCGTACCGGCTCTTCCGCCTGGGGTGCGTTGGAGGTCATACTCTCTCGCGTCTTGATTGTGTTGAAGGCGATAATGCCGGCGACGGCCACGACGTGGAGCACGAGCACGATAAGGAGGGCCCGCGACAATTTCATGTTCGGCTCCGACATCTGCTCGTAGTCCATGCCGTCGGGCAGGCCGAGCGTGCGCCCGCGGCGGGCGGTCGACGCCTGGAGTTTCTTTCGTTTCATGATGGATGGCATTTTCATAGTGTTGGGTCGGGTAGGCCGCGCACGAGGGCGCGGAATTGGTCGCCGCGATCGGCGTAGCTCTTGAACATGTCGAAGGAGGAGGTGCCGGGAGAAAAGAGAACGGTTTCGCCTTCGCGGGCCGCGATCTGGGCGCGCTCGACGGCCTCGCCTAACGATGAGGCTAGCTCGCATTCCGTGGCCCCGCGCCAGTCTCCCGCTACGCGTGGCGCGATCTCACCAATCAAGACCGCGTGGCGCACTTTGCGGGCGATGAGTGGCGCGATTGAATCGAAAGCGAAGCCCTTATCCTTGCCGCCGGCGATCAGTACGACCGGTTTGGTCGCGCTGAGGAGCGCTTTTTCGAGTGCGTCGAGATTAGTCGCCTTCGAGTCGTTGATGTAATCGACGCCGCCAATCGCGCGGATGAACTCCAGACGGTGCAACTGCGCGCGATAGGCACAAAGCGGCGGCACCATTTCCTCGAAGGAAAGTCCGCGCGCCCGGCCCACGGCGAGCGCGGCCATCATGTTTTCGGCATTGTGCGGGCCGCGCACATGTGCGTCGGCGAGCTGCAAGACAGGTTGCTGACGGTAAACGATACAACCGTCGCCTAACGAAAAATCACCGTCGTTCGTCCAGGCACTGAAAGTGATGACGCGCGGTGGCAACGCCTTCAGGTTTTCCGAGACGTTGATTACCGCGGTGTCGCCCGCGGTTTGGTTTTCGAAAATGCGGAGCTTGGCTTCCCGGTATTCGCGGATCGAACGATAGCGATCAAGATGGTCGGGCGCGAAGTTGAGCCAGACGCTGATTTCGGGATGGAAATCGCGGATCGTTTCGAGTTGAAACGAACTGACCTCCACCGTCAGTACGGCAAAGTCTTCGTTCTCGCACGCCGCTTCGACGAGCGGTTTGCCGATGTTCCCGCAGGCGACGGTGCGCTGGCCGCAGGCATTCAACATTTGCGAGATCAATTCCGTTGTCGTCGTCTTGCCGTTTGTCCCGGTGATGCCGATGACCGGGACGCGACAAAATTGCCAGCCAAGCTCCAGCTCGCCGATGCAGGGAATGTTCTTGCGCGAAAAGTTTCGGCCTAGCGGCAACTCCGGATCGATCCCGGGGCTGAACACGCCCAGATCGTAAAGGGCCGGATCTTCTTCCGCTGCGGGGCCGCAAAGAAGGTAAACGCCTTTGGCCCGCAACGGCTCGAGGCCGGCCAACTTTTCTTCCGGTGCGCTGTCGAGCATCGTCACCTTTGCGCCTTCCTCCGCGAGGAGGAGCGCGGCAGCTTTTCCGCTCCGGCCCGCGCCGAGCACCGCGACGTTCTTGTTCGTGTAGTCGGGTTTCATCGCAACTTTAGGGTGGCCAGACCGAGAAGCGCGAAGATGATCGAGAGAATCCAGAACCTAACGATCACGGTATTTTCCTTCCAGCCGCTCAGCTCGAAGTGATGATGAATCGGTGACATGGCAAAAAGCCGTTTGCCGGTCAGTTTGAAACTCAAAACCTGCAGAATGACTGAGACGGCTTCGATCACGAAGACCCCGCCCACGACCGCGAGGAGCAGCTCCTGTTTGCAGCAAATCGCGACCACGCCAATCATTCCGCCGATTGCGAGGGACCCAGTGTCACCCATGAAAACTTTGGCCGGGTGGCAATTGAACCAAAGAAAACCGAGGCCCGCGCCGACAAGCGCGGCGCAGACGACCGCAAGCTCGCCGGAGAAGGGATAAAACGGAACCTGTAAATATTGCGCGATGCGAAAATTCCCGCTGGCGTAAGCGAGCAATGCATAGGCGAAAGCAACCGTGATCGTGCAACCGATCGCTAGACCGTCGAGTCCGTCGGTGAGATTGACGGCATTCGACGCGCCGACGATGACGAGGGCGAAAAAGAAAAAGGTAAAGATGCCCATGTTGACGATCACAGGCGCCTTGAAAAAGGGAAGGTAAAGCGAGCGCGCCTGGACCTCGATCAAAGGATTGAAAAGGAAAAATCCGGTCACGATTCCGGCGAGTGCGAGTTGAAAGACGAGCTTCAACCGTCCACTGATTCCATCGGATTTTTTCTTCGTGACCTTCAGGTAGTCATCTACGAAACCAAGCGTGCCGAGGTAGACCATGCAGAAGAGTACAAGCCAGACGAAAGGGTTATTCGGCCGCGCCCAGGCAACCGACGCGATCACAACCGAGCCGATGACGAGCACGCCGCCCATCGTGGGCGTGCCTTGCTTGCCGCCGTGCAATTCGGCCAGGTGCCGCACTTCGGACGCGGTGCGAATCGGTTGCCCGATCTTGAGCGAGATGAGTTTCCGGATGACGAAGTTGCCAAAAAGGAGCGAAATCGCGAAGGCGGTGATTGCTGCAAGAACCGCGCGAAAGGTGACGTAGTAGAAAACATTAAAGCCTTTGAATTGCTCCGTCAGGCGATGCAGGAAAAACATCATGACGCGCAGTGAATCTCCAGCTGACGCTTGGCGAATTCCTCCAGGACGCGTTCGGTCCGCGCGGAACGGCTGCCTTTGACGAGGACGAGATCGCCAGGATGCGTTAGGCTGCAGAGCAGTTCGGCCACTTCTTCGGCTGAAGCGACCATCGCGCTGTTCGTTAGGCCGGCCGCGCGTGCCGCCGTGGCAATTTCCGCCGAGCCGGGGCCGAGCGTAAACAAGCGATCGACGCCTAACGCCGCTGCGACTTGGCCGACTTCCCGATGGCCCTTAACGGATTCCGCACCGAGCTCGGCCATTTGTCCGAGCACAGCGATGCGTTGTCCGTCTGTTTC
>Ga0207645_10004668_pt1 | contig 10090 bp, 12 predicted proteins | sample KBSM53metaG_FD_184331 | JGI IMG/M metagenome (GOLD analysis project Ga0207645, IMG submission 184331) | Miscanthus rhizosphere microbial communities from Kellogg Biological Station, Michigan, USA - KBS M5-3 metaG (SPAdes) (version 2) | ecosystem: Host-associated > Plants > Roots > Rhizosphere >...
CCCGAAGGCTTGGAGATCTGGGTAACAGACCGGACTCTGCTGGCTGGTCTCGTACACGACGCGAGGCAGCTGGGCGTGACAACGTTCGCGCTATGGCGACTCGGCCTCGAGGATCCCGCGGTCTGGGATCTTATCGGCAGCGGCCGCTAAACGATCAGCAGGTCCTTCTGGTAGTCGGATGGAGTAATCAGCACACCGTCGCTGCGGACGACCGCGTTCACCTCGCTTCGCATACCGACTTCGCCAGCGAGATAGACACCGGGCTCGATCGAGAATCCGACTCCGGGAATCAGCGCCCGCTCCTCACGAGTCTCGAGGTTGTCGATATGGGGGCCCGACCCATGCAGGTCGCGCGGATCGATCGAATGGCCAGTGCGATGGAAGAAGCTTTCGCCGTAGCCTCTCTTTTTAATCACCTCTCGGGCCGCATCGTCGACCTCGCCACCGCGCACCGTTTGATGCGAGCCGAGCCGCTCGTGCAGAAGCGAGATCGCCGCATCGCGCGCGTCCCTCACCGCAAGCCAGATCTTCCTGTCCCGATCGGACGGCTCGCCGAGTGATCCCATCCAGGTCTGATCGGCAAAGACCCCATTCTTCTCGCGCGCCCAGAGATCGATCAGCAGGATGTCTCCGCGCTTGATCGCCGCCGACTTCTCGGCGGTCGGCTCATAGTGTGGATTGGCGGCGTTGGGGCCGATCGCCACGATCGGACCGTGGTCGGTTTCCAGACCTCCGGCCTCGAACCTTTCCTTGATCCAGCTCTGAAGCGCGTATTCGGTCAGCGGCGACGCGCTGTCGGCGCGGCTGCCGGCGAGGCGTATCGCTTCCTGACCGATCGTCGCCACCGCACGCGCCGCGCGCTCGTGGGACGCACGCTGTTCATCACTCCACACCGCGTAGAATGCAGACACCAGATCCGCCGACGACACCACCGTCGCGCCTGCGCTACGCACCATCTCGATGACACCGGCTGGAATGCGATCGAGGTACGGCACCGCATCGCCGGGCGAATATTCCATGGCGACGCGCTTGCCCTTCACCAGATCGGCGAGCAGTGACTCCAGCGTGCGCCAGCTGCTGTACCTCTCCTTTCGCCACTTGGCCGGCCACGTCTCCCATGGGCCCTGCTCGATCGCGTGAGTTATCGCGACGGGATTTCCCTGGCGCGGGACGTAGACGAAAAACCTGCGCGTGGTCATTCCCTTCAGCTCGAGAAGACCCACCGCGATTGGGTTCAAACCGTGGAAATCGTAGATCAGCCAGCCATCTACGCCCGCTTTTTCCAGCGCGGACTGGAGCGCGGGGAGTACTTCCGTGGTCAGCACGCCGCGCCTACTGCGAGCTCTTCACAGCGCGCCATTCCGCGCGCCACTCGCAGATCTCTTCTCCACGCTCGCGGCAGTGGACGTGATCGATCATTCCGCCGCTTTGGACGAGCAGTCTCAGCATCTCGCGCAGCGCAGATTCGTAATACAGGCAGCCGACGGCTTTGGGAGCGGTTCCGTATGTAACCGACTCCGTCACGCCGAGTACGATCGAAGCGCCCACGCGGCGCACCTTGGCGCCGAGATACTTCTCACCGGCCTTTTTTACCTGGCGGAATGCGAGCGGGCGGGCGATGAAGCCAGGCAGGATGTGAATCACCTGACGAGTTGTGCCGGAGATCATGTTGTACATCCGGTCCGCAATTATTTTCCCGCCCCGCGTGAAGATCTCCTCGGCATCCGGCCGCCGACCAATCAGCCGCGCTATCCCACTCGCCTCATGAATCGCGATCGGCTGATTGCGCTTGAGGGCGTCCTTGTAGCGCCTGATTTGCGCGATGACGGTATCGCTCAGCCCCAGTCGCTTGTTGCGATGCTCCTGCACATATTCGACTTCGTCTTCTCCGCCCTCCGGGATATCTACGGAGCGTACAGCTTCGAGGAGACTCAGCGGGACGATGGCGTTAACAGTGCCGGGCATTTAGTGGGTAAGCGGAGAGGCGCAAGCTAACCGTCGCTCGAATCGCCTTCAAGCGTAACAGGGCGTCTCGCGACTCTACCACCAACGGGGACTGGCTTTTGTCTGACGTCGTCGTTCGCGCCGTCACCGGGGCTGTTATCGCGGTAGGCGTCGTCTTCGTTTCCCGGCGGGCGCATGCGCTCTCGACCGGCGGCGCCATCGCGGCGGTAATCGTGGGAACACTGGCAGTCGCAGCCGGCTGGAGCTGGGGAGTGCTCCTCCTCTCGATGTTCGTGGCGGCCAGCGCACTGTCGAAGGCCGGTTCCCGGCAAAAGGCCGCCCGGCTGGCCGGGATCGTCGAGAAAGGGAGCGAGCGCGATGCCTTCCAGGTCCTCGCCAATGGAGGTGTCTTCGGCGCGGCTGCCCTGGGCCAGGTCGTTTCGCCGTCGCCAGTCTGGCTTGCAATAGCCGCGGGCGCCCTGGCGGCCTCCTCCGCAGACACATGGGCAACAGAAGTCGGCACGATGAGCACGGTTGACCCGATATCCATCGTCAGCCGCAAGACGGTACCTCCAGGCACTTCCGGTGGAATCACCTTTGCCGGTACAGCGGCTTGTGTCGCGGGGGCGCTGTTCATCGCGGTCGTGGCAGCACTTGCCGCATGGCCAACTCCGTTCGCCGCCATTGCAGTGGGCGGATGCGCTGGCGCCCTGGCAGATTCCATATTGGGAGGCACCCTGCAGGAGCGGCGCTGGTGCGAGCTATGCTCGAAGGAGACGGAACGGCACTTTCACAGCTGCGGCACGAAGACGCGGCTGGTGGGCGGTCTGCGGGGATTGAACAACGATGCTGTTAACGCGGCCTGCTCCGGGATTGGCGCCTTGGTAGCTTTAGCTTTGTCCTGAGCGTCGCGCACCACCGAAGGATCATGTCATCTAGCGCAAGAGCAATAAGGAGAGACCGGACTCGCGTTTTGCTTGTCAGCACAAACCGCGAGCGGCAGCCGTACCCGGTAGTTCCGAATGGACTCGCATGCGTCGCATCGGCCCTTGATGCGGCCGGCCACGAAGTCGAATTCCTCGACCTTTGCTTCGTTAAGGATCCGACGGGAGCCGCGAGGGAAGCCTGTCTCCGGTTCAATCCGGATGTGATCGGTGTATCGGTCCGCAACATCGACAACAGCGACGCGATCGCACTTCGCCACTACACGCCGGAAGCACGCGACGTGCTGCGTGCGCTGCGGCGTGCGGCTCCAAAAGCGCAGATCGTGGCCGGTGGCGCGGCGTTTGGAGTCGCGCCCGAAGCCTTGTTTCGCGATCTGGAAGTGGACTACGCCGTCGCCGGAGACGGCGAGAGAGCCAGCGTCGCGCTGATCAATGCATTGTCGTCGGGCGCTCAGTTTGGCTCAATGCCCGGATTGGTCAGAGACAGGAATGGCACCGTTGTGTTTACACCGCCGGGTGAAGACGCAGATCTCGATTCCCTGCCTCCGCCATCCCTCCATCGGTGGGTCGATCTCGCCCGCTATGAGCGTCACGGCGCGACAATCCCGATCCAGACCAAGCGCGGCTGCGTCTATCGCTGCGTCTATTGCACCTACCGGAATGTGGAAGGCTGGGGATATCGCACTCGCGATCCCGAGCTCGTCGCCGACGAAATCGAGGAGCTCAAGGCCAAAGCCGGCATCCATCATTTCGATTTCGTCGATTCGACCTTCAACTCGCCGCCAGGCCATGCCGTGCAGGTGTGCGAAGCAATCACGCGCCGCCAACTGGGTGTTCGACTCGACACGACCAACTTCACTCCGGCGACGGCATCGCCCGAGCTGCTGGGCGCGATGAAAGCCGCAGGCTTTCGCACGCTTGGCATCTCCGCGGAGAGTGCCAGCGACGCGGTGCTGGAGAAGCTTCAGAAGGGCTTCACCGCCGCCAAGGTCCGCGAGGTTGCCGAGCGAGTCGAGAGCTATGGCATCAGAACGCTCTGGATTTTCCTGGTTGGCGGACCGGGCGAGACGAGACAGTCGCTCGAGGAGACCCTGCATTTCGCGAGATGCCGGCTGCACCGCGGCGACGCGGTCTACCTGACGGTAGGCCTTCGCATTTATCCCGGCACGACGCTGCACCGCATTGCGATCGCGGAAGGCGTCGTGCCGCACGACAGCACACTGCTCGATCCAACCTTCTACTTCTCGAGTCAGCTGCAGTTCGAGACGACGGTGAAGAGACTGAAGACTTTCGCCGCCGACCATCCGCGATTCATGTTCTCAGCGGATTCGCGCTCGCCTGTTCTGCCCTATCTGACGCGCGCCGCTTCGGTGCTGCGACTGCCGCGTCCCCACTGGCAATACATGGGATTGTTTCAGCGCGTCACTCGCGCCATCAGCTGAGCGTGTCCAGCCATTTCGATGCGGAAGTAATCGTCGTTGGCGGCGGTCCCGCTGGCGCGTCCATCGCCTGGGCATTGGCGAAGCATGGAGTGGATACGCTGGTGCTCGACCGCGCCCGATTTCCACGCGACAAGGTCTGCGCGGAATACCTCAGCCCGCAGGCCTCGCGCATCCTGGCGGATATGGGAGTGCTGGACGAGATAGATCGCAGCGAGCCCGCCCATCTCGCGGGGATGCGCGTGCGCGCTCCGAACGGGATCGTTGCCGACGGACAGTTCGCCTCCAGCCACGGGTTTCGCGGCTTTCGGGACAAGGGACTGGCGATTCGCCGCACTATTCTCGACGAAATCGTTTTGCGTGGGGCACGCACCGCCGGCGCGCGCGTCGAAGAAGAAGTGCGAGTCACCGACCTCGCGCGGAATGGGTCGCCGCGGCCAATCGGCGTAAACGTGATCGGGCGTGACGGCGAGCATAAGGTCCTGCGCTCGCGGTACGTCGTGGGCGCCGATGGGTTGCGGTCGGTGGTTGGTCGCCGACTTGGTCTGGTCAGCACCAGCCGGATCTGGCCTCGCCGGATCGCGCTGGTGACGCACTATCGGAACGTCCAGGGCGTCGCCGATATGGGCGAGATGCACGTCGATCGCGATGGTTACTTCGGGGTGGTAGCCGTCGGTGGCGGACTGATGAACGTCGCCGTCGTCATTCCGATGTCGCGTGCAAGGGAGATCGGTGACGACAAGACGGCTTTTCTGGAACGATGGATTGCATCGCGCCCGCACCTCGCTGAGCGTTTCGTTGGTGCGGAGCGAGTAAATCCCGTGCGGGCAACCGGACCATTTGCCACGAGCTCGCGGCGCGCCTGGGCTCCCGGCGCGGCGCTAGTCGGTGACGCGGCTGATTTCTTCGATCCTTTTACTGGAGAAGGGATTTACGCGGCGCTCCGCGGTGGCGAGCTCCTCGCGCCCTACCTTGCCGAAGCGCTCGAGCGATCGCCGAAGGAAGAGCGCTCGATCCTGGCGGGCTACGATCGCGCCCGCAGGCGCGAGTTTGCAGGCAAGTGGAAGCTCGAGCGCATCGTCGGAATGGCTATCGCGCATCCATATTTGGTGAATAACGCCGCGAAGACCCTTTCGCGCCGCAAGGAGATGGCGGATCTGCTGGTTGGAGTAACCGGAGACTTCGTGCCGCCGCGCGTCGTGCTTAACCCGCGCTTTTTGTTCCAACTCTTCATCTCACCGGCCTTCAAGAATTGAGCGTCAGTTCAGACGAGTTTCGCGCGGTGCCCGGCAGATTCGCGTCGGGTGTCACCGTCGTGACAACGAAAGGATCGGAGGGCACCGATCAGGGAATGACCGTGAGCGCGTTCTCCTCGGTGAGTCTCCAGCCACCTCTGGTGCTGATCTGCATCGAGAAGACCGCGTCGGTTCACGAAGCGCTCACGACGTGCCCGGGGTTCGTGGTCAACGTTCTCTCGGCAAAACAGGAGCAGATCGCGCGCAGATTTTCGATTGTGGACATTGACCGCTTCGATGGCGTCGGCTTCATTCGATCCGTCGACGGATACGCAATCCTCGAGGATGTTCTCGCCGTCATCGAGTGCGCCCGCGTGTCGACCTACGAAGGTGGCGATCACACATTGGTCATCGGAGAGGTCAAAGCGACGCGCGCCGAGAGTGGAACGCCTCTCTTGTATTACCGTGGCGGCTACGCCCAGTTAGAGCGCTGACGTGATGCCGAAGCTGTTGACTCCGCGCCGCCGTCGCGGCGTAGAGTATCTCGACGCGCCGGATATCGACCCCACAATCGTCACACGCTCGCTCGCCGACGTGGCGCGGGCAAATGCGCTGTTTGGAGGGACGAGCTGCGCGATCGAGGAGGTCAAGCAGGCACTCGACGGAGTCGGCAGCGTCGCCACCCTGCTCGACGTTGGTACCGGGCTCGGAGATATCCCCCGTCGGGCGCGCGAGATTGCGCACCAGCAGGGCGTGCAGCTCACGACGATCGGGCTGGATGCCGCGGCGGCGCTCGCCAAGGCCAGCAAGTCATCGGTGAGTTTTCCGGTCTGCGGCGATGCGCTCCGGCTGCCTTTCGCCAACGGCAGCATCGACATCGTGATGTGCTCGCAGGTGCTGCATCACTTCGGCGGGAAAGACGCGCTCCAGCTGTTACGGGAAATGAACCGGGTGGCGCGTGTCAAAGTGATCGTCAGCGATATCAGGCGCAGCTGGCTCGCGGCAGCCGGCCTCTGGTTGGTCTCGTTTCCCCTCCGATTTCATGCCGTTAGCCGCCATGATGGCGTCGTCTCCGTGATGCGGGGTTTCACGCCCGGAGAGCTGGCGGATACAGTACACAACGCAGTCGCGCGCAGACCCGTTGCTCATCGTCGTCGCGGCTTTCGCGTGTCAACCAGCTGGACTCCGGTACGCTCATGACGGCGCTTGCAACACCTCCATTCGAGCTCGGGCCCATGCCTACTGATTGCTCGATGGAGGAAGTCGATTCGCAATACGTACACGCTCCCGCGCAGGTGATGTTCCGCCTGGCATCGCACGTCGAAAAATGGCCGACGTATCTGACCCACTACCGCTACGTCCGATTTCGCGAGAAGCGCTCAGACGGTGGAGGTATCGTCGAGATGTCGGCCTATCGGCCATTTGGGATCCCTATCCGGGGATGGCGAAGTGGACCCGCTCTGAGATGGCCGACGTGGTGGCTTTCGGAGATGGCTGTAGACGAAAGCAAACCAGCGATCCGATTCAGGCACATCGAAGGTATAACCAAAGGTATGGAGGTGGAGTGGACGTTTTCCTCCGCCGCGGAAGGCACGCACGTACGGATTGTGCACTTATGGAACGGGCCTGACTGGCCAGTCGTTGGCGAGTTTGCGGCAACGCAGGTTATTGGACCGGTTTTCGTGCACGGCATTGCATCGCGCACGCTCGCCGGTCTGGCGGAGATCGCAGAGAAGCGGTCAGCGCACACAGCTGTAACTGAGGTATAAAGTGAGCAAACGCAGAGTAGTAATCACGGGAATCGGTCCTATCACGCCCATCGGAACCGCGCGCGAGGGCTTTTGGGAGGGACTACAGCAGCAGCGCTCAGCCGTGCGATCGATCACCCGCTTCGACCCTTCCGAGTTCCGCAGCCACAACGCGGCCGAAATCAATGATTTTGTGGTCACGGATCATATCGAGGCGAAACGCGCCAAGAGACTGGATCGATTTGCGCAGTTCTCAGTGGTCGGTGCCCAGCTCGCGCTCGATGATGCGAACCTCGACCTCACAAAAGAGGATCGGGAGCGCGTCGGTGCCAACATGGGCACTGCGCTCGGCGGCGTGGGCTACGCCGAGGGACAGCTTGCGGTCTATCTCCAGCAAGGCCTGCGCGCGGTGGACGCGACGCTGGCACTGGCGGTGTTCGGAGGAGCGGCGAGCTGCAACATCGCAATCGAGCTCGGGGCGATGGGTCCCAACTCGACGAATGCCATGAGCTGTGCATCGGGGGCAATCGCAATCGGCGATGCCTTCAGGCAGATCCGCGACGGCTACGCCGACATTATGATAGCCGGCGGCGCTGAGGCGCCCCTGGCACCGCTCACGTTCGGCGCGTTCGCGCTGATCCGCGCCATGTCGACGCGAAATGAAGAGCCGGACAAGGCATCGCGTCCCTTCGACAAGGATCGGGATGGCTTCGTAATGGGCGAAGGCGCGGCAGTGATGGTTCTCGAGGAGTACGAACGCGCCACCGCGCGCGGCGCGAAGATCTACGCGGAGATCGCCGGCTACGGCACGACCAACGATGCGCACCACATGACTGCTCCGCGGCCCGACGGTTCCCAGGCGGCGCGCTCGATGCGCCTCGCGCTAAGCGACGCGAACGTCTCGGCTGACGAGATAGACTACGTCAACACACACGGCAGCTCGACGCCGCTCAACGACTCGACCGAAACGATGGCGATCAAGCAAGTGCTCGGCGATCACGCGTACCGGATTCCGATCAGCGGGACGAAGGGCTACTACGGTCATGCCCTCGGTGCCTCGGGCGCGATCGAAACCGCAATCTGCGCTTTGGCAATAGAGCGAGAGTGGCTGCCGCCGACGGTGAATCTGCAGGTTGCGGACAAAGCCTGCGATCTTAACTTCCTGCAGGGAACCGGGCGGAAAGAGCGCGTCGAGCACATTCTCACGAACTCTTTCGGCTTCGGCGGAATCAACGCCGCGCTGGTGTTGCGCCGTGTGATCTGAAGATCTGACGCGACCGCGGCCACCACTCTTTTCGGGGGCAGCATATGCGGGACGCGTGGCGCCACTTCGCATCCGAATTCATCGGGACATTCGCTCTCGTTTTTGTGGGGAGCGGTTCGATAATGACTGCCCGGCTGACTGGAAATGTGGCCGCGGGACTCGTCGCAGCCGCGCTGGCGCACGGACTCATCCTCGCGGTGATGGTGAGCGCGCTGATGCGTATCTCGGGTCACTTCAACCCTGCCGTCACACTGGGCTTCCTCGTGACGCGGCGAATCGAGGTGATGATGGCGGCCCTGTACATCGTCGCGCAGGTCATAGGCGCGGTAGTCGCCGGGTACGCGCTGAAGGCGAGCTTCCCCGAGGCGATCTTCGCGGCGACTCGAGGCGGCGGGCTTTCTGTCTCGCTCGACCTCAGCGGCGGCCAGGCTTTCATGCTCGAGGCGATCGGGACTTTCTTCCTGGTGTTCGTGATCTTCGGCACTGCGGTCGATCAGCGGGGACCGAAGGTCGGCGGACTTGCGATTGGCTTCACCCTGGCGGCGGTCATTCTCGCAATCGGACCGCTCACAGGATCGGCACTCAATCCGGCGCGCGCTTTCGGACCCGCTGTCGCGAGCGGGATTTACGAGGCACAGCTACTCTACTGGTTCGCGCCGATCACCGGCGGTTTGGTCGCCGCTCTTCTCTACGAGTTTCTGTTCTTGCGCAGGGGACGCGAGCCGGTCGATCACGGTGAGCTGAAGCCCTAGACTCGACTTCGTAGTTCGGACCAGCTACGAGACCACCCTTGGCTTGAACGCGTTGGTCGCTAGCAAATAAAGAAGCACGAGTACGGCCTGAAGGAACAACAATGCCCCGGCCAGCACCGGGGCCATCTCCAGGTCGTCGTGCTGCATGTTGTGGATGATCCCGAGCACCAGCATGGCGAGGCCGACGCATGCCGAGAGGCCCTCGCCGGCGAAGAGGGCACCCGTGGCCAGGTCGCCCCAACGATCCAGCTCTCCGTGCATGTAGAGCAGCGTATACGCTCCCTGTATGAGCAGGGAGCCGCCGATGAACAGCACGATGACTGGCACCCGCTGCGACATCGCGCCCCACGTCGCAATCAACACCAGTCCGCCGGCGCAATTCGCGATCGAGAACAGCATCACGAAGAACTTGAGCATCGGCAATCTCGTTACCGTTTGGAGCTGGCTGCGACGACACGAAAGGCATCGCTGCGCGCCGCGAAAACGAGGCCGAGCGTAGCCTGCGTCGACATCAGCGTCGCAGCCAGGAGCGGCCCGAACTCGTAGTCGCCGTTGACCGGATGCAGGTTGTAGAGGATGCCCTGCAGTATCGCCATCCCCCCGACCAATGCCGCGGCGGACTCACCCGCCACGAAGAGCTGGGACGATGGAACCCCAACGCGTTTCCAGAAGTGCTCGATGTGTCCGATTGTGAAGAGCCCCTGGATTACGAGCGAGACCGCGACGAACAGGACGACGATCGGCATCCCTTCATCGCTCCGGTA
>Ga0207645_10004670_pt1 | contig 10085 bp, 6 predicted proteins | sample KBSM53metaG_FD_184331 | JGI IMG/M metagenome (GOLD analysis project Ga0207645, IMG submission 184331) | Miscanthus rhizosphere microbial communities from Kellogg Biological Station, Michigan, USA - KBS M5-3 metaG (SPAdes) (version 2) | ecosystem: Host-associated > Plants > Roots > Rhizosphere >...
AGCCTGCGCGAGCCGCGGCGAGCGCCGGTAGCGCGGTTCGCCGTAGTGCGCATGCAAGTTGGCGAGCACGGTCGCCGCGCGCGACGGACCGATCGCATCGGCCCAGGCCAGCGGTCCCTGCGGGTAGGCCATGCCGAGGCGCATCGCGATGTCGATGTCGCCGGCGGTCGTTCCTGTCCACGTCATCAGGTCGGCCGCCTCGTTGACGAGGCCGGCGATGGTTCGCATGACGACGAGGCCGGCGATGTCGGCGAGCGCGATCACGTCCACTTTCGCCGGCTGCAGCAGCGTCGCCAGGCGCAGCAACGACGCCAGGGAACCGGTGGCGCCGACGACCGGCGTGCTCGAGAAATCGCGCGCCAGATCGAGCAGCACGGTCGGCGCGCCATCCGTCCCGTGATCCGAGGACACGGACCGTCGACTTGCGGTCGGGTCGAACGCGGCGCGGCGCTCGGCGAGCGTGCGGCCGTCGCTCAGCGCCACGATGTCGTCGTCGATCCGCAAGGTCTCGGGGAGAAGTCCGTCATCGCCGGCGACCGCGAGACCGAGCGCACGCAGGCGCTCGACGAGCGGCGCGAGCAGGCCAGGATCGGACGCGACCACGACCTTCGAGACCGCTTCAATCACCCCCGCCGACGTGCTCTCAGCCGCCCCACTGGCCGGCGTCACGACCGCGGCGACCGGCATCTTCGCGCCTTCGCGGTAGTCGTAGAACCCGACCCCGCTCTTGCGTCCGAAGCGGCCGGCGCGCACCAGCTCCTGCTGGATGATGTGCGGCGCATAGCGCGTGTCCCAGGCCGTCGCCGCAAACACCGACTCGGTGACCGACAGGTTGACGTCGGCGCCGATCAGGTCGATCAGCTCGAACGGGCCCATCGCGAAGCCGCCGGCCTCGCGCAGCAGCCGGTCGATCGCCTCCGGCTTGGCGATGCGCTCGGCGAGCAGGCGCAGCGCCTCGGCGTAATACGGCCGCGCGACCCGGTTGACGATGAAGCCCGGCGCGTTCGGCGCGTCGACCGAGGTCTTGCCCCAGGCCTTGCCGAGCGCATGCATCGCGGCGACCAGCGCCGGATCGGTCTCGACTCCGGGAATCACTTCGACCAGCTTCATCCGCGTGACCGGATTGAAGAAATGCCAGCCGACCACGCGCTCGGGATGCGCGAGGCCCTGCGCGATCGCGGTGATCGAGATCGACGACGTGTTGGTCGCCAGCACCGCGCCGGCATCGAGCACCTTCTCGAGCTCGGCGAACAGCGCCTTCTTCGCATCGAGCTTCTCGATGATCGCCTCGACCGCCAGGGCGCAACCCGCCAGCCCGGCGAAATCGGTGACCGCGGTGATGCGACCGCGCACCGCCGCGCGCTCGGCCTCGTCGATGCGGCCGCGCTTGACCGCGCCGGCAAGGTCGGCGTCGATGCGGGCGAGCGCGCGCTCCGACGCGCCGGGCTGCGTGTCGAACAGGCGCACCGGATGGAACGACTGCGCGGCCAACTGCGCGATGCCCGCGCCCATGCTGCCCGCGCCGATGACGGCGACCGGAGTGTCGGTGTCGAGCCGGTACGCCATGCTCATCGGTCGGTGAAGTGCGCCGGCCGCTTGGCCATGAAGGCCGCCACGCCTTCGAGGTAGTCGTGGGCCGAGCCGAGCTTGCGTTGCAGATCGGCCTCGTGGCTGAGCGCCTGGGCGAGGTCGAGCTGCTGCGCCGCATCCACGGCGCGCCGGGTGTCGGCGAGGGCCTGCGTCGGCAGCGCCGCGAGGCGTGCCGCGACGCTGCGCACCTCCTCGGCGAACGCCGTGTCGTCGACGCACTTCCAGATCAGGCCGATGCGCGCCGCGTCCTCCGCCGACAGCTTGTCGCCGAGCAGCATCAAGCCGAGCGCGGCGGCGCGGCCGATCAGCCGCGGCAAGAGCCAGGTGCCGCCGGCATCGGGGATCAGGCCGATCTTCGAGAACGCCTGGATGAAGCTCGCCGAGCGCGCTGCGATCACGAGGTCGCAGCCGAGTGCGACGTTCGCGCCGGCGCCTGCCGCGACGCCATTGACTGCGGCGACAACGGGCACCGGCATCGAGCGGATCCGCAGTGCGAGCGGCTTGTAGAAGCGCTCGATCGCGCCGCCGATGTCGGTGGCCGGGCCGCCGGACTCGAGATTGGGTGCCACGCTCGGATCGGAAAGGTCCTGGCCGGCGCAGAATCCCCGCCCCGAGCCGGTCAGCACGACGCAGCGCACGCCGGTGTCACCTGCTGCAGCGTCCAGCGCGGCGCGCAGCTCCTCGTGCATCGGGCCGGTGAAGCTGTTCAATGCCTTCGGTCGATTGAGCGTCAGCGTGCGGACTGCGTCCGCCTGCGTCACCTGAACCAGGGCTTCCTCTGCCATGCGCTGTGTCCTCCGCGACTTGCCATCCGGCGTCGCTCAGAAATTATATTCGACCGAACGGTAGAAAGAGTTTAGGCGCTGCGCGAGCCTTCACAAGCCGCCCTCGTTGAGGGCTTTCCCGAAGATCGAACTGGCTCCGGTGCTCGGCTTCGCGCCGAAGCCGCGTCGGACGGTGCGCGGCGATAGCGGCGACGCCTACACCGCGTCGGCCAGAAACGATTGCAGCTGCCGCTCCGACGCCGACAGCCCGGTCTTTCGGGTTGGCGCCTGCGCCGAAAGGCCGGCGAGCGCGTCGGCGTTCTCCGCCGCGAGCACCTGCAGGACCCGCGGGTGCACATACGCCTTCTTGCACACGGCGACGGTGTTGCCGAGGCGGCGCGCGACTTCGGCCAGCACCTGGTTCGCGCTGAGCCGACTGGCCGCGTCGGCCGCCATCTGCTCGGCCCACAACGTCAGCGCATGGACGGTGCCGTGCCAGGTCCGAAAGTCCTTCGCGGTGAACGACGCGCCGCTCGCCTCGCGGATGTAGTCGTTGACGTCGGCCGAGCCGACCGCGTGCGTGGTACCGGCCTCGTCTTCATACTGGAACAGGTCCTGTCCCGGCATCGCCTGGCAGCGCCGCACGACCTTGGCGACGCGCGGGTCCTCGAGCGCGACCTCGTGGATCACGCCGCTCTTGCCGCGAAAGCGCAGCTTCAGCGTGCTGCCGCTGACTGCGGCATGGCGATTCCGCAACGTGGTCAGCCCGAACGAATGATTGGTGCGCGCGTATTCGTCGTTGCCGACGCGCACCAGCGTCGTGTCGAGCAGCCGGACCAGCGTCGCGAGCACCTTCTCGCGGGTCGGCTGCGCACCGATCGGTCCGGCCAGATCGGCCGCGACCCGGCGCCGGATGCGCGGCAGCGCGGCGCCGAACTCGAGCATCCGCTCGAACTTGTCGGCATCGCGGGCGAGGCGCCAGTCCGGGTGATAGCGGTATTGCTTGCGGCCGCGCGCATCGCGACCCGTCGCCTGCAGATGCCCACGCGGATTCGGGCAGATCCAGACGTCTTCATACGCCGGTGGAATCGCGAGCTTGCGGATGCGCTGCAGCTCGGCTGCATTGCGAATCGTCTTGCCGTCGGGGCCACGATAAGAAAAGCCGTCGCCCTTGCGAATCCGCCGAATGCCGGGCCGGTCGTCGCTGACGTAGACGAGACCGGGCGGCACCTCCGCCGCGCTGCTCGTCGAAGCTGCGGCCGACGGCTTGTCCACCGGTCGGCGGGCCGGCTGACGCGCGCCCTTGTGGGCGGTCGGTGACGTGATGCGGCGGGCTCTAGCAGAAGTCGACATTCAGGGTCATGACGTTGATCCGAAGGACCCGCTGTTTGCCGGAGATCGGCGATCGCCCGCGCAGCGGTGGTGTGGCAGCATAGTTTGCAAGCGGGCCGAGGACCGCATCCGGCCGACATGACCCGCCAAGACACTTCCCTGCCTTCATCGACCGAGCCGGCGGACGGCGCCGACGCGCTGCCGCCGCGGCGCCCCAGCCAGCGCTCGAAACGAGCGGCCAGCAAACGGATCGACCGCGCCGCCATCCAGCGGGTGCTGCGCAAGACCTTCGGCATCAAGCACCTGCGCGAAGGCCAGGAGGCGGTGATCGGCCATGTGCTCGCCGGTCGGCCGACGCTCGCCATCATGCCGACCGGCGCCGGCAAGTCGCTGTGCTACCAGGTGCCGGCGACCTTGCTGCCCGGCATGACGGTCGTGGTCTCGCCGCTGATCGCGCTGATGAAGGACCAGTGCGACAAGCTGACCGAGATCGGCGTTCCGGCGGTGCAGTTGAACAGCGCGTTGAGCGCGGCCGAGCTCGCGGCGGCCGATGCGGCGATCGCCGAAGGCCGCGCGAAGATCGTGTTCACGACGCCGGAGCGGCTCGCCGATGCCGAGTTCGTGAACGCGCTGTCGGCGCATCCGGTCAGCCTGCTCGTCGTCGACGAGGCGCATTGCGTCTCGCAGTGGGGTCACGACTTCCGCCCGGCATTCCTCGAAATCGGCGGGGCGACCGGCCCGCTCGGCCATCCGACCGTGCTTGCCCTGACCGCGACCGCCACCCAGACCGTCATCGATGACATCGCCCAGCAGCTCGGCGTCGGCCGCTTCCAGGTCGTCAGCACCGGCATCTACCGGCCGAACCTGCACTACCGTGTCGACCAGGTCACGCGGGAGGACGAGAAGCTGGCCAGGACCGTCGCGCTGGTCCGCCAGCTCGAAGGCGCCGGCATCGTCTACACGGCGACGGTAAAAGCGGTCGAGGCTGTCTATGCCGCCCTCGTCGACGCCGAGGGCTCGGTCGCGCGCTATCACGGGCGGCTCGGCGCCGCCGATCGGCACGCCAGCCAGGAAGCCTTCATGGGCGGCGACGCGCGCGTGATGGTCGCGACCAACGCGTTCGGGCTCGGCATCGACAAGCCCGACACGCGCTTCGTGCTGCACTACCAGATGCCGTCGGGACTCGACGCCTACTACCAGGAGTCAGGCCGCGCCGGGCGCGACGGCGAGACGGCGACCTGCACGTTGCTGTTCCTGCACAGCGACAAGGCGGTCCAGCAGTTCTTCATGGCCGGCCGCTATCCGGCGCAGGAAGACGTCGCCGACCTCTACGCCGCATTGCGCAAGCCGCCGCCGGACGGCAGCCACTGGACGCTGGAGTCGCTGCAGCAGGCGCTCGATCGTCCGAAGAGCAAGGTGCAGGTGGCGCTGCGGCTGCTGCGCCATCAGAAGGTGGCGGCGCAGGACCGCAACGGCCGCCTGACCTTGCGGCGATCGGCACTCGACGGCAGCGCGCTCGCGTCGCTCGCAGTCGCTTATCGCGACAAGCGCGAGAGCGATCGGGCCATGCTCGAGCAGATGGTCTTCTACGGCCAGACCGGCTACTGCCGCTGGAAGGTGCTGCTGGCGCACTTCCACGAGGACGAGGGATTCGAGCGCTGCGGCTCGTGCGACAACTGCGAGCGCATGGCGCGCGAGGAAACACGCCGGGCGGCCCAGCCCGAGCCGACCATCGACCCGCTGCACAAGCCGCTGCCGCAGATGCCGCGGCCGAGCTTCGAGCCCGGCATGGCGGTGCGCGTGCCGCGCTACGGGTCCGCGGTCGTCGCGAGCGCCGATTCGCAGACCGTGACGGTCACCTTCCCGAACGGCTCGACCCGCTGTTTCCTTGCCGCCTACGTGAAGGCACGCGGGACCTGACGGGCACCTGCCTTGCTGCCGTTTCGCATCAACGACGGAACGACACAGATGGCAACCAGCAGCATCCTCGGCGGCGACCGCGCGCCCGTCAACCCGCCCGGCCGCGACACCGATGCGCTCGGCCCGAGCGACAGCTCCGACTCGGGCAGCGACGTCCAGGGCGAGCGCGGCTTCGATGCGCTCGACCCCGGACAGATCGGCGGCGACCGCGCGGACCTCGGCAGCGACAGCGACGCGCTCGGCACCGGCGAACGCGGACCGGCGGTCCGTGACACCGACATCGTCGAAGGGGCCGACATCGCGCCCGATCGGATCGGTGTCTTTCCCGGCAGCGGCGCGCCGGACGACGACGGCTCGGCGCCTTCCGATGCGGCAGATATCGAATCCCTTGCCGCCGACGACATCGGCCCGGAGGACGACAGCGCGCAAGACGAGGCAGACTGAGCCGACGCTGCGGCAAAAGTTGCCGCAATCGCTGCGGCAGCCGCGCTTCACGCTGCCGATTTGTCGAGCGTACCGGGCGTCGCGCAGGTTCGCGGCGGGCCGGATCTCGTGGCACGGGTGTTGCATTGGAAGGGAATCGACCTCGGTCCGAGGCGGCGCCACTCTCTCGCGGCCTTGCCCGGACTCCAACCGCGACGATCCGACACCGATGAATTCACCCGCGCTCCAGACGGGCCAGCGACAGCAGCACACGGTCACGCCACGACTCCAGCATGCTGTCCGGCTGCTCCAGCTCTCCTCGCTCGACTTCGCCCAGGAAGTTCATGACGCGATGGGCAAGAACCCGTTCCTCGAAGTCGAGGACGGGCCGACCGATCCGACCCAGCCGCTCGACGGCGCGACCGATGCGCCGGTGCCCGCGGCGTCTGCCGAGACCGCCGATGGCGACGGCGCCGACGGCGACGCGCCATACGAGCGCGAGAGCTGGCATCAGACCTCGAGCGCATCGCGCACCAACAGCGGCGAGTCGGACATCGGCGCCCTCGACCTCGTCGCCGCCGACGTCGGGCTGCGCCCCCACCTGCGCAGCCAGATCAACATGCTGCCGCTGTCGAGCCGCGACCATGCGCTCGCCTGCGCGGTCGTCGAGTCGCTCGACGACGACGGCTACCTGCGCACCGACCTCGAGGAGCTGGCCCGGCTGAGCGATCTCGAGCCGGCAGTCGAGGTCTCCGAAATGCAGATCGCGCTGCGCCTCGTGCAGTCGCTCGACCCCTGCGGCGTCGGCGCGCGCAGCGTGTCGGAGTGTCTGCAGCTTCAGCTCGGCTGCATCGATGACCCGGCCCAGCGTGAGCTGGCGCGCCGCATCGTCTGCGAGCACCTCGACCGTCTGGCCCAGCACGACGTCAACGCGCTCGTCAAGTCGCTCGGCAGCACGCCGGCCGAGATCGAGGCGGTCTGCGATCGCATCCGCCACTTCGATCCGCGGCCGGGCTGGCGGCTCGGCGCGTCCGACGTCCACTTCGTGACGCCCGACGTGATCGTCAAGAAGATCCGCGGCAAGTGGACGGCGACCCTGAACCGCGCCGTGATTCCGCGCGTGAAGCTGAACCAGACCTATGCCTCGCTGTTCCAGGAGCACCGCGAATCGCGCCACAGCGAGCTCGCCGCGCATCTGCAGGAAGCGCGCTGGACCGTGCGCAACGTGCAGCAGCGCTTCTCGACGATCCTGCTGGTCGCCGAGGCGATCCTGAAGCGCCAGCAGCACTTTCTCGAGTTCGGCCCGATGGCGATGAAGCCGCTCGGCCTGCGCGAGATCGCCGAGGAGCTCGGCCTGCACGAATCGACGGTGTCCCGGGTCACCAACAACAAGTACATGGCGACGCCGGCCGGCGTCTTCGAGCTGAAGTACTTCTTCTCGCGCGAGATGACGACTGCGAGCGGCGGCGCCTGTTCGGCGACGGCAATTCGTGGTGTGATCAAGGAAATGATCGAGGCAGAAAATCCGACCGAGCCGTTGTCGGACGCGCAGATCGCCCGCCTGCTGGTCCGCCAGGGGCTGAAGGTCGCCCGCCGGACGGTCACGAAATACCGCCAGCTGCTGAAGCTGGCACCAGTCGAGCGGCGACGCAAGGTCGTGGTCCCGGTTGCTGGACACAACGGGGCTTCGGCGTCCCTGTCGGGGTAAGTCACCGGTGCCGGCGGCCGCTCCTCTGCTGGATCGCGACAAGCAGGCGCTGATCGCCGCGACCTGCGCGCCCGGACTCATCTGGATCTGCGATCCCGATCAGCAGTTCAAGTGGTTCAACCCGGCCTGGGAGTCGTTCACCGGCAAGACCTGCGACGACCTGAGCGGCAGCGGCTGGCTCGCGCTGATCCACCCGGAAGACGTCGAGCGCTGCAAGGGCGTTCTGGCGGCGAGCTTCCAGGCCCGCCAGGCCTACACGCTGGACTATCGACTGCGCCGCCACGACGGCCAGTTCCGCTGGATCCTCGACACCGGCGTGCCCCGCTTCGAGGCCAACGGCGTCTGGGCCGGCTACGTCGGCACCGGCATCGAGATCGACGAACGCAAGCAGGCCGAGGAACAGTTGGCCGAGCGGGCGCGCACCTTGCGCCGCGCCGAGCGCCGCCAGGGATCGTTCCTGTCGATGCTGTCGCACGAGCTTCGAAACCCGCTCGCGCCGATCGCCAATGCGGCGAGCGTGCTGCGCACGATCGAAGACAGCAATCCGGTGCTGGTGCGCCTGCGCGAGATCCTCGAGCGGCAGGTCGATCGGGTCGAGAAGCTGGTCGAGAACCTCGTCGATGCGACGCGCTCGGCGCAAGGCCAGATTTCCCTGGTCAGCGAGCCGATTCGCGTCGACGCGGTGGTACGCGGGGCCGTCGAGAAGAGCGCCGACGTGGTCGCGAGCTCCGGCCAGACGCTCGACGTGAAGGTGCCGGAAGGACGCCTCTGCGTGAAGGGCGACCTGTCGCGGCTGTCGCAGGCGCTGTCGAACCTGATCGCGAACGCTGCGCAGTTCAGCGATCCGGCTGCCACGATCTCGCTCGGCGTGCGCGCCTTCGCCGACCGGATCGAGATCAGCGTCAGCGATCGCGGTCAGGGCATGGCACCCGACTTCCTGCCGCACGCGTTCGAGCTGTTCGCGCAGGAGGAGCAGACGGCCGGCCGGCGTCCGCGCGGACTCGGCATCGGCTTGACGCTAGCCCGGCGCATCGTGCAGCTGCATAGCGGCAACATCCAGGCGCACAGCGAGGGGCACGGCAAGGGAACCCGCGTCGTCGTCACGTTGCCGCGCCTGCAGGATCTCCAAGGGGTCGACGAGGCTGGCGCAGCGGCCCCGCTGTCCGATCGCTACCGGGTCCTGATCATCGAGGGCGACCCCGATGCGCGCGAGGCGCTGCGGCGCCAGATGGAGATGTGGGGCAACGAGGTCCGCCTGGCGGCCGACTCGCGGGAAGGGCTCGCGACGACCGACAGTTTCCGGCCGCACATCGTGATGTGCGACATCGGCTTGCCCGGACTCGAGCAGTTCGACTTGCTGAAGCTGCCGCGCCTCGGCCGCGACGGCCACCGGACCCTGTTTGCGGCGATCACCGACCGCGATCGGATCGACGACGAAGCGCGCGCGTTGGCGGCCGGCTACGACTCGCTGCTGATCAAGCCGCTCGAGGCCGACAGTCTCGCCCGCCTGCTGCGTTCGTATGCGAACGCAGTGCCCGCCGCTCAGTGACTTTCGTCGAGGGCCGACGGAACGGTGGTCGGCGCGTCGTCCTCGCCGCTCGAGTATTCCTTCAGGCGGTTGTAGAGCGTCTTCAGGCTGATGCCGAGCGTGGCCGCGGTCTTTTCCTTGTGGCGACCGAGGTGCTGCAACGTCGCGAGCGTCACCTGACGTTCGATCTCGGCGAGCGTGGTGCCCACTCGCACGGTGATCGCCGGGGCGCCTGACAGCGCCGGCCCGGCGGCCTGCGAAGGCGGCGGCAGGCACTCGTCGACGATGGTCGGACCGTTCGCCATCACATAGGTGCGGTAGACGATGTTGCGCAATTCGCGCACGTTGCCCGGCCAGCTGTGCGCGGCGAGGCGCGCCAGCGCCTCGGGCGCGAAACGCTTGACTTCACCTTCGCGCTGCGAGATCTGGTCGAGGAAATGCTCGGCGATCAGCGCGATGTCGTCGGCGCGCTCGCGCAGCGCCGGCAGGTGGATCGGGAACACGTTCAGGCGGTACAGCAGGTCTTCGCGCAGCTTCCCGGAGCTGACCGCCTGCATCGGGTTGCGGTTGGTGGCGGCGAGGATGCGCACATCCGTCTCCTGCACCTGCGTCGATCCGACCCGCATGAACGTGCCGGTCTCGAGCACGCGCAGCAGCTTGACCTGGAGGTCGAGCGGCATCTCGGTGATCTCGTCGAGGAACAAGGTGCCGCCGCTGGTGCGCTCGAAAAAGCCGATGTGCTGGCGGTCGGCGCCGGTGAAGCTGCCCTTCTCGTGGCCGAAGATCTCGCTTTCGATCAGGTGCGGCGAGATCGCGCCGC
>Ga0207645_10004671_pt1 | contig 10082 bp, 13 predicted proteins | sample KBSM53metaG_FD_184331 | JGI IMG/M metagenome (GOLD analysis project Ga0207645, IMG submission 184331) | Miscanthus rhizosphere microbial communities from Kellogg Biological Station, Michigan, USA - KBS M5-3 metaG (SPAdes) (version 2) | ecosystem: Host-associated > Plants > Roots > Rhizosphere >...
CCGCTAAGGGTCAAAAGCGGACATATGCAGTGCATCAACCCATATCCGCTTTACCCCCGAAAGCGGACATTAGCCCGCGCCACCCGAATGTCAGCTTTGGGCTAATAGCCGCCTCGAACCAGCTATGGTAATCGCTGCAATGGGCGCGGGGCACGACATGGCAGCTGATCCTGAGTGGCCGCCACAAGGCGACTCTATGATCAGGGCTAACAAACACGGAAATAGACATGAGTGATGTAACGTCAAACCCATCCGCGCAACCCACCCTCGATAAGCGCTTCTACGTCTGCCGGCTCCTACCCCCGCGTTCCAACTTCGCTACCGACATGACGCCAGAGGAACGCCAAGTGATGGAGGCGCACGCCGCCTATTGGAGTGAGCATCTCAGACAAGGCGTTGCCATTGTGTATGGACCCGTCGCGGATCCGAAAGGGGTCTGGGGGCTTGGTGTGATCCGGGTGAAGAACGAAGAGCAGATGCGAGAACTGGTCGAACGAGATCCAGCCGTTCTCGCCCGCATTGGAGCAAGCTACGAGGTCCTGCCGATGCTGAAGGCAGCCGTCGGCGCATAGCAGTAGAATTACATGGAAATTCCCAGGCGGTCATCGCCCGCAAGGTACGCATGGGCCGGCTTGTCGAAGCCCAAATGGCGCTGATTTGCGGAAAGGTAATCACTTGGTTTGTCGGCTGCCGACTTTGATCGCCCCACTGGTAGAGGCGCGATATCCCCGCCGCCCGAAGATCTCGCTGCGTCGAATGCGGAACATTGACGCCGGTCAACGCATTTCCAATCTTCGTGACAAACGAGGACAGGCTGAATGAACAACCATCAATCGCGTTTGCAATCAACGCCTGACCAATTGGCAATTAGCGATTTGATCGAAAGGTGGAGTAAAGGGGTACGCGATCAGGATCGTGCCGCAATTCGTCAAGATCACGATGCCGACATTTTGATGTTCGATGTGCCTCCGCCATTTCAGTCGCGAGGTATTGATGAGTATATGGCGACTTGGGACACTTTCTTTTCTTTCGCAGAAAAACCCGTTCGTTTTGATTTCACTAACATCGAAATCACCGCGGGAGCGGAAGTCGCGTTTGCTACAGCAGTAGGACACTGCGTGACGATTGGCAGAGATGGTCGGCGCGAGCCGTTGGATTTTCGATTGACAATGGGGCTCCGCAAAATTGACGGACGCTGGCACGTTATGCATGAGCATCATTCGTTACCTGCGGTTTGAATCTCTCCGGCTTTGCGCGAGAAAGACCCACGCGCTGGCGATCCGTGTCCGCTCTGGGTCAAAAGCGGACATGTGCAGCGCACAAGCCGATGTCCGCTTTGTGCCAAGAGCGGGCACTGTGCTGGCCGAGAACGGCAGAAGCCCCAGCCTCACGGCTGGGGCTTCGCGTGTGAATGCGTTGTAAAGGGGCAAACCAAAACAACACACCCGGCACACTTGTGTGACCAGCAACTAGCGCGTTCTCGCTTCGAGACGCGCAGCGTGCAGGGCAAATCTGGTGCAGCGCCCGATCAGGTCAGTCGCTTAGTGTGATAATGTCAATAGCAAGTTGCCCAAGCTTCAGCGCTTCGTCTTCGTCCGCCGCTTACTAGATTTCGGCTTTACCGCCGCACCCCGGCGTGCAGCCGCGAGTGCTTGCCTTGCCCATTGCGCGAGTTCGTCGGCGTCGTCATAGAGCCGGTCGGGCAGCCGCCAGTACGATGTCAGCGCCCTCTTGCCGTTCTTGGTTAAGTACTCAAACGGCTCACATTGCTCGCGTTCAAAGCCGGTCACCGTTGTCGCATCGACCTTCAGGTAAATTTGCCCGCCGGACACTAGGCCGAACATTACACCATCGGCGAAGAGAGCGGCCCCGCCGAACATACGGCGAACACTGACAGCGCCAAAAGGCTGGAACAGGTCGTGGATAAATTCAGCATCCACAATTTTTGTGTCAGCAGCAGGTCCGTTTGCCATTCCGCTACCCTCCAAGGCATCAATCCCTTACGTTTGGCGGTAGACTTGGTGGATTTTCGCGGAACTTTAGCGCGAATCGTCATGTCCGCTTTGGGTCACAAGCGGACATCCACTCGTGGTTTCTCAGCCGAGAAGAAACTTTAAACGTTCATCGGTTCTTGATGGGGTGATTTCAAGAATTTCCGCGGTAACAATATTTTCTGCGACAAACGGATCCTCGTTCACCCTGTTTCGAAGATCTGACAGCGCGGTATTATGCGCCATAATCCCACCGCCCAAATTGGGCTGAAGACCCCCGACCAACCAAAATACGCCGTCATCAAAACCGCGCTTGATCCATTCTTTGTGGCCCTCCATGAATTGGCTGGCTCGGCCTTTGTTGTTAGAAAATCTAAGTAGGACAATAAACATTTGATTTTTCTCCATTCGAACAAGGTTGGACAGCAGCGAGAATTGTCCGATTTACCCCCGCAAACGAACATCCGCAGGCATGATCGACATGTCTGCTAAGTGCCAATAGCCCGTGACGTTATTACTTCCGCAACTGCGATTTGAGCGCTGAAATTACATCTCTCAATTGCGAAGAATCTCCGGTTGTCCGCTGTATCAGAAGCGCTCCCTGCAGGGCGCCGAAGAAAAGCCGAGCGATTTTCGCGGCCGACTCCGCCAGCTTGAACTCACCCCGCGCCGCACCGCGTTTCAGAATTTGCGTGAGCCACTGTTGGTGCGACTTGAAAAAAAACGCGACACGCTCACGAGCCGCGCGCGGCAGCGCCGGCATTTCACCAGATAGCGCGCCGCACAGGCACACGCGGTCGGGCGTGGCAGCAAATGCGGCGTATGGCTCTACATAGCGCTCCAGCATGGCCATCGATGTCGCCGACTCATCGCGCGTAATATTTTTCAACGCCTCGTCAAATCTCTCCGTGTAGCGATCGATGACGGCGATCACCAGATCCGTTTTCGATTCGAAATGATAATGGATGCTCGCTTTCTTGATCTTGAGGGCATCCGCAATATCTTGATAGCTGAACGCACTGCATCCGCGCGTTTGAATCAAACGCTCCGCCACATCGAGTATCTTTTCGGCCGTCTCCGACCGAAGCGCGGGGGCAGGATTCGTATCGCGCTTTATGAGCCCGGAAGCAGATGTCCGCGCTTTGCCCAAAAGAGTGCTCCTTCCTGCGAGCTAAATTGGCTGTGCGAGCCAACTGGGCTCCTGATCCACGTGCCGGCGCCATAATGACCATAATCGTCAGCCAGCGTGCCCGTTAGCAGGAAAATTTCCTCGCCGCCATCGCATTTTGTGCGTGGCAATGTTGCTCTCGCGGCAAGCCTTTCCAGCGTCACCCGCTCTCCGGTCTCGGGCGAGGCATACAAGAGTTGGCTTTGATGGCCGTCAATGTTCGACCGCTCCCAAGCCACCGTGGTGGTGTCGACGACCACACGGCGGTTCTCCGAACTTGGCATCTGGCGAAGCTTAACCAGGATGGTGCAACCGGGCGCCGTGCGCGGAGAATGAAGGCTTCCGGGCGGATTTCGCACGTAAGTCCCTTTCGGATAGTCCCCATGCTCATCCGAGAAAACACCTTCGAGCACCACAAACTCCTCACCAAGCGCGTGGCTGTGGGCGGGAAACACACTGTTGGGTGCATAGCGCACGACAGACGTGGCGCGGGCGATCTCACCACCAATACGATCGAGAAAACGCCGCTCGACGCCGGCTTGCGGAGATGGGCTCCACGGCAAATCATTCGTGGCTAGAACGACACGCCTGTCGAAATCGGCATTGATTAATTCGTCCATCGTTAGCTCCTTGGACCTTGACATCCTTGTCTACCTACTAGTAGGTATAAAGTCAAGTCAAGTCACCGCAGCTAGCGAAAGGGACCTGAATGTTTGACCTGAGCAATCTGAAAAGAATAGCCAAACTCGGGGCGTTGGCGCCGCGCACAATGGGCGGCTTCAAGGCGCTAGATGAGGCCGCGCTTGCCGATGGTGCAATCCCGAAGAAATACAAGGAATTGATGGCGATCGCAGTCGCGCTCACGACGCAGTGCCCCTACTGCATCGAGATCCATCGCAAGGCAGCGCTTGACGCTGGCGCGACTGAAATCGAACTCAGCGAAACAGTCTTCGTTGCGACCGCCCTGCGCGCGGGTGCGGCGCTGACGCACGGCACGCATTTGCTGACCTCCTAAGTTCGTGTGGCTTTCACCATGGGGGGTAACTTTCATCAGCAAGCTGGAGTGCAAAATGAGTCTCAAGGGTAAAGTTGTCGTCATCACCGGTGGCGGCACAGGAATGGGTGCCGACGCAGCAAAGGCGTCTCGCGCGGCGGGCGCCAGTGTCGTTCTTAACGGACGGCGCGAGGACAAGCTGGCCGAGGTCGCATCGAGCGTCGATCCGACCGGCAAAAATGTCGCTTATGTCGCAGGCGACATCGGTGATCCCGAAATCGGCGTGCGTCTCATAAAAACGGCGTCCGACAAGTTCGGCGGGGTGGACGTGCTTTTCAATAATGCGGGCGTGTTTGCGATAAAGCCGTTCCCGCAGGTAACCCGGGATGACTTGCGCGAATATTTCAACCTCATGGGCGGCTATTTCATGGTCACTCAGCGCGCAGTCGCCGAAATGAAAAAACGAGGCGGAGGTGCGGTCATTAGCGTTGGATCGATTTGGGCGCTTCAGGGCATCGGCGCCACGCCTTCCAGCGTACCCTCGATGGCAAAAGGCGGCATTCATTCGCTGACGCGCGAGCTCGCCATCGAACTTGCCGCTGACAAGATCCGCGTCAATGCGATCGCGCCCGCCGTAGTCGAAACCCCGCTTTTCGATTCAGTGGGAACGCCGGAGCAACTTGCCTCCTTCAATAGCTTTCATCCACTGGGACGAAATGGGCAGCCGCGCGACATCACTTCGGCGTTCCTCTTTTTGGCAGATGACGCGCTTTCCGGTTGGATTACAGGCGTCATCCTCCCGGTGGACGGCGGCGTGATGGCCGGACGCAATGCCTGATCCAAACTCAATGCTGACCGGGCAACCCGCATTGGCACACCGCAAACCGTCATCATCGCAACTTCAACAAAACTGAGGCGTTTCCAAAATGCTTAAGATCTACGACTTCAAAGGCTTCCCAAATCCGACGCGTGTCCGAATTGCGCTCGCCGAGAAGGAACTTTCAGACAAGGTTGAATTCATTTCGATCGATGTTCCCGGCGGCGAACACAGGCTTCCCGCGTTTGCCAAGAAAAATCCGTATGCGACCGTTCCCGTGCTCGAGCTCGAGGATGGAACGTGCATTAGCGAATGCACGGCCATCACCGAGTATGTCGACAATTTGGTGGGTGAGCCGGTGCTGACCGGGAAGAGTGCCAAAGATCGCGCCGTCATCCACATGATGCAGCGCCGGACCGAGACAGGCTTGCTTGATGCCGCTGCGACATATTTCCACCATGCGACGCCGGGGCTGGGGCCGAAGATCGAGGTCTACCAGAACCGCGAATGGGGCGAAAAAAATCGTGAACGAGCGGTCGCCGGCATGCGCTATCTCGATCAGGTTCTAGCGAGGCAACCATTTCTTGCTGGTGACCGGTTTACAATGGCCGACATTACGGGGTTTGCAGGCCTCATCTACGCGGCTATCTCCAAAATCGAAATCCCGACCGAACTTAGCAATCTGAAATCCTGGCACGAGCGTGTCGCAAGCCGGCCCAGCATTGCCCACGCCTAATCGGCTTTTGCGACAGGGACGCATGTCCGCTCTAGCCCCGAAAGCGGACATGTGCGGTGCACCAGACCATGTCCGTTTTGGGCCAAAAGCCGACATCGGGACAACTCAGTGCGGCGTCTGCACTAACCCAATAACGGACACTTGCCAAAGCACGCAGCAAGCTGCCACTCACTTCGGCGCATATTGCATTTCGCCGTTGCCGAAAGACCAATCTTCGCGGCCGGAATCCACGAGACTGATCCAGACGTCTTCCTTTCTCACTCGCGCTCGATCGTGGATTTCGTCCGCGATGTTGCGGAAAAACCTCTTCTTCGCGTCCACCGATCTGCCACCAACCCAGGTGACTTGAATCATGATGAGGTCGGGCGAGTACTGCATTCCCAAGTACCCTTCTTGCGGGTAGATGATCTCATCCAGCTCGTGCCTGGTCACCACCTGAAACTTGTCGTGTGCTGGAACATTGGCGACCCCGATCATGGCCTTGTAAACTGCCTCGCTTGCGATGCGGATACGCTCGGCTGGTGCATTCTTGTTCAAGTCGATTCTTACCAATGGCATGTTGTCAGTCTCCATTTTGCTTTGGGTCAAAAGCAGACATTGCTCCGACAAACGTACTAGAACGCTGTTTCCTTGGAGAGCGTGGTCATCTGCTTGTCTGCGACGCGAGTGCTATTCGGGGCCGCCAGGTCAGGCCGCCGTCGCGACCGGCGCCGAAAGCTTGCGCGCGATATAGCGCTGGCCCTGCGTGAGACCGCCATACCCGTAGGCGTCGTCGCGCACGTCGTGGACGTGCACATAGCTTTCCTCATGCAGCGGTCCGAGAATCTTACCCATAACCTCGAAAGTCGCCGCGATGAAGGCCGCTTTCTCGTCCTTGGTATTGGTGCCGTCGACGATGTGAATGTCGAGCCAGAAGCTCGCCAGGCCGACGTCGGTGAGCGGGCGTCCGCCGCAGAACCAATCCTCTGGGTCGACGCTAGTGACAATGACCGCGGTAACCTTCGGGTCTTTGTGAAGCACGCTTGATGACAACCGGCTGATTTCGGCCGCTATACGGGCCTTTCTGGGAATCTGCCGGTCCGGGCTTGCGGTGGTGATCGTGATCAGTGGCATTGGCAACCTCCTTTGAATGAAGACCAATTTAGCAGCGCACGGATCATTGAAAAACGTCATGAATGATGATATCAATGATAACGATGTTAAATCATTCGATCGCCCCCTCGCTTGACATAGACGCCGTCCGGGCATTTGCCTTAGTAGCCGACTTGCGGAGCTTCACGCGAGCGGCGCAGTCGGTCGGCAAGACGCAATCCGCAATCAGTCTGCAATTGAAACGTCTGGAAACGCGATTGTCCGCCCGACTGGTCGAACGTACGCCCCGTTCAGTCAAACTGACCGCCGCCGGCGCAGCATTCCTCGAGCGCGCCCGCGATCTGCTAGCCGCCCACGATCGCGCCTTGGCTGGCGCTAAAGTGCCGGCATATCGGCTGACGATCGGGATCAGTGATCATGTCGCAGGCCCCGATTTGGCCGCGCTGCTCTCCCGAGTGAACGCGTTCGATCCAAAATTGCATCTCGACGTCCGCGTCGATCTGTCCGGGACACTCTTCGATGCCTTCCAAAAGGGCAAGTTCGACGCTGTGATCGTGCGTCGCGAGCGCCACCGGCGCGGCGGGGAGACTTTGTTCGAAGATAGCTTCGGCTGGTTCGCAGCGCCAGCTTTCCAGCATAGGGCCGGCGAGAAGTTGCGCCTTGCCATGCTGGCCGCGCCTTGCGATGTGCGAGCGCAAGCCATCCGCGTGCTCAACAGGGCCAACATCGGCTGGGTGGAAGCCTTCACCGGTGGAGGCGTTACCGCGATAGCGGCGGCGATCGCATCCGGGCTCGCTGTCGCGCCATTAGCGCGTCGGATTGCCCCACCCGGCACAGTGGATATCGGCGCCGCACTATCGTTGCCAGGCCTCGGCAACTCGGCGGTTGTGCTGCATTCGCGCGTGTCGGACGGGCGGGCTCTAGGCGCACTACGCACGCTCGCCGCGACATTTCGCGGTGTGTCGAAAATAGGTGCGCGCTAATCCGGTCAGCAAAAATGTACGGATAGCGCAGGCCGAGTAAGGGTAGCAGAGCGGGCGCTCCGCACATGTCCGCTTTGGGTCAAAAGCCGACGTTCGCATCGCAATAGGTTATGTCCGCTTTGCCCCTGAAAGCAGACATGTGCATTGCAAACAGGAATGTCCGCTAAGGGCCAATAGCGGACATTGGCTCCAAAATTTGTGCGTCTAATTTACAGCCTTAGTGCCTAACACGTTGTAAGCCGTCAGCGGGCGGCGAATGCCCTTAAGTGCAAAATCGCCGACCGGTTCAACCATTATGTCCTTCTCAACAGCCATCAACACACGAGGACTAATTAGTATTTGCCCGGGCTTTGCCTCGTCGCAAAGCCGAGATGCGACATTGGACACCGTTCCAATGGCGGCGTAGTCGAAGCGCCCCTCGAATCCGATGGTGCCTAGCGTGGCAAATCCGTGCGCGATCCCAATACCGAAGCCAATGTCGTGCCCAAGCTTACGCCACTTCTCGATTAACTCTCCGATAGCCGCTCTCATTTCAATCGCCATCCGCACGGCTTGAAGGGCGGGGCCATCGACCGGAATTGGATCATTGAACACCACCATCACCCCGTCACCGGCATAGCGCTCAAGCGTGCCACCATACTTGTTTATAATCTCACCAATCGCCGCATGGTATTCCCGCAATAGAGCCATCACGTCTTCTGGATCAGAACTTTCAGAGAACCCGGTAAAGCCGCGTAGATCGCAGAACAACGCGGTTATTTCTCGGCGGTGGCTTTCGAGCTGCTTCTCTGTCCCAGAAGCAACGATCAGATCCGCCACTTGTGGAGGAAGGAACCGTCGCAGTTTACCCATGCGTTCGATTTCGCTGACTTGGTCCGTGACACGCTGTTCGAGTTGTTGGTTCAGCTTGTTGAGATCATTGAGCAGCCGCGCGTTCTCGATGGCGATGACGGCTTGGGTGGCGAAATTTCTGACCAGATCGATCTGCTTCTCGGTGAAAGGGCGCACTTCCTGGCGATAAATGCTGAGCACACCAACCAATGCACCTTCCTTCAGCATCGGGACAGCCAGCACCGTGCGGGCACCGGCCAGGTGAGCAAAACCGACCACAACGCGATCGCCCTCAAGATAAGGTTGACAGGTTCGAATATCCTCAATGTGTACAAACTGTTTGGTTTTTATCACCTGACCTAGAGGGCCCGCCGGATGGGGACGAAATACTTCGCCGCGCCGCGGCGAATATTGGGGCGGTGCATTATGAAGTGCGACCCTGCGTAGGGCATCGCCTTCACAGAGGTTCAAAAGACCAAACCGTGCCCTGCAAATTTGCGTGGCATTCGTTAGCATAGCTTGGAAAATCGGTTCGAGGTTACCCGATGAGGAACTAATAACCTTGAGCACGTCGGCGGTGGCGGTCTGCTGTTGGAGCGATTCACGCAGCTCGTTGAGTAGCCGCGTGTTCTCGATGGCGATGACGGCCTGAGAGGCGAAGTTCTCCAATAAATTAATCTGCTTGTCCGTAAAAAGTCGGACTTCTTGCCGAAGGATGCTAATGGCACCGACGAGTTCATCATCTCGGAGCATGGGCACCATAAGGCAAGTTCGGAACCCGCCGAGTTCCACAGCCGCGACGAGAGTTGGATGACGCTCACGATATGGCCGCAACTTTTTCAGGTCGGCGATATGGACAACCTGCTTTGTGTCGATGACTTGCTGGAGTGGGCCACCTGTCGATACCTGTAGCAGGTTGCGTTTGCGCGCCTCGACATACCCAGGGGGCGCGTCGCGAGTGGTGGCAACAGCGCGCCATGTGCCGCCGTCGCGAAGATACAATGTGGCAAATTTGGCGTCGCAAATGCGCGTTGCCTTCTCAAGCATCGCATCAAAGACTGGCTCAAGCTCGCCCGGCGATTTGCTGATAATCTTTAATATCTCGGAGGTCGCCGAAACTTGATCCAGCGCCTCGTCGCGCTCACGGGTACGTTGGTCGAGCTGCTCCTGATTAGCATCGGAATGGCGTGCGGTCAGCGCTTTCCGAGGCTTGGGCCTGATCGCTCTGTGGCGTCGCCCCTTCACCGGCCGTTCGCTTTGACCGCGTCGCTGCATGTCACCCCTACGGCGGGTTCACGACGACGCTCAATCCTACGCAAATCCCAGCTTTTGCGCTACGGCAGGATGTCCGCTTTGGGTCATAAGCAGACATGTGCGGCGCAAAAGCTAATGTCCGCTTTACCCCCAATAGCGACTGCGAAAGCGACTTCTCTCAAAAATCCATGTCTGCTTTGACCCCAAAAGCGGACG
>Ga0207645_10004672_pt1 | contig 10081 bp, 8 predicted proteins | sample KBSM53metaG_FD_184331 | JGI IMG/M metagenome (GOLD analysis project Ga0207645, IMG submission 184331) | Miscanthus rhizosphere microbial communities from Kellogg Biological Station, Michigan, USA - KBS M5-3 metaG (SPAdes) (version 2) | ecosystem: Host-associated > Plants > Roots > Rhizosphere >...
CCGCAGCGTGACCACTTCCGCACTGGCCACCCCAGTCAGTTGCGCGGTCATGGTGTTACCACTGAAAAAGATCGTACCAACGGTAGCAGTACCGCTGAGGACCGTAACCTGGCCAGAGCTGACCGGCCCATCGAACGTAAAGACAGCGTTGTAAGTGCTCGAGCTGCGGTCTTCCACGCCTGATATACCGGTCAGCGGCATCGAGACGTCGAATGTACCCGCCGCGGCATGAGTCAGCCGGGACGCCGCGCTAAGCAGAGTGCGTACTGAGGTAGGAGGAGCGACCCGGACGTAATAAACGTCTTCTTCGTGCTGTCCACGGGTGGCGTTGAAGTTGAAGGTGGCGGAATACGCGACATTACCTCCGGTATTGTCTGAGACAATGGTGATGTAGTCGCCAATTTTACTCTGGTTCGGATAACCCTCGAAAGGATTAAACGAATTGCTCACCGCCATGTTAGCTGCCCACGTAACGCCGCCGTCGGTACTGAAAGAATAGAATAGTTGCGAATCAGTGTTATTCGCGGCGTTGCGCGTGTCGTACCAGACGGAGTCGATGCGCCCATTGGGCGCCACGGAAAGTGTGCCGAACCAGTGCCACTTACTAGGATTAACCGGGTCGTCATTGATTCGGCGAGGCACGCTAAAGGTTAGTCCGCCGTCTATGCTGCGGACAAACATCACATCGGTTGTGCTTCGTCCAGGTGGTACCACGCTCGCCAGCATGTAAATGTTATTGTTAGTGGCGGTGCCGGAACGATCGATTGCCAGAAATAACTGTCCATCCAGTCCTGCTGGATTTATTCCTCCGGAACCGAGGCTGCCCCCCATGTTGACGGACGTGGTTCGGTCAAAGGTCGGTGTCTGACCCCCGAACTGCGCATTGCTTGAGCGCACACAATTAAAGTTGCTGGATCCTTCGCCACCGATAAAGAGGTTGCCGTTGGTGTCGACGTCGAGCGTTCCCAAGTCAGTCCCGCCAGGGACAACGATCGGAGCCTGCCAGGTGACGCCGCCGTTGGTGGAGCGTTGGAATTGCACGCCGCCGCCGCTACAGTTGATGCCGTCGTCTGACTGGTATTGAAAGCCATGTCCCGGGCCGGTTGTCTTATCGATGGTGAACCACTGCTTGTCGCCTCCGCCGGCACCTCTGTCGGGTGATCGCTCCACCCAAGTTTGGCCGCCGTTTGTCGAGCGCCACAAGTCGTCGCAAAAAAAGGACAGGTTAACGTCCGATTGAAGACTGAGGTAGAAAAACTGCCCGATCTCATCGGAGTTGGTGACCGGGTCACTGCGAAAGACTCCGTTTTGCAGAACACCGGGGAACGTCCAGTGCGCGCCGCCATCGGTTGTAAATCCCCAGCCAGCCTGCCTGAAATTGGATGTTACACTGTTGAACTGTCTCCAGGCGATTGTCATCTTGTTCAGGTTCGTTGGGTCAACGGAAATGGAGCACTCGTTTGCGGCGTCGCCCAGGATGTTGTTCCCATTTGCATCGACGTTTACCTGAAAGCTCGTAAACGCACCGAATTGGGAGATCATTCGCGGCGAAGTCTCTATCTTTCGGGGAGGCGCAGGCGGGTTATCATACGTTTCAAGCGGCACATTTCGGGGCACTCTCGTGGTTGGTGCGAGCTGAGCTGAAGCGCTGGCCAGCGCAACGAGCAAAAGCAGACAAGTGCAAATGCTGGTCTTTAATATTCTAAAACGGATGATCATAGGAAACTCCTTTTGCACAGCTCACCCGAATGAAACTGTTTCATGTAGAGCGATCGCCGTAACCCTTAGCAAAGTTTTAATGGCCGTCGAGATGTTTCGCTCGCGCCTACCGCCCGCAAAAGTAACAACAATGTTACTTTTCCGGTGCAGCGCGTAATGGAAATCGCTCCGATTCTACAGGCATGAAAGCAATAAGTAATCCTACAGCAAATGGCTCTAGCAGGAGCGAGAATCGTCCTCTAGAGGACAACTTGGACGAGAGAGGTAAACCTCGAAAAAGATATATCAGTCGCCGTTCCTTTCTGGGCAAAACGATCGCCCTGGGAGCAGGAACCGTCGGCGCAGGACTATTGGGCAGCATCCGCACCGCAGAGGCAGGTGGCAGTCTTTCAACGGGAGACGCGGCACTCCTTCGCTTCCCAGCGGCGCTGGAGCTACTCGAGACCGACTTTTGGCTCCAATACAACGAACTCGGCGGCAACCAGGACGACGAAGTCCCAGGCGGCAGTGGCAATCCAGACTATACTGCGGCCTTGACGGTTATTGAGGATGAAATGCAAGACTACATCCATGACAACACCGATGATGAGTTCACTCATCAGCAGTTCCTCAACGCCTATCTGGTCTCCAAGGGAGCGGAGCCGGCAAATCTCGATGCGTTTCGCACGTTGATGGGCAGCACCGCGACGGGAGTCAATCCAGACTTGATTGGACACCGGCTCACTAACCTGACGCAACTTACCATCGACACCAGTTGGTGGACACGCTACCGCGACGACAGGCATAACCCGGATCTTGATCCAAACTTTGTCTTCAAGCAGGCAGTCCCGACCTTGGGTGTAAACCAGCACACGGCCATTCCTCGAACCGACGCCGATACAAGCGATCCCAATTTCCTGCAGGCGATCGCGAATACCGCGGCATTCCACTTCCCGACCATTGAACAAGGTGGCAGCAGCCTTTACCCGTCGTTGGCGCAAAGGGCTACCGATGTGGAAGTGCTGCGTATCCTGATGAGCATCGGCCCGACCGAGACCATGCACTTCCAAACCTGGTCGGATGTGGCGGGTAACGCGCCTTCTCTGATGGCCGTCGATCCGGTAACGGGCGTTAGAGTGAGGTTTCCAGATCTGGAGGTGGAGAACGAGCTGTTCGACAAGGCCCTGATCATGCCCGAGCCGTGTCCGTTCCTGGATCGAAGCCTTCCTATTGTTTCGATCATTCGGCCAACGAACACGGAAGGCGCCGCCACCGGGGCTCTCGCATTCCTCACCGCCATGGGACTTTTCATTGGCCAATCGGCTGGGTTCTTTGCCTACATGAAGCAACTCGCACAAGAGGCAGACGCGGCCGTACGCGGTTTGTGATTAAGCCATGTGACTGCCAGATCATATAGATAACAAGAAAGTCGCGAACGGTCGCACGCGAACTTTGCGGCGTCCGGCGAGGGCCAGGGGTTCCGCAGTCTCCTCCCTGGCCGCCGGAGCCGCAACCGCCAGATGACGCCATTTCCATCGCGAACTTTTTCAAATGGATGAGCCCGGTGTCTTGAACACCCAAAGAGACCATTAGACGTTGCTCCAGGCAGGGCGCCGCCCAAAGAAGATCGGAACTCGCACGTCGCGCGGACAAATCCACCTGTATAAAGTAAGCTTCCGGCTACCCGAATGCATAAAACCAATTCCATCACCATGCGCGCGCCGAGAAACTCGATCTTCGTAACAGCGGCGAACCTGGAGCTGTGGCCGAAAATTTTGCCACATTATCGCTACATTCGTTATCTGGAGCGCAGTCCGGATCGCAATGTCGTCGTAATGGCGGCGACGCGTTCCGGCATCCCGATTTCCTGGACCTCCGAGCAGATCATCGATCGGGATCGCCTTGAAATCCGCTTTCATCATTTGAAGGCATTCACGAAAGGGATGCGGGTGGTCTGGACATTCAGGGAAACTCAAGAAGGCGTTCTGGTGGAGATCGCGCACGACCTTCGATTTCAAGTAAGTTTCCTGGCGCCAATCGCGGACAAAATCATCGGCGATTTCTTCATTCACAACATTGCAAATAAGACGTTGCGCTGTATGAAGGCGTATGTCGAAGGCCAGGCGAAACCCGTGACCGCATGAGCCGAAGACGCGCCGTCATCACCGGGATTGGGCCCATCACTTGCATCGGACATGGGAGCGCAGATTTTTGGAACGGGATTCTGGCCGAGAAGAGCGGAATCAAGAGTATTGCAAGCTTCGATCCCGGCGCCTTCCGGGTGCGTTGCGCGGGCGAGATTCACGATTGGGATCCGGAAAAATTCTTTCCGGCGCACCGTTTAAAAAGGCTCGACCGCTATGCGCAGTTCGCCGTTGCGTCGGCGCAGCTGGCGCTCGAAGACGCGCACTTCGATTACTCCCGGGAAAAACCGCAACATCGCGTGGGCGTCAGCTTTGGGACAGCGCTTGGCGGGGTTTGCAAAGCCGAAGATCAATACATCCGGTTTCTGAAGAAGGGCGCGCGCGGAGTTCAGCCTACACTTGCGGTCCAGGTGTTTGGCGGCTCAGCCCATTCGAACATCGCGATCGACTTTGGTTTTCGCGGTGTCGGCACGACTAACTCAAATAGCTGCGCCAGCGGCACAGTGTCAGTAGGTGAGGCGCTCCGTTATATCCGGGATGACTTTGCCGATGTGATTGTCGCCGGAGGAGCAGAAGCGCCTCTCACCACTATTACGATTGGGGCGTTCGACATCATCAAAACGATGAGCCGCTGGCCGGGCGATCCAGCCCTGGCTTGTCGTCCGTTCGACCTGTTCCGCGATGGATTCGTCATGGGCGAAGGCGCGGCTTCGCTCATCATCGAAGAGCTCGAGCACGCGCGAGCGCGTGGCGCGCGTATCTATGCCGAAGTGCTCGGCTACAGTCTCAACAATGATGCTTTTCACATGACATCACCTCTGCCGAGCGGCGAATCGTGCGTGCGCGCCATGCGCGACGCGCTCGCCGACGCGCGGCTTGCTCCCGAGCAAATCGATTATATCAATGCGCACGCCAGCTCGACGCAGCTGAACGACAGCGGCGAAACCATGTCGATCAAACAAGTGTTCGGCGAACATGCGAAGCGGATCCCCGTCAGTGGGACAAAAGGTTATTACGCGCATCCGCTCGGCGCGACCGGCGCGATTGAGGCGGCGCTGTGCGCGCTGGCATTGGATCGCCAATGGGTCCCGGCCACGATTAACTATCAGAATCCAGATCCGGCGTGTGATCTCGATGTCGTTCCGAATCACGGACGTGAGGCAAAGCTGGATTACATCATGAGCAATTCATTCGGATTCGGCGGAATCAATGCGTGCGTGGTGCTGGGTCGCGTGGCGTAAGTAGCACCCCTCTGGGTAGCGCGCGCGTCTCGCGTGTTGGTTTCGGCGTCGCGCCGAAACAGGCTTTTGCTCGGGGAGCTGCACTTGCGTCGGCGCATCGTGGAAAAGTCCGCGATCGCGAGACGCAATCGCCAGTACGCTGGACGCGCGCGTTACCCAGATTTATCCGAGCAAATCTGGGCGGTTCTGTTTTGTACGCTTAACCGCCTGCTCTCTCCGCCACTTTGCGATCTGAGCGTGATTTCCGGAAAGCAAGACGTCCGGAACTTTCCAGCCGTGAAATTCGGCAGGCCGCGTGTACTGCGGCGCTTCAAGCAGACCACCGGTGAAACTATCATCAGCAGCGGATTGGTCATGACCTAATGCGCCCGGTAGCAAACGCACGATTGCATCCACGAGAACTGCCGCAGCAATCGCGCCGTTGGTAAGCACGTAATCGCCAACCGAAATTTCGAGATCGACCAGGTGCTCGATTACACGCTGATCCACTCCCTCGTAATGACCGCAAATGATGATGAGGTGTGATTCGCCCGAAAGTTGTGCCGCCATCTGCTGATCGAAACGCCGGCCCGCCGGCGACATCAGCACGACTTTGGATGTTTGATGTTTGATTTCTGATGTTTGATTTCGGAGATCTTCTACCGCGGCAAAGATTGGCTCCGGCTTCATCACCATCCCCTGCCCTCCCCCAAAGGGCGCGTCATCGACGATGTGATGTTTGTCCTGGGTCCAATCTCGCAGGTTATGAATGAAAAGATTCACAATTCCGTTTTCCTGCGCGCGCTTCATGATGCTTTCGCTGAGTGGTGCGCGGCAGATTTCCGGAAACAGCGTGACGATGTCGATCTTCATTGGTCAAGAAAACGTCGAACACCCAACGTCCAACGTTGAATATTGTAGCGGCGATCCGTGACCGCCGCTCGAATTATGCGGCGGGTATTATTCTACAATTTCGAGCGTGGCGCGTTGCCCATGACGCGCGGCGGAGCTGGCGAGCAACGCCCGAATAGCCTGAATGGTTTGACCGCTGCGGCCAATCACCCGGCCGACATCGCCTTGTCGAAGCTGAAGTCTAAAAATGGTTGTTCTGCCGCTCGGAATTTCCGTGAGCACCATGTCGTCAGGATATTCGATCAATTGCCGAATGACGAACTCGAGAAATTCTCTCATGACGAAAAAATAACCACGAATGCACACGAATGGACACCAATTTCTGCCCGAATCAAAAACCCAGGCGATCGCTAGCGCAGAGTCACGCTCAGACTCAGCTACTTTTTCGATTACCTACTTCAGGTCTGCGTCGGTTCCCCGGCGGCCGTTTCTGTGCCGGATGGCTCCGGCGACGCTAGCGTCGTCTCCGCGGGTGCAGGTGCTACGGGCGGTTCGGACGCAGCTTCCGCGGGCGCGCCGGCGACCTGCTTTTTATTTTTCTTAATTAAACTGCGAACGGTGTCGGACGCTTGCGCGCCTTTACTGATCCAATATTCGGCGCGATCGAGTTTCAACGTGCTGTTGGGACCGGGCTTTTTCGGATCGTAGGTGCCGATGATCTCAATGAATTTCCCATCGCGCGGGCTGCGGCTATCGGCCACCACCACCTTGTAATAAGGGCGATTCTTCGCTCCTTCTCTGCGTAATCTTATTGAAACTGCCATCTTAAGTTTTCATTCGCGCCATCTGCGCCATCATCTTCTTCATTTTACCCGCGCTTTTCATCATCTTGCGCATCTGACCAAAGCGCCGCAGCAAATCGTTCACCTCCGTGACGGTGCAGCCGCTGCCACGCGCGATACGCTGACGACGCCGCGCATTAAGAATGTCGGGGCGCGTCCGCTCTTCGCTCGTCATCGAAAGCACGATGGCTTCCGTGCGCTTGAGCTGCTTCTCATTAACAGAGAGACCCTGGACGTTACTCATCCCGGGCAACATGCCAAGAATATTCTCTAGCGGTCCCATCTTTCGCATCATTTTGAACTGCGCCAGGAAATCGTTGAAATCGAACGAAGCCGTGCGCAGCTTTCGCTCGAGGCGGGCGGCTTCCTCCTCGTCGACCGCCTCGGCCGCCTTTTCGACCAGACCGACGACATCGCCCATTCCCAGAATCCGGCCCGCGAGCCGTTCTGGAACGAAGAGCTCGAACTGATCAAGCTTTTCGCCCGTGCCGGCGAACTTGATTGGCTGTCGCGTGACTTCGCGCATCGACAATGCCGCGCCCCCGCGCGCATCCCCGTCGAGTTTCGTCAAAATGATTCCGGTGATTTTTAAAGCGTCATTGAAATGGGTTGCCACACTGACGGCTTGTTGTCCGGTCGCAGCATCGACCACGAGCAAAGTTTCCTGCGGCTGCAGAAATTCTTTGAGCTCTTTCAATTCTTGAATCAACGCGTCATCGATTTCCTGCCGGCCGGCCGTATCGAAGATGTCGATGCTCGGCACGCCCGGCGGTCGCGTCCTATCAAGCGCGGCAGCCGCGGCACGCTGAACATTCTTCTCGTTCGGATCGGGAGTATATGCCGGGACTTCAATTTGCCTTGCCAGGGTCGCAAGCTGTTCGATCGCCGCCGGCCGTTGCAAATCGCATGCAATCAGAGCCGGGTTATGACCCTGCTTTTTCAAGAAGAGCGCCAGCTTGGCCGAGGACGTGGTCTTGCCGGAGCCATTTAGCCCGACAATCAAGATTCGGCCGCCTTGTGTGAGATTGAGCGGTGCAGCGTCGCCTCCGAGCAAAGCGGTAAGCTCATCGTGAAAAATTTTTATGATCTGCTGGCCGGGCGTGATGCTGCGAAGCACGGCCTCCCCCAATGCCTTCTCTTTTACCCGCGCAATGAATTTCTTCGCGACTTGAAAATCGACATCCGCTTCTAATAAGGCCAGACGGACCTGCCGCAGCGCGGCGTCGATATTCGGTTCGCTTATCGTGCCGTGGCCGCGCAGCTCTTTGAAAATCTCTTCCAGCTTATCGCTCAGTTGTGAAAACATAGAATTAGATCGGAGGGCGTCCGCGCTGTCGGCGCCCTAGAATTTCGACACGACGGCGCGTGTCCCTCCAGCTTATTTCTTTGGCGTTGGCGCTGCTGGCGATGCTGGCGCTGCCGCTCCTGTTGCACCCTCTTCGACGCCGAACGTCCAATGCGCTTCTACTTTCTTCCCTTCGGACTTCGCACTCAGAATCACGGTGCAACTCTTGTCACGCAGTTTTTGGGTTACCTGATATGACACTGTGCCGGTCTTCGGATCGTAACTGGCGGGAACAACGCCCAGTCCGCTGACGCGCAATTGCACACTGCCGGGCTCAATTTGCCCAACCCTGCTCAGGTTCGCCTTAATCAAAGGCAACGCTGTTCGCACAGTCGCGCCGTCAGCCGGTTGAGTCGAGAGATTTTCCGCGCCGACTTCGGCTACGGCGGTACCGCCGCCGCTGGATGTACCAATCATCTTGACCGCATCAGCGAATACTTTCGGCTTGTTCGCTTCAATCGCATAACGACCAATCGAATCGAGGGGTGAGGTAAACGTGATCGGCTGGCCGTAAACGGTAAACATCGCTTCGTAACCGCTATTTCGCGCAATTTCTTTGACGTTCTCGTTATAATTGCCGAAGGGCACGGCAAAACAATTCACCTTGATCCCAAGCCGCTGCTCGAGCAGTTGTTTCGAGCCGACGACTTCGTTTTGGACCCATTCCTGGTATTGGGGCCCGGTCAATTTCGCTCTGGTCCTCTTCCCGCCGGAGATCAACATTATGTTATGCCCTTCGCGCAAGTCTTGATGCGTTGCGGAGTGCGCCTGGATATCGACTCCGTTGTCACGCATATCGGCAAGCTGTTCCCACGTGATCGCCTCTCCGCCACCTAAGGCACCTCCACGGACGCCTTCGGTATAAATGAACATCGTAAAAGGGTATCCAAATTTTTTCATGATCGGCCACGCAACCTCGTATTGAGATTTCCAGCCATCATCGAAGCTGACGACCGCACATCGTGGTGGAATATTTTTTTCGCCACGCTTCCACGCGAGCAAATCCTGCATGCTGATTACGGTGATCCCGGCATCCTTGAGTTGTTGCATCTGTGCCTCAAACGCGGCCGGTGTGATCTCGGTGCCCGGATACCGAACTTTGTCGACCAGGCGATGATAGCAAAAGATGATCGTCTGTGCCGTCTGATCGACTACCGGCTTGGAGATCTTTGCGGGCGAAGCCGCCGTGGCAGGGCCGCCGGCCGTTTCAGCCGCTGCCGGCGATGGAGAAACGGGCTGGGGGTTTGGAGAGGCACTTTCGCGCTTCTTACACATTGAAAGGTTCAGCGCCAGGAGCAGAGGAAGAATCGCTAATCGGATCATCATAATAAGCGGTAAAGGCTTTAAGTGCGGCTGCATAAAAAACAAGTGCTTTTTCTATGCAATCGTCGGAACGCCGCTGCGAATGGCAAAACCATCCATAAGAAATCTCAAATTGTAGGGCGTTTCTGTGAAACGCCTGCGTAAAAGATCGGCGTCTGGCACAGACGCCCTACAAACCCGCGCCGAGTCAGCTAAAAACTTTTGGTAGGAAACGAATTTCCGACTATTAAACAGAATGTCGCGACCGATCAGGCTTGCTCTTGCCTTCGCACTGCTCGCTTCACTCGGCGCGTGCGCCACGCAAACCGGCAGAGTCAAAAACACGACCAAGACTTTTACGACCGTGGTCGTGGACGCCGGACACGGCGGGAAAGACAGCGGCACCTACCGTCGCTCCGGACCGCCCGAGAAGGTCGTTACGCTTGATGTAGCCCAGCGCCTCGAACGCAAGTTACGCGAGTCGCAATTGAAAACCGTCATGACTCGATCGTCCGACACTTTCATTCCATTGGATCAGCGAGTAAGCATCGAGAATTCACAAAAAAACGCCATCTTCGTCAGCATTCACTTCAACGATTCACGGCGGCGGGGCATTCGCGGATTCGAGACGTATTATAATTCCGGCGTATCATTAGATCTGGCAAACCGGATTCACGG
>Ga0207645_10004679_pt1 | contig 10072 bp, 7 predicted proteins | sample KBSM53metaG_FD_184331 | JGI IMG/M metagenome (GOLD analysis project Ga0207645, IMG submission 184331) | Miscanthus rhizosphere microbial communities from Kellogg Biological Station, Michigan, USA - KBS M5-3 metaG (SPAdes) (version 2) | ecosystem: Host-associated > Plants > Roots > Rhizosphere >...
GATAAAATTTCGCCGGAGACTGTCAATCGATCCGTCCGAGTCCTCGGCTCGCTCAGGATACGGCGCGGATCCCCTCCGACGCAAATGGCGGGGCAGGGTTCCTCGATATCGAGCGGAAGGACTAATGAATCCGGATGCATTGAATGAGCGCGCCAGGCGGACTTATTCCCAAAGATACGATCGTCTCGTGGCCACAATCCGGCCGTCCACGATGAGCGTTGCGCGCCAGGAGATCACCCGGCCATCGTCGAAAAAATCGTCGCCAATAATCGCAAACTCCGTCTTGTAATGGCCGCGCGCGTGGGGATAGGAAACCTCGCGGGCCTGGACGAAAGCGTGCAAATTTTCCTGGCGATATTCGAGCCGCACACGCACGTCAGCGGTGCGCCGGGCTTGCCAAAAGAAATCAAAATAATTCCCAAAACGCTGATGTTGATCGAGCGCGGTGATCGCGCCATACATGCGGTAGCCGCGCTCGAAGCTGACCGCCGCGTTGACCTGACCGCTGATCGGCTTCGCCTTGGGATCGAGGAAATACTGCAGGACTTTGCGAAACTCGTAGTCCTTGTCGAGCGCGACGGGCAATGGCTGCGGCTTCTCAACCTGGTAGGGTTGGGGCGGCGCGCCAGCGCAACTCGCGAGAATGAGACAAAGTAAGGCCAACGGGATTCTCACGACGCGAGCATCAAACGGGAAGTGCGTCCCGGTGTCAATCGCGCCGCCCGCATTGGGGCACGGAGTAATGGAATAATGGAGATTGCCCACCGGGAGTGGGTTCACTCCATCGGTTCCGTTCGCCGACTCCGGCGAGACCGTCTAAATTTTCCGCCGTGATTGCGGTGCAATACGAGCGCGGAGTCTATCTACCAAAGGAAAACATTTGGCTCGATCCGTCGAACGCAAGACCGTTCGCTTTTGTTTCCCATGCACACAGCGACCACATCGCTCCGCACGACGAGATCATCGTTTCGGAACGGACTGCGCGCCTGATGCAGGTGCGCCTTCCCGGCAAACGCAATGAACACGTCCTGCCATTTGGTCAGTTGACGACGGTCCGCGGCCTGAGTGTCACACTCCTGCCCGCCGGCCATATTTTCGGCTCGTCCCAGTTCTTCCTCGAAACCGATGCCGGGTCCCTGCTTTACACTGGCGATTTCAAGTTGCGACCCGGCCGCTCTGCCGAGGCGACGGAATGGCGACGGGCCGACACACTTATCATGGAGACGACCTACGGCCTGCCGCGCTATCGTCTCCCGCCGACCGACTTTGTGGTGCAGCAGATCATCGCCTTCTGCCACGAAACGCTCGAGGGAGGGGCGACTCCCGTGCTGCTCGGCTACTCGTTAGGCAAAGCGCAGGAAATTCTTTGCTCGCTCGCGGAAGCAAACCTCCAGCCGATGCTTCACGGCTCGGTCTATCGAATGACCCGCATTTACGAGCAATTTGGCCAAGCTTTCTGCCCGTTCGAGCGCTACGACCCTAAGGCGGTCACAGGAAAGGTGCTCATTTGTCCGCCAAGCGCGAACCGCTCGCGCATGATCCAGCGACTAACGAACAAGCGCGTCGCAATGATCAGCGGTTGGGCAATCGAACCGAATGCCGTCTACCGCTACCAGGTCGATGCCGCTTTTCCGCTTTCCGATCACGCCGATTACGATGACCTGTGGCGCTACGTCGAGCTGGTGCAACCAAAGCGCGTCCTGACGCTGCACGGCTTCGCAGCGGAATTCGCGCGCGATCTGCGCGACCGCGGCATCGAAGCGTGGGCTTTGGGTGAGCAGAACCAACTGGAACTTACCCTGCCCAGTGCGCCCCGCGAAATCGTCATTCCCTGCGCCGTCGAGGTCTCCCGCGGTGCGAACGTGCCCTCCGAATTCCAAGCCTTCGCTCAACTTGGCGAAAAGATTGCCGCTACTCCGGCGAAATTGGAAAAAATCCGACTTCTCTCCGAATACTTGCGTGCGCTCGAACCGGAGCAACTCCGGATCGCGGCGATTTTCCTGACCGGAAAGCCATTCGCGCAAACCGACCAGCGGACCTTGCAAGCCGGATGGGCGATCCTTTATCGCGCGCTTCTCGGCGCCAGCGGGCGAGGCAATGCCGAGTTGCGGCGAATCGCGAGCAGCCACGGCGACGCGGGCAAAGCGACCTTCGAAGCGCTCGAAGGTCGAACCACGCCCGAGCCCTTTTCGTTGGGCGAAGCGCAGACTCTTTTCGAAAATCTGCACAAAACGCGCGGCCCCGTGGCCAAGACCGAGCTGCTCGAGGCTCGGCTGAAAAAACTCTCCTCCATCGAGGCGCAGTACGTGGTGAAGATTTTGACCGGCGACCTGCGCATCGGTTTGCGCGAAGGCCTGGTCGAAGAAGCGATCGCGCGCGCGTTCGATGCGCCGCTCGATGACTTAAAGGAAGCCCACATGTTGTTAGGCGACATCGGCGAGACCGCGCTCCTCGCCGCGCGCCGTGAGCTCGATCGCGCGGAACTGACCCTCTTTCGTCCGATCAAGGTTATGCTGGCCAGCCCCGAGGCAACCGCGGAAGCCATCTGGGGCCGCTTCGCGAAGGAATCACCTAACGAATCGGTTATTCGGGGCGAAGCCGAAGACTGCTGCGGTGACCCTCAGAATCCCTTTCGACCGGGCGGCCCTGACGAACAGGTGATCTACGTGGAAGACAAGTTTGACGGCATCCGCGCGCAACTGCATCGCGGATCGACGCGGGTGGAACTTTTCTCGCGCGATCTGCGTCGGATCACCGAGCAGTTCGATGAGGTTGTGGAGCGAGCCCGCGGCTTTATTGACGAGGTGATTCTCGATGGAGAGATCGTGGCCTTCGAGCAGGGAAAGAAGCTAACGTTTTTCGACCTTCAAAGGCGCCTTGGACGCAAGAGCGATGGTGCTGATTTGTTCGCGGCGCCGTCCGCGGATGTGCCCGTCGTCTATATTGCGTTTGATCTCCTTTGGCTCAACGGGCGATCACTCCTGCGGGCGCCATTGCGTGAGCGGCGCGAACTGCTTCATGGCCTAACGATGCCGCGGCAGTTCCAATTGGCGGAGGTTTCGCCGGTCAGATCGGCTAAGGAAATTGAATCGGCTTTTCAGCTAGCGCGCCGGCGTTTGAACGAAGGGCTCATGATCAAGGACCCGGGGAGCAAGTACACTCCGGGCCGGCGCGGCCTCTCGTGGTTCAAGTTGAAGAAGGAGCTGGCGACGCTCGATGTCGTGGTGGTGGCGGCGGAGTTGGGGCATGGGAAGCGCAACCATGTCCTGAGCGATTATACCTTTGCCGTGCGCGACGAAACGACTGGAAAGCTTTTGCCGATCGGAAAGGCCTACAGTGGCCTAACGAATGTTGAGATCGCAGAGTTGACCGAACATTTTCGCCGGAACACAATCCGCGATCGCGGCCGCTATCTCGAAGTAAGGCCGGACACCGTATTGGAGATTGCGTTCGACTCTATTCAACCGAGCAAGAGGCACGCGAGCGGTCTCGCGCTGCGGTTCCCACGGATCAAAGCGATCCGGCGCGACAAAACGCCGGACGCGATCGACACGCTGGCCTACGCGCGCAAGCTGGCGGAGAGTATTCGTTAGGGGCATCCTAGTGATCGGGATTAAGACCTCGGATACAAAGGGCGCCGACATAGACTATTGTGGGTTGGGCGTCGCGGTGTGGTTGGGTTCCGGCGATGTCTCTGCCTGGCTCTCGCCTCTTTTGGCCCGCCGTTCGGCGCGCTTGGCACGGTGCTGCTCGGCCGCGCTCTTTCTATCCGAGGCGATCGGAGTGGACGAGGCAATGGGCAGGGACGTAGCAACTTTCGAAGGCGAAAGGGTGGCGGCCGCAGCTGGCTCTTGGGCGGCGGCGGTCGGCGAAATTTCCGGGCGGCTTGGCTTTTTGCCACGCCTCTCCTGCATTTTTTGTTGGCGCTCGACTTGGATTTGCGCCTGCTCCCGCTCGCGCCGCTTCTGGTCAGCTTGCTTGGGTGAAACGACGTTTTCCGCCGGACTGGGTTGTGTCGGTTCCGCTGCTGTAAGCGGTGTTACGGAGGGCTGCAGTCCGCTTGGCCGAGGCGAAATAGCCGAGGCGGAATTTGGCCGCAAGGTCGCGGCAGGTGTCGGCAATGCGGGCGGCGCCGGCGGGGGATTGCTGGGCAAAGGCGCGGGCGTCCCAACCGGAATCGCGCTCGCGGTCGAAACCGTCGGATTCACGGCCTGACCCACCTTTACTGGGACGGGTCGCGAAGGAATGGAGGTTTTTTGTTCCGGCCTAACGAATCGTTTAGGCGGGAGATTTGCGGGCGGGGTGACTTCCGCCTGCATCTTGGCACGAGCTTTTTGTGCCGCCGCCGCATCCCTGATCCCTGTCCAGCCGCGTTCGGCTACCGGCTGTGGAATCGTCCTAACGACGCGGTTCGGACGCGCCGTGCGCTCCGCCGGTCGAAAATCCATCGTTGGCAGTGCGACGCCGCCGCCGTGGAAGACAGGAGTGCCGGTATTGAAATCTTGTTTCCTTTCGAGTCGGAATCGTTCGATCGGCTGGCGGCTACGTGACCGCAGGTCGTCATAGCTCGGACCACGATCGACGATGACCGAATTGTTATAGGTGATGTTGGTCACATTCGTCGTCTGGTTGATGATCGTGACATTGCGCTCAATGGGAACGATCTCGCGCGGAGTCACCTTGCGGCCGAATTCGCTAGCCGGAACAAACGCGTATTGCTCCGGGCCAATGTCGTAATAATTATCGGCCCAATTGCGAATACCGGTCTGGCGATCGAATTGTGCCTCCGGTGGCAACGGCGCCCAGCCGACATAATCGTTCCCCTTGCGCCACGAGACCCAGGCGGGCGCCCAATATTCACCTGGCACCCAGACCCAGCCGACGTTGCGAAGGCGAATCCAGCGGCCGTAGTGGTAGGTCGCCCAGCCGAATTGTTCGTCGGAAATCCAGGTCCAACCGGCATCGGTGTAAACCCAATGGCCGTTGGTGTAGGGCCGCCAATCGCGCGATTGGGCGGCTTGGCGCGGTTGGAAAACGTAGCCGTAATCGCCTATCTCCATCCAGTCGCCGTACGGCTCAAGTTTGCGATAAAAAATGGAATAAGAGCCATTCTCGACGTCCGGAGCGAAGGTGGTCGTTGGAGTCGAAGCGGACTCAGCGGCCTCCACGGTGGCGGTCGTGACTGGACGTTTTTGCGCGGCGGCGAGCGCATTAATGCGGGCCACGAGTTCGGCCTGGAGTTGGGCCATCTTTTTCCGATCATCGGCCCCGGCTTGGAGCCGCTGCTGCACCTGGCGTTCGATTTCGGCGTTCCGTTCCGCTTCGGTTTGCTGCTTCTGGCAGGCCCCAGTGCCGAGGGCGAGGATGGCAAGGAGGGAAAATGGCAAGGCTCTTTTCATAAGATGGTGGGACCGGATTGGTTCCGAGTTATTCGAAACAAAACGGCATCGCCCCATATGCCGATTCGTTAGTCGTCGTTAGGGGTAGGCGAAGGCGAAACGTTAGGCGTAGGAATGATTGTGACCGTCTCGATGTGGCTGCGTCGAAAATGCTCCCATTTTCCATAGCCCGCGAGGAGGGCAAAGATGATCAGGATCGCTAGCATGAGCTTCACGCCACTGGCTGGGGCGCGCGTCGTGCCGGGAGAGCGCGCGGGTGGTCCAGGCAAATCCATTTAGAAAGTATCTTGCGGAAAGGACCGGGTCGCAATGCAGAGAAGTAGGAAAACGTCCAACGCTCGAGGTTCAAATTAGGAGGAGACAACTCTCGTTTTTCTCCCAAACAGGGAAACATCTACAGACGCAGCGCGGCGATGGAGTTCATCACGCGTTGGCTAAGGCGAGCGTAGACCTCGCGGCCGCCGCCTTCGAGGTCGGCCGCGGTGAAGTGAAGGGGCTCGCCGACGACGATGGTGATCGGACAAAGGCGCAGCCTGCCACCGCCCCGGGGCAAAGCTTGGTGTGCGCCGAAAATTCGCATCGGCACGACGGGCGCGAGGGTTTTCGCGATGACAAACCCAACGCCGTTCTGGGACGGCTGAAGGTTGCCGTCGAGCGTCCGCGAGCCCTCGGGAAAAACGAGCGCGCCCTGGTTTGCGCGCAGAATGCGGATGAGTGCCTTGAGAGCGCTGCGATCGCCGCCTTCCTGGTCGACCGGAATTACGTTCAGTTTCGGCAGTAACCAGCCGAGCACCGGGACATCGAGAAGTGATTTGCGCGCGAGGAAATAGATAGCGCGACGGCAGCCGATGCCGGCAAAAGGCGGATCGAGATAGCTTTCGTGATTCATCGCGAGGATGACCGGTCCTTCCTGGATGACGCGCTCGGGATGCACGACGCGAAAACGGAAAAAGACCCGAGCGACCAGTCGGGTAAGATGATAGATCGCGAAATACCAGGGATTCACGGAGTGGTCGTCAGGCCCTTGAGTTTCAAGCGACCGATGATTTCCCCGACGACCCCATCGATCGTTAGGTTGGAACTGTCGATGACGTGCGCATCCTCGGCGATGATGAGCGGAGAGAAGCGGCGCGAGGAATCCGCCTCATCGCGCACCGTGATGTGATCGCGTTGTCCCTGCGCTTCGCGCCGCCGCCGACGAATATCCGGCGAGGCATCGATGTAAAACTTGAAAGGTGTCTGGGGAAAAACGACCGAACCGATGTCGCGGCCTTCCATGACAAGATCGTTCGCTTCGCCAGAGCGACGGAGATGATCGACGAGAATCTCGCGCAGCCGTGGGACGCGGCTGACGAGCGAGACATTTTCGTTCACGCGATCTTCACGCAGGAACGGTTCGGGATCGACGCCGTCGATAAGGATAAGTGAATCGAGATCACGCAGCTCGCATGAGATCGCGGCGCGCTCGGCGAGCCGCCCGATTGCGGCAGCGTTTGCGGGAGAAATGCCGCGCTTGAGGACCAGCCAGGTCATTGCGCGATACAAGGCGCCCGAGTTAACGTAAGCGAAGCCGAGCCGGCGCGCCAGTTCGCGGGCGACGCTGCTCTTGCCTGAGGCGGCCGGACCGTCGATCGCGATGATCTTGTGTCCAGCCGTTGAGTTCATCGCAAGACTGACAGCGCCGCGGCTAATCTTCCTCTGGGCGAGAGTGCGAGGGCAAACTGATGACCGGCGTGGTGGTGCGAAAGGTTTTTGGATTGACAAGATCGTCTAGCGTTTTCTCGAAGCCTGGGTAGGAGGTCGCGACGCAAGCCACATCCTGAATAACGGTCTCGCCTTCCGCGAACATCCCGGCGACCGCAAATGCCATCGCGATGCGATGGTCACCGAAACTGGAGAGACGCGCGCCATGGAGCGGGGCGCGACCGTGAATCTCGAGGCCGTCTCTCAGTTCCACGACCTGAGCGCCCATCGAGCGCAGATTGTGGGCAATCGCGGCGATCCGGTCAGTTTCCTTAACCCGCAATTCCTGGGCATGCCGGATGATGGTAGTGCCGTTGGCAAGGGCGCCGGCGACAGCGAGAATCGGCAGTTCATCGATCAACTGCGGGACCTCCTTGCCCTGAATAACGGTGGCTTTGAGATGCGCGCCTGTGATCTCTAGAATGCCGCGCGGTTCCACCTGTTCGACGTCCTCGATCGCTTCGCGCACCTGGGCCCCCATTCGCACGAGTACGCCGAGCAGGCCGGTGCGAGTCTCGTTCAAACCAACATCCCTCACGAGAACGTGTCCGCCGGGTTGAGCGGCCGCGGCCACCAACCAGAAGGCGGCGGAAGAAATATCACCCGGGATGCTGAAGTCGCGCGATTCCGGAACCTGATCGCCGAAAACGATCACCCCGCCTTCGTCCTTATGAGCGCGGACAAGAAAATAATTGAGCATCAGTTCGGTGTGATTGCGCGTCGGGACTGACTCCTGAATGACAGTTTTTCCTTTCGCGAAAAGTCCTGCAAAAAGAAGCGCGCTCTTGAGCTGTGCACTCGCCACCGGAAGTGAATACTTGATTCCGTGCAGGGGCGCGCCTTCGATGCGCAATGGCGCCGTTTCGTTTTCGCCTTCGGCTTCAAGCTTCGCACCCATCAGACGGAGCGGCTCGATGATGCGACCCATCGGGCGCTTCGAGAGGGACCCATCGCCGACCAGCCGACTTGTAAAAGGCTGCCCCACGAGCATCCCGGCGAGCAGTCGCATTGTCGTGCCGGAGTTGCCGCAATTAATTTCGGCTTTCGGTGCGGCTAACTTTCGCCGTTTACCATGCACGATGAGCACCTCGGGTTCGGGTTGTTCGATCTTAATCCCCAGCGCACGCATCGCGACAACGGTATTCATGCAATCGTTGCTTCGGGAAAAGCCGCGCAGGACGCATGGCCCGTTGGCGAGTGACGCGATCATGACTGCGCGATGGGAAATACTCTTGTCGCCCGAGACAGTGATCTCCGCTTCGATCCGGGGTGCGCGTTTTATTCGAAGGTCATCCATGGTCTAAAAAAAGCGCCCAATTCGCCGGTTGGTCCGCAAACGTCGAAAAGAATCCCAAGTTGCGCCGAAATGTCCAGCACTGTGGCGCGAACGATCGTCGCGGGCCGTGCGGAGCCGCCTCGAAGCGAAGCGCGTGATTCGCTAAGGGACGAGAAAGATCTTGTTCGTGTAAGGGTCGCGCACTTCGGTGCCGGGCGGGAAGCCGCGCACGTCTACATAGCCTTGGTCGGGTGCATATGGACTGGTGACGAAACCGGGCTTGTTGGGCACCGGGATGCCGTAAGGAATGTCGCCCTTGGTTGGCTTGACCGATGCAGCAGGCGCAGGCGTTTCTGACGGCGGAATCTGCGTGCTGGCGTAATCAGGCGTCGGCGTCGGCTGCACGCCCTGCTCAAACGGTTGCTGGACCGGCGGGTATTGATTCTCAGGAGCGGGCTGATAAGCGGCGTGCCGGCGTGGGGGCGGTGGCTCCGGTTCCGAACAGGCGTTGATAAGGAGAGCCGTAAGGAGCGCGAGCAAGATCGATTGTTTCATAAAGCGTTGCCTCGGACGATGTGTTTCGTTTTGTAATTCATTCGGTCGCGGGTGACAAAGAATATTTGCAACGGATGCTCGGGCGAATCGGTTTTCCGACAATAAATGCAAATGCGCGGACACTCCTTTTCGAATGAAAAGAAATGGAGCGCAGCGAGGACATCATCCTGGTAATCGACGACGACCGAGCGAGTCGACGCATGCTTGCGCGAGCATTGCATGAGGCCGGTTATACCTGCCGGGAATCGTCCGGCGGAATCGAGGCGCTGGAAATGTTGCGCTCGGAAGTTCCATCTCTCCTCCTGCTCGATTTTCACATGCCTGGCCTCAATGGAGCCGAAGTACTCTCGCGGCTCCGAGCGGATGAGAATCCGGCCATCGCGCAGTTGCCGGTCATCATGCTTACCGGCGACGGTGGTGAGGAGAGTGAATTACTTTGCCTTGAGGCCGGCGCGAACGATTTCGTAACCAAACCCATCAATCTACCGGTCTTGCGGGCGCGGATCGATACGCAGCTGAGACTTGAATCGCTGCGCCGACAGTTGCAGCAGCAAAACGACAAACTGGAAGCGTGGCGCGAAGACTTGGAGCGCGACTTGGCGGCGGCGCGGCTGACTCAGCGATCACTGATCCCGCAAAAGCCGCCACATTTACCGGGCTGGGACGTGGCGGCGACCTATCGGCCGGTCATTCAAGTGGGCGGCGACATCTATGGCTGGCTGCGAATGTCGGATCGGCGCACGCTTTTTTGGATGGCGGATGCCACGGGTCACGGGGCGGCCGCGGCCTTGCTCACAGCGCTGGCGAAGCTGCTTTTTCATCACGGCAACACGGAGCACACGCAGCCGGCGGCAATCATGGAGGCAGTGAACACCGACTTACGGAGCATCTTTGGGGGGCGTTCATTTATGACGGCAATGTGTGTGGCTCTCGATCCCCTGAGCGGCCGAGCCGACGTGGTCGGCGCCGGACATCCGCCGCTCCTGGTGGCGCGTCGCGGGAGCGCGACCGAATTGGTAAAGTCGATGGCGCCGCCGTTAGGCTTGCTCGAGCATTCACAATTTGCAGAGACAGCCATCGAGCTGCAGCCGGGCGACGG
>Ga0207645_10004682_pt1 | contig 10068 bp, 11 predicted proteins | sample KBSM53metaG_FD_184331 | JGI IMG/M metagenome (GOLD analysis project Ga0207645, IMG submission 184331) | Miscanthus rhizosphere microbial communities from Kellogg Biological Station, Michigan, USA - KBS M5-3 metaG (SPAdes) (version 2) | ecosystem: Host-associated > Plants > Roots > Rhizosphere >...
TCCATGAACCACGCCATGATCTGTTCGTTAGTGCCCATGTCAGGACCCATGATATCGGTGTGCGGACCGACGAATGGAATCATCTCTTGCATGTAACGGCGGGAGACCGATTCGAGCTCAGTGTGTGATAGTTTGAATGGGTCGACCGCAACTCCGCCTTTGGCGCCGCCATAGGGCAACTGGGCCAGCGCGCATTTCCAGCTCATCCACATCGCGAGCGCTGCGGTTTCACCCATCGACAATGAAAGCGCGAAGCGGGTGCCACCCTTTGTAGGGCCGAGGGCGATGTGATGCTGGACGCGATAACCTTGGAAGGCCCTCGTGCTGCCGTCATCCATGTGCACCGGCAGGGTGACCGCTACGGCGCGCTTGGGATATGTCGCCCATTCCCGATCGCTCTGGTCGATGTTCAGGTAATCGGCGATGACCTGGAATTGGTCGCACGCCATTTTAAATACTTCGTCGTCGTAGATAGTCATGGATGAATCTAGCGAAACTTGGGCGTCCATCGGAAAGCTGCTATTTGCTCTGTGACGGTAAGGCCGTCAACCCCGAAACCTTCGGAGTGCGCGGACGTGTCCGCGCTTTGAAAGCGGCGACGTGTCGCCGACTCCAAAAATGCGCGCAAAGATCGACAATCGCGATTGAAGTTCGATAACCTCGATTCAAATGAAAATTGAAACTCTAGCCGTCCACGCCGGGCACACCATTGATCCTGCAACCGGGGCAGTTTCGGCGCCCATTCATCTTTCCACGACCTTCGAGCGCGACATTGAAGGCTCTTACTCGCGCGGATTCATGTACACGCGCAACAACAATCCGAATCGTGAGGCGTTGGAGCGCGGCGTCAGCCTGCTCGAAGGCGGCGAGGCTGCGGCGGCTTTTGGGAGTGGCACGGCGGCAGCGATGGCCTTGTTTCAAGCGCTCGCGCCTGGAGACCATGTCCTTGCGCATGTTGATGCGTACTACGGCACCACACGTCTGCTTCGTGACATTTTCCTGCGCTGGGGATTGGAAGCGGATTTTATCGACATGAGCAATCTCGAAGAAGTGAAAAAGGCTCTGCGACCGCAAACAAAGCTGGCCTGGACTGAAACTCCTTCCAATCCGCTGCTGAAAGTTGTCGATCTTGCCGCGGTCGCCGAAATCGTTCATGACGCCGGCGCGCTCTGCGTTTGCGACAATACCTGGGCGCCCATTTTACAGCGTCCCTTCGACTTGGCGTCCGATCTAATTCTGCATTCGACCACGAAATATTTCGGGGGGCATTGCGACGTAGCCGGCGGGATTGTTGTCGCAAAGAAGGAGAGCGAATTTTTCAAACGCGTTCGCGCCATCCAATATTCGGGCGGCGCGGTCCCCTCGCCTTTCGATTGCTGGCTGATTCTGCGCGGAATGCGCACGTTGCCGTGGCGGATCAGGGCACACTCTGAAAACGGGATGAAGGTGGCGGAATTTCTCGTCCAACATGGAAAGGTCGAGAGCGTGCATTATCCCGGACTGCGTTCCCATCCGGGATATGAAATTGCCCGGCACCAGATGTCGTTGTTTGGTGGAATGCTTTCCTTCCAAGTTCGAGATGGGCGCGACGCGGCGACGTCGGTTGCTGCGAAAACGAAAATCTTTACTCGCGCGACGAGCTTGGGCGGCGTAGAAAGCTTGATCGAACATCGAGCATCGATTGAAGGGCCAGGGACAACTTCGCCGGATAACTTGTTGCGACTATCGATTGGGCTCGAGAACGCGGACGATCTGATCGAAGATCTCGATCAAGCGCTCGGGTAGGCGTTTGCCACAAACGCCTCTACAACGGGCGACCCACTTTCCGCCGGAAAAGATCGACGATGTCCTGCACTTCGGTCACCCGCAGCAAAAAAGCACTGCCAAAGAACACCGCCGTGCCAAATGCGATCGCAAGGAGCAGCCCGCACAACCTTGGGAAAAAGCGCAAGTGCGACCACGCATCGAGCCACCAATGATTCGCGGCCCAGCAAACCAACGTCAACAGGGCGCCGGCCAGACAAATCTTTCCAAGACCAATTAGCATCTGACGGGTTTCCAGTCTGCGCGTGTGGCGTCGCATTAGCGCGTAAAGCAAAAGAAAGTTGATCGTGGCGACGAGGCTTGTCGAAAATGCCAGGCCGCGATGTCCCCATCCAAGGTGGAATGTAAAAAACCAGTTGAGAAAAAGATTCGCGCCAATCGCAAGAAAACTCACAATCATGGGGATGTTTCGTTGACCGATCGCGTAAAATGCCGGCGTTAGCACCTTTAGTACTGCGTACGAAACAAGGCCGATTGCGTAGAACTGTAGGGCACCCGCAGTCTCGCGTGTCATTTCGGCAGTGAATCGCCCGTGCTGGTAGATCACGCTGACGATCGGCGATGCAAGCATACCCAGCCCGATTGCCGACGGAATGGTAAGCAAGAATGCGAGCCGCATTCCGCGAGCGAGGATCGCACGGAACTCATCCATGTTTCCAACCGCCGCGCTTTTCGATACCAACGGAAGCGTCACGGTGCCGATTGCGACGCCGAAAATTCCGAGCGGCAACTGCATTAGCCGAAACGCAATGTTTAACCAACTCACCGGGCCGTTGCCGAGACTTGCTGCAAATCCGCTGTTGATAAGCACATTTACCTGCACGGCGCTCGCAGCTATGACGGCAGGTCCCATCAGCATGAGCACCGTGCGCACCCCTTCGTCGCGCCATTGAAAATCGGCGCGGTATTTGTAGCCAACACGCCGAAGGGAAGGAAATTGCCCCATCAATTGCCACGCCCCGCCGATCAGGGTCCCGATTGCCAATCCAATGAGCGAACGCACGCCGAAATGGGGATCGAGCCACCAGCCGATTGCCACGCCGCCAATAATCGAACCGAGATTAAAATAACTCGACGCCATCGCGGGCGGGCCGAAAACGTGCTTGGCGTTGAGGATCCCCATAACCAGCGCTGCAAGGGACACCAGCAACATGAACGGCCACATGATTCTCGTGAGCAAAATTGTCAGGGCGGTCTTATCCGGCGACCAACTCCCCCAGGTCAAAAGGTCGACAAGCTGCGGTGCAAACACGATGCCAAGTACCGTTACTGCGCTCATGAACACGGCCGTGAGGGTCGCAACCTTGTTCGCCAGGCGCCACGCAGATTCGTCGCCCTCCACCGCGATCTTCTTCGAAAACGTCGTGATAAAAGCCGTTGAAAGCGCGCCTTCAGCAAACAAATCGCGCAGCAAATTGGGCAGTCGAAATGCCATTAGGAACGCATCGAGATTTCTTCCCGCGCCAAACAGACCGGCAAACACCATCTCGCGAATCAAACCGAGTATGCGGCTGCTAAGAATCGCGACCCCGACAACGCCTGTCGCGCGCGTGCTTACTCGCCGATCCTCCGCCGCACTCATCGGCGAACAAAGAACAGAGTCTCAGAGCTTACGAAAGAAAAAACTTCGCGTGTACATTAGAAGCTCGACAGACGACATGCCTCATCAGTTAGGCTCGCTGGCGAAAACCGCTCGGGTTATTTCTCATGGCAAGAAACTTAGAGATTGGAATTCCCGCTCGATCAAGCCACCATCCTTGCATGAAAATCGTTACCATTATTGCCCGCGTTCTTCTCGGGCTTATTTTTGTCGTGTTCGGTTTGAACATTTTCTTGCTCTTCATCCCAATGCCGCCGCCGCCGCCAACTCTTCTCGGCGACTTCAGCAAGGCGCTTTTTCTGAGCCACTACGTGCATGTGGTCGGTGCGTTCCAGGTCATCGGCGGGGCGCTTTTGCTTCTGGGCCGCTTTGTCCCACTTGGATTGACTCTGCTCGGACCCGTGATTGTGAACATCGATCTGGTCCACATTCTCATGGATCCCTCCGGCCTGCCGATGGCAGCACTCATTTCGATTTTAGCGATCTTCCTCGTCTGGCGATATCGAGAGGCATTTGCCGGATTGGTGCGACCGTAACGGCAGATGAACACATCAACTCCCACCACGATCGATCAAAGCAAACCAGCCGACGTTGTCGTTCGCGGTAACGCGAACGGATTCCTGCAGGAAATCGTCAGTGGTGCGCACCAATTGCAGGCGGACGAGCCGGTGAACGTCGGCGGCAGCGACGCCGCGCCGAGTCCGTACGATTATCTGCTGATCGCGCTCGGCGTCTGCACATCCATGACGGTCGGCTTATACGCGCGGCGGAAACAATGGCCGCTGGACAAGATCACCGTGTCGCTTCGTCATTCGCGCATCCACGCGGAAGATTGCAAAGAGTGCGAGACGAAGGAAGGCATGCTTGATCGAATCGATACAGAAATCGAGTTGACCGGCCCATTGACCACCGAGCAACGCGCGAAGCTGATGGAGATCGCTGCGAAATGTCCTGTTCATCGCACGTTGAAGTCGGAGATCAACATCCGGCTGCAAGTTGCTGACAAATCAGCCGCTTCCTGAGATTTGGCAACATCGCGCAAAACTGACACCGGGAAAGCCGCGGTTTTGTGATATATTTACGAGCTGGTGGCCGTCATCACCAGAGGCGCCAATCTTCGATGCTATGGATTACGTTATTCGCCCTCTCATAACCGCGGATGAACCAATCTTGTGGGAGATATTGTATCAAGCGCTCCACACGTCCGAAGGCGGACCGCCACGGGAGGCTATCAAACGCCCGGAGTTCGCGCGCTACGTCGATGCCTGGGGTCGCCCCGATGATGCCGGGTTTGTTGCCCACGATACCGCGAGCGGTCAGCTGCTCGGCGCCGTTTGGATGCGGCGACTGAGCGATCAGCTCGACGCGCCACCAGATCTCGCCTTTGGCGTCAAACCCGGTCTGCGCCGGCGTGGTATCGGAGCCGCACTTCTAACTCAACTCGTGAAAGCGTATCCCCAACAATCAACGATTGCGATCCGCGCCTTGGCGAACAATCCGGCCGTGCGCCTTTACGAGCGCTTTGGATTCAAGATCGTCAAACAAGGCGAACGAAGCGTCATTATGCGAAGAGAAGCTTGAGATTGCGTGTGCCTCAATCACGAAAAAAATCATCGCGGAAGTCGCGCCGTAGCCTCGGCAAAGGTGGAAAACGTCGGCGATGGTCGACCGAGGTTACGCACCGCAGCAACGCTCTGGATCTCCAGCCAAAAATTTTCCGAACGACCAATGCGCGCCGGATCGCGCTCTCACTCAAGCGCTCCGCCGAGCATAGCAAACGGCGCAAAGGCACACCTTATCAATCGGCCATGTCAATGTTGAACTTCTACATCAATCGCGCCGGAAAAAATCTTCCACAAAACCAGAAGCGCGTCTTGGAGCGCGCCAAAGTCGAACTGCGCGACGTTTTCGGCCGCAAATGAACAGAAGAAAACTTGGTAACTCGGATTTGGCGATCACGCCGATCGGGTTCGGCGCGTGGGCCGTTGGCGGCTCATGGCAGTTCGGTTGGGGCAAGCAGAGCGATCACGGCTCAATCGCTGCGATTCATCGGGCCTTGGAACTTGGTGTTAACTGGATCGACACTGCGGCGGTCTACGGGCTTGGCCATTCCGAGGAAGTTGTCGCGAAAGCGCTGCGCGATTGGATCGGAGAGCGTCCCTATGTTTTCACCAAATGCGGGATGGTCTGGAATCAAAAAGGCGAGATCGGCTACTCGTTGCGCGCGGAATCCGTTCGCGGCGAGTGTGAAGCCAGTCTTCGGCGTCTGGACGTGCCCGTTATCGATCTCTACCAAATCCACTGGCCTGCCGACGAGTTCACCGAAACCGCGGAAGGCTGGGCGACAATGGCTGAGTTACAAAAGGAAGGCAAAGTGCGCTGGATCGGCGTTTCCAATTTTAGTTTGGAGGAACTCCAAAAGGTGCATGCCGTCGCGCCGGTTACATCACTGCAACCGCCTTACTCATTGATACGTCGCGATGCAGAAAAGGATCTCCTCCCGTTTTGCGAACGCGAAAACATCGGCGTGATAGTTTATTCGCCAATGGCCTCGGGTCTGCTCACCGGGGCAATGACACGCGAGCGGGCCGCCAATCTTCCCGCTGACGATTGGCGCCGAGGCAATCCGGAATTTCAGGAGCCGAAGCTGTCGCAAAATCTTGCGGTGGTTGAGCGGCTCCGCGCCATCGGTGCGCGTCACAGCAAGTCGCCTGGAGAAGTGGCCATCGCCTGGACGTTGCGAAATCCGGCTGTCACTGGCGCGATCGTTGGCGCACGCAATGCGAAGCAGGTGGATGGCATTATTGGCGGCGCAACCCTTCGGCTTAGACCGCAAGAAATTGCCAAAATCGATCCTAGTCGGTGAGAGTTGCTCGCGGCTTCTTGACCAGCCAGCCCGCATCCGCGAAAACATGATCGCGCCTGAACTCCGCGACATCCTTAAGCAAGCTTCCAAGCCCTGGGATTTACGGGATCACTCGATCCGTAATGAGGAATGCGACGGCGTAGCAAACAAAGATCAACAATCCTCCTGCGAGACCGGCGAGAATCGCGGCGCGCCACGATCCGCGCCGCAAGGTTCGTGCAAGTAATGTCAGTGCGAGCGCGATTCCGAATTCGCCAATAATGATGTACCACGGCGTAAACGAAATCATCCGGCAGCCGCTGTATTGCCACCAATGGATCTTTCGTGCCATCTCCTCGTAGAACGGAATATTGATCGCGCCGAGCAGGCCGATCATGAGCAATCCCATCCGGCCGAAGCGTTCCCACAATCGCAGTCCGATGTATCCGAACTGCACCGCCACGACTTCCCAGGCAAACGGCATCCAGAGCGGTGATTGCCAGATCATCGGCCCGCCGCCGATCGAGTAATCGAGAGTGCGCGTGTAATCGACCAGCCAGGCATCTGCCGGAAGCTCAGCGAACCCGACAGCCAATCCGAAAAGGAGAAATCGCCCAAGCAATCTGTCGCGCCGGAAAAGCGCAAAGCCAATCAGCAGACAATTATCGATAACATTGAGCGCCGCCCCCGTGCGCCAGTCCGACCACGGCGCAAACGTCAGCAGCGAAACTGCGACGACGTTGATGACAACCGTCGCGATTACCACGCGCAGGCGATCGCGCTCAAGCGATGAATCGGCTTCGGCTTCTCCAAGCACGTGTCTCGATTTAATGAGTCGCGGGACGAACAGTCAATCACTGTCGGTCGGGCCGCTTTCTGTAGGACGTCTGTGTCAGACGCCGAACTCGATTACCGCAGTCTTGACCAAGGCAGTTGGACGCTGCTAAGCGAGTGCAGTGAAACGGCTCCTTTGGCTCGATATCTCAAAGGGACTGGCGATTCTCTTCGTCGTTTACTTTCATTTTTTCAGGACCTACTTCGAACATGGCATTCTTCCTCCGGCCGACTGGAGCAGTCTCGCGGCGAGCGCGCTGACCATTGCGAGATTGGTTTGGTTCAAGGTATCGGGACTCGGTTTTCATGCTGTCGGCGTCTTCATCATCCTGAGCGGCTGGACAGTGATGCAATCAACCATGCGCCGAGCCGAATCGGGCTCGATCGCCTGGGGAACGTGGTATCGCGCGCGGTTCCTCCGGCTTTATCCGATGTACTGGGTCGCGCATTTGGTCTATCTGGTCTCGCCTTTCGTTGCGCGCCTCGAACCGGTGGACAGTCGCATCGTGTTAAGCCTGCTCGGTCTCCGCTTCATCGATATTCAGATGAACTTTATGTATCTCAACGCCGCGTGGTGGTATTTTTCCATGCTGCTCCAGTTTTATCTGATCTTTCCCCTCCTCTTTTGGGCGGCGCGCCGTCTCGGGCCATGGAAATTTCTGTTAATCGCGTGTGCCACGGGATTTTTCGCGCGCTATCTGTTGCTTGTTGTTTGGCCGCAAAATGGATTGTGGGTGCTAGGCGGTTTCGCGATCTGTCGTCTGCCGGAGCTCGCGCTCGGAATGTCATTGGCGATGTGGCATACTCAACCCCGAAAGCGTTCGGGGCTTGAATGGTTCCTTCTTCGCGGCGCGGGATTCGTCGTCGGCCTGATCTTGTATCCGGCGGCGCTTTTGCTTTACCATGGCGCTACTGCTTACGTCTTTGTCGATTTCGCCACGGGCATGTGTTGTATGCTCGAAATCGTCGGAATCGCCGGAATCATTTCGCTATTAAAAGGAACGGCTAAACTATTGAGTCTCGTCGGACTTTATTCGTACGGACTGTATTTGATTCACCAACCATATGTCATATGGCTCGGACTCCGCATTCGCGAGGTGCCGATCTGGATGTTTCTATTAATTGCAGTCGCAACCCTGGCCGTGCTCAGTGCGTGGGGAATGCTTTTGGAAAAAGCCACAAACACGCTCGTAAACAAGCTTACGTCAGGGACGAAAACAGCGCTTGCCTAGAGCAGACTGTGGAAAGCCGCGTCGGCGCATCTGCTCGTGCGCTCCGCCGCTCATATCGCTCGCGATACGCGCGCTTCAGTGCGGAGCAAGCCAGCACGGCGTTCTCGCCCGCGTGAAGGCAACGCTTGATGAACTCCCGCAAACAATCGAACCACGGCCATCTGCCTTCGTCCGTTAATGCAATTCCACCCTACATTTTCTCGACGTTTGCCAGTGAATGGAAATCGTCCGCCTCATAGAAATGCCAGCCGAGCTCTCGCGCGAGCAACTCGCCGACAGTAGTTTTGCCAGCACCTGAGACACCGAAAATGATTATGACCACGGCACATTATCGACCTGAACGATCGACGACGCACGGGCGTCACCTTCTACTTTGCCCGACTCGGTTCCACCTCTAACGTTCGATATGAAGGAGGCAAATTTCACTCAGCGCGATGCTGTCGAAAAATTTCGCGCACTCCACGCGTCGGGATGTTTTGTTCTGCCGAATCCCTGGGACACAGGCACGGCGATATATCTGCACCATCTGGGGTTTAAGGCACTCGCCACCACGTCGGCCGGTTTCGCCTTCGCGCGCGGAAAAGCCGACGGCGCAGTTCCCCGGGACGAAATGCTCGTGCATATCCGCGAGATCGCAAAGGCAGCGCCTCTTCCGGTGAACGCCGATTTCCTAAACGGCTACGGTGATAAACCCGAAAGTGTAGCGGAAAACGTGAAGCTTTGCATCGACACGGGCGTGGCCGGATTGTCGATCGAAGACAATACCGGCCGTCCCGATTCCCCGCTTTACGAAAAGGGTTTGGCAGTCGAACGGATTCGCGCCGCGCGTTCGGCGATCGACACGTCCGGGACGCGCGTCGTGCTCACAGGCCGATGCGAAGCCTGGCTGGTTGGCGATGCCGATCCATTGCGCACTGCACTCAACCGCCTCGTCGCCTATGCCGAAGCTGGCGCCGACTGCCTCTACGCGCCCGGCGTCCAAGTGCCTGACGAAATTGCCCAAATCGTCAAAGCGGTGGCGCCGAAGCCGGTCAATCTCCTCATTTCCGGATTCAATCATCAGCTTTCGTTTTCCCAAGTCGCCGATCTCGGAGTGCGCCGCATCTCAGTCGGTTCCGGACTCGCCCTTGCGGCGTGGGGCGCATTCATCCGCGCCGCGCGCGACATTCAAACAAGCGGCAGCTTCGAGCTTCTCGACGGAGGCGCCAAATCGGCCGAACTGAACGAATTGTTTCGCTGATTGCTGTTACACGATCTGGCCGCGAATTGGCGAGTTCGTCCCACTCAAAAACCTTCGCGAAGCGGAGGAAATGTTTGCCGGATTTGAGCCGATCGCAGGCTGAGTTTCTCAGACCGAGCCGGCGTTTTTCGGTCAGAATCCGGGCGCGCGGAACTTGCCAAATCGCATCTGACATCATGTCTGCGACCACGCATAAGCCTGGGGCCCGCCGCTGATCGGGCATCCGCGCGTTGTTCCCCGAATCGGCCGGCGATTTGCAGCCACAAAATCGCTTGAAAACCTCGTTAGTTCAGCGCGGTCCAGTCCGCGCTAAATCACTGCAATAAGTAACGCCGGCAGAATCTTCGTGGCGGCGAGCTCCGCCGTTTTTATGGTCAGCTTTTCCGCACGTTCTTGCGCAGCGAGCGCTTGGCTGGCCACGAAGCTTTTCGCGAGAATCGCCTGCGCACTGACCAGGTTGTCAAACTCCTCCTGACTCATTTTTTTATTACTG
>Ga0207645_10004686_pt1 | contig 10066 bp, 4 predicted proteins | sample KBSM53metaG_FD_184331 | JGI IMG/M metagenome (GOLD analysis project Ga0207645, IMG submission 184331) | Miscanthus rhizosphere microbial communities from Kellogg Biological Station, Michigan, USA - KBS M5-3 metaG (SPAdes) (version 2) | ecosystem: Host-associated > Plants > Roots > Rhizosphere >...
GACGACTGGCGCGAAGATTTGGCGCAGCCGGTGCTCAACGCCTGGCTGGCGCGCGGTCACCAGGCGAACGCCGACCTGCGGGAGCGCTTGACGGAGCTGCTCAGCGACGAACGCTATCGCGACGATGTCGAGCCGCAGCTGATCGGGCAAAGCGAGGTGCGCATGCACGTCCCCTGCCTGATCGGGGACTACACCGATTTCTACGTCGGCATCCATCACGCGACCAACGTCGGCAAGCAGTTCCGGCCCGACAATCCGCTGCTCCCCAACTACAAATATGTGCCGATCGGCTACCACGGCCGCGCGAGCTCGGTGCGGGCAAGCGGCGAGCCGGTCATCCGCCCCAACGGCCAGCGCAAGCCGCCGACCGCCGAAGTTCCCGAATATGGCCCAAGCCAGCGCCTCGATTACGAGCTTGAGCTTGGCCTGTGGGTTGGCCGCGGCAACGAGCTGGGGTCACCGATCCCGATCGGCGAGGCATCCGATCACATCGCCGGCTTCTGCCTGCTGAACGATTGGTCGGCACGCGACCTCCAGGCGTGGGAATATCAGCCCCTGGGCCCGTTCCTCGCCAAGAATTTCCTGACCAGCATCTCCCCGTGGATCGTCAGCCCGCAGGCGCTCGCGCCGTTCCGCAAGGCCATGCCGCCGCGCCCGGAAGGCGACCCGGCCCCGCTGGCCTATCTCGACGATCCGGAGGATCGCGAGCGCGGCGGCCTCGCGGTCGAGCTCGAGGTCACGCTGACCACCCAGCAGATGCGCGAGGCGAACCTGCCGCCGCACCTCCTGTCGCGCGGCTCGGCCGATGCGGCGATGTACTGGAGCGCGGCGCAGATCGTCGCGCACCACAGCGCCAACGGCTGCAACCTCCAGCCGGGCGACCTCATCGGCACGGGCACGCTGTCGACCGACGACAACCAGGGGCTAGGCTCGCTGCTCGAGATCAGCCGCGGCGGCTCGCAGCCGATCGAGCTCGCGACCGGCGAAATCCGAAGCTTCCTCGAAGATGGCGACGAAGTGACGTTGCGCGCCTGGTGCGAGGCCGAGAGCGAGGTGCGGATCGGCCTTGGCGAATGCGTCGGCCGCGTTGTTCCGGCCACCGCACTCTAAGCAGCCGTGGCCGCCCCATTCGCGATCATCGGCGCCGGGATGTCGGGAGCGAGCTTGGCCTACCGGCTCGCCCGCGCCGCGTGCGACGTGGTGGTCGTCGATGACGCACGTCCCGGCCGCGCGACCGGCTGGAACCCGGGCGGGATCAACCCGCTGCATGGCCCAGGCTTTCCGGGCGTCATGGAAGGTTTCTATCGCGACGCCTTTCGCCTCCACGAAGAGCAGCGAACGCAGGTCAGCGCAGCTTCGGGCGTGGATTTCGGCTGGCGCGTCGTCGACCGCCTGTTCCTCGCTCGCGATGAAAAGGAGGCCGCCGACCTCCGGCGGTACATAGCCTTCTACAATGCGCTCGACGCCTTTTCCGGCCGTTGGACGGACGCATCCGAAATCGCCGCATGGGATTCGCGGGTTGATCCCTCCTGGGCCGGCGGACTGATGACTCGCGGTAACGTTCGCGTCGATTCCGAGCGCTATCGGCACGCGCTGCTCGCAACCGCTCAGGGCGTGGGCGCGACGGTCGTGACCGCCCAACTCCGGTCGATTGAAACCCGCGGGGGCCGCATCGTGGCGATCGATTGGGGCGAGGGTCGCACCGAAGCCTCCGGGCTGTGCATGGCCACCGGCTCCTGGGCCGGTGGCGACGTCGCCGGCTGGGAGCCGGGCGAGGTGGTGCAGGTTTCTGCTGTGATCGGCGACCTCTTGCTCGTCAGGTCCGACGAGACGCCGCCCAGCGCCGACGTCAGCCACGGCGTCACCGCCATCTACCAGCACAACCAGGGCGACTTCTGGATCGGCGGCACCACCCGCCGCGACGGTCCGCTCGGCGAGACCTCCGATGCCATCGAGCAGCAGCTCCTTGACGGGGCGCACTCGCTGATGCCTGGATGGGGGCCGCCGCAAGTCATCGCTCGCGCTTCGGCCGCACGGCCATCGACCGGCGACGGCTTGCCCCTCGTCGGCCGCGCGCCTAATTATGAAAACGGCTGGATCATCAATGGCCTAGGGGGGAAGGGCATCTTGCTTTCGGCATGGGCTGCGCAAAGTCTCATCCGAATGATGGATGCAGGCGGCGATCTGCCGGAATTCGCCCCTGTCTCACCGAACCGAGCGACGGGGTAAAATGGCAGAACATTATACGTTGAAATGCAAGGATTGCGGCGCCGAGCAATCGGCCAACTACGCGTCCTTTTGCGCGTGCGGCGGGCTGATCGAGGCGCAGTTCGACCTCGATAACGTCCGGCTGCGCGACAGCGACGACCCCCACCAGCGCTATTTCGACCTGATTCCGGTCCGCGACGAGCGCCTGCTTGCGCCGGGCCTTCGGACCCGCACTGTCCATGCGCGCAATCTCGGCCGCCGCTTCGGGCTCAACCAGCTCTATCTCAAGGACGAGACCGAAAACCGCACCGGCACCACCAAGGACCGCATGGCGGCGGTCGCACTTCCCTTCCTTTACGAAGGCGGCGTGCGCCATTTCTGCACCTCTTCGACCGGCAACAGCTCGACCGGCTACGCCCAGGCGATGGGCCAGATCCCGGAAATGCAGATGGAGCTGTTCACCGCGGAGGACTTCAAGGACCGCGTGCACTACGCGCCGACGCCGCAGGTCCGGCACCATGTGCTGAAAGAGGCGAGTTTTGTCGATGCGGGCGATTTTTCGATCAAATATGCGGAAGGCCACGGCCTCACCGCCGAGCGCGGCTTTTTCAACCTCGGGCGTCGCGAGGGCCTCAAGCTGCCGTGGCTCGAGGCGCTCGAGCAGGTCTCGCGGTCGATCGACTGGTACGTCCAGGGCGTGTCGAGCGCGATGGGCGTGCACGGCGTCTACAAGGCCGCCAAGGAGGCCGTCGCGATCGGCCACGCCGACAAGGTCCCGAGCCTGCTCTGCGCGCAGCAGATGAGCTGCCGGCCGATGGTCCAGGCGTGGGACGAGGGCAGCGAGACGATCCAGCCGCACCATATCGTCAAACGGCCGCATGGAATCGCCGAAGCCATCCTTCGCGGCAACCCGAGCCGCGTCTATCCGATCATCCGCGAGATCGTCATCGAAAGCGGCGGGACCATGATCGCGGTGACCGACGAGGAGATCCGCGCCGCGCAGGCGGCCGTGCTCGAGGACGAAGGCATCAAGATTTGCGAATCCGCCGGGACGGCCATCGCCGCGATCGCCAGGCTGGCGAAGACCAACGACGCGCTCGCCGACCAGAAGATCCTGGTCAACCTGACCGGCAGCAAGCGCGAAGGCGTGACGCCGGCCCGGATCGATCAATGGTGGGAGAAGGACGGCGACAAGTGGGTCCCGGCCGAAGCCGCCGATAGCTTGGCGGCGAGCCCGCAGAGCCTGACGGCCTAGACCGATTCCCCTACGTTCGCGGCGCGCTTCCTGGGCCTCGCGCGAACAGTCGGCTTGGTCGGGACACCGCCTCTTGCAAGCCTTGCCTGGTATTTGGTTGCGATGCTCGCGACGTGAGCAATGCAAATCCGCACCGCCCGCGCGAACTGCCGGTTGTCGGCCGACAGGATCTCGCCGTGCCCGCCCTGGATCAGCAGGACATGAACCTGCTGGCCGAAGACCTTCCTGACGCTGAAGCGGTTGCGCCAGCGCTTCACGGTGGCGATGATCATCGAGCGGACGGGGAAGGGCCGCGGCTGATACGCCCGCAGCGCTGCCTCGAACGCGCGAGCGACGCCGATCGCGGCCTGGACCGCGTCGCTGTTGTGGAGATCGACCTTCCACGTGCCTAATTCCACGCGCCGCTCGAACTGGTGGAGCAGCAGCTCGTCGGTGACGTCGACTTGGGCCTTCCTGAAGTTGGGCTTGGGCGGATCGATCAGCATCGGCGCGTAGAATTTCTCCCCTTCGCGGTAGAGCAGCCGCGCCATCTCGAGCGCGACGAAGCAGCCGGCGCACAGCCCGCCGAGGAAGTAGGGACCCTTTGGCTGGGCGGTCTTGATCGCCGCGACATATTCGGCCGCCATCTCTTCGACCGTTTCGTGCGGCTCCTGCTTGCCGTCGAGCCCCCGCGCCTGAAGCGCGTAGAGCGGCTGGTCGGGGCCGAGCAGCTCGAGGAAGTGCGGGCCGACGTGCGCTTGTCCGCGCCGACCGTGGACCATGAACAAGGGCGGGTTGGTGCCCTCCGTCCTGACCGGGAGCAGGATCGGGGCGCGAATCTCGCCTCCGGCCTCATGCGCGCCCAGCCACTCGGCGACCCCTTTCACGGTCGCATTGTCGTGAAGCTCAGCTAGTTGCTGGCCGAACGTCTCGGTCGCGAGGATCTGCAAATTGACCAGCGACAGCGAATCGCCGCCGAGCAGGAAAAAATCGTCGAGTCGGCCCACCGCGGGGACGTTCAGCACCTCGGAGAAGATCGCGGCGACCTTCTCCTCGATCTCGTTTTCCGGCGGGACGTAGCCGGGCCGGAACCGCACTTGGCCGAGGTCCAGCGCCGCGAGCGCCTGGCGGTCGACCTTGGAGGTCGCGGTGTAGGGGAATTGGTCGAGCAGGACGTAGCCGCTCGGGAGCATGTAGGTTGGCAGCGTCTCCGACAGCTGCTTGCGGATTTCGCCCGCGTCCTGCGCGGCTCCGGGCGCCAGGGTCAGATAGGCCAGGATCTCTTGCGCCTCTTCCCCGGATTCAATGCGCGGCAGGACGACGGCGCCCGCCACGCCGGGGCAGCCGTGGAGCGCCGCCTCGACTTCGGCGAGGTCTACCGCCTGGCCGCGGAGCTTGATGCGCGATCCCGTCCGGCCGATGAAATTCAGGTCGCCGGCGTTGTCGATGAAGCCGAGGTCGGCACTGCGGTAACGCCGCCAGCCCGGCTTGCCCTCGACATCGGAGAAGACCTCGGCGTTCAGGTCGGTCCGGTTGAGATAGCCGGGGGTGACGTGCGGGCTCGAGATCGCGATCAGGCCCGTCTCGCCGATGTCCGCCGGCGTTCCGTCATCGCGGACCACGCCAACCTCCACGCCCTCGACGGGCTTGCCGACCGGGAGCGCGCCTTCCGCTTTCTCATGGGCCTCGGTGATCAGCAGGCTGCTGATGAACGAAGCCTCGGTCGCTGCAAGCCGGTTCAGAATGCGGCAATCGGCGCGGAAGTGCGGGCGCATCCGAACGACGTCGTTCGCGAACAGCATCTCGCCGGCAAGGTCGACGACGTCGACGGTTTCGAACAGCTTGTCCTTCGGGATCGCGCCGGCGAGCTCGCGAACCACGGTCGGCACCGTGTGGAGCAGGACGATCTGCTGCTCGTCGATCCACTCGGCCATGGCCGCGAACGACTGTTCCTTGATCTCGAACGCGCACAGTCGCGCGCCGGTGAACAGCGCGCCATAGATGTCCATGTTCGAGGCGCTGGCGCCGTGCGCGAACAGCCAGGAGATGCGGCTGCCCGCGGCGATTGCCATCGTGTCGATGTAGCAATCGACGTAGAAGATGAGGTTGCGGTGCGTCTGGCAAACGCCCTTGGGGACGCCGGTCGAGCCCGAGGTGAAGGACACGTAGAGCAGGCTGTCGGGCGTGGTCGGCGGCCCGATCAGCTGATCATCGCCCTCGGCGGCGGCGAGATTGTCGAGGTCGATGACCCCGCCGGCATTGCCGATCAGGGCCGTTGCCCTGGCGAGCAGCGCTTCGTCCGCGAGGATCGCGAACGGCCTGGCTTCGTCGATGATGTGCCCGAGCCGCTTGTCGGGGTCGTTGACGTCGAGCAGCACGTAGGCGTGGCCCGAGCCCGCGACGCCGAGGATTGCGACCATGGCATTCACCCGGTCGGCGGTCAGAATGCCGACGATGCCTGGATCCGAAGGGCCGAGCGCCACGATCCGCGCGCGGGCGAGCTTCGCGTGGCTGTGGAGCTCGCCGTAGGTGCGTGCGGCGCCGCCGTTCACATAGGCGAGCTCGTTCGCATGGGGGCCCACCATCGCCTCGAACCGCTCGAACACGGTCGAGCCCTGCTCGGCGGGCATCGTCTTCTTTCGATTAGCCATCGCCGCCAAGTAAGCGGGGCCGCCGCGCCAAGGCAATGTTGTTTGCGAGATCCGGCTGCGAAGGTGGTGCCGCTTGCGTGACTCGAACACGCGACCCCATCATTACGAATGATGTGCTCTACCGGCTGAGCTAAAGCGGCGCTCCTGGCAGGAAGCCGCGCCCCTAACAGCCGTCCGCGCCTCCGGCAAGCCGCTGTCCTTGAACAAACATGCTTAACAGTTTGGTAACCGCGCTCGGCCATTTTGCCTCTCGGTTTGGAGGGAAGTGGGAAGACCCGCATGGACAGCTATCGCGAGCACTCGGAGGACTTCGAGCCGCAATCCGCGCCGGAACCCGCGGTGGTGAACGACGTCGCCGCCGCGATCGGCACCGACGAGCGCCGGATGCACGTGCGCGCCTACAATTACTGGGTGTCGCTGCTCGATGGGCGCGACTTTCCGTCGATCGAGGACCTCGATTCCGGCGACGTCGCCGATTTCTCTCCGCACAGCGTGTTGCTCGACTTCACCTGCGGCAGCGAAAACCCCGCCATGCCCTATCTCGGCGCGGCGATCCGCGACGAATGCGGGCTCGACGACGACATGCGGACCATCGCTCAGGTGCCGAGCCGCTCGCTGCTGTCGCGCCTCACCGACCATTACATGCAGATCATCGCCAACCGCGCGCCGATCGGCTTCGAGGCCGAGTTCGACAACCAGCGCGGCGAGAGCATCTGTTACCGCGGCATCCTGCTCCCTTTTTCGTCCGACGGCGACACCATCGACTTCATCTACGGCGTGATCAACTGGAAGAAGAGCGACGGAGCCGAAGCCGAGCAGGCCGCAACCGCCACCGTCCAGCCCGAGGAGGACGTCCTGGAGCTGGATACGGTGGTCGAGCCCGAAACCCCGCTGAGCATCGAGGAGGCCGTCGCGACGACCCCGCGCTGGTATGGTCGCGAGGAAGCCGAAGCGTCGGCCGACGAGCCTGCGGTCGATGAGCCCGAAGCCGTCCCGCCGCCGCATTTCTCCTGGGAAGATGGCCCGCTCGCCGAAACCGACGAGGATACGACGGAGCTGCCCGAGATCGCGCTCGATCCCAACGCCGGCCTCGCCGACCGCCTGTGGGCCGCGCGAGAAACCGCGGAATCGGTCAAGGCGGGGGAGGGCCGGACCCGCGCCGCGCTCTATCGCGCCCTGGCGCTCGCCTACGACTTCGCGGTCGCGGCGGAGCAGACTCCCGGCGAATATGCCGAACTGCTCGAGGAATCGGGGGTGAAGGCCCAGGCCCGCGCGCCGATGACGCCGATCGTCAAGCTCGTCTTCGGGGTCGATTACGACAAGGCGCGGCTGACCGAGTTCGCCGCGGCGCTGTCTTATGCCAAGCGCCAGGACGTCGCCGCCGGCACCTTCCAGGACTTCATCGAGAGGCAGCACGGCGGCCTCAAGGCCCTTGTCGCCGCCGAGCGCCAGGCCCGCCGGCCCGAGCCCAAGGTCGACACGCGCGGCGAGGCCGCCCGCGCCCGCCTTCGCACCGTCACCCCGATCTCCCTCGCCGATCTGCCGCAAGCGGACGAGTTCGCGGTGATCGTGACTCGTCGCGGCCCTGACGGCACGCATCAGCCCGTCGCGGTGCTCGACGACGAAGCGCTGGTCGAGCGCGCGATCCGCAAGGCGGCTTAAACCCGCTTCACGGTACCTCGCCGGGGTTGTCCCCCTCGCGAGCAGGGGTTTATAGGCCCGCCGCAGCCCCACAGCTCGCGGAGCATTAATCTTCTCATGACGGCCCATACGCGCCTGCCACAGCCGCTGGTCGAATCCATTCGCAAGGCGCTCACTCGAAATGCCCTTCCGGGCGAGACCATGGGCCTGTCGCGCGAAGCCGAGCGCGACGCGGCCGAGTTCCTCGCCGAGGTGGCCGCCAAGCGGCGCAAGGGCGAGCTCGCGCTCAAGATCGAATCGATCGGCGGCGAGGCCGGCAAGCGGCGCATGCGCATCGGCATCGTCAACGACGACATGCCCTTCCTCGTCGATTCGGTCGCCAACGCGATTGCGGCGCGGCAGCTGACGATCCATCGCCTCCTTCATCCGGTGGTGTGCGTGAATCGCGACGACGGCGGGACCCTCGGCCAGGTCGAGCCGCTGTGCGACGACAAGAACCGCCGCGAATCGATGATGTACCTGGAGCTCGACCGCGCCGACGCCCGCGGCCGGCAGGAACTCGCGGCCGACCTCAAGCGCGTGCTGTCCGACGTTCGCCTGGCGGTCCGCGACTGGCACCCGCTGCAGAACAAGATGCGGGAGGACGCCAAGGCGATCGCCGACCCGGAAGGGGCCGCGCTGCTCGACTGGTTCGCGGACGGCGCGATGACGCTCCTCGGCTATCATGTCGAGAGGCCTTACGAGCAACCCTCCCACACCCTGGGCATTTTCAGTGTCCCTGGCGCTCCGACCGACGAAGGCGGCTGCCTCGGTGCGATGCGCTATCTCGAACGAGGCGGCGATCAGCCGCTGATGGCCAAGGCCGAACGGCGCGCGACGGTCCACCGCCGCGTGCCGCTCGATCTTGTCGTCGTTCCGCTGATGGACGGGGACAAGGTCGCCGGCATCGGGGTGCACGCGGGCCTTTGGACCAGCGAAGCGCTGCGCGTCCCGCCCGAGGAGGTGCCGGTCTTGCGCCGCCGCCTCAAGCAGCTCGACGAGGATTTCGGGTTCGATCCCAAGGGGCACTCCGGCAAGGCGATGAGGCACGCGATGGCCTCGCTCCCGCGCGACCTGCTGCTGACCGTGGATTATGACGCGGTTCGCGCGCTGGTGATGATGGCCATGTCGCTGGCCGACCGACCGCGGCCCGCGCTGCTCCAGGTCCGCAGCATCCTGAAAGGCCAGCTGTTCACCTTCGTCTGGCTGCCGCGCGAGGAGCTCAGCACGACGCGCCGGACCGCGATCGCGACGCTGCTCGAAAAGGAAGTAGGCCGCGAGATCACCAGCTGGTCGGTCGAGCTTGGCGACGCCGACCTCGCGCTCATCCGCTACACCCAATATATCGACGAGAAGGCCGCGCTGCCCGACGCGGAGCAGCTCGACAATGCGGTGGTCGAGATGGTCCGCGGCTGGACTCCGGCGGTCGAGGCTGAGCTGATCGGGCAGGCGGGCCCGGCACTCGCGACCCGCCTTGCACTGACTTACCTGGGCGCCTTTACCGACAGTTATCGCTCGCGTACGGCGCCGGACGAGGGCGCCGCCGACATCCTGCGCCTGAGCAGCCTCACCAACGACGCCGACCGCAGCGTCCGGATCTCGCGCCGGGCCGACGAACCGGAAGGCCAGCTTCGCCTCAAGACCTATCGCCGGGGCGGGCTGATCGCTCTGTCCGAAGCGGTGCCGGTGCTGGAGAATTTCGGCTTCCGCGTGCTCGAGGAGCGGCCGAGCGCGCTCGCCGACGGGCTCGGCTACATCCACGACTTCAGCGTCGAGATCGGCGAGGGGGCCGAGATCAGCGCGATTCTCGCCCGCGTCGGGGAAATCGAGCGCGCGATCAGCAACGTGCTCTGCGGCATCGCCGAGGACGACGAGTTCAACCAGCTCGTGCTCTACGCCGAGCTCAACACGCAGGCCGTCGTGTGGCTTCGCGCCTGGTTCCGCTACCTTCGCCAGACGGGGAGCAGCTTTGGCCTGGTGACGGTGGTGGACGCGCTCCGCCGCGCGCCCAACGCAACCCGCGCGCTCATCGGCGAGTTCATCGCCGCGCACGACCCCGCCACCAAGGATCGCGAGGCGCAGGTCGGCAAATATCGAGGCGATCTCGACCGGTCGCTCGCCAAGGTGCGCTCGATCGACGACGACCGCATCCTGCGCCGCCTGCGCTCGCTGGTCGAGGCGATCCTGCGCACCAATGCCTTCGCTCCGGCCGCGGAAGAGGCGCTCGCCTTCAAGATCGACTCGATGCGGGTGCCGGGCCTTCCGGCGCCTGTGCCGTGGCGTGAAATTTGGG
>Ga0207645_10004687_pt1 | contig 10065 bp, 8 predicted proteins | sample KBSM53metaG_FD_184331 | JGI IMG/M metagenome (GOLD analysis project Ga0207645, IMG submission 184331) | Miscanthus rhizosphere microbial communities from Kellogg Biological Station, Michigan, USA - KBS M5-3 metaG (SPAdes) (version 2) | ecosystem: Host-associated > Plants > Roots > Rhizosphere >...
GAAAAAATCTTCCGGAAATTATTATTTGGGAAGTCCTCAAAAAATATTTTTTCGTTACAGGTACCGTTACAAAACTCTTTTTCAATATGGATTGGTGGGGGATAAAGATGCAGGTGAGCAGTTTTTCAAAGGCAAACAGAAATATGGATTTGACTTTTATTCATTTCATGTCTTTGCGAGAAAGATTGGTGATATTCAATCGCTGGCCCTGGGCGATTTTACGGTCAATATGGGGCAGGGATTAATTCAATGGCAAAGTATGGCGTTTAGAAAGGGCGTTGATATTTCTTCTATAAAAAGACAATCATCTGTTTTGAGACCTTACAATTCTGCCGGAGAATATAATTTTCACAGGGGCGCAGGTATTACGGTAAAAAAGAAAAGTATTGAAGCAACAGCTTTTGTTTCGTTTCGGAAGATCAATGCCAATTTCAATATTGACACATTGAATAGGGTGGAATATTTTACTTCATTTCTTACGTCGGGGTACAACCGAACAGAAAGTGAGATTAATGATAGAAATAGCTTAAAACAACTTGCGTTTGGGGGAAACGTTTCTTTTACGAAAAATAATATCCATGTGGGCATGAATGGAATTGCGTATAAATTTTCAGATCTCTTACAAAAGCGAGATGACGCTTATAACCTTTATTCGCTTTCGGGTAAAAGCTGGAATAATGTCAGCCTTGACTACAGCTACACCTATAGAAATTTTCATTTTTTTGGTGAAGCAGCAATTGATAAGCATATAAACAAAGCATTTATCAACGGGTTGATGATAAGTGTTGATCCGAGCGTCGATCTTTCGTTTGCACACCGGGCTATTGGTGCAAAATTTCAGTCAATAAACGGAAATGCATTTACTGAAAATACTTTTCCAACGAATGAAAATGGCTTATACGCGGGAATTGCCGTGCGGCCGCAACAGGCATTTCGTTTGGATGCCTATGCTGATTTTTATAAATTTCCCTGGTTGAAATATAGAGTAGATGCTCCGTCGTATGGTAAAGATTTCTTTGTGCAATTAACGTATACGCCTAATAAGCAAACGGAAATCTATACGCGGTTCCGGAGTGAATCGAAAGCAGTCAACTTGCCGGAAAATATTGCTCCAACCAACCAGCTGGTTTTAACACCGAAGAAAAGCTGGCGCACGCAAATCAGTTATAAGTTAAACAAGAGTACGACTATCCGAAACCGGTTTGAAGTTATTCGGTATGGAAATACTGACGGCAAAAAAGAAAACGGCTTTTTAAGCTTTTTCGATTATTTATACAATCCACCACTTAATCGTTGGTCAGGTTCATTTCGGGTGCAATATTTTGAAACCGATGGATACAATTCACGGCTATATGCATACGAGAATGACCTGTTGTATAACTATTCTATCCCCGTTTTTTTCGACAAGGGTTTTCGGTACTATGTCAACCTCAACTATGATCTCACCAAACATATTTATTTATGGTTCAAATGGTCCCAAACAACTTATCCCGCTAAAGACTCAATCGGGTCTGGCCTTGATGAAATAGGTGGAAACACTAAAAATGAAGCTAAGGTTCAAATTGTAGTTTATCTATAAAATGGGTCAAACCAGTGACGTTAGATAGATTGTATTTAAAAAAATAATAATGTTTTGAATAATCGTTAATCAAAAAATGTTATTTGCAGCAGCGTATCTTAAACAAACTTTGTCTAAGGTACGGTTCATGAAATAAAATATTGGATTCCACATCCTTAACTAAAACGAAGTTTACATGAGAAAAATTAGTTTGCTGTTCTCTGCATTTCTATTATGCGGAGGACTGGTCTTTGCCCAACAAAGAACGGTGACCGGTAAGGTGACCGATGAAAAAGGAGATCCTGTTCCTTTCGCTTCCGTAAAAATCAAGGGCTCCAACAAAGGAGTTTCCGCGGATGTAAATGGAAATTTCATTATTGACGTATCAGGTACTGATCCGATTTTAATTGCATCATCTCAAGGCTTCAGCACTCAGGAACTACCAGTAGGAAATTCTTCGGCAGTAAATTTTAACGTTAAAAGTCAGGGCCAATTGCAAGAAGTGGTCGTAACAGCACTTGGTATTAAAAAAGAAAAAAAGGGATTAGGATATGCGGTGTCCGATCTTAAGGGAAGCGAGATCAACCGGACTCCAAATCAGAACCTCGTTACTTCTTTGAACGGTAAGGTCGCTGGTTTACAGGTGGTGTCAAGTGGCGGTGCTCCCGGTCAGGCCGCTACGGTTACGATAAGAGGCGGAGCAAAATCAATTACCGGAAATAATCAACCACTTTTCGTTGTTGACGGTATTCCGATCAGCAATGCGAACGATGGAAACTCCGCCACGGTAACTGGCGCGGCTACTCCTAATAGGGCAGCAGATATAAATGCCGATGATATTGAGTCAATCTCAGTGTTAAAAGGCAGCGCTGCTTCCGTTTTATACGGAAACAGGGGCTCAAATGGGGTTATCTTAATTACAACAAAATCTGGAAAAGCGAGACAGGGAAAACCGGTGGTTACAGTTAGTTCCAGTACCGGTTTTGACAATGTTCTTATACTTCCGGATTATCAAACAACGTATGCACAGGGAAGTAATCAGAATTATGCTGAAGGTGGTTCAAGATCTTTTGGACCCGAAATAACCGGTCAGCAAGTAAACAGTGCCGCCGCAGGCGGTCCCGTTACGTTAAGCGTACATGACCCCCGCAAAGATTTTTTAAAAACCGGAATGACCTATAATAATAATGTTTCGCTGAGCCAGACGCTTGACAAAACCAATTTTTATTTTTCTGCGGGAAACTTTAAGCAAACTGCCATTGTACCAAACCAGGATTATAATCGTGCCAGTGTAAGATTTAATATTACCAACCAGGTAAGTTCCCGACTTAGTGTAGGCATGAACGTGAATTATACGAAAACATGGGGAGATGTTCCCTATACTGGCCAGGATGGAAATAATCCTTTTTTCTCTTTATTCCATGTACCGGTTAGCTGGGATCTGAATGGTTATGGATATGAAAAGGCTGACGGAAGCCAGAAAAATTTCAGAGGTGGATCTTTTGATAATCCATTGTGGACAGTCAATAAAACATTTTTTAATACCAATAATGATCACATACTCGGAGGCGCCAACATTGGCTACAAAGCTCTGTCCTGGCTCGATTTCAGTTATCGTCTAGGAATTGATCAATACACAGACAATCGAAAATCTTTTAAAGACATTTTCACCGGTGGTAACCCAGAAGGCTTTTTGGCAAATGATATTGTAAAGAGAGAAGAATTAACCTCGATATTTCTCGCAAATGTCAATAAGAGAATAAACAACGACTTCGGATTTACATTGACTGCAGGTCAGGACTTCAATCAGCAAAAACTGAATAATTACAATCAAACAGGAACGGCGCTTGCGTTGCCCGGGATTGCTCACATGAATAATGTGAAATCATTCAATCCGGACTATGAATATGTATCAAAAAGAAGAACGATTGGTGTATTTGGTGATTTAAAATTTGACTACAATAATTATTTGTATTTAGGAATTACGGCACGGAATGAATGGTCTTCTACGCTGCCTGTTTCTAACAGAAGTTATTTTTATCCGGGTGTAAATGCTTCTTTTGTTTTTTCAGATGCATTTAATATAAACAAAAGCATTCTGAGTTTCGGCAAAGTGAGAGTGGGATACGCGAAAACCGCTCGCGATGCGAGTGTTTATCAACTGCAAAATGTTTATCTGGCGGCAACGGCCTCAGATGGATTTACAAGTGGGGTAACATTTCCTTTCCTCGGTTTGCCTGGATATGCAGTCAACACTACCGTTAATAACCCTGCCCTCAAGCCGGAAATTACGCAGGAAATTGAAGCCGGTACGGAGCTTAGATTCTTACATGACCGCATTGGTATCGACTTTACTTATTTCACAAACAGGAATACAGACGGAATCATCAGCCTCGATGTGGCGCCAAGCACAGGTGCGTCAAACGTCATTGTAAACTCAGGTCGTACAACCAGCCAGGGCATTGAAGTGGCATTAAATGTAACACCAATTAAAACCCGTGATTTTTCATGGGAAATGTTTGCCACTTTCAGTCGTGTGCGTACCAAGGTTAAGGAAATATATAAAGACCTTGATAAGAAATTCCTCGGGGGATTTAGTGGAAATCCTGCAATTTATGCGGTTATTGGTCAGCGTTATGGCTCAATAATAGCGGCAGGATATGAGAGAGATGACGCCGGGAATATTCTAACTGACGATGATGGTTACCCGCTGTTGGTGGATGGTGCAACCTTAGGATATGTAGAACCAGATTGGACAGGTGGTTTAAGAAACACGTTTACTTATAAAAAATTCCGCTTGGATGTTCTTTTTGATACACGGCAGGGCGGTTACCTCTTTAGTGGAACATCTGAACTGCTGGACAACTACGGCGTAAGTAAACGAAGTGCCGAAGGCCGTTATGAAGATTATATTTTCCCCGGTGTCAATCAAACAACGGGAAAGGCGAATGACATTCCGGTAGTAAAAGATCAAAACTGGTGGTCTTATATGGCAATCAGCGACGAGGCTTATGTGTATAAGAACAATTGGGTGAAATTAAGAGAAGCGAATCTTTCTTACTCTATTGATATCAAAAACAGTCTTCTTCATACGGTGGATGTGGGTGTTTACGGCAGAAATCTGTTTTTATGGACAAAGGTTCCGGACATTGATCCTGAATCAAGCTCTTTTGGTACAGGTAACGGGCAAGGCGCTTCAAGAATGGCTTACCCTACAACCCGTTCAATCGGGATCAATTTAAAGTTCACCTTCTAAATTTATCCAAATGAAACTAAGAAGAAATAAAATGAAACATACATATTTGATGGCATTGGGTTTTGTCGTGATACTTGCATCATGCAAAAAAACGCTCGACATTAATAACGATCCGAATTCATTTACCGATGTGCCGGTAAATACAATATTACCTGCTGCAGAGGTAAACCTTGCCTATGCATTAGGCGGCGACGCATCACGCATCAGCGGAAACATTGTCCAGTATTATGGCGGGCATCGTAATCAGCCACTGGACTATGGTCAGTATAATATTACTCCGGCTACTACAGATAATTTCTGGACAAACATGTATAGCGTTGTACTTACGAATCTTAAGTCAGTTGCGGAAAAATCAAGAGTTGAAGGCGATTCAATCTATGTTGGAGTAAGCCAGATATTAACTGCCTACACATTCGGTACGCTGACTGATATATATGGTGACATTCCTTTTACAGAGGCGTTGCAGACAACGACAGATGTAACTCCGGCATACGATAAACAGGAAAACATATATCCGGCAATTATCGGCCTTATTGAAAAAGGAATTGCAAATATAAAATCAGGAACAGGAACAGGGCCTGCCGATGATGACGTGATTTATGCGGGTGATATTACCAATTGGGAAAAATTTGCAAATTCACTTAAGCTTCGTTACCTGAATCATTTGAGCAAAAGACAGCCAACAGCGGCTTCTGATTTTCTTGCCCAAAATCCTGTATTGATCACTGATAATTCGGAAAATGCCGGTGTCGTATTTGGCGAAGATGCTGCGAATGCGAACCCGATTTACCAATTCGATATTTTATCGGGAAGAAAAGACAATGCAGTATGCAACACGCTTGTTGACAAAATGATTGCCTTAACAGATCCGAGGGTTCCGGTTTATTTTTATCCGGTTAAAAACGATAATAATGGTTTTGCCGGTCAATACAGGGGAAATGACCCAGGTGGTGATGATGATGACTCGGGTGAAAGTTTATTTTCAAGAGAAGGTGATGCTTATGCTTCAAGTACGTCTCCTGTTATGCTGATGACCGCGGCCGAAGTACAATTTATCATTGCAGAGATTCAATTCAGAAATTCGAATGCAGCGGCTGCTCAGACAGCTTATGAAACTGCAATTGCAAATGATTTCGATGCACTCGGCCTAAGCGCAGATTATGCTGCTTACATCGCAAATGCAGGCGTAGCGTTTAATAACACGCTGGACAGAATTATGGAGCAGAAATGGATAACCATGTTCCAGGCGCCATTTGAATCCTGGGTTGATTGGAGAAGAACAGGTGTACCAACACTCATTATTCCTGTTGTAAACAGAACCGGTGGTGTTGTTCCGAGGAAATTGCCATATCCACAACTTGAGCTTAACTTAAATGCCCAATCTATAGAAGCTGGTCCGGGTTTACCCGATTCATTTAATGAATTAAAAAAGCATGTGTGGTGGGATGAGTAAAAATAAATTGACTGTTTTCAAAACAAGGCTATCATTACGATAGCCTTGTTTGTTAATATCATATTTAAAAGATGATACTTCAAACTTAATTTTCAAAAGGTAGTACCTTCGCCCCCAAACACAAATACTATTATGGCGGAACAGCAGCAGCCTAATCAATTGAATATTGAAATATCGGAAGAAGTAGCAGAAGGTAACTATGCTAATCTTGCAATTATTACCCATTCACATGCAGAGTTTGTAATTGACTTTGTAAACGTAATGCCGGGCACACCGAAGAGCAGGGTAAAGTCGAGAATAATATTAACACCGCAGCATGCAAAGCGGTTTATGAAGGCACTTACGGAAAATGTCACCCGCTTTGAAACCGCAAACGGTACGATTAAAGACCTTGAAGAAATTCAGCTGCCATTAAACTTTGGTGGTCCTACCGCGCAGGCATAACTGCAATAGCGGCCAAATTGGTCAAATCATAACCAGAATTCTGAACGATAGAGAGAGTTCGTTCTGTGTGATGCACATGACTCATTTGTCTGTCACTTATAAAATACCCTGGTCAGCAAAACTATAATAGCCGCTTTCGCTGATAATAATATGATCCGTAACCTTGATATCAAAATATCTTGCAGCTTCTTTAATTTTTCTCGTCAGTTCCTGGTCCGCCCTGCTTGGTTTTAAACTGCCCGATGGATGATTGTGACAGAGAACGATGCTGACTGCATTTTCTTCCAGCGCCTTTTTTAAAACAATTCTTGGATCTGCTATTGTTGCAGTAATTCCACCTTCACTGAGTACTTCAAAATGGTTAATCTTGTTTGCCTGGTTCATAAAAATCACGGCGAAAACCTCATGTTGGTAGTCCTTTAGCCTCGATTGAAGAAATCCTGCGATCTCATTACTGGTATTGGCTACTTTTTTCGGAATATAAGCCACTGCATGACGCCGGCGACCAAGTTCAAGAGCTGCCGCGATCGTTGTGGCTTTGGCTTCACCAACGCCTTTTACTTTTGTTATTTCTTTTACACTCAATTTTCCCAATTCATGCAGGCTGTCTTTGCCCAGTTTCAATACGTCCCGGGCCAGTTCCACCGCACTTTTTTCTTTGTTCCCGTTATTTATGAGGATGGCCAATAATTCGGAATCGCTCAGAGAATCCGGGCCTTTAAGTAGTAGTTTTTCTCGGGGCCGGTCGTCTTTTGCCCAGAATTTTATGGAGTACTTCTTCTCTTGCATAGACGAAATTCGATAAATAATTTTAAACCCGTCAATACAACTTTAAATCGTTTTGACGTTTTTATTAAGTTCGTTTGAACCGTAATTGAAAAACACAACACAATCCCTATGAAGGCCAAAACTATTACTCCTATGGGCGCATTACACCCCGCTCTTTTCTTTATCGGTGTATATATCGTTGCCCTTTTATTCTCAATTTTTATTTGTTCAACAATTTTTTACAGTTGCAACAGCACCTCCGTCAACATTACCAAAAAGGAACAAAAGGTGGATCAGCCTGCTGCCAGCACCAGTACCGTTGCTGCTCTCCATTAATTACCAGGTTTTCTGGTCAGTAAATTGCATCAAGAAATTTGATTTCACCGGATGTGAATGATGGCTAATTTATATCTTCGCCGCACATTTTACATTCCATGCAATCTACGGCTAAAATTTTCTCAGGTACCGGCTCACAACAGCTGGCAGAACAAATTTGTAAGAAATACGGAACCAAGCTGGGCAAGGTCAACATCCAGCACTTCAGCGACGGAGAAATTTGTCCCATTTTCATGGAAAGCGTTCGAGGCGATTATGTGTTTTTAGTGCAGAGCACATTTGCGCCTGTCGAAAACCTGATGGAGCTGTTGCTGATGATCGATGCAGCGCGGCGCGCATCAGCGTATAAAGTAATTGCCGTTATACCTTATTATGGATATGCCAGGCAGGATAGGAAGGACAGGCCCCGGGTAGCGATAGGTAGTAAGCTGGTTGCCAATATGTTAGTAGCAGCAGGAGCAGACCGTGTTATTACCATGGATCTTCATGCACCGCAGATTCAGGGTTATTTCGACATACCCGTTGATCATCTCGATAGCTCCGCCGTTTTTATTCCCTATATAGAACAACTGAAAGTGGAAAACCTTACCTTTGCGGCCCCTGACGTGGGAAGTACCAATCGCGTGAGGGAAATTGCCAGTTATTTCAATGCAGAAATGGTGATTTGTGATAAGCACCGTAAACGTGCAAACGAAATTGCCAGCATGGTTGTAATCGGCGAGGTAACAGATAGGGATATTGTGATTATCGATGACATTTGCGACACAGGCGGCACACTGGCAAAAAGTGCATCACTTTTAATGGAAAAAGGGGCGAGGAGCGTAAGAGCAATGATTACACACCCGGTATTGAGTGGTAAAGCATACGAAAATATTGAAAACAGTGTACTCGAAGAATTGGTGGTGTGTGATACGATTCCTTTGCGGCAGGAATCATCAAAAATAAAAGTGTTGAGTGTTGCGGAATTATTTGCGGTTGCGATACGCAATGCATTTGAAAATAAAAGTATCACCAGTTTGTTTATCCATTCGCAGAGAAGAGATAAATAAGAAAATTATAGTTAGCTTTTTAATAAACAACAATAAACAATGAAATCAATTACAATCGAAGGACACCTGAGGACCGGACTCGGCAAACAAGCCACCCGTCAACTCCGCTCTCAGGAAAATGTGCCCGGTGTAATTTACGGGGGTGCGAAGGAGATCAGCTTTTATGCTCCATCGATAGCATTCAAACCGTTAATTTATACACCGGATTTTCAGATCGCAGAAATCAAATTAGACGGTACAACGTATCGCTGCATTCTGAAAGATCTCCAGTTTGATAAAATAACAGACGAGTTAATACATATTGATCTGCTGGAACTGGTGGAAGACAAAAAAGTTATCGCGACAATACCGCTTAGGTTTACAGGTACATCCGTAGGTGTAAAAGACGGTGGTAAGCTGATAACAAAGATGAAGGCTTTAAAAGTAAAAACGTTTCCCAAGTATTTGAAAGAATCTATCGAGGTTAAAATAGATGATCTGCAATTGAATGGCAACATACGTGTGGAAGATGTGAAAGTAGATAATTATGAAATCATGAACTCACCGCGTATTCCTATTGCGTCGGTAGTACTCACAAGGCAATTGAAACAGGAAGAAGCAACGACAGCGCCTGCTGCTACGGCAGCAGCACCTGCTGCGGCAACTGCAGCTGCACCAGCTAAGGCAGCAGCTCCCGCCAAAGCACCTGCGAAATCGAAGTAGAGTTAAAGAATATTCATATAATGGTAAAAGTCCTATACATCCGTATAGGATTTTTTTTTAATTTGCACCGACTCTCTCTCTAAATCCCTTCCTATCAGATACTGAAATTGAGCAAAAAAATGGTTTAAGCATTAACCATTCAATCCCTGTGTACTAACTGCAGACTTTAAAATCCGGTATTTAACGTTTGACGGACCTAAACAGTTAAATCCGAAAAAAATGCGTGTATTAATTTTACCCTTGGTAATTGTATTGCTTTGTTGTTCACTCCAAAGTTTTTCTCAAGGCACAAACTGCGGTAACGCTTACGATGTATCCACAACTTGTACGACTCCAGTGAATGTCTCGGCGACGACAGGTGCACAGGTAGGAACCGGCTGCGGTGCTGCCAGTACCAGAAGACTTACATGGTTTAAATTCACAGCGGGAACTACTTGTCCCGCTATCAGCTTCTATGTATCGGCGGTGGAGCTTTCCAGGTGGCCGCATATACAACATG
>Ga0207645_10004690_pt1 | contig 10058 bp, 6 predicted proteins | sample KBSM53metaG_FD_184331 | JGI IMG/M metagenome (GOLD analysis project Ga0207645, IMG submission 184331) | Miscanthus rhizosphere microbial communities from Kellogg Biological Station, Michigan, USA - KBS M5-3 metaG (SPAdes) (version 2) | ecosystem: Host-associated > Plants > Roots > Rhizosphere >...
TCCCACCCCCGCCGCGGCGGCGAGCGCGACCACCGCGAAAATCCACAGTGGATTGATCGGGAACGCTCCGAGCACCGCCGGCAACGCCCCAACCACCCACGTAATCGCCGCCGCGACGTACGCCTGCTGTTTCGGAATCTTCCCGACTACGTGAAGCCCGATCGCCAGTAGCACAGTCACCCAGATGGTGAACAGATCGAACCTGCTGCCGAGCGCAATCAGCGCCGGCGACGTTTTGTCGGGATCCATGAAGCGCGCGAGGTTGAGGCCGACACTGTTGGCAGCGTTGAGACTGTCGGGACTCATGAACAGCGCCTGCGCCGCATGCACCAGGACCTGCACCAGTCGCGGAATCTCCGAGTAGGTGGCGATCATGATCGCCGCCGCGACAGACTCCTTGGCGTCGAACAGCTTTCCGACCAGCCACAGAACGATGCCGGTTCCGAATACGCTGATGGTCAATATCACCGCAAAGAAGATCGGACCCAGCTTCTCGAAGAAAGCCCTGCCGCTCGCCAGCTGCTCCGACGTCAGATTCGGGTTCTTCCGCATCGCCGCGGCACTGTTCCGCGCGAACTCCGCGTCCATGATCGGCTGCATCGCGTTCTTCGTCAGGAAGAACAGAATGACCGCCGCGATAATGAGGATCAGCAGCGGCATTCCAAACTTTCCATCAGCCCGCCGCGCAAATACAGAGGACGGCGCATAGAAAATATCGACGAAGTCTTCCCACAGGCTCGACTTCGTGGGAGTTGGCTCCGCTCCAGCCGCATCGGCAGTGCTGCTCATTGACTGACCCCCATGATAACGTTGCCAGTTGAGGGTTTAAACCCGCAACTCATAACGGTTTTGCGCACACCTCGCACCTTTCGTTGTAGTCCAAGAATCCGAAATTAATAGCACGAATCCACCACCCGCACCACTCAGACGGGAGGTTTATACCGCTCGACGTCCGTAATCAGGCGCACCCCTGCCTGATTGGTGAAATAGGCATACGCCCACTCGTACAGCACCACCACCCGGTTGCGAAACCCGACCAGATACATGATGTGGACAAAGAGCCAGAACACCCAGGCGAACCAGCCGGAGAACTGGATCCAGCCGAGGTCGGCGATCGCGCGCGATCTGCCTATGACAGCGAGGTCGCCCTTGTTCCAGTAACGAAATGGCTTTCGCGGCTGGCGCTTGAGATCCCGCAGAATGTTTCTAGCCGCGGCTCTTCCTTCCTGAATCGCCGCCGGACCGACTCCCGGAATCATTCTCCCGTCCTGAGTCAGCGTCGCCAAATCGCCGACAATGAACACGTTCGGGGTTCCGGGCACCGACAGATCAGCATTTACGGAGATTCGCCCCGCACGGTCGAGCGGAACTCCCATGAAACTGCCAAGTGGCGACGCAAGATTGCCCGCGGCCCAGAACGCGGTCCGTGCGCGTATCGTCTCCGATCCAACGCGCACTCCCTCGGCGTCGACTCCCGTCACGAACGACCCGACGCGCACCTGTACACCAAGATCCTCGAGATCTTTCCTCGCTCGAGCGGCGAGGCTCTCTGGAAATGTCGGCAGAATGCGCGGACCCGCTTCGACCAGGATCACGCGCGTGCGCCGCGTGTCGACCTTTCGGAACTCGGGTGCGAGCGCCTTCCGCGCGATGTAGGGAAAAGCGCCCGCCAGCTCGACACCCGTCGGCCCGCCACCGACGATGACGAACGTCAGCAGTTCCTCACGCTCCTTCTCATCATCTGTCTTCTCGGCGTTCTCGAACGCGAGCAGAAAACGGCGCCTGATCTCCGACGCATCCTCTATTGCCTTGAGACCCGGCGCATATGGCTCCCACTCGTTATGACCGAAGTAGGCGTGCCGCGATCCCGTTGCCACGATCAGGTAGTCATAGGGAATTTCCGTCAGCTCGTCATCGATTCGCACCACCTGCCGCTTTCGATCGATCTCCCGAGCGTCCGCCATCAGGACCTCGGCGTTCCGCTGATGGCGCAAAACCCACCTTATCGGCGCCGTGATGTCGCTCGGCGCCAGCGCCGCTGTCGCGACCTGGTACAACAGCGGCTGGAAAGTGAAATGATTGGTGCGATCGATCACCGTGACCGTGACGTGCGCGTGCCTCAGCGCTTTCGCCGCGGAGATGCCGCCGAATCCGCCGCCGAGTATGACGACGTGCGGACGGTTCAGCGGATCAGGCAAGTCTTTCCTCGAAGGAGCGTGCGGCCAGAGTCATCAGCAGAACCAGCATGATGAGCAGGACGCTGTAGGCAGCTGCAGTCCCGAAAGCCAACGCTCGCAGCTGCGCGAGGATCTCCATCGAGATCGGTCGATTTGAATGCGTGTAAAGAACGACACTTGCCACGAACTCGCCAACCGCCGTAACCGCAGCCAGCAATCCACCCGCAACCAGACCCGGCCTTGCCGCCGGAAGAATCACGCGACGCATCGTCATCAGCCACGACGCGCCCAGTCCCCGCGCTGCGTCCTCGAGCGAAGAGTCCATTTGCCGCAGGGACGACTCAACAGCCGAAGCAACCAGCGGAATGTCACGAATGAAATAAGCGACCGGCAGTATCCAGAAGGTGCCCACGAGGAGCACCCTCGCTGTCGCGAGATCGTTCTGATTGAAGGTCGCCGCGAGTCCGAGCGCTATCGCCGTGGCAGGTATTGCCCACGGCAGCGCCACCAGCAGCTCCAGGAATCGACGACCCGCGAATCGCCGGAATACGATCAGATACGCGGCGAGGAAGCAGACGATCAGATTTGCCGCGGTCGCGATCAGCGCCATCGAGACGCTGTTGGTGATGGGACGCCACAGCTCACTCTCCGAGAACAGCCTGCGGTAATTCTCGAGCGTGTATTCCGGTGGCAGAACCTGGGTCGTCCACGATCCGTCTCTCGCGAAGGAGACGAGCACTACCATTAGATGGGGCAGCACGAGCATGACGACGATTATCGCCGACAAGCCCGTCATCAGTAGCTGAACCCTTCTCGATCGGATCACCCTTCTCGCCCGCCCTCCTTTGCTGGCGAGCGTGTACTTGCGCTTCCGATCCAGCCAGCGGAAGAGAAGCAGCCCGGCGATGGCGCTCAGTGCCAGCACCGTCGTCTCGACATAGGCGAGTCCCATTGCGCCGTTCGTCTTCGAAGCAAGTATCTGCGTCGACAGCACTCGCAGTCCGCCGCCGAACACGTAAGGCGCCGAGAAGGAGCCAAGCGCGTTCATGAATACGAGCAGCATCGAGCCGGCGACTGCCGGCATCAGCAGCGGCAGGGTTACCCGCCGCAATCTTCTCCAGGTGCTCGCTCCGAGTCCCGACGCCGCCTCGTCGAGTGTCGCGTCGAAACGCTCCAGTCCAGCCGAGACGAACAGGAAGACGTAGACGTACATCGTGTACGCGTGCACGAACACGATCGCGCTGACTCCTTTCAGCTGCCATGGCGCCTCGGCCATTCCCAGTGCGCGCTGAATCGCGCGCGTGACGACTCCGCTCTCACCGTACAGAAAGAGGAAGGCGATCACTCCGACCAGCGGCGGCAATGCCGCCGGCAACGTAGCCACCGCCCGCAGCAGCCGGCGCCCGGGAAACTCGAAACGCCCGAGCAGGAACGCGAGCGGGACGCCGATCGCCAGCGACGCGAACACCGACGCGACCGAAATAACCAGGCTCGTCCTCAACGCTTCCAGGTCGGCGGGACTGTTGAGGAACTCACGCCAGTGTCCGAGTCCGTCCTCGAAGCTCCCCGCGATTACGGCTGCGTTTGGATAGATCACGGTCCAGATCAGCAGCGCAATCACCGGCAGCGCGATGATCCAGCTCTGCCTGCTGGCGGAGCTTCTCACGCGGGCACCAGCGGGTGCGGCCCCTTTAACGGCGAGACTGACACATTGTCGTCCTCGTGGGCGTCCGCCGAGTTTGATTCGACGTCGACTACAACGCCATCAGAAAGCTCGACACGATAGACGACGACGCCACCCGCAAACCGCCTGTTGGTAACACGTCCCCGCCAGGCAAGAACTCCCGCGCCCCGCGCGATCTCCAGCGCATCCGGTCTCATCACCACGAATGCCTTGTCGTACTTCGCGCTGGCTCCTTTCGGCCTTGTGACATTGAGATCGCGCTTCACGCCGCCGATCGTCACTGCTGCGACGTTTCCTTTGTCTTCAGCGGGAATGATGCTGCCTCGTCCAATGAACGCCGCCACTTCGCGCGACACTGGTGCGTGATAAAGCTCCTCCGGAGTGCCGCACTGGAGAAGCTTGCCTCTCTTCAGCAAGGCAATGCGATCGGCAATAGCGAAGGCGTCTTCCTGATCGTGCGTGACGAACAGGGCCGGGACTCCGACCCTGCGGAGCATTGCGCGTAGATCGTTACGCGTCGCCTGGCGCAAAGTCGGATCGAGATTCGAGAGCGGCTCGTCGAGTAACAGAGCCTTTGGCTCGATCACCATCGCGCGCGCAAGTGCAACGCGCTGCTGTTCTCCTCCCGATAGAGACTGAATCGCCCTGCTGCCCGCTCCCTCGAGGCCAACGCTAGCCAGCGCGGCACGTGCCTTCACCAGCCGGTCGACCTTGTTCACACCGCGCGCCTCGAGGCCGAAGGCGACGTTCTGCTCCACCGGCATGTGGGGGAACAGAGCGTAATGCTGGAAGACCATTCCGAATCCGCGGCGCTCGGGCGGGATCCGGGTAATGTCTTTCCCGCCAAGCGTTACCGTACCTGCATCCGGAATCTCGTAGCCGGCGGCAATGCGCAGCGTGGTCGTCTTGCCGGAGCCCGATGCGCCGACGAGAGCGAGGAGCTCTCCCGGCCCTATCTCGAACGAAACGTTGTCGACCGCGGTGAAGTCGCCGAAGCGGCGCGTTACCCCATTGAGTGCGAGAGCGCCTTCACTCCCGCCTTTCCCTTCCCTTATCCCGCTGTCGTCTCGCGCCCCCGGCGCGGTGGTCACTTTCGCTGCCCGCGATTCCTGATGTTCGCGTCCCAGTACTTCATCCACTCGTCGAGATGCGCGGCCATCAGCTCGCGATCGACCGGCATCGGCTTGATCTTCGCCATCGCGTCGCGAATCCATGGTGGAAGTTTCGACAACGGAATGTCTTTACGCGCGGGAATGCGCAGGAACGAATCGGCGGCGGCAATCATCGCCTCCGGCGTGGTCACGTATTCATAGTATTGCTTCGCTTCCGCGACGTGCTTCGATCCGCGCACGATTGCGATTCCGTCGACCAGCAGCGGTGTCCCGCTCGTCGGAATCACGTAGTTGATTGGTATTTTCGTTCGCTGCTCGAGCGTGGCAAAATCGGGCATGTCCCACATGCTGACTACCCCTTCCTGCCGTCCGAGCTTCTGGTACAGAATCGTCGGGTTCAGCGTGTACTCCCGGGTGTTGGCATCGAGCTTCCGCAGCCACTCGTAGCCTGCATCGGGCCTGCCGGTCTGCGCAATCGACCTGGCCATGATTGCACCAAAGATTGCTCGCATTGTCCCGGACGCAATCGGATCCCGGATGAGAACCTTGCCCTTCCACTTCGGATCGACAAGATCGTCCCAATCCTTCGGCGCATCAGCTTCCTTCACCGCCTCACGGTTGTACCCGATTACCTCGGGGGTGAGATAGGTGCCATACCAGTTGTCGCCCGCCTCGCGTCCCTCGGCATCGACCGCCGCCGCCCACGTCGGCTTATACGGTTGGAGCAGACCTTCCTTCGTCGCCCGATCGAATGCTTCGGCCGGCGCGCCGAACCATACATCCGCCTGCGGATTGGGCTTCTCGGCGCGCACTCGCTCCAGGACTTCCTGCGATCCCATGTCCACCCACTGCACGTCGATGTCGGGATGCGCCTTTTCGAATCCTTTCTCGAAATACTGAAGCAGCTCCTTCCCGTGCGGCGAGTACACGATCAACACTCTCCGCTGGTCGGAACTACAGGCTATGACCACCACAGCCAGCATCCCCAGCAAGAAGCTCGTAGCCGCCGGCCACAAGCCGCCGACCGCGAGCTGGTATTTCTCAGTCAGTAGTTTGGTTCTCATTACTTGATCGAATTCCCGCCCAGCAGGTTCGCGAAGATGCGCGCGCCGCCAGTCACACCGGCAGGCAGCTCCCGGAAAAGCACCAGAGGAACGTAGATGTAAGTGCCTCGCCCGTAGGGCGCCGCCAGAATCGCGGCACGATTGGGTTGCTCGCCAGGATCGTTCATCGACAACATCGTCCGATAATGTGGGTCAAAAGTGGACGGCATGTAGGTCGATCGCTCCTGCACCCAACCGTTGAAATCGTCCTGCGTGATCCTGTTCGGCGAATTCAGTAACGGCGATTGGGGATCCGTGAACGTGACGGGTGCATTCTCATCCGTCACCCGCTCGGCGGGCTGCTTCAGTGTTATCGGATAGGGCATGATGCCCGGCCGCTGCATCTCAGCCTGCCCGTACTGAACCACCATTCTCCCGCCGTTCCGCACGTACGACAGCAGATATTCGTTGTTGTCGATCAGCGTCTGGCTCGCCTGATACGCCCTCGGTCCCACCACGATCGCAGTGAATCGGCTGAGATCGGTTTGCGGGATGTCGTCCGGATCCAGAATCGTAAGAGGAACGCCGAGCTGAGACAGCACTGGGGCGACATTGTCGCTCACACCCGGTATGTAGGCGACGTTCAACCGACTCGGCAGGACGACGTCGGCAGCGTTGATCCTGAGCGTCGACGGCCGGTAGATCCGTTGCGGATTGATGTGCGGGTACTCGATCGGAACGTAGCCGGTCCGATATGACTGTCCCTTCGCCGAAGCGACGGCGTCTATGACGTGCGTGCCCCTCGGCAGTGAGCCGCGCAGCTTGAAGGTCAACGTCCGTGTCGAGCCCGGCGCCATTAGCACCGTGCGCGACAGTGAATCGGCCGTCAACCCACGCGGCAAGGTGAGCGACACAGTAACCGGTGTAGAGTCTGCCAACGCCGATCGGAGGGTCGCCTTCAGCGGCTGGTTGTAGGTACCGTTGGCTCGCGCCATCGCCACTGCCTGATCCAGCGTAATCGAGATCCCCGGCGCCACGATCAATGGCCGCTGCACATCTCCGCGCACGCGATCGACGTAGTGATACACGATCGGTGCGCTCAGCTGCAAAGGTTCCGATCCGGCCGTGACTGTCAGGTGCGCGCCGTTTCTGATCTCACGCTCGTCTTCCGAGATCCCGGTGATTTTCGGCGTGAACATGTCACCGTTGCGCGGCGTCGCCAGCCACCACGGCTGCGTGATCTCGCGGCCGACGTACCACTGGGTCCACCTGAACGCCGAATCCGGAAGCACGACTCTTGGCTTTCCATCAGCCATGATCGACGGTATCGAGATTGGCGCACGGCTACGATTGAAGACTGCCATGCTGATCTTCGCCGAATCGCCGAGCGCCAGCGCCTGTCTGTCGGCAACAGCTTCGAGTGCGATTGGCGGCGGGCGTTTTGCTCGCGTCTGGCTGCCCTCGCGCACGACGTACTTGTCGACCGTATCGAGCCCTGCGAAAATCGACGTTTCCTGTTCGGGTGGCGGAGCGGGAACCCGGGAATCGATTCTGGCGAGATAGTCCATCACGACGCCTTTGCGCCTCTGCGTTCCTTCGCCCTGCGACTTGTGCTGCGACCGGCTGTCAGCCGCGATCTCCTGGTACGAGAGTCCGAGGTTTGGGTCGTACTCACCGACGTTGATCGCGAGTCGTTGATCCTGCGGAGTAAATCTCGCCAGCCGGTAGAACTTGAGCGGCGTCCAGGGAGCGCCGTACTCTGCCACCGGGAATCGTACCGTGTCGGCCGCCAGGTTGTATGCTTCCCGTGCGACGATGGCCGAGATCTGGTGCTGTCCGTGTCCGTCGCGCGGTGTTCCGGAAAACGTGGTGATGATGATTTGCGGTTTGAATGCGCGCATCACCGTGATCACATCGCGGAGCAGCGAATCCTGCGGCCAGTGCTTGCGCGTCTCCTCTGCCGACTTCGAGAAACCGAAATCGTAAGCGCGGCCGAAGTACTGGTGCGCGCCGTCGATGCGTCGCGCCGCAAGCAGCTCCTCGGTGCGAATGACGCCGAGCGCTTCGCCAAGCTCGTTGCCGATCAGATTCTGACCGCCGTCACCGCGCGTCAGGGACATGTAAGCGGTGTTGACATTCCGCCCGCGCGCGAGCCATGCGATCAGATTCGTGTCTTCGTCGTCGGGGTGCGCGGCGATCCAGAGAACACGCATCGCCTGCGGGCCTTCAGCCTGCGCCCCCATTGCGGCGCCCGGCGGATCCTCGCTGAACAGCGCCTGCGCAGAAACCGCGCGTGGCGCCAAAAAAATCGCAGCACTGGTGGCGGCGAGTAGAATCGCTCTCTTCATTGTGTGTTGGAGAGGGCTCAGGTCTTGACCGCCATCCCGCGGCGCTTCGCGCCGGCCGGCTGCTGTAGCGGGGCGCTGACCTCGGTGATGATCCGCTCCTGTTCGTTCTTGTGCGCTTCGGCGTACCCCTCGGCGGGACTCGACCGATCGGGGCGGCCAACGTAGCGCGTGAGAAGCGCGTTGCCGGTCGACACCCTCAGCCGCGGGGAAACATAATTCCACGCGCCCTGGTTCTTTGGCTCTTCCTGCGCCCACACGACCTCTTCGATGGCCGGGTATAGATCGACTATCTGCGCGATCTGATTTCCAGGCCACGGATAGAGCTCCTCGACGCGTACCAGCGCAACGTGCGGAGCACGCTTGGCCGCCAGGTCGTAGTAGATCTTGCCGGTGCAGAAGACGAGTCTGGTGATGGCTCCGCGCTGCTGTGATCCGACTGGATCATCGATCACCGGGCGGAAGCTGCCGCTGGTAAGATCGGTGAGCTTCGACGCCGCTTCGGGCAGACGCAGCAGACTCTTCGGCTGCATCAGAATCAGCGGCCGGCGCTCATACAGCTGCGCCTGCCTGCGCAGAATGTGGAAGTACTGCGCCGGCGTCGATGGGTAGGCGACGCGCTGATTCCCTTCGGCGCATAGCTGCAGGAATCTCTCGAGACGCGCGCTCGAGTGCTCCGGCCCCTGTCCCTCGTATCCGTGAGGCAACAGCAGCACGATCGACGAATCCTGACCCCACTTTGCCCGATCGGCGCTGATGAACTGGTCGATAATCGGCTGCGCGACGTTCACAAAGTCGCCGTACTGCGCTTCCCACAATACGAGCGTGTCCTCGGATGCAGTGCTGTAGCCGTACTCGAAGCCGAGAACCGCCGTCTCGGACAGTGGACTGTTGTAAATCTCGATCCTTGCGCGCGACTGTGCGTCGGTGACGTTTTGCAGAGGAACGTAGGTCTCGCCCGATTCGGCGTCGTGCAACACCGCCTGTCGATGCGAGAACGTCGCGCGCTCCGAATCCTGTCCGCTCAACCTCACCGATGTGCCGTCGGTCAAGAGCGATCCGAATGCGAGCGCTTCGGCGTGACCCCAGTCGATGCCACCCGCGTCACCCATCGCCTCGGCGCGGCGTGCCAGCGTCTTCGCCAGTCGGGGATTCACCTTGAGTGATGACGGCCACTTCAGCAGGCGTTCGTTCAGGTCGCGCAGCCGATCGGCGTCGACTGCGGTGTCACCACTGCCGGCGCCCGACTGGTCGGCTTCTGCATCCTTGGCGGGATTGTACTCGGGCCCGTGAATCTCACCCGCCTTCATTGCGGTCAGTATTCGATCAAATTCGGCGGCAGCATCCGCATCCAGCTTCTTCACTTCCTCGGCCGTGACAACGCCTTCCGCGACGAGACGATTTGCCCAGACTTCGCGTGGCGATGGATGCGATCTGATCTTCTTGTATAGCGTCGGCTGAGATTGAATTGCGAGCAAGAACATCAGAGCTAACTCGTGATACACTGGATTCTGATGCCATCCGGGCTGTGAGGTTAGTGTTGTAAGCAATAATGTATCGCCCTGAAATGATCTTGCTATCTGTTACACTGCGACCGGTTACACATTCATCAGGGTTCGTTGCATTCGAATCATTATTTTTTTTACAGGCAGCCAATAGCAAAACAACAAATGCTGCAATCGTTGTAATTTTCATAG
>Ga0207645_10004695_pt1 | contig 10049 bp, 5 predicted proteins | sample KBSM53metaG_FD_184331 | JGI IMG/M metagenome (GOLD analysis project Ga0207645, IMG submission 184331) | Miscanthus rhizosphere microbial communities from Kellogg Biological Station, Michigan, USA - KBS M5-3 metaG (SPAdes) (version 2) | ecosystem: Host-associated > Plants > Roots > Rhizosphere >...
AGTAGCGGGTTTCAATTACCCTTAATAATTTCTGGTAGTTTTTGATTTATCCTGAAAGTAGCCTCGACAGGAATCGAACCTGTATCTGGAGCTTCGGAAACTCTTATACTATCCATTGTACTACGAGGCCGTGGCGCGTTGACTGATTAAAAAGTTGAAAAGTTGATTAGAAACACATCTTGTTATCTTAACACCTCCTCAACTACTTAATCAATCCATGTGCATTCGCTGTAAAAATCTTTACCGCAATCGCGAGCAATATTACGCCAAAAAATTTTCTTACCGCAATCAAACCTGCCGGGCCAAGAAGACGTGCAATGGCGCTCAATGATTTTAATACAATGAAGACAATTACCAGGTTAATCAATACGGCAATGACAATACTTGTGTTGCTGTAATTGGCTTTTAATGACATGATCGTGGTTAATGTTCCGGAGCCGGCAATTAATGGAAAAGCGATCGGAACTACAGTTGCCGCGGAGACATCTTTATCACTTTTAAAAAATTCGAGACCTAAAACCATTTCCAGTCCGAGTATGAAGATGACAATGGAACCGCCTACGGCAAACGATCTTACATCAAGACCGAGAATGCTTAAAAAACTTTCACCGAGATATAGAAATAAAATCATCAGGGCCCCTGAAATGAGCGTCGCCTTCCATTCATTAATACCGCCAATCTTTTCTTTCAATGTAATAAGGATCGGCACAGATCCTACTATGTCAATAACCGCAAATAATGTAAACGTTACAGTAAGAAGTTCTTTAAAATCGAAAGGCATAAGATGATTTTTGCAAAGATAAAACAGGCAGTCAGAGTAGCGGAAATAGAAAGCTTTCGAACCTTTAGCGGTATATAAATTTCTCCTTAAAAAGTTCAACCTGGTTTTGTAATTGCAGCAAACAATCGCGGCAAAGACAATCTTTATACCGCTCTTCCATAAACGCTCTTTGTTCTATTGATAATTGAATACCGAAACATTGGCATTGTGTAATGTTTCCAGGTTTGCATTCAAATGCATTTGAGCAGCGGGGACAATATTTTAGTTCATGAAGACACATATAATGAATCGTCGGGCCGACATGATTCAGGATGTTACTTTATTCAGCATTCGGCCCGACGGATTTTCAATCAACCACTGCAACTTTCACAAGCTTCACGGTTATCCAGTGAGCAAGCTATTTCAGCGTGTTGTTTTTCAACAGGGATTTCTTTTTGCAACGCAACCTGATCAACTGTAAACTTTATAGCGTCAGCTGCCGCCTTGGTACGCAAATAATACATTCCTGTTTTTAATCCGCTTTCCCAGGCATAAAAATGCATGCTCGTCAATTTTGCAAAATTGGGTTGATCAACAAACAGGTTCAACGACTGTGATTGGCAGATATACGCACCACGGTCTTTTGACATATCAATCAAAGTACGCTGTTTTATTTCCCAAACGGTTTTATATAATTCTTTTAATGAAGCAGGTATCTCATCTATTTTTTGTACGGATCCATTCGCAGCAATTAATTTATTCTTTATCGTATCATTCCAAATGCCTGCGTCTACAAGATCGCGTAATAAATACTTGTTCACCACAACAAATTCACCGCTTAATACCCGGCGATTATAGATATTGCTTGTGAACGGTTCAAAACATTCATTATTGCCAAGTATCTGCGATGTGGAAGCTGTAGGCATCGGTGCTAATAATAATGAATTACGCACACCATATTGCATGATTTCTTTGCGAAGCCCGTCCCAATCCCATCTGTCCGTTGGCGTTACATTCCACATGTCAAATTGAAAAACACCTTTCGATAAAGGCGAACCGCCAAAAGATTGGTAAGCGCCATTTTGTTTTGCCAGTTCAAGCGATGCGGTCAATGCGCCGAAATAAATGGTTTCGAAAATATTGCGGTTTAAAATTTTTGCTTCTTCACTTTCAAAAGGTAAACGAAGGATGCAGAAAACATCAGCGAGGCCTTGCACACCGATACCAATCGGGCGATGGCGGAGATTGCTGTTCCTTGTTTCTATTAACGGATAATAATTACCATCAATTATTTTGTTCAGGTTTTTGGTAATCACTTTCGTTATCTCAAAGAGTTTTTGGAAGTCAAATGTTTTACCAGTTGCAAACCGTGGAATGGATATACTGGCAAGATTACAAACAGCTACTTCATCTGCGGAGCAATACTCTATAATTTCCGTACATAGATTACTGTTGCGGATGGTGCCGAGATGTTGCTGGTTACTTTTTTTATTGGCTGCATCTTTGTACAACATATAAGGTGTGCCCGTTTCTATCTGTGCTTCCAATATAGCGTTCCACAGTTCACGTGCCGGGAGTGTTTTTCTTGCAAGACCTTTGTCTTCGTATTCGGTAAACAATTTTTCGAAGGCTTCGCTATGTACATCGGCAAGGCCTTTTGCTTCATTGGGACAAAATAAGCTCCACGTTTCATCATTCTTTACCCGTTTCATAAACAGGTCAGGTATCCATAACGCGAGGAATAAATCTCTGGCCCGCATTTCTTCCTTACCATGATTTTTCCTCAACTCTAAAAAGTCAAAAATGTCGGCATGCCAGGGCTCAAGGTAAACACTGAAGGCGCCTTTCCGTTTGCCGCCACCCTGATCCACATATCGTGCCGTATCGTTAAATACACGTAACATAGGCACCAAACCATTGCTGGTACCATTTGTGCCCTTTATATAACTACCTGTTGCACGGATGTTATGGACACTCAATCCTATGCCGCCGGCATTTTGTGATATCAACGCAGTTTGTTTTAATGTATCGAAGATGCCATCAATACTATCTTCTTTCATTGTCAACAAAAAACAGGATGACATCTGCGGTTTCGGTGTGCCGGCATTGAAAAGGGTAGGAGTGGCATGGGTAAACCATTTTTCACTCATTAAATTATAGGTCTCGATCGCCGCATCAATATCTTCTTTGTGAATGCCGATAGCGACCCGCATAAATAAATGCTGCGGTCGTTCAACAATTCTATTATGCAGCTTCAGCAGGTAGCTTTTTTCAAGCGTTTTAAAACCGAAATAATCAAAATGGTAATCCCGCTCATATATAACAGCCGCGTCTATGCGATCCTGGTGCTGTTCAATTATTGTATATACGTCTTCAGCTATTAATGAAGCTTGCTCACCGGTCTTCGCGTCAACATACTCACGCATCAATTTTGCCGTTTCTGAAAAACTTTTCAATGTGTTTTTATGGAGGTTGCTTACTGCGATGCGGGCAGCCAAAACAGCAAAATCGGGATGTTTTGTAGTGAATGATGCCGCTGTTTCTGCTGCCAGATTATCAAGCTCGGTCGTTGCCACACCTTCATATATACCTTGTATTACTTTTTGCGAAATCTGTATCAGGTCGGCATATTGAAGACTGAGGCCATAACTCAGTTTGTGAATACGGCTGGTGATCTTATCAAAATGTACGGGCTCTTTTTTTCCGTTTCTTTTAATTACAAACATGGTCGAAGGTTTTTATTTGGGTTAGTAGTATTTGCAGGGGGAAAGTTTTATGGTCTACAGTTTCAGGTTCAGCTACCAGTGATCGATTGACTTTTTAGTGACCGTCTGCGATAAGAACTTTAGCCATTAAACCATGAAACCTTCAACTTCTAAAAGTCATCAGTAAACGAAAATGTTTCTTCCTTCGTTGTATTGTTCATTACGCCAGACTTCTGGTATTCACCTACTCTTTTTTCAAAGAAATTGGTTTTGCCCTGCAACGAAATCAATTCCATAAAATCGAAGGGATTTGTAGCATTATAAATTTTATTACAGCCCAATGCAAGCAGCAGGCGGTCAGCTACAAACTCAATGTATTGACACATCATGTCTGCATTCATTCCAATTAGGCGAACGGGCAGGGCATCGGAAACAAATTCTTTTTCAATCCGCACAGCATCGCGAATAATTTCCTGCACTGTTTCCTTCGGTAATTGGTTGCTGAGATGTTGCGTATATAACAGGCATGCAAAGTCGCAATGCAAACCTTCGTCGCGGCTTATCAGTTCGTTGGCAAAACTCAGTCCGGGCATTAGTCCTCTTTTTTTCAGCCAGAAGATGGAACAAAAGCTGCCGCTGAAAAAAATACCTTCCACGGCTGCAAAAGCAATTAATCTTTCTGCAAAACTGCCTTTGCCGATCCAGCGCAGGGCCCAATCAGCTTTATCTTTTACACAGGCAATGGTGTCTATGGCCCGCAACAAACGATCTTTTTCAACCGGGTCCTTGATATACGTGTCAATTAACAGCGAATATGTTTCACTATGAATGTTTTCCATCATTACCTGGAAACCATAAAAGCAACGGGCCTCGGGGTATTGAACTTCCTGTAAAAAATTGACAGCAAGATTTTCATTCACGATGCCATCACTGGCAGCAAAGAATGCCAGCACATGTTTTATGAAATAACGTTCATCATCGGTAAGTTTTTTTTGCCAGTCAACAAGGTCAGGTTGTAAATCAATTTCCTCAGCTGTCCAGAAACTGGCTTCATGCTGTTTGTACATTTTCCAGATGTCATGATGCGTAATTGGAAATAGAACAAAACGATCTTTGTTATCCTGCAATAGAGGTTCCTGCTGCATAGACAATGTTTTTTGATTGAGTAATCAGGTTTCAAAAAACACTTTTGCCGTGCATGAAAACTAGGGCGACGAAAATCCTATGCAGTTGAAGCTGCTGATTAATGTCACCACGCTTTTCACCCGAAAGCAAACAGTGTGATAGGCTGCACCTGGCAGGTCTTCTGGCTTGGATCGATGTTGAATACCTTCCCGCCGAACAATTTTCGACAGTGGTTGAAGTTTCAACCGGTGAGCGGCTTATTCACCATTGACTTTCCGACAAAACATCGGGAAATAACTCACCTCCTTACAGCTACGGGGATAGCGCCGGATTTCCACCGGACTTCCCTTTTCATCCCGTGCCGATCTGTATCAGCATGCGGGAACCAAATGCTGGATAAAATTAATTCTATGTTAAGTCGTGGCCGGATTTAGTTAATAACAGTTTGTGGAGAAAATAAAATTGAAATGAATAAAACCGCACAGGCAATATGTTTCACAGAAATATTATGTTGATAGTTATTTCTGTAAAAAAAATCTCGCAGAGACGAACGGATCGCGGAGAAGAATTTCAATGATACAGCTCACTGTGAACTCCGCGTCTCTGCGAGAAATTATTTGTCAGATAACCCTCTATAACCGGAAATTAATTCCCGCCATAAAATTAAATCGCTTTGTATTATACCCCAGCCAGTCAAAATATTTTTTATCGGTTATGTTTCTGAAGTCAGCAAATACTTTGAATTTTTTTGCAAACTTATATTCTGCATATACGTCAATGGTAGTATATCTGTCTAACGTTTCTGGGGCAGCTCCGTAAATAAATTCTTCCCGTTTACTTACAGCATGCAGCAGTGCACTTATATACAATGAATTTGTTGCCTGCACGCCAACGGTAATATTAAATGCATTCTTCGGGATGCGGTACAAATTATAATAAGTTGTGTCTTTGCTTAACTGGGTGCCCGTACCATCAAAGGCCGAGGTTGTTTTCCCATTTGTATATGTATAGTTTGCATTAACAGAAAACTTACCAGCTGTATAATTTGCTTCCAGTTCAACGCCGTAATTTTTTTGTTTGCTCACGTTCCGGTACCGGCTTGTAAATGTTGCCGCATTGTAGGTATATAATATGGCATCTTTTGTATCACGATAGAACCCTGTTGCCCGGATATGAAAAGCTTTATTTGCAAAAACTTCCACACCGGCTTCGCCAATCATTCCTTTTTCCGGTTTCAAATCTTTATTGCCTGCTGTTTCATCATACAACTGGTATAAAGTTGGCACTTTATAAGCTGAATATAAATTGGCAAAGAGTTTTACAGACTGATTTATAAGAAATGAAGGATTGACTGTGTACGTAAAATTATTGCCATATACAGAATGATGATTCCATCTGCCTCCTGCTTCTATATTCAGGCCATTGGCCATTTTAAAAATAACAGAAGCGTACGGACTGATCTGCGACATTTTTTGATTCAATGGATCCGGGTCGTAAGGGCCAAAAGTACCGGTGGAAAAATAACGCTGAAATGTATTGTTATAACGGTAATCAACACCGGCAAGCAGTTCCCAGTTAGTCAACTTCCAGCTATTATAAACTTCTGCGAAATGAGTGCGTCCCACATAGAGGCTTTTCCAAAAATCAACATAGGAGCTGCTTTTATAAGTCGAATCATCAAGATAATTCCGGCTTACATAATTGAACAGGTAATTAAAATGCAATGAGCCATTGCTATGATTATACACCAAACCGGTTCCGCCTTGTGCGTTTTCATTTTTTACAGTATAATCTTTTTCGTCGGTAAATGCAGAGGCATCCAGGTCTGTTTTATAATGACTATAAGTGCCAAATAACCTAAGCTGCAATTTTGAATTCATACGAAAAGTCAAATTACCATTCAGCGAATGCTGGTTCGTTCCGTCTTTATCAAAATTTTGGTTGCCCGAAGAATCATAAGCAGCAGAAAAGCCATCCGATTTAAGATGAACATAATTCACGGCATAACTTATCTTATTACTATTACCACTCATACCTGCATATTGATTAAACGAACCGTAACTGCCTGCTGCAAGACCGGCATTCACTTCTGCTTTTTTACCGGTTCCTTTTCTTGTAATAATATTAATTACGCCATTCACGGCATCAGAACCATACAATGTAGATTGACCGCCTTTTAATATCTCGATGCGTTCAATTTGTTCCGGCGTAAAAAAATTAAGATCAAAGTAATTTGTGATAACCGAAGGATCGTTCACAGGTATGCCATCCACCAATATCAGCACATTACCGGCAGAACCGCCACGGATACTTGCTGTAAGATTTGTGCCCGGGCTATTGTTGGCGCCAATGATCGTCATTCCGGCAATCGTGTTTAAAATTTCACCGACCGATTTACCCGAACTTCTTTCCAATTGCTGCCGGTTAATTACAGTAACAACTTTTCCGGTTTCACTTTGTTTTTTGGGATACTTGTTTGAAGTAAGTATTACTTCGTCGAGAGACCTGCCTGTTGTGTCGCTTTGCGCAATCAGCCTGCCGCTGATGATGAGCGCAGCCACAACAAAAATTTTCTTTTTCATAAACAGAAATTTGTTGGTGACTGCTCCCGGGAAAATAAATGGAAAAATAAAAGCTGTAAGCATTTACCTTCCTGCCTTTCACCCGAAAGCAAAATATGGTTTATGATCTGGCAGGTCTTCTGGCTCGTTCTCCGTTGAACACCTTCCCATTGATGAAGTATACACTTTTTCAACAGTGGTATGAAGATTCAACGGTCGTGAATCGTAAGCCGTCAGTCGCGAGTTTCCTCACGATTATCGTCTCACGTCTCACGCATAGAACTTACAGCTACGGGGATAGCGCCGGACTTTCACCGGACTTCCCTTTTAATCGGTTTAATTTTTATGTACTTAGCTGAATTGCTATTATCATCTTCGGTTGCGCACTCCCCGATAACTATCAGGATACGTTCCGATTCGTTATGCAGCAATGAAGCAAGCTCACTCAATTAAATAAAGAACCAAATCGGCGGCAAATGTAAGGAGTAAAGATTGGAAAAAGATAACAGGAACATTTTTATCACAGGCCAGGTTTAAAATCATATCCCGCAAAGACACGAGGAACACAAAGAACTCAATCAGGTAGCTAAAACTTTGTGGTCTTCGTGTCTTTGTGGTAAACCATTTGATGACGTTTCAAAGGATTCAGGCCGCTTCAGCGTCCCGATTCAAGGTCAATTGCTTTTTTTACAATTAAAATTCAAAGCAATACCTCCGTAGAAGTTTCTTCCGGCTGCTACATTATAATATCGTCCCCCGGTGGCATTAATATCATTACCGAGGCTGTACGTTACATCAAATAAATTATCTGCGCCGGCAAAAAGATTAAGAACGTAAGAAGATGATATCGTTTTGCGCCAGCCAATTTTTCCACCAAGCAGGTTATACGAAGAAGCGAAATCTGTATTGGCATCATTTAAAGCAATAGGATCGCTGTAGAAATAGCTGAGATTAAGATAAAGTCCGGGCTTTGTCACTATATCAAATGTAGCAGCAACAGTATTCGGCGCCACACTGGGCATTTGCTTACCGGAAAGATCAGTTGCTGATTGTTTGAAATCATTATAATTAAACTTATTCCAGGTATAACTTATGCCAATTCGTGCATTGGTAACAAACGAATTTTTTCTTTCAAATATCTGGTAACCCGCCTGCGATTCAATACCTCTTTGTTTTGTCGAACCTGCATTTACATAATAATCAGCATTGCCGGCATCTTTACGCACAACAATTGCACTCTTTAATTGATAATAAAATGCATTCACTTCCACATATAACCGTTGTTGCAACCAACTGCTTTTAATGCCAGCTTCATAGTTAACGCCATGTTCGGCATTCAATCCCAAACTGATCACACTTGTTGAAGGTAATATCTCTTGTGAAGTAGGGGGCGAAAATCCTTTTGATACACTTCCATACAACCATAGATTGGATACGATACGTTTTGACAATGCAACACGCGGTGCCCATTCGTTATTATATGTCCGGTTAACCGGTATAAACGACGGAGAAGAAAGCCGTGTAATAGTTATGGAAGATTTGTTAATGCTTACTCCGGCAGTTATGTTCCAGTCATGCTGCAGGTGTAAATCGGCCTGTCCAAAAACCGAATAGGTCCAGATATTAATATCATCATCAGTAAGCAGGCTATCCGGTACACCTCCATTGTTCTTAAACGTTTTGGTATTGAAAAAACCTTTTTGCGCTTCACTTCCAAAAACGAGTTGCAGTGTTGATGTATTGAATTGATGGTGCCATTTAAAAACGGTACGACCTCCGAAGTGAGGTTCCATTCTTCGTTCATAATTGCGGAATGTGGGATTTTTTATTTGTGAAAATGCACCATACAATGTCGTTGTATTTTCGAAATTTTCAGTGAAACTATAATCATTGGTTATGCCCCCGAGAAATGTTTTTTGAAATATCGCAGCCTTTGCGTCATCTGCGCTTGGAAATGCACCTGCTGCAGGTCTTGCAGCTTTTGGATTTGCAGCAAATTCCGTTTTGTTCAATGCGCCGGGAGTTTGATAATATAAGTCACCGTATAAAAATGAAGCGCTCAGTTGTTGTCTTTCACTTGATTTTATTTTCGATTGCCATGTTATGACATCGCGGCGCACGGCAGTATGTGCACGATAACCATCGCTATTTAAATGGGAATAATTAATGATTGTATTTCTGTCTTCTGTTCCGCCGCGAACCTGTGCATTTACATTATTCAGGTTGTAGCTCCCCACTATGTAACCCATATCGGCGCCGGCCTTCCAGGTTTCCGGCTGACTGTGTATTAAAATAACACCGCCGGTACCGGCTCCGTACAGGCTTCCGCCGGGTCCTTTAATTACTTCAAGAGAATTGAAATTGTAAAAGCTGAGTTGATTCAGGTATGTATTACCTCCCGGATCTGTAAAGGGAATGCCATCCCAATATATTTTTACATTACGCACACCGAATGGCGAACGCAAGGTGCTGCCGCGAAGATTCAAACGATAACTGCCGGGCGAACGTTCTTCCATCCTTACACCCGGTGTATTGTTCATGGCAGCGAGTATGTTTGAATTGTTGAAACGTTGCAGCTGTTCCTGGCTTATATAATTTACGGCTACGGAAGAAGCTTTAAGCTGCCGGTTTTGTTCGTATGCTTTTAAAATAACTTCCGAAAGATTTTTCGATGAATCGTTTTCCTGTTGCTGCGAAAAGCTTACATAACAGATGTACTGAACCAAAAATGCAGTTAGTATTATTTTCTTCATCGAATTGGTATTGAATTGTGCAGCGAAGTTAAAACGTTTATTTATTATCTTCATTGCATGACGTCAAAGAATAAGATTGGCCTGTTTGATCTCACCATGCTCGTGATCAGTTTTGTGATAGGTATGGGTATCTTTCGTACTCCAG
>Ga0207645_10004705_pt1 | contig 10042 bp, 9 predicted proteins | sample KBSM53metaG_FD_184331 | JGI IMG/M metagenome (GOLD analysis project Ga0207645, IMG submission 184331) | Miscanthus rhizosphere microbial communities from Kellogg Biological Station, Michigan, USA - KBS M5-3 metaG (SPAdes) (version 2) | ecosystem: Host-associated > Plants > Roots > Rhizosphere >...
CGCGATCCCCGCAGTTATTATTGCCGGACCCCTTTATGCCAAAACATTGAAAAATATAAAAACAAACCCAACCAAGGTCATTAGCATACATGAAATACCTGATGAAAAATTGCCCGGTACCGCCAACAGTTTTATTTCATCATTGCTGCCGGTGATATTGATCGCTATCACAACGATCGCTACAAGTACTTCCACTGACGATAGCAACTGGAAAACGATCGCGACATTTTTCGCCGAGCCAAATATCGTGATGCTGATCACGATCATTATTGCTACGTATACGTTGGGCGTTCATAGAGGCAAGTCATTGACTCAAGTCATGAATACCTACGCAGAAGCAGTAAAAGATGTTTCCATGATATTGCTCATTATCGGAAGTGCAGGGATACTGAAACAAATTTTTATTGACAGCGGAGCAGGGAAGGAGATCGCTGCAGCGCTGCAGGAGTGGAAATTACCTGTTTTACTTTTGGCATGGATAGTAACAGCCGTTCTGAGACTTTGCCTGGGATCAGCCACGATAGCGGGAATGACGGCTGCAGGGATTGTGTACCCGCTCGCTTCGCAAACAAATGTCGACCCCAACCTCATGGTACTTTCTATTGGAGCCGGCAGTCTTTTTTGCTCGCACGTAAATGATACAGGTTTCTGGATCTTCAAAGAATATTTTGGTATATCGGTGAAAGACACATTCCGATCATGGTCGGTCATGGAAAGCATCGTGTCTGTTGTTGGATTGATGGGTGTGCTGGTGATCAATCAATTTGTATAGTATTGACTGTCTGAATGGCTTTCGCTATTTTTAGGAAAGAATATCGTCACTGCGCAAATGATGTCTGCACGATTAAAATGTACTTCATGAAAATCCTTAGTTTACTGACCGGTTTGTTTTTTATCATATACATTTCTGCATTTACAAAAAATAATGTTGTGAAGAATTCTTTACCAGCACAAGATAGTGTTGTTGCCCAAGGCGCGGTATTAAAGAAAATATCCGATCAATTTAGTTTTACCGAGGGTGCGTCGGTAGATAAACATGGAAATGTGTTTTTTACTGATCAGCCGAATGATAAAATATGGAAGTACGATACAGAAGGAAAACTCTCGGTTTTTTTAGATAAAACCGGCCGGTCTAATGGGACGTATTTTGACCGCAAAGGAAATCTGTTGACCTGCGCCGATGAAAAAGATCAATTGTGGTCAATCGATCCAAAAGGAAAAGTAACGGTGTTGTTAAAAGACTTCAATGGTCATCGTTTCAATGGCCCTAATGATCTTTGGGAAGATCTGAAAGGTGGAATATATTTTACGGATCCTTATTATCAGCGTCCGTATTGGGACAGAACTTCTCCTGATATAAAAGGGGAGAAGGTTTATTATTTACCAAAAGGAAAAAAGAAGGCTGTCATAGTTGCCGATGATCTTGAGCAACCCAATGGAATTGTGGGAACACCCGATGGAAAATTTTTGTACGTCGCCGATATCAAGGCTGGTAAAACTTACAAATACAAGATCAATACAGATGGCAGTTTATCAAACAAACAACTTTTTTGTGAACAGGGTTCGGATGGCATGACACTGGACAACGAAGGCAACGTTTATCTTACCGGTGATGGCGTTACCGTTTATGATAAAGGCGGAAAAAAAATAGAACACCTCAAGGTTCCCGCTCAATGGACAGCCAATCTTTGTTTTGGAGGCAGGAACAAAAACATATTGTTCATCACTGCCTCGGAATCAGTTTATACCATTGAGATGCGTGTCCATGGAGTGGAGTAGACCAAAAGAAAATAACAAAATCATCTATCATTTCGGCAGAGTTCCAGTTTTGAATTGACCAGCCACATAGTTCTAGGGTTCACGCCTTCACAATCTTTCTTCAAATTCTTATTTTAATATCCAACAGAACGTTTATTCCGGACAGCTATTACATCAGTATTTCGGTAGCAATCCTCATTTATTGTCGCCAGTCTTGATGGTGCGAGTCTGCTACTTAATCCATAGAATTGCTGAAAGCTCATGATCAATGGTCGCCACTTATCCGGATCGATCCTGTTGCGATAACCATCCAGTAAAATATTTTCTTCCACATGCACCTGCGTGACTTTTAATTCAATACTTGCTATTTTTCCTTTTAGATCACCATTATCATCCGCAATGTAATGCACCGATGCAAGTTTGGCCTCCATATTTACGGGACATTCCAGTACTCTTGGGGCCTGGACGGTAACAGCGGCCATTGATGTAACACCGGCTGTTTGAAATTTATCCGGTTCATAGCGATAACCTCTTTGTTGCTTGTACCCGGGTACGGGATTGCGCCCTGTTGTCAGGGCCAGTTTGTTCACAGCTCCTGCCTGGTGCACTGAAGGCAGGTTGATAACACATTCTTTTGTTCGCAAAATATTCTCTCCTGTTTTTGATGCCGTGCCAATACCTATAACGCAACGCCAGCTAAGCCAGAATACCGAAGAAATGGGTGCAAGGTTGTATGAGCCGTCTTCATTTACTGTACTGATCAGAATCACCGGCGTTCCAAAATATAAGATGGCCGGATCGATTGTTCGATGCATAATTTACTATTGTTGTAGGGCAAAATTGTTGCTTATCGCGTTTTGTAAAAACCCGTTTCTTGCTTTGTTTCAAGAAAATTTCAGGCGGCTTTGTTGAAGCCGGCCGTGGAAGCCTACTGTCACCCTATTTTAATTTCAATAAATCATTGTTGAGAAGGTTTTTTTACTGCTTCAGTAAATAACAAAAGTCGCCATCCTCATCGAAGCTCTATATTATTTAATATTCAACTGATCTGTTTGTGCTTTGGATTGTAGCTGCTTTATGAGTCAATGACTATATGTACCGTGTATGAATAAATCTTTGAAGACATGTACCTTACTGATCATTCCATTGCTGGCTCATATATTTTCCCCGGGACAAGCCACCAATTTTTTTATAACGAACGGAGACAATGTTTCTGAGGTAACCTGCGGCGGCGTTTTGTTTGCGCCACACTTTAATCAAAATTTTTTAGCGGCGAACCGTGGTTCAGCTTTTTTTGAAAAACAAATTGATCTCTCGAAACCTTTTAACACCAGTTTTACCATGGATATGATCGACGGGTTTGGGGAGGACGGGGGAGCTTTTGTATTTCAATCCGATCCCAATGAACGCAGTGATGGACTATACGGGCTTGGGATCAATAGTGTTACTCGCTCCGTAGCGGTTACATTTGATGCGGTACAAGATAAAAGTCAGAATGACCCGGTGTTCGATCATATCGCTATACAGATGCATGGTGATCTTGATCATTCTACTCCCGATAACCTCGCAGGTCCCATCTCCATGGAACCGTATTACTCAACCGTACAATATACACCCGATCCCCCGGTCACTACCTTTCGTCATTTGATCACGATCGATTGGGACCCCACAGCAAAAAAACTGTCGGTTTTTATTGATCGCAGCCTGGTTCTTTCGGCTGTCAATGACCTGGTGCAAACAGTTTTCGGCGGCAATCCTATCGTCTATTGGGGCTTCTCGGGTTCTAATACACAGCTCACCTGGTATCCTGCTGGCTCGGATATCGATTGGGGGCGACTGTATTTTTATTTTGGACAGATCCTTACAAGGATCGACCGCAGACCGCAAATGGATTCGTGCTTTGCCGGCCCTATCCAGTTCATAGATAGCTCCATTTATTCTTCAGGTAATGGCACTGATCCTCTTTCATTTGTGAGTTGGTATTGGGATTTTGGTGACGGTACTGTTTCAACCGAGCGAAACCCAACACCACATCAATATCCCGCGCCGGGTTCTTACACGGTAAGGTTTGCGATCACAAATTCTTCGGGTTGTGCCTATGACACGCTGGTGAAAAAAATAACGCTTGGTTCGCCAGTAAAGCCTGACTTCACAGCTTTCCCGCTATGTACCAATACAGACATTCATTTCACAGATAAAAGCACGGCGGGGGTAGGCATCCCAAGTGCGTGGACATGGCGATTTGACAACGGAATGGTGAGTATCGATAAAGACCCCGTAACGCAATTTTCGACTAAAGGTTCTCACAGCGTATCGTTGACGGTGCAAACAGAATTTGTTTGCAGGGCAGATACTACCATCACATTTAATATCGGGGAAAAGCCGCTGCTTGATTATTCGTTCACGAAAGATTGTCTTGGAAATGTACAATACCAATCTGTGCTCACCAATATGATCACCGTTGATGAATGGCAATGGGATTTTGGGGACGGTCGATTCTCTCGCCAAAATGATCCATCACATTTTTTTGAGCAGGATGGTAGCTATACAACAAAACTTTGGGCTGTTGCAGGCGACTGTACTTCTGATACTATTGCAAAGACGATCGCTATCAGCAGGGTTCATGCTTTCGCAGGAAATGACACCATCGCGGTCGTTAACCAACCCATTCAATTGAACGGATCTGGTGGAACCAATTATGAATGGACTCCGCATGATTTCCTGAGTAATGCATTCATTGCCGACCCGGTTGCTACTCTCACAAAAGATCAAACTTTTATTTTGACTGTCAAAAATGATGATGGCTGCGAAGCGAAGGATACTCTCCATATAAAAGCGTTTGAACATTTAGATATTTATGTTCCTTCTGCATTTACACCCAATGGCGATGGAAGAAATGATGTCCTGCGCGTAATCGCTCCGGGATTAAAACAATTGTTTTATTTCAGAGTGTATAACCGCTGGGGACAGGTCGTTTTTGAAACAAAAGATCTTCTGAAAGGATGGGAAGGAAGAATAAATGGCCAGTTGCCTGAGACGGGCGTTTATGTGTGGATCATGAAAGGAGTTAACTATTTAGGTAACGTTGTTGAAAGAAAAGGAACTGTAACATTGATTCGGTGATAAAAGCTATCCCGCCTGGCGTCTTTGCTTCAAATTTTCTTTGAATTTCTTTTTTATTTCCTGTTTTTTGGAGAGATAAGCCTGGAATTGAGTATTCGTCAGCACATCTTTTAATTCATTATCTTTTGTTTTATCATTGGCTGTGATCTCTCTCATTTTCTCGCTTTTGGGAAGTGAATTGGTCTTTAATGCATCCATTTTTTTTGCATACTTAAGATTGATATCACGCACTGTTGGAAGCTGCTCATCTGTCAAATTCAAATTGATCCTCATCCATTCTGTCAACTTAGCCGATCGCTCGGCCGCGTCTCCCAGCTTTTGTCCCGACACGCTTATAACAAACAACAACATTGCAATCACTAAAAAACAACTAAAAATATTTCTTTTCATTTCTGACAAGGTTGATAGCATAAGATTCACTACTGTGAATCAGTCCCCCAATAGCAATCGATCAATGGTGAGTTTTCGATTTACGATTCACGTCTCACACAAAAGAACTTACCTCTAAAGAGATCGTCTCGGATTTTTCCAATCCCAAAGCACAACGACCCATTCGGTTTTGTCTGGCGATACATAAATATTTATTTCTTGAAACCCAATTCTTTTATGTGCTTTGAGAGAACGAAGATTGTTGCCTGCAATTTCAGTGATAGCAAAATCGTATTTAGTGCTGTAATGTTGCCTGTAGGCAGCATAACAATGGTCAAGAATACCCTGGCCCCGATAAGCCTTATCAATGCAAACCTGGCCCACCACTAAATAATTATACTCCGAAATTTTTTTCCCGTTATAAGAAACAGTGTCGAACAATTCGAACATGGGGATCAATACAGGGATGTCGAACCTCGACCGTTTGGTCATAGCTAACAGATAACCGATCACTTTCTCAATGTCTTTCGCAATGATATGTTTCTCCTGGTCGTTGAGTTTTTCAAGCTGGTCGTAAGAATGGTCTACCGTTACAAAGCCCTGGTTCTGTATTTCCTCTTTTGTTAAACTGAGAGCAAGATTTGCTTTTTGTAATTTTAATATTCCCTCTAAATCATTTTTTGAATTGGCTGTAGTGTAAACGATCATGACAGAGGTTCTGTTAGTTATTCATTGCTGTTACAATATAGCTAAACCTCTTAATAAAAACTTTACACCAGTTAAGAAGGTGCAGCAGCATGACGAAAATGTATCATGCTGCCGCCTTAATCAGTATTATCTTTCAACCTGGTTTATTGGCCAGGAAGTTTGTCAATCGGGAAAATGTTGAATTTATCCCCCGGGATCATATCACCAACCTTAACACCAGACAGGTCAAGTGCTTTTCCCCCCGCAGTTGCCAAACCGGATTGCATCAGGCTTGCAGCGTCTTTTTTTCCCGGGACAATCAGGTTCTTTACCATGTCTGCAACTTTACTGACATCGCCCATTGCTCCGGATGCCAATCCGCCCAGCGCGTCATTAGTTGGAGCTAAAAGCGAAAAAGGTTTCTTCATAACTCCTCCCAGTAATTTATCCAGACCAGGGGTTTGGAGGAGATTAGTGAACTGAGAAAGATTTGGTACTTTTCCCAGCGCTGACATCAACGAAGAACCGGTCTTGAGGAGATTAGATCCGGAACTACAACGAATGCTGGCTGCGCTTAATAATAAGGCGAGCAATAGCACATGAACGCTTAGCTTTTTCATGCAATCTGATTTTAAGATTAAAGAATGGTTTTGGAGTTCGGGAGTTGTAGTTGGCTGTGATAAATGTAGAACAAGAGTGAGCGGATTAAATTATTTCAACGGGGAAAGATGCCAAATCTTATAAAACCGATTCAATTTCGCAAAAGCATCGTGTTTTTCCCAGGTCGATTCAAATGCGGCCGGAATAGGAAGTTATCGTAAACAATTCAATTTTTTCATCCCTTCCCCTTAGTTCATTTTCTCCCATCGTTTTCATCTGGAACGAAACGTCGAGTTTTTTTACCAGGTCGCCCGAAACGAGTATGTCGACATCATAATGGTTGCAAAGCCCCTGGATGCGAGCCGTGGTGTTCAGCACGTCTCCCGTGAAAACAATCTCCTTCTTGATGACCCCGATCTCACCCGTGGTAACTTTTCCGCAATGAAATCCTGCCTTGAATTGTGGTAGTAAACCAAATTTTTCGTGATACTTTGCTGATTGCTTGCTAATGGCGGCCTTCATGGCAAAAAAGCATTGAATACAGTTATTGTTTTGAAGTCCTTTTTTCAAATCCCATGACACGATCATTTCGTCACCCGCATACTGATAAATCTCCCCAGAATATTCAATTACCGGTTCTGAGAGGTCGGAGTAATATTCCCGTAACATTTCAAAATACTTAACATGCCCCAGGTTTTCAGCTATCCTGGTGGAAGATCTCATGTCCAGGAACATATAAATCCTTTCCTCTTCAACTGGCCGGTGATATTTCCCGGTAAAAAAATTATTCAGCACCTCGTGGCCAATGCTCTCACTTACTTCAGCGTAGAATTGTGACACGAGAATGGCTGCGATCATATACAACAAAACGCTGAGAAAAGAATAATCACCAATGAAAGCCCAAACATTATCCCACACCTGCCGGCTGAAGACCTCTTTTCGCAGTCCAACGAAATTGGCGGCAAGAGAAAGAATGATCGCAAATAATAAAATAACAACGAGGTAGATCGCCGACTTGTAAAAAATTTTCTTGGTGAAACTTTTTTGTGCAAACCATTTATTGAAATATAAAATTTCGAGAGTTCCGATGATTGATCCTGTAACGAGAGCAGCAACAGGAGTGACAAAAATATTCCTCGAAAAATTGTAAGGGTTACCCGTGGAAGGATAGTGGTTGAGATCTCCCAGGAGGCCTTTTTCAAGAATAGTATAAATCAGGCTGAATACAAGCCAGATGACACCAAAAGGAATGATCCGCAAAATATTCCTTTTGGTTTTTGGTGATAACATAGATCAAATTATCCCGGTGGCACCGGGATCATTGGGTATTTAGAAAATCAGTTATTTTTTGACCAATATCAGTAATGGTTGCCAGCACGGCTTCGTTTTGAACCCTGCTCGCAGCTTCAGCGTTCTCAAGTTCCTCTTTTTTCTTTTGCGACAAAGCATCCTTCGTACTGATCGTAGAAAAAGGTATCAGCCCTGTCCTGACATCCATGATGATCAACTGCGTCGTGGCGTACGCTTTGATATCGGGTTTTGAAAATGCTTTGTATTTGGAATACAAGTCACTTGCGATGGAATAGACCACCACGATATCAGCCTGCATCCTTACCGCAGCTTCCCGGATATTGGTAAAAGATGGCGATCTTGAAATAAGAACATCCGGAACACTAAATGTTTTCATCACTCTTGATGATTGTTTGAATTTGTCGGTAAAAAGATCGAGATAGGATTGTTGCGTTTTTAGATATTGCTCATCGTTCCAGGCATACCAATAACTCCTTCGTTGTGATGAACTTTCCAGTTTTACAATAGCCACTCTCAGTTGTTGGGGTAATTTATAACTGCCATCGAGGACTCGCTGGATATTTTCCTCTGAAATAGTGGCTGCTCTGTCATGGAATAAAGATTGGGTGATCAATGTGTCCTCACTGGCATACCCGTCGCTTGAGGAATAGGAAGCCTGTTTTGCGGTATGGCACGAGGAGATAAAAATAGCTATGAGAACAAATAATGTGACCTGTTTCATGATAATATAAAGTTTAGACAGTAAGGTAAAAATTCATTATTACATTCTGAAAATTACCGCTGATAACCGATTCCATCGACTTTCGTTTTCCTTGTAACACTTTATAAAATCTGGCAAATTTCATTTTCGAAAATAGGGTGACGGTTTTTGAAAATTGTATATTGATAATTGCCTGATCTATACCGGCTCGGTTATAAAACATCAAGATGATGAAAATTCGAAAGAATTATATGTGCTGGATCGCAATCATGATCTGTATAATGAATTCAAATAGATCTGCCGCGCAGGATACAACAATGTTAGCTTCACAGGATACGATCACAGTAAAAAATACGTGGCATTTTTTACTGGAACCCTACCTGATGTTTCCCAATATGCATGGCACAACAGGATTGGGTGGTCTTCCGAATGCGGAAGTGGATGAAGATCCGGGGGATATTTTTAAAGATCTTCAATTTGGAGCCATGCTGTATGCTGAAGCACATAAAGGATTTTGGACGATCAGCTCCGACCTTACTTACATGAAACTAAAATCGGATGTGAATATTAAGAATGGGATCGTATCCGGCACTGCAGAGATCAAACAGTTGGCCTGGGAACTAGCGGGTATGCGCCAATTGGCACCTTGGTTCGAATTGGGTCTTGCATTTCAATTGAATAATATCAAATCGGATGTTGATCTTATTATCAATACATCAGGTGGGCAGCAGGAAAGAGTCAGCCACGTCGATGAAACCTGGGTTGATCCTTCGGTTCTTACCCGTGTAAAATTTGATCTGTCAAAAAAATGGTTTTTCCAATTCCGCGGCAATATCGGAGGAGGTGGTATAGGTTCAGATTTGTACTGGCAACTACAGAGCTATTTCGGTTATCGCTTTTCCAAGCTCTTCCAGTTATCAGTGGGATATCGCGTCATTTATATTGACTATGAAACCGGCAGCGGAGACGATCGTTTTGTATACGATATGACAACATTTGGTCCTGTGATACGATTTGGATTTAATTTGAAATAAAAGAGTCTGTGTTGATTTGTGAGATCACTGAGAAGTTCATCGATTACAAATTACACAGAGGGTCACGAATAAAATAATCATCAAACTAAAAACAACAAATAATGAAAAAGGCAATTCTTCTAATGATGGTTTGTTTTATGGCAGCCGCCGCCAGTGCTCAAAAGTGGAGCGACCTGACGGACGAACAGAAGATGATGAAATTAAAATCATTCAGGGCGGACAACCAGAGCTACCTGAAAAATACACTAGGCATGACCCAACAGCAGATGACTGACATTGACAATGTGAATATTTGTTATCTAAGCACACTGGATCGCATAAGCCGCTATGCTAAAGACGATGCAACTAAGGAAAAATATGCAGATGCCATTAGCCAGGGGCGGTGGGCACAGCTGGATGCCATCATGGGCGCGGATAAACATGAACAATATTCGAAATATTTAAAAGATAAACTTGAAAA
>Ga0207645_10004708_pt1 | contig 10038 bp, 8 predicted proteins | sample KBSM53metaG_FD_184331 | JGI IMG/M metagenome (GOLD analysis project Ga0207645, IMG submission 184331) | Miscanthus rhizosphere microbial communities from Kellogg Biological Station, Michigan, USA - KBS M5-3 metaG (SPAdes) (version 2) | ecosystem: Host-associated > Plants > Roots > Rhizosphere >...
GAGTTACAAACGTCGCCTTCGCAACCGCGAAATGAAGCGAGGGCCGGGCATCACCGCGCTGATCGTCGCGGCGGCAGTTTTGCTCTTGTCCTATAAGGCGTCCGCACAAACGCCGATACCGGTTCGCCGCGCTCTGCCCGTACAGGAACCACCGGTCGCCCGCGCCCTTCCCGTCGAAACCCCGCCGCCGGCAGCCGCGCCCACCATCATGCGGGCGCTACCTGTGCCCGACGTGACCGACGCCATTCCGGCGCCCACTGCGCCTCCATCGTCCGCCAGCGGGCCACCGGTCGAAAGCGCTGATTCGCCGGAGCAAAATCAGCTCAGCTACGCCAACGGTCTTTTTGGCCGGAAGCTGTATGATCTGGCGGTGCCGGAATACGAAAAATTTCTCGGGCTTTATCCAACTTCGGCCGCTCGGGCCACCGCGCTTTTCTACATGGGGCAGGCGTATCGCGCACTCAACCGCACGGCTGCGGCACGGACCAGCTTTCAAACTGTCCTGCGCGATTTCCCCGACGGCGAACTGGCCGGGCCGGCCTCTTACGGCCTCGCGGAAATCTCCTTTAACGAGAAGGACTACGCTTCGGCCCTCCCGCTTTTTCATCGAGCGGCCGCAAAAGTGAAAGCGCCGGCCCTGACGCTTTCCGCACGCTATTTCGAAGCGCGTTGTCTGGAGAATCTCGATCGCAAAGATGAAGCGCGCTCGGTTTATCAGCAGGTCATCGAGGTTAAGAATCCGAATCCTTTCCGCGACGATTCGCGACTTGCGGCCGGTTCGATCTTTCTCGCAGCCGGGCGCAAGAGCGATGCCCTGAAACAATTCGAAGCACTGGCCGGCGAGACGAGCAAACCGGCACTCAAAGCCGAGGCGGCGGTGCGCGCCGGCCTGGTGGCACTCGATCTCGTACAAAATGAAAAGGGCAAACCGGACCAGGCAATGACCGCGAAAGCGACCGCGCTGCTCCAAAAAGGACGCGCCCTTCCGGAAGGTGGACGCTGGAATGGGATCGCGGCGGTCGGTTTGTTGCGTCTCGAATACCAGGCAGGCCAGTACGCCCAGGCGTTAGCTGATTATCAACGGAGCAAGGATCAGGTGCCCGAGGAAGTGCGACCCGAAATGATGTTGCTGGCCGGGAACAGCCAGCGCCAGCTCGGTCACTTTAAGGAAGCGCAGACAATTTATCAGCAGATCATCCAAAAATATCCCGGGCGCGATGAGGCAAAGGACGCGCGTTATCAACGCTTGATCGGCCTCTACAACTCCAACGATCCGACCCTGCGCGCGGAGATCGACCAGTTCATCAAGGACAATCCCGAAGGCGAACGCAGCGATCAGGCGAAACTCCTCGAAGCCGAAGCGCTCTACAAAGAAAAAGATTTCGCGACCGCTGCGACGTTCTATGCCGATCTGCGCGATTCCAAATTGTCCGCTAAGCTCCGCGCCGAAGCGGCCTTCAAACTCGGCTGGTGTTATGTCCAGACGAAACAGACGGACCAGGCGATCAATGCCTTCGCTTACTTTCTCCAAGCGTTTCCCGGCAATCCACAGACGCCATCCGCCCTGGCCCAGCGAGCGCTCGCCTACCAGGAAACCAAACAATATCAGCGCGCCCGAAGCGATCTCGAGCAATTGCTCACGAGCTTTCCCAAGGCGCGCGAACGGGAAGCGGCGCTTCAACAAAAAGCTCTCGTCCTCGGGCAACTGGACGACACGAAGGGGATGACCACGACTTTTCAGCAGCTTCTGAAGGAATTTCCAAAGAGCGCGGCGACGGCACAGGCGCATTACTACATCGGAAAGTCGGCTTTCGAAGCGAAGGACTACGAGACCGCGATTGCGGAGATGAACAAAGCGCGGCAGCTAAATAAGGATCAATACGGCACGCTGGCCGCGTTGCGCATCATGTCGTCGTATTTCTATCTCAAGCAGCGCGATGCTCTCGCCAAAGAGCTCAACAAGTTCTACGAAACTTCGCCCGACGGGCAGGTCCCGGCGGAGATTCTCGACTGGATTGGGATCGAATTTTACAACGCCAAAGACTACGGACCCGCGGCCAAATATCTCGCTGCCCTGAGCAAAACCGGCAACGTCAGCAGCGTGAAACCGGATTTCTGGTTTTACCTCGGCGATGCGCAGATGAAACTGAATCAGCCGGCCGCTGCGGAAGTGTCGCTGCAAAAATTTCTCGAAACGACGACTGATCCGGCGGCGAAAGCGAAAGTGCTGCTCGCCCTAGGCGAGGCGAAGATCGGCGCCCATAAACCGGATGACGCTCAAAAAATCGCGGATGAAATCATGACCCTGCAACCGGAGGGCCGGGTCAACGCCCAGGCGCGCTTGCTCGCCGGGGAGGTCGAGATGGAGCGTCAGCAATTTGAAAAAGCCGGGAAGGCCTTCATGAGCGTCGCGCTGCTTTACGACGACCCGGAGATCACCCCGCAAGCGCTCGCCAAAGCGGCCAAAGCCTACCAAAAGGCCGGTAAACCGGATGAAGCAGAGCGGGCCAGCGCGCAACTGCACCAGAAATACCCGGACTACGCCGGCGGCTGACCAACCTAACGATAGAGTTGGTCGGAAGACGGCTTCAGCGCTCACAGAGCGCTGCTACAATTGCGGAAGATAGCGCAATGTTTCAATCGGAAGCGGGGCGAGGAAATTTTTCGGGTCATCGATCTGCAACACCGGCCGCGCCAGACAGGCGGCGAGGAAACTCAAATCCGGCGTAGCGGCCAGACCCGCTTGCGCGGTCAGTTGCAACTGCGCCAGTTGCCTGACAACGCGCTCGATATTTTCCCGGCAATTTTTCGACGAGGTAAAATGCACCGTGCAAACTCCCGGCGCGGTCGCTTCGATCTCCGGCGCGAGTGTGCTCGCGTAATGCAATAAAATTTCACCGGCGATTTTTTCCTGGGCGAAGACGCGCGGCTTGATGACCAAACTGAGGCAACGGGCAAGAGCCTGGCTCGGCGTCATGCCTACACTCACGCCGGCCGCGGCCGCGCTTTTCGTCAACTGCAGGATGGTCGCTTTTGCTTCTTCATTATCGAGCAGCGCAACCGACTCCTGGTGCCGCTCGGGTTCATGGCGCAACGCCGCCTGCAATTCAAAATCGGGGAGATAAAGAGCGACAAACATCATCCAGCTTGCGCGAGTGTTTGCTCGCTCCGCCATTTGTTAGGCTGGGCGCGTTGCAGCCGGAATTCCAGTTCTCCCTGCAAATCGGCCGCCGCCCAATCGAGTTGGGCCAGCGTCCAGCGATTCTCCAGGCTCAGTTTCCATTGCGCGCTGCTGATCATGTTTCGCGGTGTAAAAACCAAAAACGCGGTCGGTGCCGGCTCGACCAACCGCTGCAGGCGATACCAATTGCTCTGGGGAATCCTGCGCAATTCCTCCACTGGATTCAGGACAAGATCGAGCAGCACGAGCGGAAAATTGCCGTCGCGCAAAAGCAGATCCGCCGCCTGGATGGCTTCGGTTGCTTTCCGGCAGCGCACCCAAAGCAGATGCCGCAGCGCGCTTCCATCGATTCCGCCTGAGCCGGACGGATCGAACGAATCGCGGCCGTCGATCAACGCGATGAAATAACGATCGCGGGAGGCACGTTGCAGGAGAGCGCCAATGACCGATGCACTGCCCGCATTTGGTGGCGTGCTGGTTAATTCCGTGATCGCGCCTTTTGTTAGGCCACCGTCCAGCGCTGCATCGAAAGAAGACAAGCCGGTCACAAGCCGATCCGCCGGCGACAACGCTTTCTGCGGGAAACGTTCCGCCAGAATGTTACGCAGATCGATAATCCTGACCGTCGCCATGGCGAAACATGGCATCAAAGCAATATATGTTCAAAAACACATATAAATCTTGCATCTGAGCGGCGCAGACGGCGAAGGATCTCACAACTGCAATTCGCGCACGCCCTTTAGAATGAAGCCCGGCTTAAACTGCGAGGTCCCTCCCGCTTGCAGGATCGAGGATAACAACGCTTCTTAAGAAGATCCGCGCCCACCTGGCGACTGCTTGCGCACCAACGAAGTCATCACGCCTTGGATGCGCAACTCTCGCGCTGGAATCAGATCTGGAAACTTCGGGTTCTCGGCTTTCAAATACGGCCGTCCTCGTTCGGTGACATACCGTTTCAGCGTCGTCTCGCCATCGATCAATGCCGCAACGATATCGCCGTTCTTTGCCGTTTGCCGGTCTTCCAGGACCACGATGTCGCCATCCAAAACGTGGGCGCCGATCATGGAATCGCCACGCACCCGCAAAGCGAAAGTGCGGCCTCTGCGCGAGGCATTGAGCGAATCGAGATCGAGCGCGATGTGGCCCTCGATATTTTGTTCCGCGAGCGTCGCCATGCCCGCTGGGATCTCGCCGTAGATCGGAATATCTATCACCTGGCTATGGGGCGCGGCCGTGATCAAGGCGCGCGCCTTGCGTGCGTGCCGCTGCAGGAAACCCTTCCGCTCCAACGCCGCGAGATACTGCATGACCGACGTCTGACTCGCAAAGCCGAAATGTTCCTGAATCTCACGCGTGCTTGGGGTGAGGCCTTTGCGCTGCTCCGCCTGAATGAATTGCAGAACATTCTTCTGCCCGGGAGTGAGCATATGAACATGTTCGCAAACAAATCCAAGGCTGCAACCGAAATGTAGACGCCGTCCTCTGGGCGGCGGAGGGAGTGAGCAAGGGGGTGGCCCGCGTTTTGCGGAGCGAAACGTCTACAGTTGCAGGCGGAAACGTTTCTCCGTCACCTGGTCGCGCAAACGGGTCAGATAAGAAATGGAATCGTAAAATTGGATCAACCTCGGCAACTCGTTAGGGGAAGCCAGTTTCGATCCGGCGTCAATCTGGCGAAGCTGAGCCAGCTCGGTCTCGTAGAGCGCGTTCAGTTGCTCCTCCAGCTTTTCCAACTTCCCTTCGAGCTTCGTTCGCTCTGAACTCAGCAAGGCGCGGGAGAGAGTGCTGGTTGCTTCGGCGCTGCGGAGCAGCCATTGCTCGACTTCGCGCAAGAGGGTCGCGGCATTCCAAAACAACTCCGCGACCCGCGGCGGCACTTGCCGACTGGCGCTCAGTTCGGCCCCGTCGAGCGTAAGCAGATGATGGAGGCGTAACTTCGGATCGCTCAGAACCCGATAAGCTTCATTTAACTCCGCGTCCGCCGCCGTGGCGCGATTGAGCGCGAAATATTTTTTCTTCAGCTTTTCCGGATCGAGCCAGGCCCGTCGCGCTTCACCGAGGAGCGCGAAGTAGTCGGTCATGCCGAGAAACTCTCACCGCAGGAACAGTGCGCGACCGCGTTCGGGTTGGTCACCTTAAAGCCGCCCTTTTGCAGATCCTCGCTGTAATCCAAAACCGACCCGCTGACGAAGAGCGCGCTCTTCGGATCGACCACCACGCGCACGTTACAGGACTCGACCAGGATGTCGCGATTAGCGGGGCCATCGACCAGATCCATCTTGTACTGCAACCCGGAACAGCCACCGCCGATCACAGCGACCCGCAGCGCGCCATGTGCGCGTCCCTGCTTTTGCAAAAGCGACGTCAGTTTGCGCGAAGCGTCTTCCGTCACTTTGACGAGACGCTCGTTGCCAATTTTGAATTTTATCTCGCCGTTGGGCGGAGAGGCTGCGGACACGAGAGAATTTACGCCGCTTCCACGCAGGTCGCCAGATGAACGCAGGCAATTTCCTCCACTTCGCCCAGCGTGCTGACGTGTTGAAATTTTTCGCGCAGCTGTTTACTACCGGGCAATCCCTTGGAATAAGCCATCAGCCGTCCGCGCATTGAACGCATCGCGAGGTCCTCGGTCCCGCATTCCTCGACCGCCAGCTCGCAATGGCGCTGGATCAGCGCCCATTTCTCTGCCGGCTCTGGTGGCGGCAGCAGCTCGCCGGCGGCGAGATAATGCTTTGTCTGAGAAAAGATCCAAGGGGAGCTCATCGCGGCGCGCCCGATCATCGCTCCGGCGATACCCGCTTCTGCCTTCCGCTTTGCCACGTCGGCCGCGCAAAAAAGATCACCGTTGCCGATCACCGGAATCGAAACCGATGCCGCCACTTGCGCGATGATCCCCCAATCAGCCTCACCCGAATAACCTTGTGCGCGGGTACGACCGTGGACCGCAAGGGCGACTATGCCTAACGACTCCAGAAGCCGCGCGACGCTCGTTGCGTTGATCGTTTGGTCGTCCCAGCCAGTCCGGATTTTTGCCGTCACCGGCAACGGTGCAACCGCCTTGACGACGGCTTCCGCCACCCGGCCCAGGGTTGGGCAATCCTTGAGCAGGGCGGAGCCGCCGTTCCTCGCCACCACCTTGTTGACCGGGCAACCAAAGTTCAGGTCGATGAAATCCGGCTGGACCCACTCGACTACCTGTCGCGCCGCATCAGCCATATGCCCCGCATTGCCGCCGAAGAGCTGAACGCCGACGGGCCGTTCCATTTCGTCGAAGTCGAGGTAGCCGCGGGTGCGTGCATTTCGCCGGAAGACGCCCTCCGACGAGACGAACTCTGTCACCAGCACATCCGCGCCGCGTTCCTTGCAGAGTTGCCGAAAGATCTTGTCCGAGACGCCAGCCATCGGCGCGAGGTAGAGGGGGAAAGAGCCGTTGGAAAACCAGGGAAGCATAGGGCGTCAGGCCATCGCTCCACTACTCTGGAGAAGTTGCGCGACTTCTGTCTGCACATCGCCCAGTTCGTCGAGGCGTAGCTGCGGGTCGGGCACGACGAAGACGTCCCCGGTTTTCGCGTGTTCGTAAATCAGGACGCGACCGTGATCTCCGTGTTCGGTTTGAATCTGCTTGAGAACGCGTTTGCGTTCGAGCATTGCCGCGAGCACGTAGCAGGTGTTGGCATTCGCGCGATTCGCCGCGGCAACCAGCCGCCGGAAAAGTTCCTCCGCGTTTTCCTTCGGCAACGGCTCAGGCAGCGCGGTTGGCGGGGGCTCAAAACGTGTCCGCCAAAAGGAAAACGGCTGCAGATTTTCGTTCCGCTGCTGCCACGCTTCCTCGCTCAAGTCCTGACGGCGAAAGCCGTCGCCGTCGCGAAAGAGCAGGGTGTATAAATTCTCGCCCGGCGCAAAAGGCCGGCCCGTCAGGGCGCAGGCTTCAGACCGGTGCTGGATCGACCACTCGTCGCCTAACGGATTCATGTCGCGCGCACGTTACGCCAAAGGACGACGGGATTAAAGCTGGGCGTCTCGCGGTTGGTCGCTCTCAAGCGCAGCAAGTAGAGGCCGATGAGAAAAAAGATCACGTTCGGCGTCCAAGCGGCCGTGATCGGCGAGACGCGGTCGCCTTCCCCAAGCGCGAGAAAAAGGTGGGTGAGAAAATTCATCGTAAAGACCAGCAAGATCGCGAGCGCGACGCTCGCGATGATCCCCCGTCGCGAGAAGCTGATCCCAAGCGGCGCAGCCATCAACGCGACGACGAAACAAGTCCAGGGCAACGCCCAACGGTATTGCAGTTGGGTGCGAAAGGGCGCGAGCAGCGTTTCGGGAAAATCGGAGTTGAATCGCAAATACTCTCGCAACTCGGAGACCCCGAGGAACTCCGGGCGCACGTTGGCACTGCCTAGGCGATAAGGCGTTTCGCTCCAGCCCGAGATAGTCATGGTAGGGACGATGTTTTCCTTCGTGATATTGCCCGCCGCGTCGTAATCGACCACTTTTGCTCTTTCGAGCCGCCATTCTCCCCTCCCCGGCTCGTAAAAGGCGTCGGTCGCAAAATAACTGCGCACGATATTTTCCTGTGCGTCCTGCTGCAGGATCTGCACGCCGCTGAACTGATTCGTTCCCGGACGAAAACGAGCGATATACCAGGTGCGGCTATCGGTCCGGTTGCGGAAGACCTGGCCGTTGATCACCACTTCGCGCGGTCCATTCCGGCTTAGGACCTGCTCGAGGAACAGTTTCCGGGCCAGCTCGGCGTGAGCCGCGAGTGAGTAATTCAAGGCAAAGGCGGCGCCAGTCGTGAGCAGCCCAATCGCCAGCAAGGGCAGGACCACCCGCGGCACACTTACACCCGCGGTGAGCATCGAGACAATCTCGTTCGAGCGCGACATCCGGCCGAGACAAAAGAGGAGAGCGAGAAGCAACGAAACCGGCAACAGAACCACCAGCACCTGGGGGATCTGGCTCCAGTAAAACTTCACCACCAACAGAAAAGGAGCGCGCTCGTCGAAGATGATCGAGCTGTTGTCGCTAATGTCGAAGATCAGCCAGATCGAAAGGAAGCCGAGGATGCAATAGAAGTAAGGCTGGAGGAAATTCCGGATGATATAGCGGTCGAGAAGCCTCATCTGGGAAAATTCGAAACTGGCATGAAAGCTAAGATTCGAATGCCGTGGACTTCAATGTCCGGAGTCTGGAGTTTGGGATTTTGGATCATCGGGCATTCGGACTTGTTTCGGATTTCGATATTCGAATTTCCCGCGTAACTTCGCGGGCATGATTGCGCTCAAAGATTCCCTCGACAGCGATTTTGTCGAGCGGGTCCGGGCGATTTTTGCACCGGACGGCTTGCTCGCGAAGGCGCGGAATTTTGAATATCGCCCGCAACAGCAGGAGATGGCCGCGGCGATCGCGCAAACGCTCGAAGAGGAGCGTCATCTCGTCGTCGAGGCCGGCACCGGTGTAGGCAAGTCACTCGCCTATCTCGTGCCCGCGACGCTTTTCGCCCTCGAGAAAAAGAAGAAGGCGATCATCTCGACCCACACGATCAACCTGCAGGAGCAACTCCTGCACAAGGACATTCCGATCGTGAAAAAAATTCTCCCGGTCGAGTTTGAGGCCGCCCTGATGAAGGGGCGGCAGAATTACCTTTGTCCGCGTCGTCTCCAGCGCGCGATCCAAAACGCGAACGAGCTCTTCAACACTACCGAACAGGCGGACCTGGCGCGGCTAGCGGACTGGGCGCGCGCGACAATGGATGGGACGCTGAGCGATCTGCCCCTCGAACCGGATCCGAAAGTCTGGACGCAGGTCTGCAGCGAAGCGCACATCTGCACGGCGAAGACCTGCGGGCAAAACCCGCGTTGTTTCTTCCAACAGGCGCGAAAGCGATTGCTCGCGGCGGATGTGGTGGTGATCAATCACACGCTGCTCTTCATGCTTCTGGGCAGCCCCGAGGAACAGGAGGAGCGCGAAGAAGGCTATCTTTTCCCTAACGACTTCCTGATTTTCGACGAAGCTCACACCATCGAACAAACGGCTTCGCGCCAGATCGGGATCGGCATCTCGCAATACGGTTTGCGCGCCACCATCCAGCGGCTCTACAACACCCGCTCCAAAAAAGGGCTCTTCACGGTGACGCGCGACGCCGCCGGGGTGACGCTCGCGGCATCGCTCGTTGACGAAGCCGATCGTTTTTTTTCTGCGATCGATGAACGCGCGAACTTCAAGAAAGACGGACGCGAATATCGCGTCCGGGAAGTGGATTTTGTCGACGACCAGATTACCGGGCGGCTGGCCGCGCTCCAAGTGCGGATCGGCGAAGTGGTCCGCAAGACCGAGGACGAGCTCCTCAAGGCAGAACTGCAGGAACTGGGACGGCGCATTGGCGAGGCGCGGGAAGGCATCGCGGTCTTCTTGCAACAGAGCGCCGAAGAGTACGTTTACTGGATCGAGCGCACGGGAAAAACAGCCCGAAATATCACGCTCAACGCGGCGCCGATCGATGTTGCACCGGTCCTGCGGCGAATGCTTTTCCGCGACGATTGCACCAGCGTGATGACGAGTGCGACGCTCGCCGTCGGCCGGCCGGACCTGGCATATTTCCGCCGACGAATCGGCGCGGACGACGCTGAACCACTGCAACTCGGCAGCCCGTTTGATTTCCAAAAGCAAATGAAGCTGTTCGTGGTGCGAAAGATGCCGGACCCGCGCGACACCGGCTACAGCGCCGCGCTTGCGGAATGGGTGGCGCGCTTTGTCGAAGACACCGAGGGACGCGCCTTTGTTCTTTTCACCAGTTATCGGTCGATGCAGCAATTGGCGCTCGAGATGGAGAGTTTTTTCGCCAGGCAAAAAATGAATCTGCT
>Ga0207645_10004714_pt1 | contig 10031 bp, 10 predicted proteins | sample KBSM53metaG_FD_184331 | JGI IMG/M metagenome (GOLD analysis project Ga0207645, IMG submission 184331) | Miscanthus rhizosphere microbial communities from Kellogg Biological Station, Michigan, USA - KBS M5-3 metaG (SPAdes) (version 2) | ecosystem: Host-associated > Plants > Roots > Rhizosphere >...
TTTTCAAAAGATATTTATAGTGCCTTACAACAGGCGGGTCAAAAGCTAAATAAGTATCATACTATAAAGATCATTTTTCCGAATAATAGTTACTATCCTGTTGAGATCATCGATGGCTTTCATCGCTATTGCCAGGACTATGCATTCAATTATAAAGTGATCAACAATATTGAAAACGACAAGATCGATGCGGGCGAAGTCTTCATAACAGTCATGGAGGATGATCTTGTGAACCTGATAGAACGCCTGATGCAATTGGATCTGGAAGCCGGTAAAGACGTTGGCATCATTTCTTATAATGAAACGCCGATAAAAAAAATTATACTCAATGGCATTACAACCATATCTACCAATTTTGAGGAGATGGGAAAAATGGCCGCAAGACTGATATTGGAAAATCAACGGCAGCATCTTGAAGTGCCTTTTAAACTTACACTCCGGAATTCGCTTTAATCCATCACAGTACTCCCTTTGTAGATGGCAAATAATTGCTCAGGGGATCTCTTCTGACGGCCATGCGAATGGCCTTTGCAAATGCTTTAAAGATCGCTTCAATTTTATGATGCTCGTTGTCTCCATGGCATTCGATATTCAGGTTGCATTTGACGGCGTCAGAAAATGACTTAAAGAAATGAAAGAACATCTCGGTTGGCATCTCCCCGATTTTTTCTCTTGAAAATTCTGCATTCCACACGATCCAGTTACGGCCTCCGAAGTCAATCAGCACTTTGGCATCAGCATCGTCCATCGGCAGTGCGAAACCATATCGCTCAATCCCTTTTTTATCCGCCAATGCTTTTGCAAACGCTTCACCCAAAGCAATGCCTGTATCTTCTATCGTGTGGTGCTCATCAATCTGCAGATCACCTTTTGCTTGTATTGCCAGGTCCATCTTCCCGTGTCTTGCGATCTGTTCGAGCATATGATCAAAGAATCCCAATCCAGTTGAAATACTTGAATTACAATTGCCATCGAGGTTTACTTCGATATGTATTTTAGTTTCATTTGTATTCCGGTCATGGGCCACCTTGCGTAAACCAAGCTTGAGGAAATTGTAAATATCTTCCCAGTCATGGGTTTCAAGTGCAACTACTTTTCGTAGTTCCTCCAGGCTGTTTTTTACTTCGGTTCCTCCCAAACCAGGATGATTGTTTAACCAGATGGCTTTGCATCCTAAATTCTTTGCGAGTTGTACGTCGGTAACACGATCACCAATCACAAAAGAATTCGGAATATCATAAGCCGGTGTATTGAGATATTCAGTGAACATTCCAATACCCGGTTTGCGATTGGGAGAATTTTCCTCCGGAAAACTTTTATCGATATGCGTAGCATGGAAACTGACACCTTCATTCTCAAAACTCTTGATGACGTGTTGATGAATAGGCCAGAAACTTTCTGCGGGAAAGGAAGGCGTACCAAGACCATCCTGGTTACTGACCATGATCAATACATAATCCAACTCATCGGCGATCCTGCTCATATATTTGAAAACGTCTGGATAAAACTCCAGTTTCTCCCATGAGTCTATCTGGTAAGAAGGAGGAGCTTCTTTGATCAGGGTGCCGTCACGGTCGATGAATAAAATTCGTTTGCCCCCAGTCCCGCCCGGGGCGGGAGAGTTTTGGACACTTTCTTCAGTTGTAGTTGCCATTCTCTAATAAGTATGAAAGCAGCATAGAATTACTGAACGTACAACGGTGCGACACAACGACGGTTAAATAGTAATTCTATCGCTGACAAAAAATAATTTCTATCTTCTGTATTCTATCTTCTGAATCCTCTTATCCTTTATAAACAATTTTCCAGATAGTTCCTTTAACATCGTCTGAAATATACAATGAGCCATCAGGTCCGATCGCAAGTCCCATTGGACGGTGCTTGGCTTGCCCGGGTCCTTTTAACTCTGCAACACCCGTAAAACCATCTGCGAATGTTTCATAGTTGCCCGAAGGTTTTCCATTTTTAAATGGAACATAAGCAACAAAAAACCCGGCTTGCTTCTTTTCCCGGTTCCATGATCCATGGAAACAAATGAAAGCACCATTGCGATAATGTTCTGGAAATTGTGAACCTGTATAAAACAACAATGCATTGGGCGCCCAGTGACCGGGAAATCCCATTAATGGTGCATCAACACCGGCACACCGTCCCTGTTTTTTCGCGTCGCCACCATATTCTGGTCCGAGGATCTTTTTGTTTTGAAATTGATCAAAATAGCAATAAGGCCAGCCAAAGTTTGAACCCTTCTTTACCAGCAACATTTCTTCGGCTGGCAATTCGGAGCTCTTTTGCTCATCATACAGCTCCGGATAAAATTCATACAACTGGTCACGACCGTGCTGCATCGCATATAATTGTTTTTGCTGCTTGTTCCAGTCGAGGCCGACTATATTACGAATGCCCGTGCAATAATGAACACCTTCCTTAAGGGACTGGTTCAATTTATTTGCCTTGAATTGCCAGATGCCACCGCCATCATTTAAAATGGGACAGGGATCCTGGCCTGGTGAACCCTTTGTACGGTCCTGGACCTGGCAGGCATTAGAATAAGCACCAATGTTTACGTAAATGTTGCCCGCATCATCCAATGCAATAGATTTCGAATTGTGCTGACCATGATCGGTAAGACCCGTTACAATTTTCTCAGGTTTTTTGGGATCGATCACTTCATTATTTTCGTTCAGTTTGTAGCGGAATATTTCTGAATTTGAGGAAGCATATAAATAGCCATTCTTAATGGCGATGCCTGTACCTCCAAAATCACCAAAACTTGTGGTATCATCTGCGATACCATCACCGTTTTTATCTTTTAATTCCATGATCCCCCTATTGACGACTTGCCTCGACATTTTTACATAAATGATCCCGTTACTGGTAACCACAAGGTGGCGCGCCGTTCCTATCCCCGGAGTTACTTCAATAGCTGTAAAACCAGTTGGTAGTTTTAATTGCACATCGTTGGCGACAGGAGGTTTATCCGATTCGTCCACCACACTATCCTTTTTTTCTGCAGTGGCCTGCGTGCTATCCTTTTTTTCCTCAGGCGTTTTGGGTTCATTATTGCCACAAGCGATGATGATCGCCATCAGCGCTGAGATGGAGAGACCATACGAAAGAATCTTTTTCATAAATCTTTGTTTGAAATGATTGAAGAATTTAACCAATGGCAGCAAGTGCATATAACAGAGTTTGATTTTCCTCTTTTGTCCCGACCGTAATGCGCAAACAGCCTTCACACAACTCCACCCGGCTGCGGTCTCTCACGACGATCCCCATGGCAAGTAATTTTTTATAGACACCGGCAGCATCGTTCATTTTTACCAATAAAAAATTTGCATCTGAAGGATAAACTTTCTCCACGTATGATAAATTTACTAAAGCGGATGCTAAAACCTCTCTTTCTTTTATGAGTTCCCTGATCATTTCATTTACCTGCTCTACCTCATCCAGTGCCCGCACTACAAGCTCCTGCGAGGCCTGCCCAATATTGTAAGGCGGTTTGATCTTATTCATGATTGCAATGATCTCTGCCGACGCCAGCGCAAGTCCCACCCGCAATGCCGCCAGCCCCCACGCCTTTGACAGCGTTTGCATCACTACCAGGTTTGGATAATCGCTTAAGTGAACACTAAATGATCGTTGTCGTGAAAAATTAATATAAGCTTCATCGATCACTACCAATCCAAAATAATTATTCAGGAGGGCTTCAATGTCTTCATGATGCAGGGAGTTGGCCGTCGGATTATTCGGTGAACAGAGAAAGATCATCTTTGTGTTCTCATCAATCGCATTTTCAATGGCCTCAAGATCCAACTGGAATTCCACGGTAAGATTTACTTTCTTAACGTGGACATTATTTACATTGGCGCAAACCTCGTACATGCCATAAGTGGGCGGGCAAATAATGATATTATCAATAGCGGGTTCACAAAAAGCTCTCTGCAAAATATCAATGCACTCATCGCTTCCATTGCCTAAAAAGATATTTTCCACAGGCACCTTCTTGATCGCGCTTAGTTTCTCCTTTACCTTTAGCTGATGTGGATCGGGATAACGATTGTACCCTTCCTGTTTAGTGAGCGGAGAGCCAAGGCTATTTTCATTCGCATCCAAAAATATTTTTGCCTCTCCCTTGAAATCATCACGGGCTGATGAATAAGGAGTGAGTTTTTTTACGTTCTCTCGTATAAGTAGGCTCAAATCAAACACAGAATATAGAAGTTAGGAGTTAGAAGATAGAATTTTGGAGATATATGCTTGAACATACAAATGATCATTTTTCCCATAACCAAGGTCATTTGAAAGAACCAAGTAATATTGGCATTCTTCAATTGATCCCTGAGCAATGTTCATGAACCTGGCTTTATCTGCCTTCCCTCTCTTTTTATACCCCTCCACGATATTGGCAGCAATTGATGCGGCAGCTCTTTTAAACTGTGACGTCAGTGCATAAAGTTCAGTTTTGGGAAAGGAATTTGTGTACTTGTAGACAGCGAGTACAAATTCATGTGCCTTTTGCCATACCAGTAGTTGTTTAAAAGTTTGAGTAGCCATATAAATATTTTGTTCTGGTTCTAGCTTCTGTCTTCTAACTTCTATCTCCTAAGTCCTGCCTTCTCACCCTAACCGCATTAGCGTGCCCCACCAACCCTTCCGCCTCAGCCATCAACTCAACTGTTTTTCCAATGTTTTTTAATCCTTCTTTAGTAAGTTTTTGAAATGTGATCTTTTTTACAAAACTGTCTACACTTACACCGCTGTATGATCTTGCATAGCCATTGGTGGGCAACGTATGGTTTGTGCCGCTTGCATAATCCCCGGCACTTTCGGGAGAATAGTGTCCAAGAAACACCGACCCCGCATTGGTTATTTTTTGTGAAAGCTGGTCTGCATTGGAGCAGGAAAGTATTAAATGCTCAGGCGCATATTGGTTTAGAAGATCAATGGCCTCCGATTCATTTTTTACCAGGATGCACTTACTATTTTCCAATGCTTTTATCGCGATATTTTTTCTGGGCAAGTCGGTAATTTGCTTGTCCAATTCTTTTATTACCGCTTCAATGAGCAATGAGTGATGAGTAATGAGTAAAACCTGCGAATCAATTCCGTGCTCGGCCTGGCTTAACAGGTCTGCGGCAACAAAAGAAGGATTTGCTGTTTCATCACCATAAACAGCCACTTCGCTTGGGCCGGCAGGAAGATCGATCGCTACTCCTTCTTTCTGCACAAGTTGTTTGGCACAGGTTACATATTGATTGCCCGGACCAAAAATTTTATACACCCGGGGAATGGATTCAGTTCCATAACTCATGGCTCCAATTGCCTGCACTCCCCCCACTCTGAAAACTTTTGTGATACCCACAATTCCGGCCGTAAATAAGATGGCGGGATTCAATTCGCCGGCTGTATCCGGTGGAGAACATAAAATGATCTCTTTACAGCCCGCAAGTCTTGCTGGCACGGCTAACATTAAAATGGTGGAAAATAATGGGGCACTACCGCCCGGAATGTATAATCCTACTTTTTCAATGGGTGCTGATCGGCGCCAGCATTGCACACCGGGCATCGTTTCAACAAATTCAATGCCCCCTAACTGTGCCGCATGAAATTTTTCAATATTGTTCTTTGCCGTAACGATGGCCTCTTTTAATTCGGTGGATAAAGATTTCCCAGCCTGCTCGATCTCAGCATCACTCACACGCACCTCGGTGATGATGGCCTTATCAAATTGCAGAGTGAATTTTCGTACAGCTTCGTCGCCATTTACCTTCACTTCATGTAAAACGTTCTTCACTGTATCTTCTAATGAGGACGAATCAAACGATGGTCGTTTCAATATTCCTTCCCAATCTTTCTTATCCGGATATTTAATGATCTGCATGTTCATTCGTATTAATTCGCATCCTTCGTGTTTTAATTCGTGTACTTCGTGTCAAACAATCATCTTCTCAATAGGCACCACTAAAATTCCCTGCGCTCCCGCCGCTTTTAGTTGTTCGATCTTTTCCCAAAATTCATCTTCACTTAACACGCTGTGAACGCTGCTCCAGCCTTCTTCAGCAAGCGGCAAGACTGTAGGACTTTTCATGCCCGGTAATAATTCAAATATTTTTGTAAGCTGATCATTGGGTGCATTCAACAGAATATATTTATTTCTCTTTGCCTTTTTTACCGAACGGATGCGGAATAAGAATTTATCAACCCATCTCAACTGTTCTTCGCTCAGTTGTTTATTCCTTACCAGTACGGCCTGGGACTCCAAAATCGTTTCCACTTCTTTTAGCCCATTCATAAATAAAGTAGATCCACTGCTCACCAGGTCACAGATCACATCTGCCAACCCGATCCCCGGTGCAATTTCCACCGAACCACTGATCTCGTGTATCTCCGCTGTAATTTTGTTTTCATCGAGGTATTTTTGAAGTAAGACAGGGTAACTGGTGGCTATCCTTTTTCCCTGCAAATAGTTTGCTACATATTCTTCATTCTTATTAATAGCAAGTGCCAATCTGCATTTACCAAACCCCAGTTCTTCAATGACCTCTGCTTCTTTGCATTTTTCGTGCAATACATTCAATCCTACTACACCAATATCGGCCACGCCATCTTCTACATATTGCGGAATATCATCATCGCGCAAAAAGAAAACTTCCAGGGGAAAATTGTCACTTTCTGTTTTCAACCGGTCTTTTACATTACGCAGGTCAATGCCACATTCTTTCAATAAAGAAATAGAATCATCGTACAACCGACCTGATTTCTGAATGGCGATCTTTAATTTCTGAACCATGATCTTTGTTTTTGTCATGTCGAATGAAGGGAGACATCTCAAAAAGCCCGCAAACTATGAGATTCCTTGTTTCACTCGCAATGACAGATAAAAATTAAGGCTTACCGTTTGGTAAGCCCTTCACTATATCATTACACAAAATATCACCGGCTTACCATTGAGGGCAAGTATGATGGTGATGTATATGTGTTGTTTGAAACATTGCGATGCAAAAATAGACGGTTATATCAAAAATCAAAAATAAAAATTCAGGGATGCCTTATTTGAAATTTTTTAAACCACCGGGGCACGGAAGGCACGAAGAACCACAGAGTGTTTTCTCCGTGTAACTCTGTGTTCTCTTGTGTCTCCTTGGTAAATCATGCCACCTGGTAGCTCATCAAAATCCAAATCCACGCTTTTTCAAGTTGTTGGATTTCGGCAACAGAATAAACTATATTCGCAAGCCCTAATTTATCGTGAACTATGTTTCTTCTCGGCAAACTTTTCCTATTGCTATTAAAACCACTCATCTGGGTCATTGTTGTTTTCTTAATTGGTCTCATTTCAAAAAATCCTACAAGAAAAAAAAGACTGTTGGTCACCGGGTTCTTGCTGCTGATTTTCTTCAGTAACCCGTTCTTTTTTCGCATCCTGGCCAGCGCATATGAAAAGAAACCTGTTGTTCTCAACCCAGGTGAAAAATACCAGGCAGGTATTGTATTGGGTGGGTTTGTTTCTTATAATGTAAAAGCAGATGAGGCTTATTTCAATCCTGCCTCAGACCGATTTATTGAAACGGCTCTTTTATACAAAAAGGGAAATGTTGGGAAAATAATCGTTGCTGCGGGTAGCGGGTATATCGTAAAACATAATTTCCAGGAGGCGTCATTTGTAAGAGACCGGCTTGTGGAATTGGGTATTCCTCAGGAGGATATTTTGACCGATGGCCTTTCACGGAATACGTATGAAAATGCGGTCAATTCAAAAAAGATCTGCGATTCCCTGCATCTGAACGGACCATTCCTTCTCATTTCATCCGCTATGCATTTACCAAGGGCAGAAAACTTATTTATAAAACAGAAACTCGATATACGTGCTTATCCCTGCGATTTCATGACAAGAAGCATTGCCAATAATTTTTGGGAAGACTATCTATTGCCCTCTTCCACTACGATAAATAACTGGGATGTATTGATAAAAGAATTCTGCGGCCTTGTTATCTATAAAATTAACGGGAAGGGGTAACTTTATTCAGCAAAGATGTTTTGTTAACTTCAGGCTTTAAATCATGATTATGCGATTGCTTTTCCTATTTAGTTGCTGTGCCGTTATATGTTGCTCCCGTTCGTCGTCGACGGTTGATCAGTCAGCTCCTCCTTTTACTCCACCGCCGCCCCCTCCTCCTCCCGGCCCTTATCAAATGGTGTGGAGCGATGAGTTTGATTATACAGGCCTTCCTGATTCCACCAAATGGAATTATGATGTCGGAGGTAATGGATGGGGTAATCACGAATTGGAGTATTATACTTCCAAGCGAACAGAAAATGCAAGAGTAGAAAATGGTAACCTTATTATTGAAGCCAGAAAAGAATCGTGGCAGGGTATGAACTATACTTCAGCAAGGTTGCTTACAAAAGGTAAAATGAGCTGGCAATATGGGAAAATTGAAACCAGAGCCAAACTGCCAAGAGGTCGCGGCACCTGGCCCGCCATCTGGATGCTTGGAGATACGAATCCTCTCAAATGGCCTGATGACGGCGAAGTAGATATTATGGAGCATGTAGGTTTTGACCAGGGTATTGTGCACGGATCAGTCCACTGTAAAAAATATAATTGGGTCATCGGCAACGGAAAAACCGCAACTACCCAGGTAATGGATTGCTCGGACAGCTTTCATGTATACACGGTGGAATGGAATAACAGTACCATTAACATATCCGTCGACAGCACTTCTTATATGACATTTTCCAATGAACATTCAGGTTATGATGCCTGGCCATTCGATAATAAACTGTTCCTGATCCTTAACATTGCTGTTGGTGGTGACTGGGGTGGTCAGAAAGGTGTCGACGATTCGATCTGGCCGCAACAGATGGTGATCGATTATGTGAGAGTGTACCAGAGGAAATGAGCAATGAGTAATGAGTGTGCGTTTTACGATTCATCATTGCGAGGACGCTTAGCTTGCGGAAGCGGACGAAGCAATCTGTAATACCGGCAACAGTCTTCCATGGCATCGCCTGTTGCGTCGCAATCCGTTCATCGTTCAGTGATCCTATTGAGCAGGTCCTTATTAATGTGTGGACAGAAATCTTAGTAGTGAAAATCAAAGCAATTCTCACAGGAGCTACCGGCATGGTAGGCGAAGGTGTGTTACATGAATGCCTGCTGCATCATGATGTAGAGGAAGTGCTTGTTGTTGGAAGAAGAAGTTGCGGCGTTAATCATTCTAAATTAAAGGAAGTCATTGTTCCCGATTTTTTTGATCTGTCATCAATAGAAGATAAACTTTCAGGCTACAATGCCTGTTTCTTTTGCCTGGGCGTGTCATCCATCGGAATGAAAGAACCGGAATATTATAAACTCACCTATGAATTGACAATGAACTTTGCCAGGACTCTGGTTACCCGTAACCCAGGAATGATCTTTTGCTACATATCCGGAAAGAGCACGAATGAAAATGGAAAAATGATGTGGGCAAGGGTAAAAGGAAAAACAGAATCTGATCTGATAAAATTGAATTTTAAAAAGGTCTACAACTTTCGTCCCGGGGTGATCACTCCAACCAAAGGGCTAAAAAATACTCTAAGTTTTTATAAATATCTCGGCTGGCTATTACCTGTTATAAAATTATTGGCTCCCGGCTCTGTGTCATCATTAAAAGAATTAGGGCTTGCCATGATCAATGCTATTGAAAAAGGATATGAAAAGCAGATCCTGGAAGTCGAGGATATTGTCGCCTTGTCAAAAAAATAGCCTTCTTTATGAGCACAAAACTTTTTTTCATCCGGGCGATTTCAATTGTATTCCTTTGTTCGTGTTCAGAAACTTCTGTCAATGATATTATAGTTGACATCAAAGCAGATGAGCCTAGAAATGTCTTAAGTATTCCTGTAACATGATCGTTGCAGCTATTTCATCGATAAGCGCTTTATCACGTCGTTGTTTTTTCTTCAAACCCATTTCAACCATGGCCCGGCTGGCCATTTTAGAGGTGAAACGTTCATCAACTGTTTTAACAGGAATGGAAGGGAAA
>Ga0207645_10004718_pt1 | contig 10027 bp, 8 predicted proteins | sample KBSM53metaG_FD_184331 | JGI IMG/M metagenome (GOLD analysis project Ga0207645, IMG submission 184331) | Miscanthus rhizosphere microbial communities from Kellogg Biological Station, Michigan, USA - KBS M5-3 metaG (SPAdes) (version 2) | ecosystem: Host-associated > Plants > Roots > Rhizosphere >...
CACGCGCTGCTCGACGGCAAGGGCATCCTCCTGCGGATCGGTGGCGATGAAGTAGAAGTTCAGCTCCAGCGCGTCGGCCCCGGCGCGCTCCAGCGCGCGCGCGTACTGCAGCCAGCCTTCGGCGGTGGTGCCGTTGAGCGACGCGATGATCGGCACGCGGACGCGCTGCTTGACGCGCAGCAGGTGCTCGAGGTACTGCCCCGGCGACAGCGCGTAGGCGTTCAGCGGCGGCGCCGGGGTCTCGAGGCCGCGCGGCGCCGACATGAGGTGCGGCCGCCGTTTCGCGTCCGACAGGATCTGTTCCTCGAACAGCGAGTGCATGACGATGGCGGCAGCGCCGGCGTCTTCGAGCCGCAGAACCGTGTCCAGGTCGGCACTGAGCGGCGAGGCGCCGCAGATGAACGGGTGCGGCAGCGCCAGGCCGAGATACCGGGTGCTCAGATCCATGGGAACCTCACTTCGCCCGCGGGGGGTACGCCGACAGGAAGCCGTACCCGGCGGCGATCTCCTGATCGCTCAGGTAGTCGTAGACCGGCATCCGGCCGCGATAGTGACGCGGCGGATCGCCCATGTAGACCGGCGCGCCGCTGCGCACCTTGTTCACGAACTCGGCGACCGGCGTGTCGGACAGCAGCGCCGACAGCGGCGGGATGGCGCCGTCGAGTAATGCGCGTGACGTCGGCGGGCGTCCCGCCGCGTCATGGCAGATATGGCAGGTCCCCTTGATCACGTGCTCGCCGAGATGCGCCCAGCTCACGGTGACACGGCGTTGCGGCGGCGCGTCCGGGGCGTGGGCCAGCCCGCTCAGGTAGGCGTAGAGCGCGTCGAGCTCCGGCTCGCGCAGGTGGCCGCGGGGCGGCATGCGCTCTCCGCCGAGCCGGATGCGCCGGTAGAGCGCGTCCCGCGCTTCCGTCGATCGCGCCTGCGGCGTTCCCACGGCCATCCGTCCGTCGCGCCGCAGCTGCGCGCGCATCATCGCCAGCGACGATCCCTGCACCGCCGGCAGCACCGAGCGCACTTCCGGCGGCGCGCCGGTGCCCTCGGCGCGATGACAGGCCTGGCAGTTGAGGCGATAGAGATCCGCACCCGTCAGGCTGACGTGGCGTTCGACGGTCAGCGCCACCGGCTTCCGCATGACCGCGGGCTCGTCGGGTGCGGCGCCGTAACGGCTCGATCCGCGGCCGAGACTCGTGTCGTCGAAGCGGACGCCGAGATGCGCGAGCCAGCTTGGACCCGCGACCGCGGTCACCGCCGGATCGGCGTTCGGCTGCGACGGGCGCGAGCGATCGGCCTGCGCGGCCAGCGCTGTCGTCAGCGCGGCGGCGAGCAGCGCCGTCACACCCGTTGTCGGAACACGCGGCATCGGTCCTCCCGGCAGGCGCCGGCCCTCCGCCGCGGGGGTGCCGGATTCCCGGCAGCGCCGCCGCGAAACCCGGGAAATACCCCGCTTTTCGGTGGGTTTCAGCTGGCCTGTCCCGTGCTCCTGCGAGGGTCATGCCTGCTGTACTGCCCCTCGTCGACACCGACTCCGACGTGCTGCTTCGCGACGGCACGACGCTGCGCCTGCGGCTCGCGCGCGACGCCGACGCACCCGCCGTGCTCGCGCTGTTCCAGCAACTGTCCGAGCGAAGCCTGTATTACCGCTTCATGATGGTTCCGCACCTCGATCTGGCGCAGGTGCGGCGGCTGCTCGCGGTGGACGACCGCTCGCAGGTCCTGCTCGTGGCCGAGCGCGCCGGCGCGCTGTGCGGCATCGCCGGCTACTACCCGGCCGAGGCGGGTGCCGGGCGTGCGGAAGTGGCCTTTGCCGTCGCCGACTCGATGCACGGGCGGGGGCTGGGGACGCGCATGCTCGAGCGGCTCGCCGAGATCGCGCGCGAGCGCGGCATCCGCGCCTTCGACGCGTTCGTCCTCGGCGAGAACCTGGCGATGATGGACGTCTTCCTGCAGTCGGGGTTCACGCTCACGCAGGGGCTCGACCAGGGCGTCTTCCACGTGGCCCTGCAGCTCGAGCCGACCGTCGCCTACGCGGCGGCGTCGGGTCGCCGCTCGCAGCTGGCCGCGGCCAGCTCGATCCGGCCGTTCTTCGAGGCGCGCTCGATCGCGGTCATCGGCGCCAGCCGGCGGCCGGGGCACATCGGCTCCGAGATTCTGCGCAACCTGCGCGAAAGCGGCTTCACCGGCACGCTGACGCCGGTGCATCCGTCGGCCGACATCGTCGGCGGCCTCAAGGCCTGCCCGACGATCGCGGCCATTCCCGGCGCCGTCGACCTCGCCGTCGTCGTGGTGCCGGCGGCGAACGTCAACGACGTCGTCGACGAGTGCCTCGCCAAGGGCGTGAAGGCGATCGTCGTGATCAGCGCGGGGTTCAGTGAAGTGGGGGAGGCCGGCCAGGCGCTGCAGACCGCGCTGATGGAGAAAATCCGCTCGGCGGGCGTGCGGCTGATCGGGCCCAACTGCATGGGCATCATCAACACCGATCCCGCGGTGCGCCTCAACGCCACCTTTTCCCCGGTCTACCCGCCCGAAGGACGGATTGCCTTCTCGACGCAGAGCGGCGCGCTCGGCCTCGCCATCCTCGACTACGTGACGCGGCTCAACATCGGCATCTCGAGCTTCGCCTCGATCGGCAACAAGGCCGACGTCTCGGGCAACGACCTGCTGCAGTACTGGGCCGAGGATCCGCGCACCGACGTCATCCTGCTCTACCTGGAGAGCTTCGGGAACCCGCGCAAGTTCGCCGAGATCGCACGCCGCGTCGGACGGACCAAGCCGATCGTGGCGGTGAAGGCGGGGCACTCGGACGCCGGCGCCCGCGCCGCGTCGTCGCATACCGGCGCGCGCGCCACGCGCGACGTGCTCGTCGACACGATGCTGCGCGAGGCGGGCGTCATCCGCACGCGCACGCTGGAGGAACTGTTCGACGTCGCGACCGTCCTCGCCAACCAGCCGGTGCCGGGCGGACGCCGCGTGGCGATCGTGACCAACGCCGGCGGGCCGGCGATCCTGGCGGCCGACGCGTGCGAAGCCAACGGGCTCGACGTGTCCGTCCTGTCGGAGGCGACCCAGAAGACGCTGCGCACGCTGCTGCCGCCGGCGGCGAGCGTCAGCAACCCGGTGGACATGATCGCCTCGGCGACGCCGGAACAGTACCGGAAAGCCCTCGAGATCGTCGCCGCCGATGCGGCGGTCGACAGCATCATCGCGATCTTCATTCCGCCGCTCGTGACCGAGGCAGCCGCGGTGGCGGAGGCCATCCGCGAGGCGGCGGCTCACGTATCGAAGCCGGTCCTCGCGTCGTTTCTCGGCACGCAGGGGCTGCAGCCGCAGCTCGCGCCGGTGCCGTCGTTCGCGTTTCCGGAGTCGGCGGCAGTCGCGCTGGCGCACGTCACGCGCTACGGCGAATGGCTGCGCAAGCCGGTCGCCGCCGTCACGCTGCTCGACAACGACGCGGCCGGCAAGGTCCGGACGATCGTCGAGTCGGCGATGGCCGCGGGGGAGGAATGGCTGTCGCCGCAGCAGTGCGAGGCGGTGCTCGAGGCCACGGCAATCCCCGCAGTGCGATCGCGGCTGGTCGCGACCGCGGACGAAGCGGTCGCCGCGGCGAAAGAGGTCGGCCTGCCGGTGGTGCTCAAGGCGGTCGGTCCCGCGATCGTGCACAAGAGCGACGTCGGCGGCGTGCGGCTCGCGCTCGGATCGGAATCGGCCGTGCGCGACGCCTACAGCGCGCTGACGAAGAGCCTCGGCGATCGCGCCAGGGCGATCCTGGTGCAGCCGATGGTCAGCGGCGCGGTGGAGATGGTCGTCGGCGGCGTCAACGATCCGTCGTTCGGGCCGGTGGTGATGTGCGGCCTCGGCGGCGTCCTGGTCGACGTGCTCGACGACACCGCGTTTGCGCTGTGCCCGCTCAGCCCGTCCGCCGCCCGCGCGCTGGTCGATCGCATCAAGGGGCGCGTCTGCCTGCGCGGGTTCCGCGGCGCCGCAGCGGCCGACGAAGCGGCGTTCTGCCGCCTGCTGGTGCAGGTCTCGCAGGTGCTGCACGCCTGCCCGGACATCCAGGAGCTCGATCTCAACCCGGTCATGGCGCTGCCGTCAGGCGCCCTGGCCGCTGACGTCCGCATCCGCGTCGGCAGGCGATCGCCGCCGGCCGCGGGACGGCGCATTCATTATTAGCGACCCGCGAGCATTGATAGAGGTGCATCATGATTACGCTCAAGAACATCCTGGTGCCGTTCGACTTCAGCGAGTGCTCCGACCAGGCGCTCCGCTACGGGCTGGAGCTGGCGCGCAAGTTCGACGCGACGCTTCACCTCGTGCACGTCGTCCAGGACCCGGCGACACAGCCGTGGGCGGCTGAGGGATTCGCCATCCCGCTGCTCGAAGTCACCGACCAGTGGCTGAAGGAAGCGGAAGAGCGGCTCGCGGCCGCGGTGCCCGACCTGGATCGCCGCCGCGCCCGCGTAGCGGCGCTGCTCGGCGCGATCTATCCCGAAGTGCTGCGCTACGCCGAGGAGGAAGCGATCGATCTGATCGTCATGGGCACGCACGGCCGCGGCGGCGTCAGCCACCTGCTGCTCGGCAGCATCGCCGAGAAGATGGTGCGGCGGTCGCCATGCCCGGTGCTCACCGTGCGCCACCCGCAGCACGGCTTCGTCGATCTGCCGGCCGCGGTCGCGGCTACTGCATCGGCAGTGTAACGGTCACCACCGTGCCACCCGCCGGGGGGCACTCGACGTCGATCGCGCCGCGGTGACGCTCGATCACCCGGCGCGCCGTCGGCAGCCCGAGCCCCGTGCCGCGGTGCTTCGTCGTGAAGAACGGCTCGAAGATCCTCGCGCGCACTTCGTCGGGAATTCCCGGCCCCTCGTCGGCGATGGCCACCGTCGCGGCGAGATCGTCGGCATGGACGTCAACGCGGATCCGCCCGGCGTGGCCGTTGGCCTGCGCCGCGTTGAGCAGCAGGTTCAGGAAGACGGTCCGCAGCTGCTCCACGTCCGCCTGGACGACCGGGTTGGCTCCCGAGATCTGCACGACCAGCCCCGCCTGCGCCGGGTCTCTCCGCATCAGGCCGACCGTGCTCTCGACCAGCTCGGCGAGCGCGACCGGGCCGAGCTGCGGCTCGCGCGGCCGCGCGAACACCAGCAGGTCCTGCACGATGTCGTTCAGCGAGTCGACGCGCGCGACGATGTCGCCGACAATGGCGCGGTCGCGTGCGGCCTCGGGCATGCGGTTGCCGATCACCTGGAGCGCTCCCTTGATCGCGGCGAGCGGGTTCTTCACTTCGTGCGCCACCACCGCGGCCATCTCGCCGAGGCGCGCCAGCGCGGCCTGCTCGCGCAGCCGTTCTTCCGATCGCTTGCGATCGGTGATGTCGTAGCGGATCGCCATGTACTGATACGGCTTGCGCCGCTCGTCCAGGAACGGGACGATCGTGGTGTCGACCCAGTAGATCCCTCCGTCCTTGGCGCGGTTGCGCAGCTCGCCGCGCCAGATCCGCCCGTTGGCGATCGTGTGCCAGAGATCGCGGATGAACTCCTTCGAGTGATAGCCCGAGTTGATGATCCGGTGATCCTGCCCGACCAGCTCCTCCCGCGGGTACTTCGAGATCTCCACGAACTTGTCGTTGACGAACGTGATCTCCCCCCTGACGTTGGTGGTCGCCACGATCGCCGCCTGATTGAGCGCGAAGCTGGTGTCGGCGAGGTCCTTGATCGAGCGGTCGAGCGCCATGCCGGTGTTCGCGTACCTGGTGACCAGCCAGGCCGTCACCCAGATGCCGACGATGGTCAGGCCGCGGTTCACCACCACGACGACGGTCGCCGCGCCCGGCGGGGAGAGCCACGCCGCGACGGTCGTGAGCAGCGTGACCACGATGGCCGCCCACAGCGAAAACCCGCGCACCCGGACGAACAGGCCGAGCAGGATGACGACCCCGTACAGCGCACAGACCGTGATGCCGCGCGGCAGCTCGAGGTCGACGAGAAAGATGATCGTCGTGAGACCGGCGGCAATGCCGATCAGCCGGCGGTCCGAGGGCGTCAGTCGGGGGTGTGGCGGTGCTGTCGTTGGCATCAGTAATGAATCAGGTGCGGGGCGGCCCATCCGGCAATGGGAATTCGATGGATGCTAGCCGCAGCCCGGCGGACCGGCAAGGGCCCCCGCCGGGGAATAGTCCACACCGGGCAGGAAATTGTTCGCCATGAAGACCATACTTGTCGTCGACGACGAACCGCTGATTCGCTGGGCGATCCGCGAAGTCCTGGAGGATGCGGGATATGCGGTCGTCGAAGCCGGCACGGCGCGCGAGGCGCTCGCGCAGGTCTCCGCCTCGGGTCCCTTTGCCGTGGCCCTGCTCGACCTGCGGCTGCCCGACTGTGACGATCTGTCGCTGCTGCGCGGCGTCCGGCGCGACGCGCCGGCCTGCCGCATCGTCATGATGACGGCGCACGGGACGCCGGAAGTGATGGCCGAAGCCGTCCGCGCCGGTGCGTTCAGCACCGTCTCGAAGCCGTTCGACCTCGCGCGCGTCGTCGGCCTGATTGAAGAGGCCGGCGCGGCCGCCTGATCGCTCCGGAGCCGGCCCCGATACGTAATAATGGGGCCGATGCCGGCCACGATTCTCGTCGTCGACGACGAGCCCCTGATCCGCTGGACGCTCAGCGAGCGCCTGTCCCAGGACGGACACACCGTCGTCGAGGGGGAGACCGCGAAAGCGGCGCTCGCGCGCTTCGGACCCGATATCGATCTCGTCCTGCTCGACTACAAACTGCCGGACTCCGACGGCCTCCAGGTGCTGCGCTCGATGAAGGCGTCGGATCCCGACGTGCCGGTGGTGCTGCTCACGGCGTTCTCCTCGATCGAGACGGCGGTCGAGGCGATGAAGCAGGGGGCGTATCACTACGCGAACAAGCCGTTCAACCTGGACGAGCTCGCGCTGGTGGTGCAGAAGGCGCTGGAAACGACGCGGCTGCGGCGCGAGGTGAAGCAGCTGCGCGCGTCGCGGGCCGAGCCCTACGCGATCGGGCGGATCGTGGGCGAGTCGGCGCCGATGACCGGCCTCAAGGCACTGCTGCAGAAGGTCGCCTCGAGCCCCGCCTCGACGGTGCTGCTGCGCGGCGAGAGCGGCACCGGCAAGGATCTCGCGGCCAAGACGATCCACTACAACAGCGAGCGGGCCGCCCGGCCGTTCATGAACATCACCTGCTCGGCGCTGCCCGACGCGCTGCTCGAGAGCGAGCTGTTCGGCCACGAGCGCGGCGCGTTCACCGACGCGCGGCAGCAGAAGATCGGCCTGCTCGAATCGGCGGACGGCGGCACGGTGTTCCTCGACGAAATCGGCGAGATGGTGCCGGCGCTGCAGGCCAAGCTGCTGCGCTTCCTCGAGGAGAAGGCGTTCAAGCGCGTCGGCGGCGCCGCCGACGTGCGCGTCGACGTGCGGGTGGTCGCCGCCACCAATCGCGATCTCGAGGACGCGGTGAAGCAGGGGCGCTTCCGCGAGGACCTCTACTACCGGCTGAACGTGATGATGATCACGCTGCCGTCGCTGCGCGAGCATCCCTCCGACGTGCCGCTGCTGGTCAACCATTACATCCAGGTGTTCAATCGCGAGTTCCGCAAGACGATCCGCGGCACCACTCCGGAGGCCATGGCCATGCTCCAGGCCTATCGCTGGCCGGGCAACATCCGCGAGCTGCGCAACGCCGTCGAACGGGCGATGCTGCTCGCCGAAGGGGAGTGGCTGACGCCCGATCTGCTGCCGGTGGCCACGGGACGCGCGGCCGGCGCGGCGTCGCTGATGGAACTGCCTGAAGAGGGCGTGCACCTCGAGACGCTGGAGCGCGAGCTGGTGGTGCAGGCGCTGCGGCGCACCGGGGGCAACCAGACGAAGGCGGCGGCGCTGCTCGGCCTCAACCGGGATCAGATCCGCTACCGGATCGAGAAGTTCGGCCTCGACAAGCCCGCGCCGGCATAGCGGAGAATCCCGCAGCGGCGCGGCGAAATTCCCCCCGCCGGCAAACAGCAACCGGCGTGCCCGCGCGCGGATTGCTCGAAAACCCAGGGAAATCCCGCCATCGTCCCCGGCACACCTGTTGCTCCGTCGGATATCCGTCAGGAGTGCACAACATGGTTTCTCGCGAACAGATCGAGTCGGTCCTCGGGCGCATCCGCCCGATGATGCAGGCCGACGGTGGCGATATCGAGCTGGTCGACGTGCTGGGCAACAGCGCCCACGTCCGGCTCACCGGCATGTGCGCCGGCTGCCCGAGCGCGCACATGACCCTCTACATGGGCGTGGAGATGGCGCTCAGGGAAGAAATCAAGGACTTCGCGGAGCTGGTGGTCGTATGAAGACTCCAGGCGCGTTTTCTCCTGACAACGTCGTCGTCGGCCACAGCGCGCGCATGCGCGCCATCTTCGACTTCGTGAAGGTGGTCAGCAAGAGCGACAGCAGCGTCATCATCACCGGCGAGAGCGGCACCGGCAAGGAAGTGATCGCCAACCTGCTGCATCACTCCAGCAGCCGCCGCCACCAGCCGTTCGTCGCGGTCAGCTGTGCGCTGTTCTCGGAAAACCTCATCGAGACGGAGCTCTTCGGGCACGAGCGCGGCGCCTTCACCGGCGCCATCAAGGACAAGCCCGGACGGTTCGAGATGGCGCAGGGGGGCACGCTGTTCCTCGACGACATCGACGACGTGCCGCTGTCGATGCAGGTGAAGCTGCTGCGGGCGATCCAGAACCGTACCGTCGAGCGGGTGGGGGGCACGCGCTCGATCAACGTCAACGTCCGCGTCATCACCGGGTCGAAGAAGGACCTGAGGAAGATGGTCGCCGACGGCAATTTCCGGGAGGACCTCTACTACCGCCTGAACGTGCTGCCGATCGTGCTGCCGCCGCTGCGCGAGCGCCGGGAAGACATCCCGGTCCTGACCGACTTTTTCTTCAAGAAGTTCGCCCGGGCGCGCGGCATCGACACGCCCACGGTCTCGCCCGCGGTCCGCTATGCCTTCAACCGCTACCGCTGGCCGGGCAACGTGCGCGAGCTCGAGAACGCGTGCGAGCGCATCGTCCAGACCTGCTCCTGTGGCACGGTCCGCACCGGCTGCCTGGCGGCGGGCGTGCTCTTCGGCGCCGGCGACCCGGTTCCTTCGCCGGCGGCCGCGGAATTGACGGTGGCGGCGCCGACCGCGGTCTCGCTCGACGATCGACTGCGCGAAGTGGAATCGAACCTGATCTCGTGGGCGCTGAAGGTGAGCGACGGGAACAAGTCGAAGGCGGCGGAACTGCTCAGCATCAAGCGCTCGACGCTCGGCGATCGCATCACCCGCTGCGGCCTGCAGGAGCCCGCGCCAGGCGAGGAGCCGGCGGCGGGTCCAGCGCCGGTCGAAAGCGAGCTGGCGGCGAGCGCATAGCCGCCAGCCCGCAACCGTCACACCGCTACACGACGACCTCGAACGGCCGCATCATGTCGTTGTCTTCGTGATCGAGGATGTGGCAGTGCCACACGTAGGGCAGCCGATCCCCGCTCTGCACGACGGCGTTGTTCGGGAGATCGAACCGCATCACGATCTTCGTCACCAGTCCCCGGTCCACCGCGTCGGTCTGCTGCGCCTTGACCGTATCCTTCGGCGCGAACAGTTCGCTCGGGTCCGGCGGCAGGAACGGCCCGGTCGGCACCACCGCCCCGGTGGCGAGGAAGGCCGGCAGGTCGAACTCCTGGCGCCCGAGCACGAAGAACTGCACCAGGTGCACGTGAATCGGGTGCGCGTCGCCGGTCGCGTTGACGATGTTCCAGATCTCGATCGATCCGGCCCGCGGGCGTTCCGTGACGCGATCGTCCCAGTGCAGGCCGCCGGTCGGACTGTCGGGTGTCGCGTTCAACGGCGATCCGCCGAGCAGGCCGAAGATCACGTTGTCGAGATCGGAGGCGAGCTCGCTCAGCATCAGCGTGCGCTGGCGGACGCCGGCCGGCAGGTTCAGGTTCGGCGGCGCGGAGATCCGCCTGGGGATCTCGCTCTGATCGACGCCG